>CABEAG010000418.1_pt1 | contig 8674 bp, 7 predicted proteins | sample 3132351 | NCBI WGS metagenome assembly CABEAG01 (sample SAMEA5534342, study PRJEB31848) | metagenome | biome: tundra; feature: field; material: soil | place: USA | collected 2013-05 | depth 0.45 m | reverse complement strand
ATCCCGGGGAAGTCCGACGGACCGACGATCGAGGCGCCGGCACCGTCGCCGAAGATGAAGGCCGAGCCACGGTCGGTCTTGTCTGTGAAGTCGGACAGCTTCTCGACGCCGATAACGAGGACGAACGTGGCACTCCCGCCGCGGACCATGTCGTTGGCCAGCGCGATGCCGTGGCAGTAGCCCGCGCAGGCCGCGGAGATGTCAAAAGCGACGGCAGACGTGGCGCCGATGCGTTCAGCGACGATCGGGGCGGCGCCCGGCGTCTGGTAAGGGTGGGTGACCGTGGCGACGATGACGGTGCTGATCTGCGAAGCCGTGAGGCCTGCCGACCGCAGCGCCTCGTTTGCGGCGGCGGACGCCATGTCGACCACGGTCTCGTCAGGGGCCGCAAAACGACGCGTGATGATGCCCGAGCGCTCGCGTATCCACTGGTCGGAGGAGTCGATGTGCTCGCAGATCTCCTCGTTGGTGACCACACGCTCGGGCCGGTAACCGCCGACGCCCCAGATGCGGGAGTAAGCGGCTCCGGTCGTGGTGCTCAGGGTCCGGCGTTGCTGGGGAATCGTTGTCATGTGGTGGGCTCCATGGTGTTCGGTTGCTCGACCTTGTTCTGTCGCACGATCAGGAATGGGTGGGGTGCAGCCGCAGGAGAGGCTGACCGGGGGAGACGGGGTCACCGTCTTCGACCAGCCACTCGATGACGTGGCCGCCGTGGGGGGCAGTGACGTCGAACGTGTCGCGCAGGGTGTTCACGGCAGCGACCACGGAGCCGGGAACGACAGTGGCGCCAGGCTCGGAACGGGTGAAGCTGACGACGCCCTTGGCTGGTGCGATGACCAACCGCCAGGTGGGGCTGTCGGCGATCTGGTTGGGCTGTCCGTGCTCCCGGATCATGCGGTGGGCATCGGCGAGCCGGTCAGGAGATTTCAGAGCGAGGACCTCGACGCCCGGAAGTCCCCGCTTGGCCAAGTTGGCCAATGCCCCGGCCGGCGGGATCTCGATCAGGCCGGTGACCCCGAGGTCCTTGAACGTCTCCATACACAGGTCCCAGCGGACGGGGCTGCTGATCTGGGTCACCAGGCGGTTGAGGACCTCGCGGCCACTGTGCACCACTGTCCCATCCCGGTTGGACACCAGGCGAGAGCGGCTGTCATGGGTGGAGATGGCACGAGCCATGTCGCCCATCCCCTTGACGGCGGAGGCCATGTGCTCGGTGTGGAAGGCGCCGGCAACCTGCAGCGGGATCACACGTGCCTTGGCGGGCGGGTCGGCGCTCAGCGCCGCGAGCTGCTCCAGAGTGCCGGCGGCCACGATCTGGCCTCCGCCGTTGTTGTTCGCGGCAGTGAGGCCGTGCTTGAGCAGGGTCTGTTCCACGTCATGCTTGTCGCCGCCCAGGATCGCGCTCATGCCCGTTGCACTGATCGCGCTCGCTTCTGCCATGAGCTGTCCGCGCTCGCGAACCAGGACCATAGCCTGTTCGGCGCTGATGACTCCGGCTGCGGCTGCGGCGGTGATCTCGCCGACCGAGTGCCCGGCGCCACCGGCAACCAGGCGGAAGCCGTCGGCCGGGTGCTCGAACAAGGCCAGCAACGAGATGAGACCCGCGCCAACGATCAGAGGCTGCGCGACGGCGGTGTCCCTGATGGTCTCGGCATCGGACTCGGTGCCGTGCTTGACCAGGTCGATGCCGGCGACAGTGGAAAGCCACTGCATGCGGTCGCGGAAACCCGACAGCTCGAGCCAGGGGGCGAGGAAGCCGGGGGTCTGGGAGCCCTGTCCAGGGCAGACGATGACGAGCACCTCTTCAGCCTCGCGCGTGAGCCGTGATCATGTCGTGACCGACCGACACCAACAATCACTACTCGATTTGGAGGGTTCCTCCAAAGGACTCCTTTAGAGGGTTCCTCCAAACGGCGACGTGTCCTGAGTTGGGAGCATCTCGGCCTCATGACCCTCCAGCGAACGTCGCCACTGTCGGTGGGTGGACTCGGCCAGGCGTCCGACCGCGAGCGCCATCCGGACGGTGTGTGCCTCACGGGGATGGCTCAGGTCATAGCCCGTCACCGTGGCGATACGTCCGAGCCGATAGCGGACGGTGTTGGGGTGCACGAACAGGATCCTGGCCGTGGACTCGAGGCCGCCGCCGCCGTCCAGATAGGTGGAGGCTGTCTCGAACAGGGCACCTCCCGCCGCCAGAAGTGGACGGTAGACGCGCTCGATGAGGGCAAGGCGGGCCTGGGCGTCACCGGCCAGCACCCGCTCCGGCAGCAGATCGTCGGCGAGGACGGGACGGGGCGCGTCGGGCCAGGCCCGCGCAGCATCCAGGCCAGCGAGCGCAGCCCTGGCTGAGCGTCCCGCGGCGAACAGGTGGGGCACCGTTGGCCCGATGACGATGGGGCCGTCGCCGAAGCACTCGGCCAACGCGTGGACCGTGGCCGTGGGGTCCTGCAGACCCCCCAGGATGGCGACCAGGCGTCGTCTCTGCACCGCAGCCAGGGCCTCGATCGCATGGTGCGACGCGACTCGCCGCAGAGTGTCCACGACCCCCTCGGTGTCGCCCTCAGGCGTTGAACCGGCGATCACGGCGACGTGGTTGACCGACCCCCAGCCCAGCGCGGACGCTCGGGACTGCATCGAGTCGTCGGCCTCACCACGCAGGACGGCGTCGACCACCAACGACTCCAGCCGCGCATCCCAGGCGCCTCGGGCCTCGGCGGCGCGCGCGTAGACCTGAGCGGCGCCGAACGCGATCTCGCGTGAGTAGCGCAACACGCCCTCGCGCAGGATCTGTTCCTCGCCGGGGGCCGCGAGCTGCGCGACATCGTCCTCGATGACGTCGACGACTGCTCGCACCAGCTCGAGGGTCTGCGCCAGGCTGATGGACCGGGTCAGCTCGCGCGGCGCCATCCCGAACACGTCCACCGAGATCTGGGGGTTCTCGCTGGGGTCGCGGTACCACGCAAGGAAACCCGCGATGCCGGCCTGAGCGACGAGTCCGACCCATGAGCGGTCCTCTGCCGAGAGGGAGCGGTACCAGTCGTGCCGGGACTCCATGTACTTGTTGGCCGTGGTCGAGAGGGCGCCGGAGCTGCGCTCGATGCGCCGTTGTGTGGCCGCGCTGCCGCGCGGACGTGTGGCTGCCATAAGGCCACCCTAATTGTATGTCGGCCACAATGTCCCGTCTGCGCGGCAGCCATTTCACCGGGACCATCGGCTTCCGGCGCCCATTCCCCGGTTGGCAGGTTTGTTGCATTGATCGCGCAAGATCTCGCTCGTGAAGTCGCAAAGACTGTTCCCTCCAGGCTCGGGGAAGAGCAGTCTTTGCGACGTCACGCGTCGACGGCTCGTGTCGACCGTCGGTTGTCAGGGCCGGTTTGCCGGCAGCTGGCCTACGACTCGCCGCCGGCGCTCCCGGAGTCTCCGGCGGTGACGTCGAGCAGGCGGTATCGCGCGGCTGCCTCGCGGGCCACCGACGCGTCGATCTCACCTCGCTTGGCCAGCATCTGAAGCGCGCGGACGGCCACCGAGGGGCCGTCGATGTGGAAGTAGCGACGTGCCGCGGCGCGAGTGTCGGAGAAGCCAAAGCCGTCGGCTCCCAACGCGGCGAAGTCACTCGGGACCCACGGTGCGATCTGCTCCTGGACGGCACGCATGAAGTCCGACACCGCGACGACGGGACCGGGTGCGTCCTTGAGCCGCTGGGTCACGTACGGCACCCGCTCGGGCTCGTCGGGATGCAGGAACGCCTGCTCATCCGCGGTCAGGCCGTCGCGCCGCAGCTCGCTCCATGAGGTGACCGACCAGACGTCCGCGACGACGCCCCAGTCGTTGCGCAGCAGCTCCTGCGCCTCCAGGACCCACGGCACTCCGACGCCGGAACCGAGCAGCTGGACCCGGCGTGCGTCGTCGGGCAGACCGTCCCCAGAGCCCGCCGCGAGGAGGTACATTCCGCGCCGGATCCCTTCAACGTCAACGTTTTCCGGCTCGGCCGGCTGGACGTTCGGCTCGTTGTAGACGGTGATGTAGTAGATGACGTTCTCGGGCTGTTCGCCATACATCCGGCGAAGACCGTCCTGCATGATGTGCGCGATCTCGTAGCCGTACGCCGGGTCGTAGGAGACGACCGCCGGGTTGGTGGAGGCGAGCAGCGGGCTATGACCGTCGGCGTGTTGTAGACCTTCACCGGTCAGGGTTGTTCGCCCGGCTGTGGCACCAACGAGGAATCCGCGGCTCATCTGGTCGGCGGCTGCCCACAGGGAGTCGCCGGTGCGCTGGAACCCGAACATCGAGTAGAAGATGTAGATCGGGATCATCGGCTCGCCATGGGTGGCGTAGGAGGTCCCGGCGGCGGTGAACGCTGCCACCGAGCCGGCCTCGTTGATGCCGAGGTGCAGGATCTGCCCCTCGACCGACTCCTTGTAGGCAAGCATCAGGTCGGCATCGACCGAGGTGTAGTGCTGGCCGTGGGGGTTGTAGATCTTGATCGTCGGGAAGAACGAGTCCATGCCGAAGGTGCGAGCCTCGTCCGGGATGATCGGGACGACGCGGCGACCGAACTCCTTGTCGCGCATCATGTCCCGAAGCAGCCGCACGAAGGCCATGGTCGTGGCGATCTGCTGCTTGCCCGACCCACGCTTGACGACCTCGTACACACTCTCGTCGGGCAGCTTGAGTGGCGCGTGCTCCACCCGGCGGTGAGGCAGCGATCCGCCGAGCTTGGCGCGCCGTTCCTTCAGGTACTGGATCGCCGGGTCGTCCGCGCCGGGGTGGTAGTACGGCGGGAGATACGGGTCGGCATCAAGCTGCTCGTCGCTGATCGGGATCCGCAGAGTGTCGCGCAGGCCCTTGAGGTCGGTCAGGGTCAGCTTCTTCATCTGGTGTGTGGCATTGCGTCCGGAGAACTGCGTGCCGAGGCTGTAGCCCTTGATCGTCTTGGCCAGGATGACGGTGGGTTGGCCGGTGTGTTCCATCGACGCTTTGTAGGCCGCATAGACCTTGTGGTAGTCGTGCCCGCCGCGCTTGAGCCTCCAGATGTCGTCGTCGGACATCTTCTCGACCATCTTGCGGGTGCGCGGGTCGCCGCCGAAGAAGTGCTCGCGGACGTATGCGCCGTCGTTGGCGCGGAAGGTCTGGTAGTCGCCATCGGGAGTGGTGTTCATCAGGTTCACCAGAGCGCCGTCGCGATCCTGCGCCAGCAGCGGGTCCCACCCGCGGCCCCAGATGACCTTGATGACGTTCCAACCGGCGCCGCGGAAGGTCGCTTCGAGCTCCTGGATGATCTTGCCGTTGCCGCGGACCGGTCCGTCGAGGCGTTGCAGGTTGCAGTTGATGACGAACGTGAGGTTGTCGAGCTCCTCGTTGGCCGCGAGCTGGAGCAGACCTCGTGACTCGGGCTCGTCCATCTCGCCGTCACCCAGGAAAGCCCAGACGTGCTGCTGCGAGGTGTCTTTGATGCCGCGGTTGTGCAGATACCGGTTGAACTGCGCCTGGTGGATCGCGTTCATCGGGCCCAGGCCCATCGAGACCGTCGGGAACTCCCAGAAGTCCGGCATGAGCCGCGGGTGGGGGTAGGACGACAGCGCCACCGGCTCGCCGTCCACCACGTGGCTGTGCTCCTGACGGAACCCGTCGAGCTGGGCCTCGGACAGCCGACCCTCGAGGAACGCCCGGGCGTAGATGCCGGGGGACGCGTGGCCCTGGACGTAGATCTGGTCGCCGCCGCCTTCGTGGTCGCGGCCACGGAAGAAGTGGTTGAAACCGACCTCATACAACGTCGCAGCCGATGCGTAGGAGGAGATGTGACCGCCGACGCCGATCCCGGGGCGCTGTGCGCGGTGGACCATGATCGCGGCGTTCCAGCGGATGAAGGCGCGATACCGACGCTCGACGTCCTCATCGCCCGGGAACCACGGCTCGGCCTCAGGGTCGATGGTGTTGATGTAGTTCGTCGCGGTCAGCGAGGGGACCCCCACCTGACGCTCGCGGGCTCGTTCGAGCAGCTTGCGCATCACATAGCGGGCCCGGGTGCGTCCGACCTCGTCGATGACGGCGTCGAGGGAGTCCAGCCACTCCTGGGTCTCTTCGGGGTCGATGTCCGGGATCCGACTTGGGATGCCGTTCAGGATGGGTCCGGCTTCGTCGCGTGCCATCGAGTGGTGTCCTTTCTCGTGACGGGCGTGTCACTGACGAGCGTTTCACTACCGTCGGCGATGGTCGATGTTGTCGCGGGGGCCGTTCACGCGACGTCCGCCATCTTCTACCACGTCGCCCAAACGTCACAACGTGGAGCGGCTACTGGCCGGTATGACCGGTCGGTCCGCCCCGCAGTGATGGTATTTGTCGTGTCTGCTTGCAAGATTCACCCAGACCTAGTGGACTACGCACAGAAGTATCCAACGATCGCGGCGTGAGCCGTGGTCCACGTCAGAGGGGAACACTCGTGGTTGCGACCGCGGAAGCCGCGGCGACGAACGGTTCGGTGGCAAAGCTTGGCTTTGCCGCTGGACAGGTAGTCCAGGAGTACGGATATGACCAGGACGTCGATGAGGACTTCCGTCTCGCGATCGAGGAGATTTGTGGCTCCGAGCTCGAGGACGAAAACTACGGCGACGTCGTCGACGCAGTGGTCCTGTGGTGGCGCGAGGATGACGGCGACCTCATCGACGCTCTCGTGGACGCACTGACCAACCTTGCTGAGCGTGGGTTCATCGTGCTGCTCACGCCCAAGGCCGGGCGGGTGGGGCAGGTCGATCCCAGCGACATCCAGGAAGCAGCTGTGACGACGGGGCTTCATACTTCCGGCAGCACGAATGCCGCCAGAGACTGGAACGGCACCCGTCTGGTCGCCCCCAAAACGGCCCGCCGATAACCGTTGGCACGCCACGCAGGCGACTGCTGGCATACCGCGCTGGTGACTGCTGACAGACTGTGGCCATGACGAGCACCCACGAAACCATCACCTCACGCGAGGTGCTGTCGGTCGGAGAGGTCGCTCCTGACTTCACCCTGAGGGACCAGAACGGCAAACCGGTGTCACTGTCGGACTACCGGGGCGTCAAGAGCGTCGTGGTGGTCTTCTACCCGTTTGCGTTCTCGGGCATCTGCACCGGCGAGCTGTGCGAGATCCGCGACAACCTCGGCGCTTTCGAGAGTGACGACGTCCAGGTTCTGACCGTTTCGTGCGATCACATGTTCACCCAGCGGGCGTGGTCTGACGATCAGGGCTACTTCTTTCCCTTGCTCAGCGACTACTGGCCGCACGGTGGGACCGCGCAGGCCTTTGGGGTCTTCGATGAGTCTGGCGGGTTCGCCAACCGTGGGACGTTCCTGATCGACCGCGACGGAGTCGTGCGGTGGGCGTTGGTCAACGGAATGTCCGAGAAGCGTGACTTCAGCGGCTATCGCGCCGCCCTCAAGGAGCTGATCGGTTCGGTTGGCTGACCAGCTTGACGGCGGCACGTATCGCCGTTTGGGGCCTGTAGCTCAGTTGGTAGAGCACCGCGTTTACACCGCGGTGGTCGTCGGTTCGAGCCCGGCCGGGCCCACGTATATCATCGCAGGTCAGAGGCCTATTAGGGTCCTGCGGTCTTCGGTTTCAGAGGGGTCAAAAGGCCTTTAGTCCGCAAAAAGTCCGCAGAAACTTCCGCAGCCGCTCGGCCGATGACGTCCAAACGATCCGCGACGTCGTCGAGCTGGTCGGGGAACAGGTGCCCGTACAGGTCGAGTGTCATGCTCGCCGTGGCGTGCCCAAGCATCTGCTGAACTACCTTGACGTTGCCGCCTGCCGCGATCGCCAGAGACGCCGCCGTATGCCGTAGCCCGTGCGGCGTCAGCCGCGGCTCACCGATGGCGATGGCCGCAGGCCCGAAGGTGCGCCGGTTGAAGTTGCCGTTGCGCAGCACACCGCCGCGGGTGCCTTGGAACACCAGATCATCGCGGCCCTTCCCGGCAAAGGACGCGGTGATCTGCTCGGCCAGGAACAGGGGGAGTGGGACCGTTCGTTCCCCGCGATGACCTGATGACGGCACAGATCGGTGTCGACCCCGCCCTCAAACCGCTGCCGGCCTCAGCTGCCGACGCCGTGGTAGGGAAGCGAGCGGCGATGGACCTGGCCGCGGGCGGCCTGGTTACCCAGGAGGACATCACCTCCGCAGTGGTCCCCTCCAAGGGCATGTCCCTGGTGGGAGTGAGCCTGCCCCCGGCGCTGATGCCGGCAGCCCAGCTGCAGTCCGGTGACCAGGTCCGCATCGTGGCCACGCCCGGCGCGCAGGGCGACCTCGCAACGGGGACCTCACCGACGTCGATCGGGGCAACGGTGGTCGGAGTGCGTGGCGCGGGGGACAACGGGCAGATCGTTGTGGACGTGTCGGTGCCCTACGACCAGGCCGCTGAGCTCGCGGCGAGGGCCGCGACGGGCAAGATCGCCTTGGTGCTCGACTCGCGGGAGCGATGAGCCCATGGCGCTTATTGTCCTGACGTCGGCGTCCGGATCGCCGGGCGTGACCACGTCCGCCCTGGGGCTGGCCCTGTCCTGGCCGCGCCCCTCATTGCTGGTTGAGGCTGATCCGACGGGAGGGTCCGGCATTCTCGCCGGCTATTTCCACGGCGACGTCGCCCACATCGGCGGCCTGATCGACCTGGCGCTGGCTCACCGGGAGGGCACGCTGGCCGAGGC
>CABEAG010000411.1_pt1 | contig 9079 bp, 9 predicted proteins | sample 3132351 | NCBI WGS metagenome assembly CABEAG01 (sample SAMEA5534342, study PRJEB31848) | metagenome | biome: tundra; feature: field; material: soil | place: USA | collected 2013-05 | depth 0.45 m | reverse complement strand
TTGATACCCAGGGCGAGGGTCTCGGTCGCGAACACGGCACGGATGCGGCCGGCGGTGAAAAGCTCCTCGACGATCTCCCGGAAGGTCGGCAGCATGCCGGCGTGGTGGGCAGCGAACCCGCGAGTGAGACCCTCGACGAACTCCCAGTAGCCGAGCACCCCGAGGTCCTCGTCCGCCAGGCCCTGGATGCGCTCCTCGACCGTTCGTCGTATCCGGTCGCCCTCAGCCTGCGGTATCAGCCGCATACCGTTGGACAGCAGCTGACTCACCGCTGATGTGCAGCCGATGCGGCTGAAGATGAACGTGATTGCCGGCAGTAGGCCGTCGCGGTCGAGGCGCGAGATGACTTCTGAACGGCTCGGGCCTCCGCCGAACCGACCACCCTGGGGGCCGTGGTCACGCCCCCCTGCTGGGCCGCCACTTCGACCGCGCCCCGCCGCGGTGACGCCCCGAGCGCGTCCGAAACCGTCATGCCCGCCGGACCGGTCGCCACCGCGGATCCGCTCGAGCAGTTCCGGACTGACCCGGTTCCGGTCCGAGAACGCGGCGACACCGGATATCTCCGTGGCATTCGTAACTGCTGCGCCCACAGCGGTCCCGTCAGCGAAGAGGTCATACATGTCCTGTCCAACCATCATGTGTTGCGACAACGGCACCGGTCGGTGTTCTTCGACGATCACCTCGGTATTGCCGCGAACCTCGCCCAGCCACGCGCCGAACTCCTCGGCATTGCTCACCGTCGCCGACAGCGATACCACCTGGACGTCCTCGGGCAGGTGGATGATGACCTCCTCCCACACCGCCCCGCGCAGCCGATCGGCGAGGTAGTGGACCTCGTCCATGACCACGAAGCCGAGCCCGCGCAAGGTGGCCGACCCGGCATACATCATGTTGCGCAGCACCTCGGTGGTCATCACGACAACCGGTGCTTCACCGTTGATCGAGGAGTCACCGGTAAGCAGACCGACCTTGTCGACACCGTGTCGGCGGACGAGGTCGGCATACTTCTGGTTCGACAGCGCCTTGATGGGTGTGGTGTAGAACGCCTTGCGCCCGGTGGCCAGCGCCATGAACACCGCGAACTCCCCCACAATGGTCTTGCCTGCGCCGGTGGGCGCGGCCAACAGCACGCCCTGACCAACGGCAACGGCCTGGCATGCCCTCAGTTGGAAGTCATCGAGCGGGAAGTCGTAGCTCTTGGCAAACGCGTCGATGTGAGGCTGGGCGGCACGCGCAGAGGTGGCCATGGCGCTCAGGCTACGTCAGGTGTTGCGGACCAGGACGTTCAGCGCGCCGGGCACGATCTGGGCGCTCATGGGAAGCGGCGCGAAACGTTCGCCGTCGGCATAGCTCACGATGCCGGAGGCCTCGAGCCGGACCTCCTTGCCGCGCAGGATCTCCACGGCAGGGTGCCCGACGTGCTTGCCGCTGAACACCTTGGGGAAGACCTTGAGGAACTCGATCGTCGAGATCTGGTGCACCACCATGATGTCGAACATCCCGTCGTCGAAGCTGGCATCCGGGCACACCAACATGCCGCCGCCGTATGACGGGCCGTTGCCCACGGCGACCAGCATCGCCTGGGTGCTGTGGCGGACGCCGTCGACCTCGATGACATAGGGAATCGGCTTGAAAACAGGTAGTTCTCGGGCAATGGCCAAGTTGTAGCGCATCCGGCCCTTTGGCCACCCCCAGGTGTTGGCTCGCTCGTTGACCACCGAGTCGAACCCAGCGCCGAGGACTCCGACGAACCAGTGCGGGACGCCGTGGGCGTCAATGTGTCGACCGGCGTCGATGGTGCGAACCGTGCCTCCGGCGATGGTCTTGGCTGCGGCCTTCGCGTCGCGAAGGGGCAGATGCAGGGCGCGTGCGATGTCGTTTCCGGTCCCCGCTGCGACGATGGCCAGGACGGTTCCCGTGCCGGCGCAGAGGTTGACCCCAAGGTTGACCGTGCCGTCCCCGCCGGTGACTGCCAACACGTCCAGCCCTGAGTCGATAGCGGCAAGGGCGCGCTCGCGCGCAGAGGGCCCTGACCGATCGGAGAGATCGATCACCTCATGGCCGTCGGCGGCCAGACGGGCCGCCACCTCGGTGCCGATCGCGGCACCTCGGCCCTTGTCTGCGGTGGGGTTGATGATCAACCCGATGCGTTTGGTCACGGGCGAACGGTACAACGGATTGGCCTCGTCACAGCGGGCTGGCTTCGTCGTCTGGGACCTTGGCCCAGTCGGGTTCTCGCCGTGCGCGTCGCTTGTCCAACAGCATCGAGACACCCACCGCGGCATAGAAGAGACCGACCATCGGGAAGGCCAGGACGAGCATGGTCCATGCGTCGGGGGTTGGCGTCATGACTGCCGCGAAGACGAAGATGAGCAAAACCGCAATCCGCCAGCCTTTGAGCATGACGCGCGCCGGCAAGATATGGGCGACGTTGAGGCCGACGAGAAAGACGGGCAGCAGGAAGGCCAGACCGAAGGCCAGGATGAACCGAGTCACGAACGTCAGGTAGAGCGCTGCGTCGGGAAGGTTGGCGGCTCCTTGCGGAGTGAAGCCGATCAGAATCTCGACCGCTCGCGGCACCACCCTCGTTGCCAGGAAGCACCCAGTGAGAAAAAGAGGCGCCGCAGCGCCGACGAACGCCATGGCGGTGCGCTTCTCACGCTTGGTCAGCCCAGGGACGATGAAACCCCACACCTGGAAGAGCCAGACCGGGCTGGCCACGATGACGCCGACGAACATCGCCACCTGCAGCTGAACGGTGAACGGCTGGGTGATGCCCCCGAAGTTGATGTTGACCAGGCCACCCCGCTCCGCTTCGAGCTTGCGGAGCGGAGCCATGAGCTGCGTGAACAGCGAGTCGTACTCGAACCATCCGAGCACGCTCCCGACCACGATGGCCGAAGCAGCGATGACGATCCTCCGACGGAGTTCGCGCAGGTGGTCACCCAAAGACATGCGGCCATCAGGGCTGCGCTTACGGCGCAGTATTGCCATGTGTGAGTCGATCCTCAGATGACCGGAGGCTGGTCGCTAGTGGTGTGCGGCTCAGGCCGGCGGCTGGTTGTGGGTCTCGCGCTCGGCTGGGCCCGAAGCCGGGTTCCAGGTCGGGTCCGGCGCAGAATCATTCTTGGGGTGGATCGTCTCGCCCTTCACCGTGTCGCTGCTCGCAGCGCTGGGTGTCGTCTTGCCGTCGTTCTTCATCTCTTCGACCTCGGACTTGAAGATCCGCATCGACCGACCAAGGCTGCGTGCGACGTCTGGCAGCTTCTTCCATCCGAAGAGAATCAACACCACCAGGATGAGAATGAGGATATGAACAGGCCTTAGCGCGCCCATGGGAGAGACCTTTCGTGATCGTGAAACGCGGTGCTCAACAAACGCGATGCTGGTGGTCAGCAACTCTGAAGAAGTCGGCAGGTGTTCAGCAGCAATCAGTCTACGTGCTTGGCCCACGCTGGGCGGGACGCAGCCCGACGCTGTTGTCGCGCATGGCGACCGGCAGCTCTGGCGCGATCGCGTTGCCTGCGTGCCGTCGCCGGATCGGCAAAGACCGCGAGCTGTTCCGGTGATCTGATCCGCCCACCGAGCAGTTCCGTCTGACCCTGCACAGCGTCAAGGCGACGCTCGGCGGCGGCCAGCTCGGAACCCAGCTCCTTCGTCTGGCCCCACAGCGCCCAGACCCGCGTGCCGAGGTAGACGCCTGCGACCAAGAGCAGGCACACCCAGATCATTACCCACCACCACATGAGGCTGGACCCTACCCGCTCGGAACGGTCGAGCCGGCCGCGGCGGCATAGGCCTTGAGGGCCTCGCGCGCACCCTGCTGAACCTCGAGCGCAAGATCTGCCGGCTCGAGGACTCTGGCCTGTGAACCCAGCCGCCACATCAGTCGGCGCAACCAGGCGGTGTCCGCGGTGCGCAACGTCACCACCGCTCCCCCGTCCTTGGCCGGTTCGATGCTCTCGGTCGGGTAGTAGTCGCTGACCCAGGCCGCCCCGGACCCCAAGGTCAGCCTGACCAGCTGGTCGTCGGCGCGTGACGTGAAGACGCCGGTGTCAAGGTCACGAGGTTGAGCCTCGGCAGGCGGCGTGCCGTCCTGATCCAGGACCGTGAGCGACTCGATCCGGTCGAAACGGAACAGGCGGACGTCCTCGGCCCGGTGACACCAGCCCTCGAGGTACCACTGGGCGTCGAAGTTGATCACGCGCATGGGGTCGACGTCGCGCTCCGTGGACTCATCGCGCCCAGGGACCAGGTATCGCAGATGAACACGGCGAAGGGCCGTCAGTGCCTCCTGAGCAAGGGCCATCGTCTCCTTGCTGGTCCCCTCGTCGATCACCACCTGGATGCGTGAGGCACCGGTGGCCGCCGAGCCGGTCGCTGCCTCAAGTTTGGCCAGGGCACGGACCACGGCGTCACGCTCACCAATCCCGGGGACCGCGGCGAGGGCGCGCAGACCGACGATCAGGGCAAGGGCCTCGTCCACACCGAGACGCAAGGGTCTCTTGATCGTGTCGGCATTGCCGAGGAACACCTTGCCGCTCTCCCACTCCGCCTCGATCAGATCACCGTGGTAGCCGCCCGGTGTGCCGCACAGGAACAACAAGGCCAGATCAGCCTCGACCTGGGCAGGGGTCACACCGAACTCGCGCGCCACCTCCTCGATCTCGACGCCCTGGCGCTTGAGCAGCCACGGCACCATCGTCAGCAGTCGCGAAAGCCGGGTGGTGGCCGACTCGGATACGTGCCTCTTGGCGTTCATCTGCTGACCTCGTCGCTTCTCGGCACGAGGTCGAGGGCTCCGGTCAGTCTGCGGATCACGGACTCTCTGAGCTCGGTGGGGTTCTCGACCACGACGTCGGGGCCGAAGCTGCTGATCTCATCAGCAAAGGCCTCGGTGTCAGTGAAGTCGATGCGGACCTGTGACCACATGTCATCGAGGTCGCCGACGTCGACTGCACGTCGGCGCAGGCTGTGCCCCGCGCCCACTCGCACCCGCAGGACTGCCGGCTGGGGGTCGCGCTCGCCGGCCATGGTGCTGATCATGGCCTTGGGCTGATGCCCGGCCGGAACGTCGTATGCCGCCGGCTTGCCCGCCGTGGCGACATCGCCCTCGATCCTGCCCAGCCGAAATACCCGCGCGGCTCCCCTGTCGGTGTCGAAGCCGGTGAGGTACCAGCGACCGTGCCAGGAGGCGATTCCCCACGGTTGGACATGGCGGGTGGTTCCCTCCCCCGAGCCCGCGGCCCGGTAGGTGAAGGTCACCGGAATACGTTCAAGCACAGCCTTTTTCACCTTTTCGAAGGCCGGTTCAGCTGTCCGCACCCGAGGCTCGATACCGATCAGGGATGAGTCGTCGCGCTCGACACCAGCAGCCTTGAGCTTGCGCAGGGCCTGAGCGGCCGGTCCTGCAAGGCTGGCCTGCGCCCAGGCACGGCTGGCCAGGCCCAGAACGGCCAGCTCGTCCGAGGCGAAGGAGATCTCCGGCAGGGCGTACTCCCGGCGGTCGATGCGATAGCCCGGCTCGTCGTCGAAGAACACGTCCAGCGGTTCGGTCACAAGCGGGATTCCGAGGTCGCGCAGCTCGTCCTTGTCCCGTTCGAACATCCGGTCAAAGGCTTCTTCAGAGGCGGTCGCGCCGTACTGGGGCACGACGTCGCGAATCTTGGCTTTGGACATGGGCATTCGCGTGTAGAGCAGACAGATCACCAGGTTGAGCAGACGCTCGGTCTTGACGGCTGCGTTGGGCTGGGTGCTCATAAGGCACGACGCTACCGGACCATGGAGCCCCACGTGAGGTGTCACCGGCACTACTGTTCGTGGCGTGATCCAGTGGCGTGAGGCAACCGTCGAACGGGTTCGGGCCCGGTGGCCCGGCGCGATCGAGTATGACGTGACGTTGAGCGGCCCCGAGAGCGACACCATTACGGCCCTGGCCTATACCGACCTGGTCGGTGAGCCCGTGCCCGGCGACCGGGTCCTGCTCAACGTCGGGGCTCTGGATCGCGGACTGGGCACAGGTGGGATGGCACTCATCGTGGCCATCCCAGACCGCCTGCCGGCCGACCCCCGGCCGACCCCCGGCCACGTTGTGAAGGCCCGCTATACGCCGATGCAGACGATGGTTCTCGGCGTCGACGAGCAGGAGAGCCCGCACCACGAGGTGCTGCGCAATGCCACCGGGGTCAACGCCATGCCCGTCATCATGGCCGACCTGCACTCTGCGGTGCCGGCAATCCTGGCGGGCCTGCGCGATGCCGCGCCTGAGGTTCGGGCCGTCTATGTCATGACGGACGGAGGCGCCCTGCCGATCGCGTTCTCCCGCACGGTGGCCGGCCTGCGCGACGCCGGTTGGATCGCCGGCACGGTCACTGTGGGTCAGTCCTTCGGTGGCGACCTGGAGGCCGTCAACGTCCACACCGGACTTTTGGCCGCTGCTCACGTCCTGCACGCCAACGTGGCGATCGTCGCCCAGGGGCCCGGCAATCTGGGCACCGGCTCCCCGTGGGGGTATTCCGGCGTGGCGACAGGGGAGGCGGTCAACGCGACCGCGGTGCTCGGAGGTCGGGCCATCGGTTCACTGCGCATCTCCGAAGCCGACGAACGCGAACGCCACCGCGGCATCTCACATCACAGCCTGACGGCATATGGCCGCGTGGCCATGGCCCCGGCCGACCTACCGGTCCCGTTGTTGGGAGGTGCGTTCGGCAGGCTTGTCCTTCAGCAGGCGCGCGACCTTGTGCGCGAGAGTGCAGGGCGACTTCACCTGCACGAGGTGGACACCACCGGTCTGTTTGACGCGCTGGCCTCGAGCCCTGTGCGACTGTCAACGATGGGACGTGGCCTTGACGAGGATGAGGCGGCGTTCCTGGCTGCCGCAACCGCCGGTCGTTTCGCGGCGACGCTGCTCCTTCATCGCGGCTGAACAGCTCAGCGGGCGTCGACCAGGTCCACCACGAAGATAAGGGTCTCGCCCGGTTTGATGGCGCTACCAGCGCCGCGGTCGCCATAGCCGAGGTGCGCGGGAATGGTCAGCTTGCGACGGCCGCCAACCTTCATGCCGACGATGCCGTCGTCCCAGCCCTTGATGACCTGGCCGACGCCCAGACGGAAGTCCAGCGGCGCGCCGCGGTTCCAGGAGGCGTCGAACTCCTCACCGGTCGAATGCGCGACACCGACATAGTGCGCGCTGATGGTGTCGCCGGCCTTGGCCTCGACGCCATCACCCTCCTTGAGGTCCTCCATGACCAGATCGGTGGGTGCGACATCGCCGGGGAAGTCGATCTCGGGCTTGGTGGTGCTGAGGTCAAAACCCATGATGTGCGTTCCTTTCGTTCGGGGGTCGAAGAACGACTCGACGTGCAGACTCAGGTCGCGGCAAGGATGTCGACGACGAACACGATCGTGTCGGTTCCCTTGATGCCGGCTTGGGGGTTTCCCGCCTTGCCATAGCCCTCGGCTGGCGGCAGCACGAGCAGTACGCGACTCCCGACGGTCTGGCCCACGATGCCCTTGTCGAAGCCCGGCACGAGCTGGCCCTTGCCCACGGGCTGGTTGAGCAGATTGCCCGAGGCGTATGAGGAGTCGAACACCTTGCCGGTGCCGTAGACCAGGCCGGTGTAGGCGGCGGTCAGCGTCTGGCCGGCCTTGACCACCGGGCCGTTGCCCTTGATCAGCAGCTGAACGACCAGCGTGGTTGAAGGCTTGGTCTTGGGCACGGTCACGACCGGGACGCCCTTGGCATCCTCTTTCACCGTGGGCAGTCCAGCCTTGGGGGTAACAGCAGCCCCGGTGGCTCTCTTCAGCGGTGTGCTGGCTGAGACCACGTCGATCAAGAAGACGATGGTGTCGCTTGGCCCGATGGTCGGGGGGTTGCCTTGGGTACCGAAGGCGTCCGCCGGCGGGATTGCCACCAGCAACCGGGAGCCGACCTGCTGGCCGTTCAGTCCCTTGCCCAGGCCCGGCAGCAATGAAGCCGCTGAAAGGTCCTGGGAGACTGCGCTCTTGCCAAAACTGGACTCGATCTGCTTGCCGTCCTTGCCGTTGACGATGATGTAGTTGAACGTGATCGAGTTGGCCTTGGTGAGCGTGGCGCCCTTGCCTGCGGTGATGACCTTGGTCGTCGTCGCCTTGACGGTCAACGGCTTGGTCTTGAGGGTCAGCGTGGGCGCCGTGTCGGTGCCACCCACGGTGATCGCGTCCAGCGGGTTGGCCAAGCTCTTGTCGGAGTTCCCCGAGCCACAGGCCGCCAGAAATACCAGGGGTACAACCACAGCAGTGACAGCTCGTAAGCGGGAAAGGCGCACGCGAAGACCTTTGATCGTTGGACGATGGATTCAGCACACCATAACGCCGCGACCTGTGTGTTTCCGAATGCGCGTGGACCCGTGCAGAGCCCCCGCCTCTCCGACTCCGTCGCTCACATGCTCGTGATCAGCCGCTCGACCCGAGCGTCGACCGCGGCAAACGGGTCCTTGCACAGGACCGTCCGCTGGGCTTGATCATTGAGCTTGAGGTGGACCCAGTCGACGGTGAAGTCCCGCTTGTGCGCCTGGGCGGCGCGGATGAAGTCGCCGCGAAGCTTGGCTCTGGTCGTCTGTGGGGGCAGGTTCTTGGCCTCGAAGATCTCGACGTCAGAACAGATCCGGGCAGCGTTGCCGTGACGCTGCAACAGATAGAAGAGGCCACGCTCGCGGTTGATGTCGTGGTAGGCAAGATCGAGCTGGGCGATCCTGGGACTGGAAAGCGGTAGGTCGTGCTTGGCCGCGTAGCGCGAGATCATCTGGTACTTGATGACCCAGTCGATCTCGGTACCCACCAGGGCCAGGTCCCCCGTGTCGACCGCGATCAGCGTCCGGTGCCACAGATCCAGGACGCTCTTGTGGGTCGGGTCGTCCAGGCCCTCGCGGTCGACGAACGCCGCGGCCCGTTCGTAGTACTCGGTCTGGATCTGCACGGCGCTCAGCTCGCGACCGTCGGCGAGCTTGACCTTCTTGCGACCCGTCAGGTCATGGCTGATCTCACGGATGGCCCGGATCGGGTTCTCCAGCGTCAGGTCCGGCATCGACACACCGGCCTC
>CABEAG010000410.1_pt1 | contig 9186 bp, 7 predicted proteins | sample 3132351 | NCBI WGS metagenome assembly CABEAG01 (sample SAMEA5534342, study PRJEB31848) | metagenome | biome: tundra; feature: field; material: soil | place: USA | collected 2013-05 | depth 0.45 m | reverse complement strand
CCTGGCAACGTCTTGTCAGTGGTCTCCACGTTCTCGATGACGACACCGGGCACGCGCAGGCCGAGAACAGCCGCCGCCATCGCCATGCGGTGATCGTCATAGGTGTGAAACAGCCCACCCTGCAACAGTTTTGGTGTGACTCGCAGACTGTCCGCGGTCGCTTCGACGGATCCTCCGAGAGCATTGATCTCGGTGGAGAGCGCGACCAGGCGGTCGGTCTCGTGCCCACGCAGATGTCCGACGCCGCGGATCAAGGACGGGGAGTCGGCCAACGCCGCGATCGCCACGACGACGGGTGTGAGCTCTCCGGCGTCATGGAGGTCGACGTCGAGCCCGCTGATCTGCTCACTGCCCGTCACCGTGAGGCCCGAGCGTTCGAACAGCACGTCCGCGCCCATCGCGTCCAGGATGTCGCGGATTGCGTCACCAGCCTGAGTGGTGTGTTGTGGCCATCCCGGGACCCGCACCGTGCCGCCGGTCACGACGGCTGCCGCCAGGAACGCGGCGGTGTTGGACAGATCGGGCTCGACCTCGACGTCGAGGGACTGCACCTCTGAGGGCTCGACCCGCCAGGTGTTGGTCTCGGAGTCGTCGACGATCACGCCGGCATCGCGCAGCACCTCGACGGTCATCTGGATGTGCGGCTCACTGGGAACCGGTGTGCCGTGGTGGTGGACCGTGATGCCCTGGTCGTATCGTGCTCCGGCCAGGAGCAACCCGGAGATGAACTGCGAGGACCCAGAAGCATCGACGGTCACCGGGCCACCCGGCATACGGCCTGAACCTTCGACCGTGAAGGGCAGGGTCCCGCGACCGTCGTCGTTGATTCTCGCGCCCAGGGCGCGCAAGGAGTCGATGACCGGGGCCATGGGTCGCCGAGCGGCGCGGGCGTCGCCGTAGAAGCTGACCGGGCCGTTGGCGAGGGCGGCCACCGGAGGCAGGAATCGCATCACGGTGCCCGCCAGTCCGCAGTCCACGGACGTCGCGCCGCACAGAGTTGCAGGGGTGATCAGCCAGTCCTCGCAGTCGCGGTCGTCGCCCGGCAGGTCGGTCACCGAGGCGCCCAACGCACGCAAGGCGGCCGCCATCAGCATGGTGTCGCGCGAGCGCAGGGGCCGCCGCAGCCGCGAGGGACCGTTGGCCAGGGCTGCGAGGACGAGAAAGCGGTTGGTCAGCGACTTGCTCCCCGGCAGTGCCACCGTGGCGGTGACGGGACCGGCCGCGTGGGGGGATAGCCAGTCAGTCAAGGGCGTTCTTGGCAAAGCGTCGGGCGGACTTGGCAGCGTGTCGCGCCTCGCGCTTGGTCAGTGCCGCCTGGCGACGCGCCTCGGAGCGGACGTGCTGCGCTCGGTAGGCCAACCCGGGCCGGCCGGCGGTGTCGACCGAGGCGAGCAGGACGCCCCCGAGCAGGCCGACGTTCTTGAGGAAGTGGGTCTTCTGCTGTGCCCGGGCTGCAGGGTCCTCGACGGCCCAGAAGGCGTGGGCGGCATAGGTGGTCGGCACGAGTGCGCCGGCCAGCGCCAGCGCAGCAACTCGAGGGAACTTGCCCAGAGCCAGCATCGTGCCTGCGACCAGCATCGTGGCGCCGTTGGCACGGACCATCAGCTCAGGGTCGTCGGGCATTCTCAGCGGTCCGGAGAGCGCTTTGACAAGCGGCGCAGCGGCCTGGGCGCGCGCGGCCGGGTGACGCAGGGAGTCCAGGCCAGACGTCACGAAGACGGCAGCCAGCATCGGTCGGGCGATCCGTCGAACCACAGTCATCTGAAGCTCCTCGAGGGTTGTCCTGCAGCTCCTACCGTAGTTGCTCGCCGGGGTCCTTGGATATCTAGGCTGAGGGCATGTGCGGTCGATACGCGTCCAGCTCGCGCCCCGAGGATCTGGTCGAGGAGTTCGAGGTGGACGAGGACCGCACGGGGGAGGTTGCGCGGAGCATTCTCGTGACTCCTCAGAACCCGCCGGCCGGCCAGCCGGATTTCAACATGGCGCCGACCAAGCAAGCGCCCGTGGTCCTGACCCGAGCGGTCCGGGGTGACGCTGATGCCGCGCCGGTGCGCCAGCTGCGACTGTTGACATGGGGACTGGTGCCCAGCTGGTCCAAGGAGGTCAAGCTCGGGCTCCGGATGACCAACGCCCGCTCCGAGTCGCTCCTGGACACGTCGTCCTTCGCCAGGGCAGCCGCAGCTCGCCGGTGTCTCGTCCCAGCAGACGGTTGGTACGAATGGCAGCTGAGCCCCACCGCCGTTGATGGCAGAGGCAAGCCGCGCAAGCAGCCGTTCTTCATCCATCGATCCGATGGTGCCTCGCTGGCGATGGCCGGGCTGTACGAGTTCTGGCGTGACACGTCGCGGGCCGAGGATGACCCCGACGCGTGGCTGACGACCTACGCGATCATCACGACTGCGGCAGAACCCGGGCTGGACAGGATTCATGACCGGCAGCCGCTGGTCCTCGAGCGTGCCGACTGGTCCGACTGGCTCGACCCGACACAAAAAGATCTCTCGGCGGTCAAGGCCCACCTGGAGTTCTCCCGGCCCGGGCGCTTCGACGCCTACCCGGTGGGCACCGCGGTCAACTCGACACGCAACAACGGCGAGCTGTTGCTGCTGCCGTTGGCGCGTGCGGACCTGGTGGGAGTGGTGGACCCGACCACCGGCGAGATCATCGGGGATTGAGCGACGTGCCAGTTCGCAAGAGTGTCAGGGAGATTCAGACGCCAGTCGGTATGGCGCGCGCGCACCTCTGGCGCCCGTCTCGCCCCTGTGGGTCGTTGGTTCTCGGGCACGGCGCCGGTGGTTCGTCATGGTCGGCCGACCTCCGGGCATTGACAGCTCTGGCGGCGCAGGGATGGCTGGTGGTGCTGGTCGAGCAGCCGTGGCGGGTGGCCGGCCGCACGGTGGCTACGCCTCCCGCCCAGCTGGACGTGGCGTGGCTTTCCGTCATGGAGGCGCTGACGTCGGGGCGTGGTGCATTGCCCCGGCCCTTGGTGGTCGGCGGCCGCAGCTCCGGTGCGCGAGTGGCCTGTCGGACGGCTAACGCCGTTGGCGCTGATGCGTTGCTGCTATTGGCGTTCCCGCTGCATCCTCCGGGAAAGCCGGAGAAGTCCCGCGCGGCGGAGGCGCAGATGGCGACGGGCGCCGGGACTCGGCTGATCGTCATACAGGGGGACAAGGACGCCTTCGGCAGCCCCGACGACCTTCGGTCTGCCCTGGGAGGCGCAGCCGAGGTGGTGTCTGCTCGTGGCAGCCACTCGTTCACCAAGGAACCGACCGACGTTCTCGAGATCGCCCGCGCGTTCCTGTCAGAACTGCTGGTCCCTCGCGGTGCGTCGCCTCGTGTTCCACCGCCACAGCTCGTCGACTCCCCACACGATCAGAGGGAACGGCAGGATCAACAGCACCTGCCATAGATCAGGTGTGGCAGTGCCGAACACGCCCTGTAGCGGGGGTACGGCCACCAGCGCGGCGGCGAAGACGATCTCATACGCGATGCCCCAGAGCAGCAACCGGTTGGTGAAGACTCCCACTTGCCGAAGCGATGCGTGCTGGGTGCGTGACGCCATCGCGGTCCCGATCTGGCAGGCCACGATGCCGAGGAAGCTCATGGTCGTGGCCTGTTGCCAGACATGGAGGAGCGGACCCGAGCTCACGTCGTCGCCGAGGTGCCATCCGCCATGGTCAAGCGTCAGCAGGAAGATCATCATCACCAGCAGTGCGGAGACGCCGCCCAACAGTCCCCAGGCCCGGGCCAACATCGGGGCATCGATCACGTTCTGGGTGCGTTGTCTCGGCGGGCGCTCCATCAGCCCGGGTTCGGCCCGCTCTCGCCCGAGCGCCAGCGCGGGCAGGGTCTCGGTGCCGAGGTCGATCGCCAGGATCTGCATCACCGTCAGGGGCAACGGGATTCGCCCGCCGGAGAGGGCGTAGACCAGAAACGGGACGACCTCCGGTGTCGCGTGCGCGAAGATGTAGACGATGAACTTGCGGACATTGTCGTAGACACGTCGCCCCGCTTCGACCGCCGTGACGATGGAGGCGAAGTTGTCATCGGTGAGGACCATCGTCGCCGCTTCACGGGCGACGTCGGTGCCGGACTTGCCCATCGCGACACCGATGTCGGCTCGCCGCAGTGCCGGCGCGTCGTTGACGCCATCGCCCGTCATGGCAACGACGTGTCCCTGGTCCTGCAGGGCGTCAGCGATACGCAGCTTGTCCTCAGGTGAGCTGCGCGCAAAGATCAGCTCCTCGCCCCTGGCCAGCAGCTCGTCCAGCTCGTCTTCTGACATCTGCTCGAGCTCGGCACCAGTGACGATCCGAAGGCCTGCGTGACCGATGCCGACCGACTCTGCGATGCCTTGGGCGGTGAGGCCGTGGTCGCCGGTGACCACGATGAGTCGGATGCCGGCTGAGTGGCAACGGGCGACCGCGCCGGCCACCTCGGGCCGGGGCGGGTCGATCATCGCCGCCACCCCCAGCAGGGTCAGGTCGTGCTCTGCCTGCTCGCGGGTGAGGTCCGGCAGCTCGCTCTCGTCGACCTCGCGCTCGGCCACCGCAAGCAGGCGCAACCCCTCCTCGGCCCACAGGGTGACCAACCGATCGAATGCCGCACGCTCTTCCTGCGTCAGGGGGTGCTCCTGGCCGTTCGGCCCGGCCACTCGGTTGCACAGGGGCAGCAGCTCCTCGGGAGCACCTTTGGTGTGCGTGCGGACCCCGTCGGCGTCTCGGTGGACCGTGGACATCCGACGCAACGCGGGGTCGAAGTGGAACTGGGTTATCCGTTCGCTGGGCCGGGCGGTGGGGTCGACGCCCAACGACCTGGCCATGTGCAGCAGCGCCAGCTCGGTGGGGTCACCATGTTCTTGGTCAGGCTTGGTGGGGTCGAACTCCGCGTTGTTGCAAGCGACGACGGCGCGGGCCATCCTGTTCGCCGCCGATCCCGGTTCGAGGTCAGGAAGCGGCGCGCTGAGGTCGAGAATCCGCTCGGACGTCCAACCGCGAGTCACGCGCATCCGGTTGAGGGTCAGCGTGCCGGTCTTGTCAGTGCAGATCACGCTGGTGGACCCGAGTGTCTCCACCGCCGAGATCCGCTTGACCAGGACACCTCGTCGCGCGAGGATCCGGACCCCCACTGCGAGCGCGAGGGTGATCGTGGGCAACAGCCCTTCGGGAACGTTGGCTACCAGTAGCCCGATCGCGAAGTTCACCGCGTCGCCCAGTGAAAGCCCCGCCATCAAGGTCCCGAGCGGGATGAAGGCGACACCCATGCCGACCGCCACCACGGCGATCAGCCGAGCGACGTGCTTGACCTGCTTCTCGAGGGGGCTCTCCTCATGGCCAACACGCTGTGACAGCGCGGCAATCCGGCCAAGCTCGGTGTGCATGCCGGTGTTGAAGACCACAGCGGTGGCTTCGCCCCCGGTGCAGCTGGTTCCGCTGAAGACGAGATCTCGCGCCTCCAGGATCGGCCCGTGGGTGTCGACCGGATCGGTGGTACGCAACAGCGGCAGCGACTCGCCGGTGAGCGTGGACAGGTCCATCTCCACCGACCCGGACAGCAGCCGCGCATCTGCCGAGACGCGTTCGCCTTCCTCGATCACGATCACGTCACCCGGGACGAGCTCGCGGACCTCCACCCGCTTGGGCGTCCCTTCGCGAATGGCGCGCACGGTGATGGGCAGGTATGCCGAGAGCGCCTCTACCGCTTGTTCGGCGTGCCGTTCCTGGATGAAGGCAAAGAGCGCGTTGATCAGGATCACGACGACGATCGCGATTGCCAACGGGGCGGTGCCGCTGATGGCTGCGAGCAGCCCAGCCAGCCACAGGAGCAGAGCAAGGGGGTGGATGAGCTGGCCTACGAGCTCGCGTAGCCACGTCTGGCCATGACGCCGCACCAGCTCGTTCGGCCCGAAGACCACCAGCCGCCTGGCCGCTTCCCGATTCGAGAGCCCGCCACGACGTGTCCGCAGGTCGCGAAGGAGCCGGACGATGGACTCCTGAGGGTTGACGGCCGTGACGCGATCTGACGCCAGGCCGGTCGACGGCTGTGCCACATCGCCTCCTGGATACTCGCGAGGCCGTCCCTTGTCCGCTCCATTACAGCGGAAGCCCCTGGCGTGCACAGGGGTCTATGGTCCCTGTACTTGCCCACAGGTATGTCGGCGTGACCGGCGGTTGTTGACGCAGTGCCCTCGCATACCGGCCTCACCTGCGCTGGCCCGGCCGCGGCGGGGAATGTCACGCGCGCCCGCGGTTGTTGACGCTCATGACCCGCCCACGAACACCATGCGAGGAGCGACGTGTTCCTGACTGCCGAGCTGGCTCCGATCTCCTGGGGCCCCCAGATTCCCCACCCTTCGGGGAGTGAGCGTCCTCGACCGGCATTAGGCTGGGTCCTGATGACAGCTGACCAGCACCCCTCCCCGAGCGTGCAGAATGCCCACGACCCGTCGGACGAGTCGATCGCCGTCGAGTCGATCGTCGACGTGAGCACTGAGACGCCTGCAGAGCGGGTCATACGGTTCGAGGCTGAGGCGATGCCCTTCCTGGACCAGCTCTACAGCGCGGCGCTGCGGACGACGCGCAATCCGACCGACGCCGAGGACCTCGTCCAGGAGACGTTCACCAAGGCGTTCGCCGCCTTCCACCAGTACAAGCCCGGCACCAACCTCAAGGCCTGGCTCTACCGGATCCTGACGAACACCTACATCAACACGTACCGCAAGAAGCAGCGCCAGCCCTTGCAGTCCGATGCGTCCGAGGTCGAGGACTACCAGCTGGCGCGTGCCGAGTCTCACACGTCAAAGGGTCTGCGTTCGGCCGAGACCGAGGCACTGGACCACCTGCCCGATTCGGACGTCAAGCGTGCGCTGCAGGCGATCCCCGAGGACTTCCGCCTTGCGGTCTACCTGGCCGACGTCGAGGGCTTCGCCTACAAGGAGATCGCGGAGATCATGGATACGCCGATCGGCACCGTGATGTCGCGGCTGCACCGCGGTCGGCGCCTGCTGCGAGAGCTACTCACCGACTACGCCCGTGAGCGTGGCTTCATCGTTGAGGGGATCACGTCATGACATTCGACGAGCAGGAGGAGATGGACTGCTCCCGCACCCTGCTGCAGGTGTACTCATATCTCGATGGCGAGATGGGTCCGGACGACTGCGACAAGATTCGCGATCACCTGGCGCACTGCGGTCCGTGCCTCAAGGAGTACAACATCGACCAGATGCTCAAGGCGCTGGTGCACCGTTCCTGCGAGTGTGAAGCGGCGCCAACGCAGTTGCGGATGCAGATCATGGCCCGCATCACCACCATCACCACAATCACCGGGGAGCTCCCGGACTGACCCGCGCGCAGAAGACCCCCCGCGCCTTGAGGAGCGGGGGGTCTTCTACGTGCGGGTGTCGAGCGCGGCTCAGGCGTTGGGCTTACGGCCGTGGTTAGCGGCGTTGCCCTTGCGGGAACGGCGTTTGCGGGCGCGCTTGCTCATGTCTGCTCCAAGAAAAGGGGATGGTCAATAGCCCGTACGGGCACGATCCCGGCTATTATGGCATACAAGGAAGTCGGGGGACCACCTGGTAGGGCCAAGCCGCGTACGACGGCAATCAGTCGCAAATCAGGCCAAACTGACGACGATCGCTGTAATCGCCATGCCGCTTTCACCAATGAGATTGCGTGAATGTCAGACACGGGTCTGTATCTGCGATTGAGCTTGTGCTGCGTGTCACGATCAGAACAGCTTCGGACGCCAATGCGGCAACGGGGCTTCGCCCCGACAAAGCCCCAGCCGCACCTCAACGAAAAGGAATGACCATGAAGACCATCGCCAAGGTTATCGAGTCCATGCTCACCAAGGACGCCACTCAGCAGTGGACCGGCCAGACCTCCGCAGTCGCGCCGTGCAACGTCTGGAGCTGGACCGGCTTCTCGGACTAGGCCTCGACCGACCTCTAGCCTTCCCCCGTTTTCGTTTGGCCCACAGGTAGGTTGGGCGGGTGAACGACACAGTCTCGAAAGGACGCTCAACAACCGTGAGCGTCCTTTCGCATGCCGTGCCCACCTATATCGCAGCCGTCGTGCTCGGCGCAGTGGGCCTGGCGGTGGTGGGCTGGCGGATGCACCCCTTGAACAGCGATGACGTTGTGGCGCTGGTGGTGCTGAGCGTGATGAGCATCCTCAGTGAGTCCGTCCGAGAGAACGAAGTGGGCCGGAGGACTGCCCTCTCGTTCACCAGCATCGTCTTGCTGAGCTCCGTGGCTCTCGTCGGACCCTTTGGCGCCGCAGTTGTCGGCGCGGCCACTCTGCTGGCGGTCAACAAGGATCGCGCCCAGGTGCGGGTGTTCAACTCCGGCATGACCTCGACCATCGGAGCCGTTGGAGGGTTCGTGTACCTCCTTGGGTGGGGTGCAGAGCACGTGAACGACATCAGCGGCGCAGGGCCCCTGCTGCTGCACGTGGGAGTTCCCGTGATGGTGGCGGATGTCGCACAATGTCTGAGCAACGCCGTGATCCTTTCCGGCATAGTGCGGCTGACCCAAGGCACCCCGATCCGACAGTTCGTACCGGGAATGCTGGGCACCTCCGGCCCGATCTATGTCGGCTACGGCATCATCGGGTTCCTGTTCGTCGTGCTGTGGATCCCCGCAGGGGTTGGGCCCTTCAGCGCCCTGCTGATCCTGGCGCCGTTGTTCGTCGCGCGCTGGGCCTTCGTGCAGTACGGCGACGAGCAGCGCGCCCACGAACGCACGCTCAGTGCATTGGTCGCGGCTGTGGAGACCAAGGACCTCTACACGCGGGGGCACAGCGAGCGGGTGGCTAGCCTGTGCGAGCTGATGGCCAGCTCCCTGTCGATGAGCCGTCAGGAGATCGAGGCTTTGCGCTTTGCCGGGATGCTGCACGACATCGGCAAGCTCGCAATCCCGACCCGGGTCCTGCGCCGGGCCGACGGGCTCTCTGATGCGAACCTGGCCACCATCGCCACCCACCCAGCGCGCGGCGTGGAGATGATTCGCGATATCGAGTTCCTCGAGGGCTCGATCGAGGCGATCCGACACCATCACGAACGTATGGACGGGCGAGGCTATCCGGCTGGCTTGCGCGGCGAAGAAACTCCGCTGTTCGCACGAATCATCGCGGTCGCCGACGCCTTCGACTCACTCACGACGTCGAGGACGCATCGCGACCCCTACACGGT
>CABEAG010000409.1_pt1 | contig 9294 bp, 9 predicted proteins | sample 3132351 | NCBI WGS metagenome assembly CABEAG01 (sample SAMEA5534342, study PRJEB31848) | metagenome | biome: tundra; feature: field; material: soil | place: USA | collected 2013-05 | depth 0.45 m | reverse complement strand
GTACTGGCCTGACGCGGTACTGGCCTGACGCGGTACTGGCCTGACGCGGTACTGGCCTGACGCGGTACTGGCCTGACGCGGTACTGGCCTGACGCGGTACTGGCCTGACGCGGTACTGTCCGGAGTCGGTCCCGGCCGGACGTCGGGCATCGACGGCGAAAGGTATCCTGCCGACATGATTTTTTGTGCGCCTGTGACACGTGAAGGCATGATCGACCCCCGCTGGGGCCGTGCCGACTGGGTCGCTCTTGCCGACGTGGTCGACGGCGAGATCACGAGCTGGCAGGTGGTCGAGGTCTCCTGGAGCCGGCTGCACGACCAGGGCGCCCCAGGCTCACACCACGCCCGCGTGGTCACGTTCCTGCGCGAGCATGACGTCGAGGCCGTGGTCGTCGACCACATGGGCGACGGCATGGTGCGGATGCTGGACACCATGCGCCTGCCCGTGCACTCCGGCGCCGCTGGGGATGCCCGCGCAGCGGTGAAGGCCGCAAGCCTGAAGCCATAGGAGACGCGCACACGCAGCTGTGGTGTCGCCATACTTTGCGCGCTTATGACGTCGGGGGGGCTGCGGTAGTCCCGCGCACGGCGAGCTGCACGCCAAGAAGTGTCTGGGAGGCCCCCACGTTCTGTGGTCCTCCCTCGATCTCGGCCAGAAGCTGGCGTGCCGAAAGCTCACCGATCTGGTGCAGAGGCAGCCGCACCGTTGTCAGAGGCGGCGTAAGCCGGTCGACCATGGCCATGTTGTTGAACCCGATGACGGACATGTCCTCAGGGCACCTGATGCCATGCTCCGCGAGGACGGACAGGGCGCCCAGCGCGATGAGGTCGTTGGCACACAGGATCGCGGTCACGTCCTGGCCCGACGTGAGCAGCCGCCGGGTCGCCTCGGCGCCGGCGGCCTCGGTGTACGACGCACAGACCCGGACCATGCTTTTGCTCGTGGGTAGGCCCAGGCCATCCACGGCCTGCCGGAACGCCGAGGCGCGGTCGCGACCAGTCGATGTGTCCTGTGGCCCTCCGAGGTGAGCCATCCGCCGGTGGCCCAGCTCGGCGAGATGCTCCACGGCCAGCTGCATGCCAGTGCGCTCGTCGGCCCCGACATACGGGAGTCGGCGGCTGCCGATGTTGCGGTTGACGAGGACGGCGGGAACTCCGAGGTCGGCGATCTCCTCCAACATCGGGTCGTGCCACCGGGCCGTAGCGATGATGAAGCCATCAGTGCCGCGCCCACGGAGCTGCTCCACCTGCCGTCTCTCGGTGTCGGCATCGTTGTCCGTGTCAGTCAGCACCAGCGTGTATCCGGCCAGGCTGAGTACTTGCTCGGCCCCGCGGACCATCGGAGGAAAGAGCGCGTTGGTGATGTCGGGGACGACCATCGCGACGACGAACGACTTGGAGGTTCGCAGACCCCGGGCGAGCGTGTTCGGAACGTAGCCGAGCCTCTCAGCGGCCTTCAGGATGCGCCGCGAGGTCTCCGGACTGACCCGGCCCCGGGTGGCAGGGTTCAGAGCTCGGCTCGCGGTTCCCGGGTGTACTCCTGCAGCCAGAGCGACATCGATGAGCTTCACCCTCTGCGCACTTGCCACGGTAGGTCTCCCTCGGCCATTTGACGTGCAATCGGTTGTTGTCCAGAACGGGCTGACGCGCTGAACGACTCGGAGAATGAAGGTTAGCCCGCCTCATGGGCCTCTTGACAAGGCCTGCAGGCGTGGTGGAAGGTAATGCAATCGTTCGCATCATAGTCGGATCGAGTGACCATTTCACCCCTACCTATCTCTCACCCCTTGACGGAGGACTGGCAATGCAGAAGAGCAATCGTTTGTGGCGCAAGGGTGGTGTAGCCCTCACCGTCGCCGCCGTGGCGCTGGCGCTCGGTGCCTGCGCATCGAGCAGCAACAACGCCGGCGCCTCAGCCACGCCCAGCGCGGGGAAGCCGCTGGTTATCGGCGCCTCCATCTCCTTGACCGGTGACTTCGCCGACTCGGGCAAGGCGGTCAAACGCGGCTACGAGCTATGGGCCAGCGAGGTCAACGCCAAGGGAGGGATTCTCGGTCGCAAGGTGACGATGAAGCTCGTCGACGATGCCTCCAGCCCCACCCAGGTGGTGTCCAACTACCAGAACCTGATCAACCGCGACAAGGTCGACCTTGTCTTCGGTCCTTTCTCCAGCCTGCTGACCGTGCCGGCGTCACAGGTCGCCAAGCGCTACGGCTACTCGTTCCTCGAGCCCGCCGGCGGTGGCCCCAAGGTCTTCGCCCAGAAGCTCGACAACCTGTTCTTCGTCCAACCGGCCCCCACCACGAAGTCAGGCGACGTATTCGCCGACTGGATCCTCTCGCTGCCCGCCAGTGCGCGTCCCAAGACGGCCGCCTACACCGAGCTCGACGACCCGTTCGCCCAGCCCATCGCGGAGAACGTCCGGGCCCGGTTCGAGGCCGCTGGGATCAAGACGGTGTACAAGCAGATCTACCCAGCTGAGACGCAGGACTTCTCGGCCATCATGGCCAAGGTCGTCGCTGCCAACCCCGACGTGCTGGTCGGCGGGACGCAGAACGAGGACGCCTACGCCCAGGTCAAGACACTCGTGCAGCTGAAGTTCAGCCCGAAGTTCATGTTCCTGTCCAACGGCGCCAACTCGCCTCTGGAGTTCCCGACCAAGGTCGGCACGCAGAACACAGCAGGCATCATGTCCGCGGGTGACTGGTTCCCGGGTTCGACCGCGGCCGGCAGCGCCGACTTCACGGCCGCCTACATCAAGGCGAACGGCGGCACGGCTGACACCATCGACAACTCCAGTGCCGAGGCTTACGCCTGCGGACAGATCCTGGAGGCTGTGGCCAAGAAGACGGGGAAGATCGACAACGCCACCATCATCGCCACCCTGCACACGGGCACGTGGGCGACGTTGCTCGGCGACCTGAGCTGGGGTCCCGACGGAGCGCCGTCAGGCACCTTCAACCTGATCCAGTGGCAGGGCGGCAAGCTCGTGCCGGTCTTCCCGGACGCAGTTGCCAAGGCCAAGGCGATATACCCCAAGCCCAACTGGGGAGGGTGACGGATCGGTGCACGCCCTGATCCAAGGCGTGATCCTCGGGATCCTGACCGGAGGCGTGTATGCGCTCATGGCCTCCGGTCAGACCCTGATCTTCGGGATCATGAAAGTGGTCAACCTGGCTCAGGGAGCCATGGTGATCATGGCCGCCTACCTCGCCTATCAGCTGTTCACAACGTTCGGCGTGGACCCCTTCCTCGCCATCCCCATCACGACCATCCTCATGTTCGGCCTCGGAGTCGGCGTCGAGTTGGTCTTCCTTCGCCCGCTGCGCCGTGAGGACAAGTCAGAGCTCAGCCTGCTGGTCACCTTCGCCGTAGCCCTGCTCATCGAAGGGGTGTTGAGCGTGACGTGGGGAACCACGTACCGCAGCATCAACGCCAGCTATGCCAACTCGAGCTGGAGCCTCGGGAGCTACCAGATCACGGTCGTCCGCTTCTGGGCGTTCGTGCTCTCCCTGGTGGCACTCGGGCTTCTCTTCTGGCTGCTCAATCGCACCCGGTTCGGTCGGGCTGTGCGGGCGACGGTGCAGAACCCTGAGTCGGCTCGGCTGCTCGGTGTCGAAGCACAATGGGTCTCGGCCCTGGGCTTCGGGCTCGGCGCGGCGACAGCTGCGGCCGCAGGGTCGGTGTACGGGCTGCTGTATCCCTTCACCCCCGGCAGCCACTACGACCTCATCTCCAGACTGCTGTCCATCGTCGTCCTCGGCGGGCTGGGCAGTGTTGGCGGCGCGGTCATCGCCGGCGTCATCGTCTCGACGTCTTCGGCCATAGTGGCGGCGACGGTATCGCCGGCCTGGTCGGAGATGACCTTCTTCGTGGTGCTCATCCTGGTCCTGCTCGTCCGTCCGCGGGGTCTCTTCGGCAGCGTCACGCGAGGCGCCATATGAGCGCCCCCTCGATGCTGCGCGGAGGTGTGTTCGTCGCGTTGTTGGTCACCCTTCCGATGCTGGGCCTCCAGCACTGGTTCCTGAACCTGCTCGTGTTCGTCCTCATCTACGCCACGCTGTCCAGCTCCTGGAACCTCGTGGGCGGTTTCGCGGGCTACCCGTCTCTCGGCCACGCGGGCTTCTTCGGGATCGGCGCATACACGCTCGCCCTGATCTTCAAGGACCACGTGCTGGCAACGGGATACGAACCGTTCCTGCTGCTACCTGTCGTCGGGTTGATTGGTGCTCTGATCGGTTGGCCCATCGCGGTGATCTCCATGCGAACGCGGGCCGACGTCTTCGCCATCGTCACCATCACGTTCCTGTTCGTGATCCAGACGCTCGCGTTCAACCTGCACGACCTGACCGGCGGGTCCCAAGGGACTGCCCTGCCGATCCCTCCGTTCTCGGCAGCCCAGTTCGAGGTGCCCTTCTACTACGTCATGGTCGCGCTCCTCCTCTTCACGATGGGTCTGACCTTCGCCACGATGCGCAGCAAGCTGGGGCTGTCCCTGGTCTCCATCAGGGCGGACGAGGACAAGGCCCGCGGCGTCGGCGTACGCGTCATCGGCGTGAAGGTCCTGGCGTTCTCGGTCAGCGTGGGTATCACCTCGATGGTTGGCGCCGTCTGGGCCTACTACGAAAGCTTCATCTACCCGCAGTTCGCCGTGGACCCACTCATCACCATCGCGATGGTGCTCATGACGTTCCTCGGTGGGCGAGGGACCCTCTGGGGTCCTGTCCTGGGCGCTGTCATCCTGGAGTCGGGCCAGCAGCTCCTCACCTACCAGCTGGGCGCCGTCCAGCTGTACCTGATCGTCTACGCGCTCATCTTCCTGGTGATCATCCTGCTCCTGCCCCGCGGAATCCTCCCGACCATCGAGGACCGGCTGCGGCTGCGCAGTCGTCGTCGCCGGGCGGACGCGGAGGGCGCCGCCACCGCGGTCTGGCCCAAGGACACGGCCATCTCGAGCGAGGCAGACCACGCAAACATGCTCGGTGGAGGTGCGACATGAGCGACCTGTTGTCAGTTCACGAGGTGACCAAGGTGTTCGGCGGGGTGCGGGCCGTCGATGGGGCCTCCCTGAGCGTCAAGGAGGGGACGATCACCGCCCTCATCGGACCCAACGGTTCCGGCAAGACGACCCTGTTCAACATCATCACCGGCTACCTCAAGGCCGATGCCGGCCGGGTGGAGTTCGCCGGTCGCGATGTCACCGGATCAGACCCTGGACGCCTGTATCGGCAGGGCCTTTCGCGCACCTTCCAGCAGGCCCGCATCTTCCCGCAGCTCACTGTGCAGGAGAACCTCGTGGTGGCGGGTGGGTACGGATGGCGCAAGCTGTTCACCAGCCGCGTCGGACGAGAGGACCGCCTGCGCGCAGACTCCCTGCTCGAGGAGTTCCGGCTGGATCGGGTCTCGGACCTGTTCGCCTCGGAGCTGTCATACGGCCAGCGCAAGCTCCTGGAGTTTGCTGCCGTCCTCATGAGCTCGCCAAGGCTGGTCCTGCTCGACGAACCCACTGCAGGGGTGAACCCGGTCCTCATCGAGACCATGGAGCGGCACGTCCGCGAACGGAACGCCGAAGGCATCACCTTCCTGATCGTCGAGCACGACATGACGTTCGTGATGCGGCTGTGCGACCCGGTCATCGTTCTCGATGCCGGCAAACCGATCTTTGCCGGCGCGCCGTCCGTGGTGCAGAACAACGCGCTGGTACTCGACGCTTACCTGGGGAGCTAGCCGTGGCGCCGATCCTTGTTATCGACTCCGTTGTCGCCAGCTACGGCGCAGGCGACATCCTCAAGGGGGTCAACCTCAGCGTCGAGGCCGGCACCGTCACCTGCCTCATCGGCCCCAACGGCTCGGGCAAGTCGACCGTGCTCAAGACCGTGAGCGGCTTGCTGCGCCCCAAACGCGGAACCGTCACGTTCCGCGACCAGGAGATCAACCGGCTCAGTCCCAAAGCCCGACTGCTGCTGGGGATCGTGCACGTGCCCCAGGATCGCAGCCTGTTCCCGGCCATGAGCGTCTGGGACAACCTCCTCATGGGGGGCTATCTGCTCAGGAACCAGAAGCAGCTGCAGGCGCGGCTGGAGGAGGCAGTCGAGGCGTTCCCGATCTGCAAGACCCGCGCCCGGGAGCATGCCGGATCACTGTCGGGTGGAGAGCAGAAGCAGGTCGAGCTCGCCCGCACCCTGGTCCTCGATCCGACCCTGATCCTCTTGGACGAGCCATCGATCGGCTTGGACCCGAAGTCCCGGCAGGTCGTCTTCGCCAGCATCCGTACGCTCTCCGAGACCGGCCGGACGGTGCTGCTCGTCGAGCAGAATGCCCGCTCGGGCCTTGCTGCTTCGGACATGGGCGCGGTCCTCGAGTCGGGCGTCGTGAGGCTCGTTGCCAGCGGTGCCAGCCTGCTTGAGGACCCAGAGGTCGCGCGCCTGTACCTCGGCGCTGGATCGAAGACCCCGCCGATCACGACCCCGCAAACCACGACGGCGACGTCATGAGTTTCGCCCAGCCACGAAAGAGGAGCCGTTGATGAGCCACATAGAGCTGCGAGTCGGTTGGATCGGGACCGGGCGGATGGGCTATGCCCTTGCGCAACGGCTGAGCCAGGCCGGCGTGGATGTCGCAGTGTGGAACCGCACCCGGGCCAAGGCCGAGCCGTTGACCCAGTTCGGCACCACCGTGGTCGACGACCCGTCGGACCTCGCGGACCGTGATGTGGTGTTCACGATGGTCTCGACGTCGGACGACCTTGACCAGGTGCTGGACCGGCTGCTCGCCGACCCGGATCGCGCGCCTCGACACGTCGTGGACTGCTCCACGGTGTCCTCGGAAGCCTCGGCATCCACGCGCCAGCGGCTGGCCGAGCGAGGGGTCAGGTTCATAGCCGCCCCGGTGAGCGGCAACGGAAAGGTCGTCAGGGCCGGCATGCTCTCTCTGGTCTGCTCCGGGCCAGAGGACTCGTATGCCGAGGTCGTGCCGCTCCTCGAGCTTCTCGGTCGACACGTCACGTACGTCGGCGACGGCGAGCATGCGCGACTGGTGAAGCTCTGCCACAACCTCATGCTGGGGGTGGTGACGCAGAACCTCGCGGAGATCACGGTCCTCGCGGAGAAGGGCGGGGTGCCGAGATCGGCGTTCCTCGACTTCATCAACAACAGCGTCATGGGATCGGTGTTCACCCGGTACAAGACGCCCGCGTTGGTGAACCTCGACTACACCCCGACGTTCACGCCGATCCTGCTCCGCAAGGACTTCGACCTCGGCCTCGCAGCCGCCCGCCAGCTCGACGTGCCCATGCCGCTCTCCGCCATCACCGCACAGCTCGTGCAGGCAAGCGTGAGCAGCGGTCGCGTCACCGAGGACTTCGCCATCCTGCTCGACCTGCAGGCAGCCAGCTCCGGGTTGGAGCTCAAGCCCGAGAACATCGCGATGGACGACGGCCTCGGTGGAGGCGACAAGCCATGAGCGCGCCAATGGGTCCACTGCCCGCTCCGGGCCACATGGGGGTCGACTACGAAGAGAGGGTCAACTTCGACCGGCTCCGCGCCTACCGGCTGGGCCGGGCCAAGGCATCGCTCGAGTCCAGCGAGTGCGGCGCGTTCCTGCTCTTCGACTTCTACAACATCCGCTACACCACCCAGACATGGATCGGTGGCGCGCTCGGCGACAAGATGACTCGCTATGCGTTGCTGACCCGGGACCACGGTCCGACGCTCTGGGATTTCGGGTCGGCCGCTCGCCATCACCGGCTCCACTCCCCCTGGCTCGAGCCGGAGGACTGCCGCGCCGGGATGTTGGGCTTGCGGGGTGCGATCGCACCGACCGCCGGACTCATGGAGTCAGCAGTCCGCGAGATCAAGGGGATGCTGGAGGACGCCGGGGTTGCCGACGCCCCGGTCGGCGTCGACATCGTCGAGCCCGCGTTCCTGTTCGAGATGCAACGCCAGGGTCTGCGCGTGGTCGACGCCCAACAGCTCATGCTGGATGCACGTCAGATCAAGTCCAGCGACGAGATCATGCTGCTCAACCAGGCCGCCGCGATGGTCGACGGCGTCTATCAGGACATTGTCGAGGCGCTGAAACCGGGAATCCGCGAGAATGAGATCGTGGCACTGGCGAACAAGCGGCTCTACGAGATGGGCTCCGATCAGGTTGAGGCAGTCAACGCCGTGTCGGGCGAGCGCTGCAACCCCCACCCGCACAACTTCTCCGACCGGATCATCAGGCCGGGCGACCAGGCGTTCTTCGACATCATTCACTCGTTCAACGGCTATCGCACGTGCTACTACCGGACGTTCAGCGTCGGCAGCGCCACGGACAGTCAGCGTGACGCCTACACCAAGGCGCGCGAGTGGATGGATGCCTCCATCAACATGGTCATGCCGGGTGTCGGAACCGATGAGGTCGCGGCCGTCTGGCCGAAGGCGACCGAGTTCGGCTTCGAGGACGAGATGGCCGCGTTCGGACTGCAGTTCGGTCACGGTCTCGGTCTGGGGCTGCACGAACGGCCGATCATCTCGAGGCTGAACAGCATGAAGGAGCCGGTCGAGCTACAGACCGGTATGGTCTTCGCGCTCGAGACGTACTGCCCGGCCAGCGATGGTTTCTCAGCCGCCCGGATCGAGGAAGAGGTCGTGGTCACCCCTGACGGGCCTCGCATCCTCACGTTGTTCCCGTCCAAGGAGCTCGTCATCGCCAACCCGTACTGAGCCAACCCGTACTGAGCCAACCCGCACTGAGCCCCCGACCGGCATAGCCGAAAGGTTCAAAACCCATGAGCGACAATACTATTGGCCTCTTCAGCGACCTTGCGACAGACCTCTACATCGGGGGCAGGGCAGTTCAGGCCGCAGGCGGCCACCGCTTCGACGTTGTCGACCCGGCGACGGGTCAGACGATCGCCACCGTCGCCGATGCCAGTGTCGAGGACGCCATCGCCGCCATCGACGCCGCCGAGGAAGCAGCCTCAGCCTGGGCCGCCACTCCCCCGCGCCAGCGAGCCGAGATCCTGCGGCGCGCCTTCGAGCTGATGATCGATGGCGCCGAGGATCTCGCCCGCCTGATCTCCCTGGAGAACGGCAAGGCGCTTCGGGACGCCCGGGGCGAGGTGGCCTATGCCGCCGAGTTCTTCCGCTGGTACTCGGAGGAGGCGGTTCGCGGCGCCGGCTCGGTCATGACCGCTCCGTCCGGGGCCAACAAGATCCTCGTGCTGCAGCAGCCGGTCGGCATCTGCGTCCTGGTCACGCCCTGGAACTTCCCGGCGGCGATGGCGACGCGCAAGATCGCGCCGGCACTGGC
>CABEAG010000406.1_pt1 | contig 9491 bp, 8 predicted proteins | sample 3132351 | NCBI WGS metagenome assembly CABEAG01 (sample SAMEA5534342, study PRJEB31848) | metagenome | biome: tundra; feature: field; material: soil | place: USA | collected 2013-05 | depth 0.45 m | reverse complement strand
GAACAGCCCGAGCAGGTTGAGCGGGTTCACACCGCGGACCCAGGCAACACCGTGCTCACGGTAGGTCGGGAAGGCATAGTCCTGGTGACGCAGCGCGCGAGCGGAACCGACCTGCGCTGCCTCCTGGCCAAGCAGGCTGGCCCAGATGCCGAGCTCACCCTGGCGCTGCAGCGCGGTGGCTTCGGCGTCGACCCTGCGGATGAGGACCTGGTCGCGGTAGAAGCCGCGGAGGTCGTCGTCGGTCAGCTCGTCGATGGTTGCCGAGTATTCGGGATGGCCCACATGGTCGACCCGTTCACCCTCAGGGGTGAGCAGCTGGACCAGCTCCGCTCCGCCGTCTCCGATGGTCTCGGGGACCGGGGCGGTCAGCGCTGCCACGGCAGCGGCGTGGGCCGCGTGCTCCGGCATCGCGACTTCGTTGTCGCTCACAGGTGCTCCTTACTTCGCGGAACCGGCAGGGATAACCGCCGGATCCCTTAGGGCCACAGGCGCGTGGCGGGGTCTCCGCACATCTGATGCGCTCTACGGCAGGGACTCACGCACGCGTGTGGCGGCGCTCACAGGCCTTGCCAGCACACCGTACCTGCAGGATGCCCGAGAGTCCCAAATCGCCAGCTGTCTCGCGCTCGCCAAGCCCTGTTGCCGGGTGGCGACCTCTGCCGTCAGGGGCGGTTCTTCGCAGCCTTCGCTTGCTCGGATGCCTGGGTTGCATCGGTGTTCTGGGGGGCCTTCACCGACGTGACCGACGTGTCTTCGTTCTGTGACTTCTCGCCTTCAGGCCCAAGCGCGGGTGCTGTCTCGGCCTTCGCCAGGAGGGTGTACATCACCGCGGGCGCAGTCGTTGCTGCCGTGTAAGCCTGCACGTGTGGCTCGACCGCCGCAGTCGTGACTTCCCACATGGTGACTGCCCTGCCGATGACGGTCGGGTTGGTGACCGCAACGTCGGTGACGGCCGCGTTGGTGACGGCAAGGCCGGTGACTGCCGCTGTCATGGCCGCTGGTTGAGCTTCAGGGGCGGGGCTCTCGCGAACGCTCGTTGGCGGGTTGGTGTGCGTCACCGGACGAGCAAGGATCAGCGTTGTCGGACCGGTCGGACCGGTTGGAGCCAATGCGGTGGTGGTCTCGCGACCGCGCGTTGGGGGGATGGTGAGCGTCACCGGACCAGCGATGTCCAGCGTTGTCGGGGCATCGGCGGTGGTGGTCTCGCGATCGCGCGCTGGCGCGGAATGCTGCAACCGTTGTGGGCCGATGCTGATCGACATCCGTGGCATCGTCACGCCCTGTCCGCCATCACGTGCTGATGGACCGCCGACGGCACCCAACGGGGAGATGCCCATCTGGACCACCAAGAGGACGGTCACGGCGCCCAGCGCGGCGAAGGCCACGGTGGGAAGGAGGGTTGAGGCGGACAGCGCACGTTCGACGCTGCGCACGCGTCGACCCGATGGGCCCCCGAACCCACCGATTGGCATGGGGTGATCCTAGCCAGCGGTTCGACGCGGCGTCCTTCGTTCTGCTGAACCTGACTCGTTGTGACTAGTTGCCGGACCGTCAGAACGTACGCGCAACCACGAAGTTGCCGGCGACGTGGATCAACCGGTCATTGGCCTCGGTCTCCGCGATGGTGCAACGCACACCTTCGCCGGTGAAAGGCCGTACCACCAGGCCGACCTTGTCGGCCGCCGCAGCAAACGCCATGGTGTCGGCACCCAGGGGCAGCCAGACGAAATTGGCCTGGGTATCGGGCAGATGCCACCCCTGGTGACGCAGTCCGGCCACCACCCTCACGCGTTCGGCGACGAGGGCGTCAACCCGCTGCTGGAGCTCGTCGAACGCGTCCAGGCTGGCGATCGCCGCCTGCTGCGCGATGGTGCTGACACCGAAGGGCACCGCAGTCTTGCGAAGTGCCTCAGCCACCGGTTCGTGCGCCACGGCATAGCCCACCCGGAGTCCGGCGAGGCCGTAGGCCTTGCTGAAGGTGCGCAGGAGCGCGACGTTCGGCCGCGCGGCATACGTGATGAGTCCGTTGGGGGCTTTGGCGTCGGTGACGAACTCGACGTAGGCCTCGTCGATGACCACCAGGACGTCCTCGGGGACTGCGTCCAGGAACGCCTCGAGCTCGTCATGGTGCACGACCGGGCCGGTGGGGTTGTTCGGCGTGCAGACCAGGATCAGCCGGGTGCGGGGGGTGATTGCGGCGGCCATCGCACGGAGGTCGTGTCGAGAGTTCGGGTCGAGCGGAACCTGCACAGAGACAGCGCCCGCGATCGCCACGACGATGGGGTAGGCCTCGAACGAGCGCCAGGCGTAGATGACCTCGTCACCCGGGTCGCACGTGGCGGCGATGATCTGGCCCAGGACGCCCACGCTGCCGGTGCCGGTCGAGATGTGCTCGGCTGGCACACCAAGTCGCTGCGCGATCTTCTGGGTCAGCTCAGTGACGGCCATGTCGGGGTAGCGGTTCATCTGGAGCGCGGCGTCATGAACCACTGTGAGAACGCTGGGCAGTGGCGGGTATGGGTTCTCGTTGCTGCTGATCTTGTATGCCGTCACCCCCTCACGCGGGACCGTCGGCGCGCCGGGCTTGTACGCCGGGACGGCAGCCAGTGTTTCTCGGAGACGGACCGTGTGGCTCATGTCAGCACTGTATTGCCAGTCGCGCGATTGCCAGTCGCGCGCTGACAGAATCGGGTGCGCGCGTGCCACGATGGACCCATGAAATCGATCGCCATCAAGATCCTTGTCAACGCTGTCGCCATATCGGTGGCCGCCTTCCTGCTCAAAGGCATCAGCCTCGGCGCGGGTCACGGCATCACGAGTGGACGGCTCGTGACGGTCTTGTGGGTGGCCGTGATCTTCGGCCTGGTCAACGTGGTGATCAAGCCGGTGCTGAAGTTCTTCTCGTTGCCGTTCATCATCCTGACGCTGGGGCTGTTCTCCCTGATCGTCAATGCGGCCATGCTCGAGCTGACATCGTGGTTCGCCGTCCAGGTCGGCCTCGATTTCCGCGTCGACCAGTTCTTCTGGGACGCCGTCCTCGGCTCGATCATCATCACGCTCGTGTCGATGATCTTGAGCCGGATCCTGCCTGACGCCAGGAACTGACCGCCCGCCCCCACATCCTCGACCGAACACCGCCTATCGCGCGAAATCGACCCTCAGATGACCGAATTCGCGCGATCCGCGGTGTCTGGATGGGAATGCGCGGCGGTGTCCACATGGGTCATACGCGCCGTCACGCCATCCACCGGGCTGATGGCACCTCTGGTCGGTGAGCAGTCCGGAGCGCAAGCGTGCACACCGTGTACGACGTCACCGCCGCCCTGCGGGCACTTCCGGATGTTTTCACCGCTCAGACGGCGATGGCTGCCGGCATCAGCCATCACGTCTTGCGGCGCAAAGAGAGCCTTTCGGGGGCCCGAAACGCGCGATCAGCGGTGTTCGGTGAGGGAACTCGGGCTCAGCTCCAGAGCCGACGGTCCCACCGCTGCGTGCCGATACGAGTGTCCGGGCCGTGCCCAGGATGCACCACCGTCTCCGAAGACAGCGTGAAAAGCCCAGCCCGGATCGAGGCCAGCATCGAGTAGCGATCTGGTGCCGAAACGTCTGAGACGTCGACCCCGTCCGGGCCGTACAGGCCGAGGGTCTCGCCGGTGAACACTGCAGACAGGGCAGGTGCATGCCAGCACAGCGCACCCGGTGTGACGCCGGGCGTGTGGATCGGCTCCAGCTTGATGGTGCCGATATCGAGCACCAGGCCCTGCGGGACGGAGTGCTGGGGAAGACGTTCGGGCTCAGCCTGTACCCAGATGACGAGGTCGTCCGTGTGGAGATATGTCTCAGCACCTGTGTGGTTCGCCAACGAGATTGCGACTGCTACGGATTCGGGCCAGATGTTGGTCCAGAGGATCGCCCGGAGCCGTCGCCCGTCACAGTGACCAAGGAGCTTGCCGACGTCGCCGGCGGGATCGATGACCGCACAATCTGTGTCGTCACCGACGAACCACACGTTGCGCAGACCATCAGGGGTCACGACCCGTCCTAAGCCCGCTCGCAGCGGCTGCGCAATGCTCACAATCCATGGGACCACGCGATCGGGTCGCGCACAACGGGCGGCATGCTTCGGCATACGGTGAGGGAATGCGAGTTCTCGTCACCGGTGGGGCCGGATACATCGGCTCGCACACCGTCATCCAGCTCATTGGCGCGGGTCACGACGTTCAGATCGTCGACAGCTTCGCCAACTCCAAGCCGACGGTGATCAGCCGGCTCGAGTCGATCACCGGCAAGCATCTGCAGGTCCACGCGTTCGACCTTCGTGACGCGGGCCAGACCGAGGATCTCTTCGCTCGCGAGCAGATCGACGCGGTCATCCACTTTGCCGGGCACAAAGCGGTGGGCGAGAGCGTCGAGAAGCCACTTGAGTACTACGAGAACAACCTTGACTCGACGCTCGTCCTGGCCGACGCGATGGTGCGTCACGCCGTCACCAAGCTCGTGTTCTCTTCATCCGCAACGGTTTACGGGGCGAGCGCCCCCGTCCCGATGACGGAAGATCTTCCCACCTCGGCGACCAATCCCTACGGTTGGACCAAGGTGATGATCGAGCAGATTCTGCGCGACGTTGCTGTGGCCCAGCCCGAATGGCGGATCGCTCTCTTGCGCTACTTCAACCCCGTCGGCGCCCACGCATCCGGCACCATCGGCGAAGACCCGTCGGACATCCCGAACAACTTGGTTCCGTATATCTCGCAGGTCGCTGTGGGGCGCCGCGAAAAGCTGCAGATCTTTGGTGACGACTACGACACCCGCGATGGCACCGCCCTGCGCGACTACATCCACGTCGAGGATCTCGCTGCCGGGCACATTGCCGCACTGTCCAAGCTCGCAACGACGGACTCGCCCGTGAGCACATGGAACCTCGGCACCGGCGTGGGTACAAGCGTGTTGGACGTGCTGCATGCGTTCGAGCGGGCAGTGGGTCGCACGCTGCCGTACGAGATCGTTGGGCGTCGGGCAGGGGACATCGCGGCCTCGTATGCCGACCCCCACCGTGCCAATGCCGAGCTCGGCTGGACGGCCACCCGCACGATCGACGACATGTGCGCAGACTCCTGGCACTGGCAGTCGCAGAACCCGAACGGCTATCCGGACGCCTGAACCGTCGCGGTCGAGGAGTCAGGTGCGCTGACCGCGGTGTCACGCCCGAGCACGATCTCGACGATGTTGGCCAGTGACTGCGTGCCCGCGCTCAGGTAATGGTCGTGGTCGGTGACGCCACCGGTGCCGAAGACCCGGTCGCCGAACCCCTGGGTCGTGGGTGTCGTGCCGTGTCCGGCGCCCCACACCTGGAACGCCGGGATCCAGTAGATCCAGTCCTGCGCCGACTGGCCCGCCCAGATGTTCGCCGACGTGTGCAGGTCTGCCGCACGCGTGACGCCCATGCCCGGGCTGCCAATGACGACAAGGTCCTTGACCTGCGGCGGCAGATCGGCGGCGGCCAGACCCGCGACCACTGATCCGTAACTGTGGCCGATCACCGTGACATGTGCGTGCGGGCGCAGGATCGCCAGATCCTTGGTGAATCCGTCCAGCAACGTGGCGCCGGCTCGTGCCAGCTCCTCGCGGGCCGCATCACGACCAACGCCTTGGGGTGCTTCATAGCCCAGCCAGGCGATGACGGCGACGTGCTGACCCGGCGCCGCCGCGCGAGTGGCGTCATACAGGGCCTGCGCCTGAACCGCGGGAGCCCGGTCGCGAACGTCACCGAGGCCGGTCCTGAAGTTGTCCGCGCGGTTGGCCACTCCCGGCACGAGCACGGCAATTCGGTCCGCCGCCCCCAGATCGCCGAACACCTCGACGATCCGGCCGTTGCCCCGTGGGTCGAAGGCCAGGAACTGACGGCCCTGCCCGGTCCACCGTGCGTAGGGCGCCCCGGCGACCTGCATGGCGTGCTGAGTGTCGTCATACGTTCTGCTCAGAGCGGCCGGGTCGTTCGGCTGCGGACGCCAGGTCGAATCGGACGGGCCGGCGATCGCTGCGGCAGGCGTAAACAGCAGCATGGCGATCGCTACCAGGAGGACGCCGGTGACTGAGGCGGCACTAAGCGCCGTCTTGAACCACCGCATGTAATCCCTCCGCCAGGCCTGTTTCGCCCGGTCGGGCAAGCACTTCATGATACCCGGCCTTGACGATCATGATTTCCGGTAGCGAGCCGCGAGGGTGCAACCGGTGCTCCGAGGCGTCTGAGCGAGTGATCTGCAGGTAGGGGCCCACGGCGTGCGCAATGTCACGTTCGGCCAATCTGGAAGGCATCAACGCGGCCTTCCACAGGTCCGTAGTATCGGGTGCGACCCGCCGTAGCCAGTGCACCGAAGGAGCCCCATGGACGCCGTGGACATCGCGAGGTGGCAGTTCGCCATCGTGACCGTGTACCACTTCTTCTTCGTCCCGGTCACGATCGGGCTCTCGGTGATCGTCGCCGGTTTTGAGACGGCCTGGCTGCGCAATCGCAACCCCGAGATGCTCCGGCTCACCAAGTTCTTCGGCAAGCTGTTCACGATCAACTTCGCCCTTGGTCTGGTCACCGGGATCGTCCAGGAGTTCCAGTTCGGGATGAACTGGAGCGACTACTCGCGATTCGTCGGCGACATCTTCGGTGCACCGCTGGCCATCGAGGCGCTGCTCGCGTTCTTCCTCGAGTCAACCTTCCTCGGCCTGTGGATCTTCGGGTGGGACAGGCTCCCGGCCAAGCTGCACGCAGCCTGCATGTGGCTCGTCGCTGTCGGCACCTTGTTGTCGGCCTACTTCATCCTCGCGGCCAACTCCTGGATGCAGCACCCCGTCGGCTATCGCTTCAACCCTGCGACCGGTCGCGCCGAGCTCAATGACTTCGTGGCCGTGTTGACCAACAAGGTTCAACTGGTCACGTTCCCGCACACCATCACGAGCGCCTACATGGTCGGTGGCGCGTTCGTCATGGCCGTGGGCCTGTGGCACCTGCGCAAGCCAGACGTCGGGACCAATGCCGGCATGTACCGAAAGGCCACCCGGATCGGCGCGTGGTTCACCCTCGTCGCTGCTCTCGGCGTCGTCGTCTCCGGCGACCTCCAGGGCAAGGTCATGACCGAGGTGCAGCCGATGAAGATGGCCGCCGCCGAGGCGCTCTACAACTCCGAGGCCAGCCATGCGCCCTTCTCGTTGTTGACGATCGGGTCGCTGGATGGCAGTGAGGAGAAGTTCGCCGTCAAGGTGCCGAGCCTGCTCAGCTTCCTCGCCACGGGACGTCTTGACGGTCCCGTCGAGGGCATCAACGAGATCAAGGCGACGTACGAGAAGCAGTACGGCGCGGATCCGGCCTCGCGCGTGTTCAGCAAGAGCTACACCCCGACCATCCCGCTGACCTACTGGACGTTCCGGATCATGATCGGACTCGGGATGGTGGGCGCCTTGATCGCCATCGCCGTCCTGTGGTCAACCCGAGGCGTCCGGATCCCCCGTCATCGCCTGTGGTTCTGGGCTGTCCTGGCCACGCCGTTGCTTCCCTTGTTCGCCAACAGCTTTGGCTGGATCTTCACCGAAGCCGGCCGCCAGCCGTGGATCGTCTTCGGCGTCATGTCAACCACGAGTGGTGTCTCCCCGAACGTGTCCGCCGGCGAGGTCTGGACGTCACTGATCACCCTCACCCTGCTGTATGCCGTCCTGGCAGTCATCGAGACGAAGCTGCTGTTGCGGTTCATCGCAGCCGGCGCCCCGGAGTTCGAAGAGCCCGTCGACCCCGCCGATCGGGACGACAACGCCCCCCTCGTCTTCGCCTACTGACACGCGCCGACCGAACCAAAGAGAACACTGAGGGACATCATGGAGCTCACCACCGTCTGGTTCATACTGATCGCCGTCCTGTGGACCGGCTACTTCGTCCTCGAGGGCTTTGACTTTGGCGTTGGCATGCTGATGCCGGTCCTAGACCACGGGGGTGAGCAGGGCGAACTTCGAAAGCGGGTGCTGCTGAACACGATCGGTCCGGTCTGGGACGGCAACGAGGTGTGGCTGCTCACTGCCGGAGGCGCGACCTTCGCGGCCTTCCCGCACTGGTACGCCACGATGTTCAGCGGCCTCTACCTGCCGTTGCTGATCATCCTGGTTGCGTTGATCGTGCGTGCACTCGGCTTCGACTACCGGGGCAAGGTCGACGACCCGACATGGCGCAAACGCTGGGACATCGCCATCTTCCTGGGTTCGGCGGTTCCTGCGCTGCTCTGGGGAGTGGCGCTGACGAACGTGGTGATGGGCCTGCCGATCAACGCCGACAAGGAGTACACGGGCAACCTGTTCACGCTCCTCAACCCGGTGGGGCTGCTCGGCGGGCTGACCACCGTGGCTCTCTTCCTTACCCACGGTGCGATCTACATCGCCCTCAAGACGGACGGCGATGTCAGACATGAGGCACGGCAGCTGTCGATCAAGGTCGGTGCTGTGGCGGCGGTGCTTGCGGTCATCCTGCTCGTGACCATCAACGTATCCACCGGTTCGGCTGCGTCGTGGATCGCCGCGACGGTGGCCGCAGTCGCTTTGCTGGCAGGTTTGTTCGCTGCCTTCCGTCAGCGTGAGGGATGGGCTTTCGTCGGGACGTTCGTTGCGATCGGAGCAGCCGTGGCGACCCTGTTCCTGGCGCTTTTCCCCGACGTGATGCCCTCCACCACCAACGCCGCGTTCTCCCTCACGACGACCAACGCGAGCAGCACGGCATACACGCTCACGATCATGACCTGGGTGGCGGCGATCTTCACGCCGGTTGTCCTTCTGTACACGTCGTGGACCTACTGGACCTTCCGTAAGCGGATCAGCACCCATCACATTCCGGCGACAAGCGTGGGCATCCCATCGAGCGGCGCAGGCACACTGAGCTGATGCGCCCGTTCGACCCCCGACTGCTCACCCAGGTCCCAGCGACACGAAGACCGGTGGTGGTCCTCGGCGCGCTCGGGGTGGTCCAAGGTCTCGCGACGATCGGGCTCGCATTCGCACTGACCAACCTGGTGGTTGCCGTCGTGGAGGACCGCGAGGTTGTGACACCGGGTGCCTGGCTCGTGGGCCTGTTCACCGTCCGTGCACTGCTGGCCATGGCGAACGAGCTGGTTGGCTCATGGGCCGGGTTGCGGGTGTCGACGGTGCTTCGAGAGCGTCTGATCGCGGCCTGGATGGAGCGCGACGCAGACTCGCGCCCTGAGGCAGGACGCGCGCAAGCCTTGGCAACACAGGGGATGACCAGCATCGAGCCATATGTCGCGCGCTACCTTCCAGCCCTGGTCTCGGGCGCTTTCCTGCCGCTCCTTGCCATCGGCACCCTGCTGCTCGTCGACTGGCCGAGTGCGCTGATCGTCGCCCTGACCGTTCCGCTGCTCCCCGTCTTCGCGGCTCTCATCGGGCACACGACGGAGAAGTCGACACAGCGCCGGTGGCGGTCGCTGTCGGCGTTGTCCGGCCATTTC
>CABEAG010000399.1_pt1 | contig 9860 bp, 10 predicted proteins | sample 3132351 | NCBI WGS metagenome assembly CABEAG01 (sample SAMEA5534342, study PRJEB31848) | metagenome | biome: tundra; feature: field; material: soil | place: USA | collected 2013-05 | depth 0.45 m | reverse complement strand
CGCTGGTGCGTTGGTCGCTTCTCTGGAGGCCCGAAGGTTCGCGGAGCCGATGACTCAGCTGGTTGACCAGGCCGAACGGCTGGGGGCCGGCGAGTCCCATTTCCAGCCGCTGCTGACCGGCATCCGCGAGGTCGACCGCGTCTCGGAGGTGCTGGCGCGCAGTGCGCATCAGATGACCCGGTCACTGGCCTCCGAGCGTGACTTCGCATCGAATGCGTCGCACCAGCTGCGAACCCCGTTGACCGCGTTGCTCATGCGCCTCGAGGAGATCTCGGTGACCGACGATCTCACCGTCGTTCGGGAAGAGGCGAGTATCGCGATCACTCAGGTCGAGCGTCTCACCACGGTGGTGGACGAGCTGCTCTCACGGACCCGCAGTGGTCACGATGCGAGGCCGCCGACCGTCTCACTGGACTCGGTGATCGCTTCGCTGCAGCGGGAGTGGCAGCCCGCGTTCGAGCAGGCGCACCGCAGCGTTCGGGTCCACGGTGAGCGCGGTCTGTCGGTGCGTGCCACACCGGTGGCGCTGTCCCAGGTGTTGTCGACGCTCCTGGAGAACGCTCTTGCGCACGGTCGTGGCACAGTGGATGTGGAGGCCCGACGCAGTGGACCTTCAGTGGTGGTGGAGGTCAGTGACCAAGGTGACGGCGTGTCCGCAACGATTGCCCCGCACATATTCGAACGCTCCGTCAGTGCGGCGCAAAGCACCGGCCTGGGGCTGGCTCTGGCCCGTGACCTGGCGGAGGCCAACGGCGGTCGCCTTGAGCTGATCCAGAGACAACCGGCGATCTTTGCGCTGTTTCTCTCCGAGGCCGATTCCGGTTAGTACGTGTGGAGGGCTCCGGCTAGTTCTTGGCTGGGTGCTCCAGCCCAACGGGCTCCAGCCGACTGTCGACAGGGGCGCCGGCGAACACGAACTTGCGATACGACCAGAAACGGAACAGCGTTCCCAGTGTGATCCCGAACAAGTTGGTGATGTTGTCGGCGAGCTGGGTGTCCAGGCCGAAGGTGTATCGGGATATGCCCAGGCAACCGACCGAGATGACCATGGCTACGACGTTGAAGAGCGCGTACAACCCGAGCTCGTGGCTGGCTTGCCGGCTGCGACGGTGGCGGAATGTCCACAGCCTGTTGCCGACCCACGCCACCAGCGTCGCCACGGTAGCCGAGATGATCCGAGCCGTCAGTGGCTTGTCGTGAAGCACACCCTCGGTGCTCTGCTCGTCGAACATCCCCAGCAGATGCGGGCCGAACACCAGGAGGTTGTAGCCGCCCACGTCGATGACGAATGCCACGGCTCCGACCACGCCGAACTTGAGCATCTCGCGGACGAGGACGTCGAGCGCCCCCCGGGCACGATTGAGCAGCGCAGGTCCTTTTATGGGCACAAGACTCCTTTTATGGGCACAAGACGAGCGTAGCCGCCGAAACGGAGCCCTGTGACGTCTTGCCCCGATAGGCTCCTGCTCGTGACTTCCCCGCAGCGTGCGCCTGGAGGATTCCCTGTCGTCGGCATCATCGGTGGCGGCCAGCTCGCACGAATGTGCCAGCCGCCTGCGGTGGGTCTGGCGATCACCCTGTCGGTCCTCGCGGAGTCACCGGATGCTTCGGCGGCCCTGGTCATCCCCTCATCTCCCGTGGGCGCCCACACCGACGTCGAGGCGGTGCGCGCCTTTGCCAGGGAGTGCGACGTTGTCACCTTCGACCATGAGCATGTGCCTGCCGAGGTCCTGGCCGCGCTCGAGGCCGATGGCGTCATCCTGCATCCTTCGCGGGCCGCCCTCGTGTTCGCTCAGGACAAGCTGGCGATGCGGCGACGGCTCACCGACATCGGGATCGCCTGCCCGGCCTGGGCGCAGGTGCGGGATGCGGCTTCGCTGCAGGCATTTGGTGACGAGGTGGGCTGGCCCGTGATCGTCAAGACCCCCAGGGGTGGGTATGACGGCAAGGGGGTCCGCGTCGTGGGCTCACCGGATGAGGTGGCCGACTGGCTTTCCGATGCTGCGCGCGATGCCGCTGCGCGCGATGCCGCTGCGCGCGATGCCGCTCAACCGGATGCCGCTCAGCTCGACGAAGATCAGGACGATGCGTATGGCGGCGGACCGCTTGCCGACGGGCTGCTGGCCGAACAGAAGGTCGACTTCGTTCGAGAGCTGGCAATGCTGGTCGTTCGCAGCCCGTCGGGCCAGGCGGGCGCGTGGCAGGTCGTGGAGCCCGTCCAGACCGACGGCCTCTGCACCCAGGTTCTGGCGCCTGCGCCGGGTCTGGACCCCCAGCTCGCGGCGTTGGCCACCGAGGCGGGTCTGCGCATTGCCGGTGAGCTGGGCGTCACCGGCGTGATGGCGGTGGAGATGTTCGAGGTGAGGGACCCGGATACCGGCGACCCGGCATACCTGGTCAACGAGCTTGCGATGCGGCCGCACATCAGTGGTCACTGGACCATCGACGGCGCGGTGACCAGCCAGTTCGAGCAGCACCTGCGGGCCGTGCTTGATCTGCCGCTGGGGGACACCAGCCCCCGGGCGCCCTGGACGGTGATGGGCAATGTTCTGGGGGGCGACCACCCGCAGCTCTATCCCACGTATCGTCACCTGCTGGCGCGCGACCCCGGGCTCAAGATTCACTTGTACGGTAAGGGTGTCCGACCCGGTCGCACGATCGGACACGTCAACGTCAGCGGCGCCGACCTCGATGACCTGAGGTTTCGTGCCAGCCATGCCAGCGACTTTCTGCAGGGAGTGATCACGGAATGAGTGACTTCGTGTTGGTTGAGGGTGCATCAGGTGAGGGTGCGGCAGTTGTCGGGCTGGTGATGGGCAGTGACAGCGACTGGCCTGTCATGGAAGAAGCCGCAAAAGTTCTGGAGGAGTTCGGGATCGGCTACGAAGCCGATGTCGTCTCGGCGCACCGGATGCCCGAGGAGACGGTCGCGTACGGACAGAGCGCCGTCGATCGTGGCCTGCGGGTGATCATCGCCGGCGCGGGGGGCGCCGCCGCCCTGCCCGGGATGCTGGCGGCGCTCACCCCGCTGCCGGTCATCGGGGTCCCGGTGCCGTTGAAGTACCTCGACGGGATGGACTCGTTGTTGTCCATCGTGCAGATGCCTGCGGGTATCCCCGTGGCGACGGTCTCGGTGGGGGGCGCACGCAACGCAGGGCTGTTGGCGGTGCGGATACTCGCCGCGGGGGTGGATGGAGACGCGGTCTCGCTGCGCGCCAGAATGGTTGCCTTCCAGGGCACGCTGCGCGATGAGGCACTTGCCAAAGGTGAGCGGCTGCGGGCCAGGCGGGGGCAGCCCACCGGGTTCGGGATGCCGCGAGGCTAAGTGGCCTCAGCCGCGAGGCTGAACGGCCTTCGCCGACCCTCCTCGCAGCCGGCACTCACCTCACAGTTTGGGGTACTCGATCATTGGGCACGTGTCCATCACGACGTCCAGACCTGCGTCGATTGCGCGTTGGGCGCCGGCCTGGTCGATCACCCCGAGCTGGAGCCAGATGGCCTCGATGCCCAGTCGATCCTTGTTGGCGATCGCCTCATCAACGACCTCGCCGACCCGCAACGAGTTGACGAAGCAGTCCACCACAGCGACGACGGTGCCGTCCGGTATCTGTGTCACGGTGCTGTATCCGGGCTCACCCCACACCTCTGCAGCCTGTGGGTGCACCGGGATGATGCGATGCCCCAGGGCGGCATGCATCCACCGGGCCACGCCGTATGCCGTCCGGGTGACGTTGGTGGACAGCCCGACCACCGCCCACGTGGCGGGAGTGGTGAGAACCCTGCGGATCACCTCAGGGTCCGAGACAGGGTTCGAGATATTGCCAGTGATCGCGTTCGCCATGGCCGCACAGTAGCCTTGCCCTGACGTTGTTCCGTTGAGTGAGGGAGAAGTTCAGTGCGATTTGGTCTCTTTGTTCCCCAGGGCTGGCGGATGGATCTCGCGGGCATCGAGCCGGACCAGCACTGGGGGGTCATGGCAGGCCTGGCCGAGCGCGCCGAGCTGACCCGCCTGTGGGAGTCGATCTGGGTCTACGACCACTTCCACACGGTGCCGGTCCCCTCCCAAGAGGCCACCCACGAGTCGTGGACGCTCATGGCCGCGCTCGCTGCAGTGACGAGCCGGGTCCGGCTGGGGCAGATGTGCACGTGTATGACCTACCGCAACCCCGCCTACCTCGCCAAGGTCGCGGCGACGATCGACATCATCTCTGAGGGTCGTCTCGAGATGGGCATCGGTGCGGGGTGGTACGAGCACGAGTGGCGGGCTTACGGATATGGCTTTCCCTCTGCCGGCGACCGGCTCGGGGCGCTCGAAGAAGGCGTCCAGATCTTCCGCGACATGTGGACCAAAGGATCGGCCACCCTGGACGGAAAGCACTATCAGGTCGACGGGGCGATCTGCGCTCCTCGCCCACTGCAGGGGACGACCCAACCCGGGTCTGCGCTCAACGGCATACCCGTGTGGATCGCCGGTGGTGGCGAGAAGAAGACCCTGCGTATCGCCGCGCAGTACGCGGACTATACGAATTTCGCAGCCGGGGAGTTCGAGCACAAGAGCGCCATCCTTGCGGCTCACTGTGCTGACGTCGGGCGGGACTTCGCTGAGATCACCAGGTCAACCAACATCGATGTCGTCATCGGCGACACCGAGAAGGACGTCAAGGACCGCTTTGCCTGGCTGCGCGACCACTACCTCAAGGCTGGGGTGTCCGAGGCGGTCGTCGACAAGCAGATCGCCGGACAGATCGGGGGTGTGGGTGTTGGCACGCATGAGCAGGTCGTCGAGAAGCTTCTCGCGCTCAAGGCCCAGGGGCTCGGTTACACGATTGCCTACTTCACCGAAGCGGCCTACGACACCTCCGGCATGCATCTGTTCGAAAATAAGGTCATACCGGACCTGAAGTAGCCCTCTGCGCACTACTGTGACCATCGTGAGCACAGACAAAGGCGACTTTCGGTTCTTCACCATCTCTGAGGACCATGAGGCGCTGCGCGAAGCAGTCCGAAACGTTGCCGAGGACAAGATCGCCCCGCACGCTGCCGAGGCCGATGAGACGGCCACGTTCCCGCAGGCCGCGTATGACGCGCTGGTCGCGTCGGACTTCCACGCACCCCACATCGCCGAGGAGTACGACGGGGTCGGCGCCGATGCCCTCGCAACCTGCATCGTCATCGAGGAGATCGCTCGGGTGTGCGCGTCGTCGTCCCTGATCCCGGCCGTGAACAAGCTGGGCACGATGCCGTTGATTCTCTCGGCATCCGATGAGCTCAAGGCGAAGTATCTACCGCCGGTGGCCCGCGGTGAGGCGATGTTCTCTTACGGTCTCACCGAGCGTGAGGCCGGCAGCGACACTGCCGCGATGCGTTGCCGCGCCAAGGCTGATGGTGATGACTGGGTGCTGAACGGGCAGAAGGCGTGGATCACCAACGCCGGCGTATCGGAGTACTACACGGTGTTGGCGGTGACCGATCCCGACGGCAAGCGGGGGTCGAACGTGTCTGCGTTCGTGGTCGAGAAGTCCGATCCGGGGTTCACCTTTGGTGAGCTCGAGCGAAAGATGGGCATCAAGGGATCGCCGACCCGCGAGCTGATCTTCGAGAGCTGCCGTATCCCGGGGGACCGGATGGTGGGTGCGCCCGGTGAAGGGCTGAAGATCGCGTTGAAGACGCTGGACCACACCAGGGTCACGATCGGGGCGCAGGCTGTGGGTATCGCCCAGGGCGCGCTGGACTTTGCCTTGGGTTACGTCAAGGAGCGCTCGCAGTTCGGCAAGACCATCTCCCAGTTCCAGGGCGTGCAGTTCATGTTGGCGGACATGGCCATGAAGCTGGAGGCGGCCCGGCAGATGGTCTATGTTGCGGCGGCCAAGTCCCAGCGCGGCGATGCCGATCTGAGCTTCTTCGGCGCGGCGGCCAAGTGCTTCGCTTCAGATGTGGCCATGGAGGTCACGACCGATGCGGTCCAGCTCCTCGGAGGCTCTGGGTACGTCAAGGACTTCCCGGTCGAGCGGATGATGCGCGACGCCAAGATCACCCAGATATATGAGGGTACGAACCAGATCCAACGCATCGTGATGGCACGGGCACTCCTCAAGCGGTAGTTCGGCGGACGGTTTCCCTCAGAACTTAGCGTTGACTGACCTGGTAGCAAGCGACGTCGTACTGACTGACGGCATGGTCCGGTTGGGCATGCGCCAGTGAGGCGGTCTCCGGGCTGCCGGCATACGCGGCTCCGGCCTTCGCGAAGCCACCCGAGGTGAAGCCGTTCGGCGAGGACGGCGCTGTCGGCGAGCCGCAGGACTGACTGGGCTGGCCTGTCCCGGCCGGGTTCGATGCCGCGTTCGCGGCGCCGCCGATGCCAAGGCTCAGCGTGGAGAGTGCGGCGATCAGGATGGTCATTCTCATGGTGCGCTTCACTGTTTGCCTCCTGTGGTGAGGAATCACTGACACCGTTTGTCACGCAAGCCCGACCGGTTCGGTTCAAACACGACCTGATCGACCGTGAGCCGCTACACAGGGCGAAGAGAGGATCCGCCCGATCCTCCGGCGGTCGAACCGTGAATCACTGCGCTCGTGGGAAGCCGGAGCTGTCGGTACATCCTCACCACATCGAATCGGTCATCGCCCACAGCGGCCGCGTTCGGCAGTACTCCCCACGTCTCGAAACCGCATGCCTCGTAGAGCGCCCGCGCGCCATAGTTGTTGCCGCGTACTCCAAGCGTCAGCAGCTCCGCCCCGAAGCTGTCCGCGCCATCGATCAGCGCGTCGACCACCAAACGGCCCAGTCCCAGGCCCCGCGCATCCGGATGAACCATGATCTTGGTCAGCTCCACGACGTGTCCGAGCGCGCCCTCGGGTTCAGCTCGCCAGCCGCCCAGGGCCTGTATCTGGCCGCTGACCCGGCACAAGGCAAGGCCGGCACGGTCAGTCGTCGCCGCTGCGTGCCATTCGCCCAACCATTGACCGATGGCAGCGCGCGTCGGTGTCTGAAGCCAGCCGACCGCCCCCCCGATCTCTACGACAGCGCTCACCACGCGATGGACTTCGAGGATGGTCTGATCATCGACTCGTTCGAGCCAGTGCATGTGGGCAACCTGTTTCGGCACCCACCAAGTATCCAGCAACACAACCGGCGGCCCTTCCCGGATGGCACGGTGGCCCCCCATCACCGCCGCGGCCGACGTCGTGTCAGCGGACATGCCACGCCACGGTGACACCGCTGGGCGGCAAGGGCAGCCGAACCCCGTCGAGTGGGACAGGCAGAACCGAAGACCGGGCGAGTGGCGCACGCACTGATGCAGTGGCAGTCCATCAGCAGTCCGGGGGTCGATGACGGCGCAGGCCGTTCGGCGTCCGGAGGACGCGCATGGCTGGATGTTGTGCGAGTGCTGCTGCTTCACGACCGGGAAAGAGTCGAAGGTCCCGATGTACCTGACCCCAGCGGCATCACGTCAGGACAGGCTTGAGCGCGTCGAGCAGGCTCGGCGAGTCCGGTAGCACCTCCAGGTCGTACCGAACACGGAGCGCTGGCTTGCGGATCTCGATCACCCGGCGGAGGTCGATAGGCGTGCCGATCACGACGACGTCGACATCCGCCTTGTCGATGATCTCCTCCATCTCGGCGAGCTGGCCTTTCGAGTAACCCATGGCTGGCAGCACCGGCCCGACGTCGTACTTGAGGAACGTCTCTGCGATCGTGCCGGTCGCCCAAGGCCGCGGGTCGACGATCTCGGCCGCTCCATGTGCCCGGGCCGCGACGACCCCAGCGCCGAACTTCATCTCGCCATGGGTCAGGGTCGGACCGTCCTCGATCACCAGGACGCGCTTCCCCTTGATCGCATCGGGATCGTCCACGGTCACGCGGCTGTTCGCCTTGATGACCGTCGCGTCAGGGTTCGTCTGGTGGATCGCGTCCATCAGCGCGCTCACCTGTTCGGTCGAGGCCGAGTCCATCTTGTTGACCACGATCACGTCGGCCATGCGGAGGTTGACCTCGCCCGGGTAGTAGCTCGTCTCGTGACCGGCGCGCAGCGGGTCGGCCACCACGATGTGGATGTCCGGCTTGTAGAACGGCAGGTCGTTGTTCCCTCCATCCCACAGCAGCACATCGCATTCGGCTTGTGCCTGCTCGAGGATCTGGCCGTAGTCGACGCCTGCGTAGATGATCGTTCCCGACATGATGTGGGGTTCGTACTCCTCGCGCTCCTCGATCGTGGTGAGGTGCAGGTCCAGGTCCTCGAGCGTCGCGTACCGCTGCACCCGCTGCGCCTCGAGGTTCCCGTACGGCATCGGGTGCCGAACGGCCACGACGCGCTTACCGGCTTCCTTCAGAATCTCGGCGATCGCCCGCGTCGTCTGGGTCTTGCCCGAACCCGTGCGGACGGCACAGACGGCGACCACGGGGACGCTCGACGTCAACATCGTCTCGCGCGGCCCGAGGAGCACGAAGTTCGCGCCGGCAGCCTGCACCTGGCTGGCCTTGTGCATCACGTACGTGTGGGGGACGTCCGAGTAGCTGAAGATGACGTCGTCGATCTCCTGCTCCTTGATCAGCGCCGTGAGCATGCTCTCGTCGTGAATCTGGATGCCGTGTGGGTAGCGCTCGCCGGCCAGGCTCGCCGGGTATGTCCGGTCGTCGATGAACGGGATCTGAGTCGCGGTGAAGGCGACGACCTCGACCCGGGGATCATCCCGATAGGCGACGTTGAAGTTGTGGAAGTCGCGCCCGGCGGCGCCCATGATGAGCAGTCGACGCTGCATCCCTGGATCCTCTCGGAGGTCTGATGCGCAGAACGTAAGGTCTGGCGTCCTGAACCTATCCGCCCGACCACCCTGGCGCATCGATACTCAGCGACATTTCCGCGGAACCTCGCTCGCGGACATGACGACAAAGAGCCCCTCACTCTGGCCGCTCCGCTGAGGTGGTTCGGGCCGCAGGGACCTTCGCCCCTGTCCTCGCCGTGCGCCGGTCGGGACCATACAGTTGTCGGGCCATGTCACTGGACTGGGAAGGTATGCCATGAACCGGGTCCTTGCCATCTTCGTCGGCGCCGTGGTGCTCCTCGCCGTCCTCGCCGGGGTGGTGGTGGCAAACCGGGCCACGCCCGACCTGAACCCGGGCACCCCTGAAGGGGTCGTCCAGGAGTACCTGAAGGCCGTGTTCGCCGGAGACTACCCGGCAGCCGCTGGCCTGCTGTCGCCGTCGTCGGGTTGTGGCGCCTCGGATCTCGCGGCCGGCTATGTGCCCGCGTCCGCACGGATTGTCCTGGACCACAGCGCCGTCAACGGCGACCATGCGGTGGTGACGGTCAACGTCACTGAGGGCACAGGGGGCGGTCCCTTCGACTCGGGGTACTCGCACACGGAGCGCATCACCGTCCAACGCGAAGGTGGGGCCTGGAAGATCACCGGATCACCCTGGCTTCTGCCTTCGTGCGTCTCGACGAAGGGCTGAGCATGGTCATCGGGCTGATCTTCTCGCTCTTCTCCATCGCGTTGCCGATCGCGCTGGTCGTCTGGGCTGTGCGCCAATTCGGCAGCCGCACAGGTTCCCGGGGGATGGACGCCCACAGCATCCGGCGCTTCTTCCAGTACCTGTTGCTCTTCGGGTTGATGGTCGTGGCCGCCGTCGGTCTCTCGGACCTCCTCGGCATGCTGTTCCAGAAGCCTTCGCTCGCCGGGGATGACAACAGCACCCTGGCCCGGGCGTTGACCTTCTCCCTGTTCGGCATCCCGATGTTCGTCCTCGTGGCGGCGTGGTCGCGACGACGTCTGCAGCAAGACCCGGACGAGGCGCGCTCGCTGGGCTGGGCCTTCTACGCCACGGTCGCCCCGTTGACAGCCCTGATCGTGGCCATGAC
>CABEAG010000397.1_pt1 | contig 9899 bp, 5 predicted proteins | sample 3132351 | NCBI WGS metagenome assembly CABEAG01 (sample SAMEA5534342, study PRJEB31848) | metagenome | biome: tundra; feature: field; material: soil | place: USA | collected 2013-05 | depth 0.45 m | reverse complement strand
CGGGTGGCGGTGTTGCCTACTCCGAGGCCACGGAGGCGTTGCGCCGGTTCGCAGAGGCCACCAGCATTCCCGTCGCCGAGACGCAGACGGGCAAGGGCTCCTTGGCCTGGGACCACCCTCAGTCTGTGGGGGCGATCGGAGCGACCGGCAGCACCGCTGCCAACGCGTTGGCCGCCGAGGCTGATCTCGTGGTCGGCATCGGCACCCGCTGGAGCGACTTCACGACCGCATCCATGAGCGCCTTCGCGCATCCGGGGGTCCGCTTTGTCAACGTCAATGTGGCGGCTCTCGACGGGCACAAACTGTCCGGCCTGACTGTAGTTGCCGATGCTCGGGAAGCGTTGCAGGCATTGACAACCGACCTCGCCGGATGGCGAACGGACCCGGCATACACGCGGCGGGCGAGCGACTTGGCCAATGAGTGGGACGGTGCTGTCGCGGCGGCGTACGACCTGGGAGGTGATCCGGACGCGGCACCACGCCAGAGCCAGGTGATCGGCGCGGTCAACGACCTGTCCGGTCCGCGTGACGTGGTGGTGTGTGCCGCAGGCTCGATGCCGGGCGACCTGCACAAGATGTGGCGGACACGTGACATCAAGGGTTATCAGGTGGAGTACGGCTACTCGTGCATGGGCTATGAGATCGCCGGTGGACTCGGGGTCAAGATGGCCGCCCCCGACCGCGAGGTCATTGTCATGGTGGGAGACGGGTCGTACCTGATGATGGCCCAGGAGCTCGTCACCGCTCTGCAGGAGAGCCTCAAGCTCGTAGTGGTCCTGGTGGAGAACCACGGTTTCGCGTCCATCGGTGCGCTGTCCGAAACCGTTGGCACGCCTCAGTTCGGCTCCAGCTATCGCTACCGCAGCGACACCGGCCGCCTCGACGGGGACATCCTGCCGATTGACCTGGCTGCCAATGCTGCGAGCCTCGGCGCGCACGTCCTCCATGCCGACACCTTGGGCGAGTTCAGGGAGTGCATGAACCGGGCGTTGGCGTCGACCCGGACGACCGTGGTCCACGTCGAGTGCGATCTGGCAACGGGCTCTCCGCCGAGCCGGTCGTGGTGGGACGTTCCTGTCGCCGAGGTCTCCACCCTTCCGGTCACGCGCGCGGCCCGGACGGCATACGAGCAGGAAAAGGCCCGCCAGCGCGGACACCTGCGCCCCTTTGCTCAGTTCAGGCCGCTCCCGGGCCCGATGCCGGAGCCGAAAAGCGGTCTCAACTGAGCAAACCGGCCTGAACTGAGCAAAAGGAGTCAGCGGGTGGCGCCGGTGATCAGCCAGGCGTCCCCGCGGGCCCGCCAACCGAGGGCGATGCCGCGCATCGACATGAAGACGACGAACGTCAACCAGAGCACGGTCAGCGCATGTCCCTGCGCAGCAACGAGATCCGGGCCGGAAAGCAAGGACTCCGCCGCGGATCGGACCGCCAGGATGAGGGGCAGATAGAGCACGAGGATCCCGACCTGGGCTAACGCGAGCCACCGGCCGTCACCGGCTCCGATGAGCACTCCGTCCAACACGAACACGAGGCCGGAGATCGGCTGGGCGAGCGCGACCACGATCAGGGCGGCGGCAAGCGCGGACCGCACGGCCGGGTCGGAGGTGAAGAGGGTCGGCAGCAGCGAATGTGTTGCCAGCACGAGGATTCCGAGCACCCCGCCGCCGATGACACCCCACCACAGCATGGTGCGGGTGGCGGCGCGGGCTCCAACGACGTCGCCGGCTCCCAAGGCTTTGCCGGTCATCGCCTGACCGGCAATCGCCAGCGCGTCGAGGGCGAAGGCAAGGAAGCTCCAGACCGTCGCGGACACCTGGTAGGCGGCCAACGGCACATCCCCCATTCCCGCGGCGACCCAGATCGTCACGAGCAGGACGAACCGAAGCGCCAGCGTCCGGACGAGCAGGGGCACTCCGTCACGAGCCGCCCTCAGCACTCGGGCGGGGTGTGGGCGCAGGCTCGCTCCAAGACTCCTCGCCTTCCGGGTCACCACGATGACGAGGGCGGCCGCCATACCGGACTGCGCGAGAACGGTCCCCCACGCGGAACCCGCGATGCCCATGTGCAGGCCGTAGACGAACAACAGATTGAGTGCGATGTTGGCGCTGAAGCCCACCACGGAGGCGACCAAAGGCGTTCTGGTGTCTTGCAGTCCGCGCAGAACTCCAGTCACGGCGAGGACGACCAGCATCGACGGTATGCCGATCGCGGACACCCGCAGATAGGTCACCGCCTGCGCCAGGGCGGCCGGGGATGCGCCGAACAGGGCGCACAACGGCGCGGCGTAGATGGCGACCCCAGCCCCGGTCACGATGCCGATCGCGACGGCTAGCCACATCCCGTCGACGCCCGCGCCGACAGCGCCGCGCTCCGATCCGGCGCCCACTTGTCGGGCCACGATCGACGTGGTCCCGTAGGCCAGGAATACGAAGACGTTGGCGGCGGTGATGAGTGCGGCGCTGGCGACACCGAGCCCGGCCAGCTGGGTGGTGCCCAGGTGCCCGATGATCGCCGAGTCGGCCAACAGGAACAGGGGCTCGGCCACGAGGGCCAGAAACGCCGGAACAGCCAGGCGCACAATCTCGCGCCGCTGGTCGCCAGAATCGTGTGGCAGGTTGCCGGGTTCGTCCGACACGTTCCGATTGCGGTTCACCCTCGCAGGGTAGGCGGCGCAGGAATGTCCGAAGCCGTGCGCCAGTTGTCTATCTGGTGGACAGTTGTTGCTGATGGCTGTGGCCGAGTCGGAGGGATGCCCCCGTGAGCGTCGTTGATTTCGTGGGACCGTTGGTCCGGGCAGGTCTGGGTGCCGACGCCCCCGTTCGGGTGCGGTGTTGGGACGGTAGCGAGCTCGGTCCGCCCGACGCCCCGGTGCAGCTGACGTTCACCAGCCCACGAGGCTTACGTCGAATGTTGTGGGCCCCCAACCAGCTCGGTTTCGCCCGCGCATACGTCTCCGGCGACGTGCTGATCGATGGTGACCTTATGGAGGGTCTGTCGGCACTGGAACGGATTGCCGATCCCGAGCTCGGCCCGGGCGTGGTGATCGACATGGCGATGCGTCGGGCGTTGGTCATGGCGGCGCTGCGTCTGGGCGTCGTGGGTCCGCCTCCACGACCTCCGCAGGAGGAGGCAAGACTTGGCGGGCTGCGCCATTCAAGGAGTCGCGACGCGCAGGCCATCGCTCACCACTACGACGTCGGGAATGAGTTCTACGAGCTCGTGCTCGGGCCGTCGATGACCTACTCGTGCGCCTACTTCGAGAGGGAGCACCGACCTGTATCCGGTGCCGCCCCGGGTCCCTCTTTCGGTCTGGAGGAGGCCCAGCAGGCCAAGAACGACCTCGTCGCACGCAAGCTCGGCCTCAAACCGGGGATGCGTGTCCTCGATGTGGGTTGCGGCTGGGGAGCCTTCGTCTGCAACGCTGCTCGCAACTATGGGGTTGAGGCCATCGGCATCACGCTGTCGCAGGAACAGGCTGACCACGCCCGGCGCCGGGCCGTCGATGAGGGTGTTGGCGATCGAGTCGAGATCCGGGTCCAGGACTACCGCGATGTCCACGGCGGGCCGTTCGACGCGATCGCGAGCATCGGCATGGCAGAGCACGTCGGTCGGGCGATGCTGCCGACGTACTCGGCGGAGCTGTTCGGCCTGCTGCGCCCCGGCGGTCGACTGCTCAACCACGCGATCTCCCGACGTCCCGGAGAGCTCGGACGCTTCTCGCGAACATCGTTCATCGATCGCTACGTCTTCCCCGACGGGGAGCTCCAGCCGATGGCGGCGATGGTCGAGGCGCTGGAGGATGCCGGCTTCGAGGTGCGCGACGTCGAGTCCCTGCGTGAGCACTACGCGCTGACCTTGCGCGCGTGGGTGGCGAACCTGGAGGCCAACTGGGACCGGGCCGTCCAGATCACCAGCGCCGGCCGGGCGAGGGTGTGGCGGTTGTACATGGCCGGCTCGGCGCTGGCATTCGAGGCCAACCGGATCGGGGTGAACCAGGTCCTGGCGGTGCGCCCCGACGCCCGCGGTGTCAGCGGCATGCCGCGCTCGCGAGCTTCGCTTCTCGCACCGGTCGTCACCCCAAGTTCTTGAGCGCTTCCCTCCTCGACACCGGTGAGAGCCGGGTGTCGAGCTGGTCGACGCTGCGGCGAACCCAGTCCGCTGCGCTGGGGCCTGAGTGGGCGTACTGGCGCAGCGACCAGCCGATGGCCTTGCGGATGAAGAACTCCCGGTCGGCCAGGTTGGGCGTGATGCAGTCGAGGAGGAGCTGACGGTCGGTCTCGCCCTTGCTCGAGAGCTGGCTGAGGATGGCGGCCCGACGCACCCACATGTTGTCGGCGGTCGCCCATGCGCGCATCCGTGCGGCCTCGGTCTCGGGGTGCGCTCGCAGAACTGGGCCGACCCGGCGCGCGGCGATCTCGTCAACGAAGTCCCACCAGGCGCCCGTCTCGATCAGATGGCGGTACAAGGGCATGGCCAAGCGGTCCTGGGACCACGCGCGATACAGACGGTGCCCGGAGATGGCCAGCGCGGCATAGCGCTCCTCGCGGAACTGTGCGCCATCCCAGAGACTGCGGATCGTCGCCTCCCACTCGTCGCGCTCAACCAGCAGGTATGCCGGGTCGGCCAGGAGGGGTCGCAGCGTGGCCTTGAGGTGAGGTGAGGTGATGCCACGAAAGGGCATGGTGGACTTCATGTAGGCCTGCTGGCCCTTCGTCCGGTCGGGATCGCCGGCAGCCTCGAGCGCACGGCATACGACATCGACCAGGTCACCTTGAGCGCTCCGCATCGGCTCAGGTTTGGGCCGCTCTGCAGCTGACCGCATCCTTGGTGGTGCAGTTGGGACGACGCGCCCAAAGAATCTTTTGTCCACATGGGTGTGGATCATGTGTGTGCAGGCCAGCCGCGCGCGGCGTGGTGTCGATCGCGAAACTCGTAGGGTTCTCCCCAGGCTGTGCACATGCTGCGACGGCGTGGTGCACAGGTTGTCCCCAGGATGTGCACAAGCCTTGGTTGAGCCGACGGGTCAGCGGTCATACCGTGACCCATTGACACCGAACTACTGCGCGGGCGATGGGCGCTGGTGGCCGTTCGTCGGGTCTGTCAGACCCGAGTGGTGTGCTGTCAGCAAGTCTGGTTGCAGGGTCGGTTTCGAAGGGGCGCGCGTGTCGATCACGAAGCTGAACGTCGAGTCGTATGCCGGGCGTGGGCAGAGCTCCTACGACTCAGACGAAGGCATGCTTCCACCTCAGGACATCCATGCTGAGCAGAGCGTCATCGGCGGCATGCTTCTGTCCAAGGACGCGATCGCTGACTGCGTCGAGGTGCTCAAGGGTGTCGACTTCTACCGCCCTGCGCACGAGCAGATCTATGACGCGATCCTGGACCTTTTCAGCCGTGGCGAGCCGGCCGACGCCATCACGGTCTCGGATGAGCTGACCAAGCGCGGCGACCTGGTGCGCGTGGGTGGCCAGGCCTATCTGCACCAGCTGATCTCCTCAGTGCCGACGGCAGCAAACGCTGGCTACTACGCGCAGATCGTGGCCGAGCGTGCGGTCCTGCGGCGGCTCGTCGATGCCGGCACAAAGATCGTCCAGATGGGCTACAGCAAGAACGGCGGAGACGTCGTCGACATCGTCAACGCCGCTCAGGCCGAGATCTACGCCGTGGCGGACAAGCGTGGCGGAGATGACTACGCGGTCCTCGGCGATGTGCTTGAGGCGACGGTTGACGAGATCGAGGCCGCCTCGGGCAAGTCCGGTGAGATGACCGGAGTCCCCACGGGGTTCACCGACTTCGACAACCTGACCAACGGCCTTCACCCCGGGCAGATGATCGTCGTGGCGGCGAGGCCGGCCGTCGGAAAATCCACATGGGGTCTGGACATCGCACGGTCGGCGGCGATCAAGCACAAGATGGCCACCGTGCTCTTCAGCCTCGAGATGAGTCGCACCGAGATCACGATGCGACTGCTGTCGGCCGAGGCGTCCATCCAGCTGCAGAACATGCGCAAGGGCACGATGCGCGACGAGGACTGGACCAGGTTGGCGCGGACCATGGCCGAGGTCTCCGATGCTCCACTGTTCATTGATGATTCGCCGAACATGTCGCTGATGGAGATCCGGGCCAAGTGCCGTCGCCTCAAGCAGCAGCACAACCTTCGCCTGGTGATCATCGACTACCTGCAGCTGATGAGCTCGGGCAAGCGGGTCGAGAGTCGCCAGCAGGAGGTCTCGGAGTTCTCCCGTGCCCTCAAGCTCTTGGCCAAAGAGCTTGAGGTCCCCGTCATCGCGATCTCGCAGCTGAACCGCGGCAGCGAGCAGCGCACCGACAAGAGGCCGCAGATGAGCGACCTTCGCGAATCCGGTTGCCTCACCGCCGACGCACGGATCCTGCGGGCGGACACCGGCGCCGAGACCTCTTTGGGTGAGCTGTATGCCCAGGGCGCGACCGACGTTCCTGTGTGGACGCTCGATGAATCCTTGCGCTACGTGCAAAGGCATCTGACCCATGTGTTCCCGACGGGCGTCAAGCCGGTGTTCCGCCTGACCCTGGCGTCAGGTAAGACGGTCCGGGCCACCGAGAACCACCCGTTCCTGGCCTACGAGGGCTGGACCCAACTGGGCGACCTGCGCACCGGTTCGCGCGTGGCTGTGCCGCGACACGTCCCTGCGCCACACGACCTCAAGACCTGGGATGACGACAAGGTCGTGCTGCTCGCTCACATGCTCGGTGACGGTTCGTTCGTCAAACGGCAGCCGATTCGGTACGCCAGCATCGATGAGCAGAACCTCGGGGCGGTCACCAAGGCAGCCATGGTCTTTGGCGTGGCGGCCGTATGTGATGACTACCCGGCTGCGCGCTCTACGACGTTGCGGCTTCACGCACCCTTTCCTCTTGGCCATGGCAAGCGCAATCCGATCGCCGAGTGGTTGGACGAGCTGGCGCTCTTCGGTCTCCGCAGCCATGAGAAGTTCGTCCCAGAGCCGATCTTCCACGTGTCCAAGAGGCAGATCGCCTTGTTCATCAGACACATCTGGGCGACCGACGGGTCGGTCACCGTCAACAAGAAGGGCCAGGGTGGACGGATCTACTACGCGTCCACGTCCCGGCGTCTGGTTGATGACCTTTCGCGGCTGCTTCTGCGTTTCGGGATCTCCACCAGAACCCATATCACCAAGAAGTCCGGGTATCGCGACGGATACACCATCGATGTCTCCGGGGTTGATGACCAGCGCCGTTTCCTGCAGGAGATCGGAGTCCATGGAGATCGGTCGGTGCCCGCGGGGCGCCTCCTGGAGATCATCCGCAACAAGACGGCTAACACCAACGTCGATACCGTGCCGCTCCGGGTCTGGGATCGCGTCAGAGAAGTCATGATCGAGAAGGGCATAACCCATCGAGGGTTCCAGGCCGCCATGGGCACTGCCTACTGCGGCTCGACGATGTGGAAGCACGCTCCGTCTCGTGAACGGCTGGGCCGTGTGGCCGCCGTCCTGGACGACGCTGATCTCGAGCTCATGGCGGTCAACGACGTGTTGTGGGACTCGGTTGTCTCGATCGAGCCGGATGGCGTCGAAGAGGTCTATGACGCGACGGTTCTGGGCACTCACAACTTCATCGCGAACGGCGTCGCCGTCCACAACAGCATCGAGCAAGATGCCGACATGGTGATCCTGCTTCACCGCGAGTCGATGTACGAGCGTGAGTCACCTCGCGAAGGCGAGGCCGACCTCATCGTTGCCAAGCATCGCAACGGTCCCACCGACACGATCACGGTCGCGTTCCAGGGGCACTACTCCCGCTTCACGAACATGGCGACCAACTTCTGAGTGCTGCTGTCGACCATCCACCGTCCCGATAGCGGATTGGTGGATGGGCGTGTGGATACGAGCGGATACGGTGAGGTCGTGGCAACTGACGACCTGTCCGGTCTAGCTCGCACGGCCCGTCTTGACGTGCTGTTCACTGGCTACGCCGCTGACCGCGTCGCCGGCACGGTGAGCCTGCTCCGGGACGGTGACCGCGTCATCGTTGTCGACCCGGGGATGGTCCCGGCCAGGGCGGCGATCCTGGACGCGCTCGAGGAGCTCGGTGTCTCTCCACGCGACGTCACCGACGTCGTGTTGAGCCACCACCACCCCGACCACACGGTCAATATCGCCCTGTTCGGCGAGATTCCGGTGCACGACTTCCAGGCCGTCTACCACCGTGACAGTTGGGACGCCCGGGCGGCGGACGGTGTACACCTCGCCCCATCCGTGCGGCTGCTCGCCACCCCCGGTCACACCGCCCAGGACCTCAGTGTCTTGGTCGGCACACCGGACCAGGTGGTCGTGCTCACCCACCTGTGGTGGACGGACCAGGGCCCGCTGGAAGACCCGTATGCACCCGACCCCGAGGCCCTGCGTACCCAGCGCGAGCGGGTCCTGGCGCTAGCAGACCTTGTCGTTCCCGGACACGGCCCAAGCTTCACCCCCGGCCCGAGAACGCCCCGCTAAGCGATGGGCTGCCCAGTCGAGTGGTCGCCGGTCGGTTGCGCGATTCTGTCTAGGTCTAGGTCGAGGCAAGGCGGCCGCGGTCGGTATGTCACGCCCCGACCGTGACCGCCTCACGTATCCATTCTCGCCCACCGAACGCTGCAAGGGAATGCGACCAGATGGTGCAGCCTCATCGCGCAGGGTGGCCGCACCCCCCCCACGCCCTGGGCGGGGTCGTCTGGGCAGCACTCGATGCCCCGGCAACCGACGCGGTCGGGGTTCAGGGTAGGAGCAGACCCAGGTCGGGATGATGGTCCCGGTATCCCTGCAGGAGCACCCTGGCTGTCGAGACCGAGTCGACCAGCGGGTGGAGCGCAAAAGCCTTGAGCGCCAACGAAGCTGACCGACTGCGAGCTGCCTCGATCGTCAGCTGCTCCACGGCCTTGACCTGTTGCACGAGTCCGAGCTGGTGGCCGGCGAGAGGGAGTGTCGCGAGGGGACGGGGTCCGTCGGCGTCCACGATGCACGGCACTTCGACCACAGCTTCCGGAGGCAGTCCTGGCACGGCAGAACCGTTGCGAACATTGAGGATCATGGTGCTGCACTCGTTGCGCGCGATGGCGCCCATGATGGCCAGGGCAACACCTTCGTAGCCTCCGCCCTCGATGTCCGCAGCGTCACGGGTCTCCTGCTCTGCCCGGCTCTCCTTCATGTACGTCGCATCGCGCTCCTCCCGCACCCGGCGCCATTCGTGCAGTGCTGTGTCCGGGCGAGCCCGTACCGACTCGTAGAAAGCGTGCTGCTGGTCCAGCAGGAACTCACCCCGCGTCTGTGCGCCGCCCCGGATCGAGGCCACGGCGTCACGGGTGAAGTAGTAGTAGTAGAGGTACTCGTTGGGCAGGCAACCCAACGTCTGGATCCACTCGGGTCCGAAGAGGCGGCCCTCCTCGATGGTGTTCAACAGCGAGGCGTTGTCGATGAGGTCCGGCAGCACGTTGCGTCCGTCGTGGTCAAGAGCGCGCAACCACCCCAGGTGGTTGAGGCCGACGTAGCCCATGGAGGTGCGGTCGGGGTCAAGGCCGAGCGCTCGAGCGGCCCTGCGGCCCAGGCCGATCGGTGTGTCACAGATCCCCACAACCCGATCGCCCAGCACCTGCTGCATCGCCTCGGTGATCATCCCGGCGGGGTTGGTGAAGTTGATGACCCATGCCTGAGGACAGATCTGCGCGATCCGCTCCGCGATGTGTATGGCGACCGGGACGGTACGCATCCCATATGCCAGACCACCCGGGCCGGTGGTCTCCTGCCCGAGCAGACCCAGGTCGAGGGCAACGCGTTCATCCGTGATCCGGCCCTCGAGGCCGCCCACACGGATGGCCGAGAAGACGAAGTCCGCTCCGTCCAGAGCCCTGTCGAGGTCCG
>CABEAG010000383.1_pt1 | contig 10204 bp, 6 predicted proteins | sample 3132351 | NCBI WGS metagenome assembly CABEAG01 (sample SAMEA5534342, study PRJEB31848) | metagenome | biome: tundra; feature: field; material: soil | place: USA | collected 2013-05 | depth 0.45 m | reverse complement strand
TTCCTGCGAACCCGAACAGAGCTCCACCCGGTCCAGCCGAACATCCCCGTCCGTCAGGGTCCCGGTCTTGTCCAGGCACACGACGTCGACCCGCGCGAGAGCCTCCACCGCGGGCAGCTCCTGCACGAGCGTGGAGCGGCGAGCCAGGCTGATCGTGGCGATCATGAACGCGAGGCTGGTGAGCAGCACCAGCCCTTCGGGAACCATGCCAACCAACGCCGCGACGGTGCCGGTGACAGCGTCCTGCCAGCCGTGGTTGTCCCGGCTGCTGAACTGGCTCCAAATCAGGAACGGAGACACGAACGCGATCGTCACCGAGATCCATCGCAGCAACCGGTTCGTGTCAGCCACCAGCGGAGTAGGTGACCGTGAACCGGCGAGCCTCAATGGTCAAACCTGTCGAGTAGGCGTCCACACCAACGGCGGTGGCCTGGAATCGGCCTTGGCCGGCGACCACGATCGAGCCCGACAGCACCTGGTCACCAGTCGCTTTGGCGACAGGCTCCGACTCGCCGGTGAGCAGCGACTCGTCCACCTCCAGGCCTGCAGACTGGCGCACCAGCCCGTCGGCCAGCACCTGGTCCCCGGCTCGCACCTCGAGCAGATCGTCCAGGACAACGGCGCCGACGTCGACATCGAGCGACGTGCCGTTGCGAACCACCCGAGCGTGAGGTGCGTTGAGCAGCGCGAGCCGATCGAGGACCCGTTTCGCGCGCCACTCCTGCACGATCCCGATCCCGGCGTTGACGACGATCACCACACCGAACAACCCGTTCTGCCACCGCTCCGTCGCCAAGATGACGACGAACAGTGCAGCCAACAGCCCGTTGAACACCGTGAACACGTTGGCTCGCACGATCTCCGTGATCGAGCGACTGGTGCGTACTGCGGTCGCATTGGTCTGCCCGGCCGCTATACGGTGGGACACCTCTTCGTCAGTCAGACCCGACGACGGCGTCACCATCCCGGACATGGGGTCCGGGCTCGCATCTGCGGCACGGCCCGCGACCCGACTCATCGATCCCCTTTCATCACCGCAATGGACGATGACCGCGTGGAAGTCCTCGACGCGATCGGCTAGCGGGCCGAACCTGACCCCGACCGGAGGGAGTCATGGCCGAGCGGGATCTTCGGCATACCTGTCATCGCGGGTCACCTCTCCTCCGCTTCCAGCATGCAGACGAAACCCGCCGGTAGTAGGGCCGAAGGCCATGCGCCCTCTGAGTGGGCGGCGCCACACCTGCGCCACCCCGGTGGTGTCGATGTCGAGCTGGCAGAGCTTGTCGGTCCGGGAGCCACGCCGTAGGTCTGGCTCTATCCGACCGCGCGAGCGTCAGCCGTCATCGCGGCCACAACCGCAGCCGAGACCGCGCCGGTACCACCGAAGACATCACCACCAGCCAGGGTCGTGGCGTGGCCCCTAAGGAACGCCTCAACCCCGGGGCCCGCCTGCGCATCGGAGTTGGTGATGAGCAAAGGACGGTTCTGCTTGCCCGCCAACGCCCCACCACCCAGCGCGTCAGCGCCACCACCCAGGGCGTACCCGGAGGCCACGTTCACGCCCGTGGTCACGAAACCCTCGTTGATCTCGTACTGGGCCAGCAGAGCCGAGGTCGCCGCACGGTCGACACCAGCCAAGCGCATCAGCACCGAGATGCCACCCGCGGCCAGCGCGTCGACAACCTTCTGGGTGACGATGGTGGGGCCGCCAAGGATGATGACGTTCGTGGTGCCGGCGCTCTGCAGCGCCTTCAACGTCGATGCCGGCAGACTGTCGGTCTGGGTGATGGCCAGCGGCATCCCTTTGGCGTAGGACAGGGCGCCACCACCGAGCGCGTCAGGGAAGTTCTGGCCAGTGGCCAGGATGGCCGTGGTCGACGTCGCCGTCCCACCCGCGCCAATGACAGCAGCGGCCGTTTGGTAGCGGTCGCTGCCAGCGAGACGGTGCACGGTGTACTGGTTCTTGAGGGCAGTTTCCTGGGCGGCGCTGATCACGGCGTCGCCGCCGATGATCCAGACGTTCTGCGCGCCACTGGCCGCGATCTGCAAGGCGATGGCGCTTGGAGTGCTGTCCTTCGCCGTCAAAAGGATCGGAGCACCCTTGATGCCTGCCAGGTAGTTGGCGGTCAGAGCGTCGGCGTAGTGACCGTTGTCGCCACTGGCGAGGATCACGTCGGTTGAGCTGCCGAACGCCTTCGCGGTGTTGACGGACGTGCCGTAGCGGTCAGAGCCCGCGACACGGGTGAACTGGAACAGTGGAGACACCAACCGGAAGGCCATCGCGTCCACCGCGATCTGCGTGCTGGTGGACGCGGGGTCGTTGTCACCCACATGGACCGTGATGGGACTGCCGGCCACGACCGAGAAGGTGCCCAGGCTGACGTACCCCGGTGCGGCGGCCTGGTTGACCACTTTGGTGGTCGTTCCCAGAGCGTCCGTGATGGTGTACGGGGCATTCGCTGTCGCGTTGGTCGACGGGATGTTCGCTTCGACGTCGTACCGGCCCGGCGCGAGCTGTGGCGACCAGGTGGCGCCATTGGCCTCGGTCGATCCGTCGGAATACGTCCAGTACGCACGTCCCATCAGCCCGGCCGGAGCCTGGGGTCGCCAGTAGGTCATGGAACCGGTGAAGACAAAGCCGCTGGAGCCGGGACCCACGACATTGGTGCCGTAGTTCACCGGAACGGCGGTACCCGCCACGCTGCCGTCAACCCAGTTGGCGTCCACGTTCACCGTCGCGCCGCCCCATTTCTGGCTGGCACCGCCGGAGTACTGATGCACCCGGTGATGATTACTCCAGTACGCATCCGAAAAGGCCGGGTAGCTGCTGGAGTCCGAGGTGGTCTGGAGCTGGTTCCAGTGCCCGAACCAGACATCGTCCGGCGCGATGAACCCCGTCGACCCCTTCGAGCGCGACATGTCCACCATCAGCGAACCTGAGCTGCCGTAGGCGCCCGACTCATACCCGAGGCGGTGCAGCTCGGCCGTCCACGCCGACATGAAGGTCATCACCGTTGCCGTGCACCCAGAAGCTGACGAGCTGTACGCCTCCATGTCGTAGTAGATCGGCGTCCCCGAACCCAAGCCGAAGCGCTGCGCCTGGGCAACGGCATCATCCGCGCTGGTAGTGCCCTGCGTCGCGGCCCGCGAAGCGATGATGGTGGCGAGGCCACTCTGGCCCACGCAAGGAGCTTGGACCCCAACATAGATCGGCAACAACCCCCAGCCCATCGACCTCACCTGAGCCACCCAGGTGGAGGAGAGGTTGCCGTCGCCACACGCCCTCATCGACCCGCCGATGTAGATCCCGGCCGAACGATACGGCGAAGCCAGCCAGGAGGTCATCGTCGCTGCCGACGGCGCCGCGCAGGTATCGAAGGCCATGCCTGTGAACGTCGAGCGTGCGGCGATGGCCGCGGTCCCCGCCGTGAAGGCGACCGGTTCGGCACCCGCAACCACCGTGTCGCTGGCCGCCGGGGCGGCCGCGAAAGGAGAACTGGTCGCCGGCGTGGACGGGCCGGACGACACCACCGCAGAAGCAAGAACCTGGTCGATCGACGTGCTGTTCGTCCCCCACGTCGCCTCAAGCTCAACGCCCTGGGCCACGAACTGCGCCCGCTTGTCATGGCCGATCGGGTTGAGGTCAACTCGCGCAGCCAGCGCACCAACCTTCGCCTCGTGGGCCGTCATCAGATCCGTTCGCCCGGCCGAAACCGTCCTCAGCCAAACGGAGTCGACCCGCCCAACGGCGTGTGCTGGACAATCCGAGGCCGCGCCGGGCGACCCGAGATAGACCGCCGCCCTGTCGAACCGAACGCACGCCTCAGGGTGCACCCGCAGGTCGATCACAGGCCAGGTCGCCGGCACCGTGACCCGCACACCGTTGTAGGTCACGAACTGGGCACCTGTGGATACGGCTTTACCTGGGTGGGCCGACGTGGCCGACGTCGCAGCCGTCGCAGCCGTGGCAGCCGTGGCATCAGGGGCGCTGATGCCCGTGCCCCCGGAATCGGCCGGAGCACGCCCAGCGTGGGGCAGCAACAACGCGACCAGGATTAACGCACTCACAAGAGCCGCGTGACCAACTCGCCGCATTTCGTTCACGCGATGTCCTTCCCACGAGCTCATGCGACCTCGCCGAGGGCAGCAAGCGGATCAGCCCCCAGAGCATGACACAACTCACGCCTCATCTGCCACAATGATCACACCAAGACGGCGCAGACCACGACCAGGGCAGCGTTCACCATGGGTCATACACAGCGTACTGAGTCGGCGGCAACGGCCGAGGAAAGAGGGGGTCTGCGATGGCACGTTCGACCGCGTCAGTGATCGGCGCCATCCTGCTGACTACATGCGTCACCTTGACCGCATGCGGTAGTTCGCCCACGGCGCCGGCTGCGGGCAGCACCCCCGCCACCACCGGGACGCCCACGGGCGCCTCAAGCCCGGCTTCACTGTCGACGGAGGGTGCATCCCCATCACGGACGTCCTCACCGGCGGCTGATGCCGTGCCGGCCTGCGCCGACGCCGACCTGACCGTCTCGGTGAGCCCAAGCGGTGTTGGGCTTGGGCACGTCGGCTCGACCATAGTGTTCACAAACGCCTCAGACCACCAGTGCGCGTTAACCGGCTACCCACGTGTCGCCGGGGTAGACAGCAGCGGCAGGGAGGTAACCCAGGCACTGCCTACCCTCACCGGATACCTCGGCGGCAGCTACACCAAGGCGACGGTGCAGCTCGCCCGTGCAGGCAGCGCCTCGGCGTTGGTCGAGGGGACGAGCAACCCCGCCGGGGCGGCCACCACGTGCCCGGTCTATCCCCGCCTGCTGGTCGTCGCTCCCACCCAGACCCGCTCACACGTCTTTGCCTCGAGCATGCCGGGATGCTCGCGCTTGGAGGTCCATCCCGTGGTGGCCGGAGCAACCGGACGCGCGTAACCCTCGCGCCAACGCTCGGGCGGGTGCGTGACAAGGGCATCAGCGGTCAGGCACGACATCCGGCGCGACGTGGGCGGCGGATGCGAGACGGTTGTTGACGTGGCAGCCGGGGCCCTGGCGGTTCAGCGCAGCTCGTAGACGGTGATCTCACCGCTGGTGAACCTGGGGATCGCGAACCGTGCGAGCTGTGGGGATACCGGTCCGGCCGACGTGTCGGCAACCAGCCAGCTCGCGCCGTATCGCTGCCGAAGCTGGTTGATGTCCTGCGCGTTGGGGTTGGTGAAGACAACGTCGTTGGCGGCGAGGCGCTCCGGGAACGGGGTCGGGGCGCTCGGCGACTTGGCGGCGCTGGTGTAGGCCCAGCCCTCGAGGACCGTGCGGCGGCCGCCAAGACCGCTGACCCAGAAGGCCATTGAAAGACACCTGGGGCGTTGCCGCCCTTCGGCGCAGTGCCGGTTGGTCGCGAGCACGGCGTCATGGGGAGTGTGCTGACTGACCCATGCCATCGCGGCGCCGGCGGCGGGGCTGAGCCGGAAATTGTCAGAAGGACCTGCGCTCGGGCTCTTCTCAGGCACAGGCGTGCCGGCGACGAACGCGACGCCGTCATGGACGGAGCCGTTGACCGCGCTTCCCGCCGGTCCGCCCAGGACCAACGCTGCCAGTGCCAGGGCCGAACCCCATCCCCGCAAGCCGGGGGCTTTACGTCGGATCAGGACCCACGCGACAAGACCGGCACCGATGGCAGTGCAGAGAAGAACAAGTGGCGCGGCGAACGACGTGACAACTGCCGTCAGGCTCGCCATGTGTCCGGCCAGGGATGGCGTCACCCCGTGGGCGAGGGTGACGACACCGGCACCGATGAGCGTGCCGCTGGCCAGGACCGCGGCGACCCTGCGGCGGGTCTGCCCCGTGTAGGGGACCGCGGCGGCGAGGGCCCACGCGCCGAACACCGATGCCACCGGGTTGGCCAGTCGAAGAAAGTACGCCTGGCTGTAGGCCGGATGGGTAAGGGTCAGGTACACGCCCCAGCCTGCGATGACCACACCTGCCATGAACCAGGTGGCAGGATCTTTGCGTAGCCTTTTGGACGCGCTCGACGCGAAGGGTGCCAAGCGAGCGATGTTATCCACCAACGGCACCAACAGCAGGATGACCAGGATAAGGATCGACCGCGAAGAGAGGTCGTTGACACCCTCGGGCAGGATCGGGCCGCCGGAAGGATGGAAGCCCGCGCCGGTCAGCAGGTGGTACAGCGGGTTGAACTCGACGAAATCGAACAGCCTGAGGGTGGATTGGTTGTCGCTGCCGGCGATAAGAAGGAGGGACACCGGGAGGATGACAGCCACCATTGCGACCACCGACAGGGCTGCGCGCCACTGCCGGCGCCGCTGGACCAGCAAGCTGAAACCGGCAAGACAGGTGCCGGCCAGCACGAGCGGCATGGCGGTGGGTTTGGCTCCTGCCGCCGCCACGAGCATCAGCGCCAGGAGTGCCCATCCCGCCCTCAGGTTCAGGCCGCGCAGGACCCGGACGATCAGGATGGCAATGCCCAGGACCAGCGGCAGGACGTAAACCTGGGAGGGACTCGTGGGGAAGATGACCCCAGCCTCGCCCAGCACGGGCAAGAGGCTCGTGCCCTCAAAGACGATCAGGGCCCAAGCGGCGACCGGTCCGGACCACCACCGGCCTGACAGCTCCACCGCCAAACGGGCTCCGATCAGCGCCGTGACCGCGAGCAGCGGAATGATCCACAGCCGCAGCACCACCGTCGCCTCTGGTGCCCCCGAGACCAGATGCGCGACCGCCAGGTGTACGTGCGAGAACCAGTGGTAGTGAAGGACGTCTCCGGCGACTTGGGCGACCTGTGGTGGAAACGATCTGGTGAGTTCGTGCACGATCGACAGATGCCAGGTGACGTCCCGGTAGTACAACCCGCCGGCCGGCGGCAGCGGAGCAGCAAACGCGTCCACGCGCACAGTGGGGATGGAGGCGACGATGGCAGAGGCCACCCCCCACGACCACAGAAGCGGCAGCGGTCGCGGCGAGCCGATCCGCCAGTGCCGACGCAATCGCGGCGCCGCAAGGAAGATCACCACCACGACAAGAGGCCACAGCCAGAGCTGCTGCTGCAGTCCAAACAGAGACCAGATCGCGAAGCACACGAGCTCGAGCACGAGGCCAGTCACCGCGCCGAGGGCGACGTCTTCAGGCCAGTTGCCCCGCGTCCCGACGGTTGCACGCGCCACCAGGACACCGGGCAGTGTCACCGCGAAACACCAATAGGCGCCGTATCGAGCAATGTCCAGTACAGGGGTACCGGTCTGCAGCAGGGCAGCGCACGCCACCCCCAGCGCCAGAAGCCACGGCACAGCTCGGACCCCCACCGGCACCAAAGCCGCCGCGGACAGCCTGCGACCTGGGGCTGCGGCGAATTCCGTGACGTCAGGCATTCCGCTCACTCCCCGCCGTTGAGCCGGTCATGCTGCACGTAGGCGGACTCACAAATCAGCCACGGCGGCCAGCCAGTCCAGTACCGGCACAAGAACCGCCTTGTAGCTGCCGATGTTGTGTCCCATGTTGTTGACCAGATAAGGCTGTACGCCGGGCACATTCTGCTCCCGCCGCAGGAACTCCAGCGCCTGCGGATACGACTGCGGGTCCGTGTCCGAGCTCATCACGAGCAGGTGCACCCGCGACGGCGGGGTGTTCTCAATCAACCACGTTGGGGAGCTCTGATGGGCCAGCGCCGGATACTGGTTCAGGAGCTGAGCCAGGTTGCCGGTGTTCGTGTCCGGTTCAGGGTTGAAGTACCCCTCGACGGAAGCAGCCGCGCCGAAACGTGTCGGTTCGCTCAGGTGAAGCTTCGCGGCGCAGTAGCCACCGGTGGACCAGCCCATGACGCTCCAGCGCCGGCCATCGGAAGCAACGCGCAGCGTCGAGGTGGCCCAGTTCCTGACATCCTGGTTGAGCCAGGTGAAGGCCTGTGGTCCTCCGGGGAAGTCGGTGCACTCGGTCCACAAGGGCAGAGCCACGCTCGTCTCCGCGAACACCGCCACGAACGGGGCCAGCCGGCCGCTGCGGATCTCCTGGCTTGCCGTTGCTGCGAAGTTGAGCCGGTCGACGATGAACGGGATCTGCTTACCGGCGCCGCCGCCCAGCACCATGACCACCGGGAAACGCGTCGTGGCGTAGCGCCGGTCGTAGTACTGCGGCGGCAGCCAGGTCATCACCGTATCGGTGATGCCCGACTGTGCACCTTTGAGCGTGATTCGTTCGTAGCGTCCGACGTCAGACGCCGACCCTGAGGTCAACGGCAGCGTCCGCCGGGGCGCGCGAACTGCGTTCACGCCCTGACGTGTCCCCAACGGAACAACGGGTGGCGCCACGGGGGTGCCCCAGAAGGATGACCAGTCCGGGTAGAAGCCGTAGTCACGGTTGACGTTGACTGCGACTGCGGTGACGGCTGATGCCTGCGCCAGAACGACGCCAACAAGGAACACCGCAGTAGCCCAGCGAGATCTCCCGGGGGCTCGCCGCCACAGGATGAGCAGCGCCACGGGGATGACGATGGCCAGGCCGATGCAGAACACCAAGAAGCGCATTGACGTGAGAGGCAAGGAGGAGCTCCCTTTGTGGACTCAAGACTGAGCAGAGTCGTAACGAGGTGGTCGGCGTGTCCAACATCATTGTCCGTTCAAGGTGAAGGATGACCTGGCAGCAGCCAGGGCGGACGCCAGCCCCCGAACTCCGTCGTGAGGTGTTGGGCCGCCGCAGGGCCCCAAGACCCGGAGGCGTACGGGTGCGGCTGCTCGGTCCTGTCGAGCAACGGATCCAAGACCCGCCAGGTCTCCTCGACCGAGTCCTCGCGGGTGAAGTGGCTTTGGTCTCCCCGTATTGCTGCATACAACAGTTCCTCATACGGAGCTGGCACGCGCTCACGATCGCTGCCGAATTCCACGTCGAGATCGATTGGTCGCAGCCCCGGTCCGTCGGCTTGCTTGGCATGCAGTACCCAACGCGCACCCGGTCGGGGGTCGATGAGCAGGACGATCTGGTTGGGATCGACGTTCTCGTCAGACGCCGAGAAGCCGAGTGAAGGCGGGGATCGGAAGATCAGTCGCACCTCTGTCTGGGTCAACGGCAGCGACTTTCCGGCACGGATGAAGAATGGCACGCCGGACCATCGCCAGTTGTCGACCTCGAGGCGCAGCGCGGCATAGGTCTCAGTGGTCGAGTCAGTCGCAACACCGACGGTGCGCTGGTAGCCGTCGTACTGCCCCCGCACGTAGTGGTCGAGGCTGGCAGCCGGCATCGCGGCGAAGACATCGCGCTTGCGGTTGGACAATGAGTCGAGGTCGCTGCGCGCGGGCGGCTCCATCGCAACCATGGCCAGGACCTGCATCAGGTGGTTCTGGACGACATCACGAAGGCAGCCCACGTGATCGTAGAACGCTCCTCTGCCCTCGACACCGAAGCTCTCCGCCATCGTTATCTGCACGCTGCTGACGTAGTTGCGGTTCCACAGCGGCTCCAGCACGGTGTTCGCGAAGCGCAGGTGCAAGATGTCCTGCACAGACAGCTTCCCCAGGAAGTGGTCGATCCGATAAAGCTGAGACTCCTGAAGGATCGACCGCAATCTGGCGTTGAGCTCCTGCGCCGATTGCAGGTCATGGCCGAAGGGCTTCTCCACAACGACCCGGGCATTCTCAGTAAGACCGGCCGCAGCCAGACCCTCGACCACCGTGCCAAACAGCGAGGGTGGGATCTCCAGGTAGAACACCGGCAGCGTCGCGCCGCCCAGAGCTTTGGCCACGCCGGCGAAGGTGGCACGGTCGGCGAAGTCACCGCCGACGTAGGTCATTCGTTGCCGCAGACGTTCAAGAGTGGCCTCATCGGCGGGAACGTCGCCCAGAGCAGCGGTGACGGACTGGGTAACGCGCCGCCGTAGGTCCTCATCACTCCAGTCCTCGGCGGCGACCCCGATGATCGGACAGTCCAACAGCCCGCGCCGCTCAAGCTGGTAGAGCGACACGAAAGTCATCTTGCGCGCCAGGTCTCCGCTGACTCCGAACGTGACGAGGGCATCAGCCGGTCGTATGCCGTGCTGGTCATGAGCCATAGCAATCCTGACATTCGTCGTGCAGGCCCCCTCGGACGAGGCTAAGCCCTGTCTAACAGTTCGGACAGCTCGTGTCAGTTGCCGCCCACGCCGACATACCCGGGTAGCGCCTTGGCCAGCTGGGCGGGCGACAGGTAGGGGGTTGACA
>CABEAG010000371.1_pt1 | contig 10381 bp, 8 predicted proteins | sample 3132351 | NCBI WGS metagenome assembly CABEAG01 (sample SAMEA5534342, study PRJEB31848) | metagenome | biome: tundra; feature: field; material: soil | place: USA | collected 2013-05 | depth 0.45 m | reverse complement strand
GCGGAAGGCTGACCCTCTCGAGGACCTTCTCAGAGGACGAACACGTCAGTTGTCGCTGCCCGTTGTGAACTCGGCAGCGTGCTCCGCGGCATCGTGTGCGGGCTCCGCTGCGTCATGCCCGGCTTCGGCCGCGGCGTCGCTGGGCTCCGTCGCGTGGTCGCTGGGCTGTGACGATCCGGGGGCTGGAGCCTCAGCCTGTGCGGATGCCGGCGCGGGGACGACAACGGTCTTCTCGACGTGCACGATGCAGACACCGTGTTCAAGCTCCTGGCCAGCCGCGCAGCTGGCAGCGGGAACGGCAGGTACGGTGTCAACGCTCAGCAATGCCGGCTTGAACGGCGCGGGTGCCGTTGCCGAGGATGAGGAGACGGCGCCGAACAGGGCGGCTCCGGCGATCAGACCGAGGGCGGCGCCACCGAAGACGGTGGTGCGAACGCGAAGACGGTTCATGGTGTGCTCCAAACATTCGAATTGAGGTTTCCCAAGCAGGGTTTCCGACGTCATCGTCAACCGCCGAGCCTCATGGGCGCCTCGCGAGAACCTCAAATCAACGTCAAGAAGTCAGTAGTTCTTGAGGGTTTCCGCCGTTCTTGAGGGTTTCTTAAGGCCGACCTGATGCCACCTTGCTGTCGGTGGCCCGACTCTGGCACTACCCGATTCGCTGATGACGATCCGTTGAGAACCCGAACGCTGGAGGACCTCGATGTCCCGTGAAACCGCAAGCCGCGACATGTCGCTCAACGCTTTGGCCGTGCTGACCGGTGGTCTCACGGCCGCCGCCTTCGTCGGAACGGGCCTGGTCACGGGCCTCGCAGCCGGCTACACGGCCCAGAAGGCCCAGGAGAAGGCACTGTCCAACGCAGCGGCGGCACCCCTGCTCGCGGACATCGCGCCTCCGCCCGTGGCCACCCCTCGCCCGACCCGCACCGTGGTCACGACCCGCTACGTCCATGGAACGGCGCAGGGCGTCAGCCGTCAGACCATCACGCGTACGTCGGGAAGCGTGTCCACCGTCCGCTCGTACCGCCAGCCTGCACCGGCACCGCAACCTGCCCGGGCGCGAGCTGTCGCGCCTGCGCCTTCGGCCGCGTCATGATGCGCACCCTCGATGCCCGAGGCACAGGGACCGCGACCTGGCGGGCGCTCGGGACCTATGTCCATCTCTCAACCACACGAGACGCGGTGCTGGGGCCGGCCCGCCAGATCGCGATTCGACTGCTCGCCGACGTGGACCGCACCTGCAGCCGCTTCCGGAACGACTCCGATCTCGTCCGTGCGAACGCCGGTGCCGGATCGTGGACGAACGTCGACCCGCTGCTGGTCCAGGCGATCGCTGCGGCCATGGACGCAGCAGCCCAGACCGATGGCCTGGTGGACCCCACCCTCGGTCACTCGCTCGAAGCGGTCGGCTATGACCGCGACATCGCGCTGATCCCCCCAGCGTCGTCCGACCCCGCCGGGATTCCCCTGCCGGCTCGCGTCGGTGCTTGGAGGGAGATCCTTCTCGATCCGGAGGGCGCTGTCAGGGTGCCGCGCGGGTGCGCGCTGGACCTTGGCGCAACCGCCAAGGCATGGGCTGCCGACCTGATCGCACACTCCATCGCGGCCGAGTCCGATTCGACGGTGGTGATCAGTCTCGGAGGTGACCTCGCCGTCGCCGGCCCCGACGGCTGGCCAGTGGCCATCAGCGAGTCCATCGATGACCCCGGCGATTCCGAGATCGTGCACCTGCCGTATGGCGGGCTGGCCACGTCCAGCACGGCCACCAGACGATGGATCCGCGGGGGCGTCATACGGCACCACCTGCTTGACCCGCTCACCGGTGAGCCGACACGGGGACCATGGCGCACGGTTAGTGCTACCGGCGCCACCTGCGTAGCCGCGAACACCGCCAGCACTGCGGCAATCGTGATGGGTGACAAGGCAGTTGGCTGGCTCACCACCCGCGGCATCCCGGCCCGCCTCGTCGACACCCAGGGTCGGATCGTACGTACCGCCCGTTGGCCCGAGCCGGCGGGGGCGTCATGACCGGAGCCGCCATCTTGAACGGCCCCGCGCTGTGGTTCGCCAACCGCGGGACCGGTTTCGTCCTCCTCGTACTGCTGACCCTCTCGACGATGCTCGGCGTGCTCTCTACGGCCCGGGTGACCTCGCGGCTCTGGCCGCGGATGCTGACCCAGGGTCTGCACCGCAACGTCTCGTTGCTGGCCGTCACCTTCCTGGCCGCACACATCACCACCGCGGTGGTCGACACTTTCGTCGACATCCGTTGGTGGAATGCGTTCGTGCCGTTCAGCGGAACCTACAAGCCGCTGTGGCTGGGTTTCGGGTCATTCGCCCTCGACCTGCTCCTCGCCGTCACCGCGACCAGCCTGCTGCGCCACCGGATGTCACACAAACCATGGCGCGCCGTTCACGTCATGGCCTATGCCGCATGGGGCATGGGTCTTATCCACGGTATGAAGATGGGCACCGACGCTGCCACCGTCTGGGGCGCGGCGCTGAACTACGGCTGCACCGCGGCAGTGTCCGTGTCGGTCCTCGCGCGCTTTGGCCTGCTCGCCCACTCGAGACTGGTGACCACATGACCGCCACCATCGCCGTACAGTCCGCAGCGCGCAACGACGTCGGGCTGATCCCCAAGGTGTCGGAGGGCCCGGCACTGCTTGCCGGAATCACGCAGGGTCCGGGCCTCGCGTCCCACCGCGACCGGCTCGGGCCGGCTCCCCGGCCAAGCGCCGAGGCGCTGGTCGAGATGGCCCGCGACGTGGACCTGCGCGGCCGCGGAGGTGCCGGATTCCCCTTTGCCATCAAGCTGGCCACCGCTGCCCGTCGTCGGGCCGTGGTGGTCGTCAACGCCTCGGAAGGTGAGCCAGCGAGCCACAAGGACGCGACGCTCATGACGTGCGCACCCCACGTCGTCATAGACGGGGCGGCCGCCGTGGCCCATGCCCTGGGCACCCGTGAGGTACACATCGTGGTGCCCTCCGAGCTCCCGTCCCTGCGGCTCATCGTCGAGAAGGCGCTACGCGAGCGCGCCAAGGCCGGCGAGCGCCTCAAAGTGGAGCTTCACGACGCGCAGCCGTGGTTCGTTGCAGGTCAGGCCCAGGCGGTACTGCAACTGTTGGTCGGTCGCGAGAACCTGCCGGTCACCGCGTGGAAGCCGGAGGCGGTCAGCGGGCACCGTGGGCGGCCGACCTTGTTGTCCAACGCGGAGACGTTCGCACACCTCGGGCACCTGGCCAGAGTGGGGTCGGCGGGCTACGCGGCTCACGGCACGGCAGACGAGCCGGGCACCACGTTGTTGACCCTGCGAGGCGACGGCTGGGATCCGGAGGTGCGTGAGGTCGCCTTTGGCACCCCCCTGGCGGATGTCCTGTCCGAGGCTGAGATGACTCAACCGCTCTTGCTGGGCGGCTATCACGGGACCTGGCTGAGACCATCTCAGCTGAGCGGATTGGCGGTCTCTCGCAAGGACATCGCGGCTGCCGGGGCGTCGATCGGCGCTGGCGTGCTCCTGCCGCTTGCCGAGGGCTGGTGCCCGCTGGTGCGGACGGCAGCGCTGGTCGACTACCTGGCCGGACAGAGCGCGGGGCGCTGCGGTCCGTGTCGTAACGGACTGCCGGCGATGGCCGAGGCGCTGCGGGGCCTGGTCCATCGTGGAGGTCCGGCCGGTCGGGTGGAAGAACTGTGCGGCCTGGTCACGCGACGCGGCGCCTGCGCGCACCCGGACGGTACGGCGCGCCTGGTGGCCTCGATGCTGGCACGCTTCCCCGATGAGGTCGACTCACACGCGTTGGGCACCTGTCGCGGCAACCGACGCGAGGTGTTCGCATGAGCGAGCACCTGCTGCGGGTCGACTGGCCGGCGTGCAAGGCGCACGGCGTCTGCGCCGAGCTCCTGCCCGAAGTGATCAGCCTCGACGAATGGGGCTATCCGATCGTGCACGAGCCGGTGAACAGCGATGTGCTCGCGTTGGCGAAGACCGCGGTCAAGGCCTGCCCCACCTTGGCCCTGCGGCTCACCCAGCCGCCGCCTCGGCCCGCCTGACCAAGGGTTCGCCAAGGGCTCCCCGGATCGTCGGCGCCCGCCCCGCTCAGTCGAGATTGTCGAAGGTCGGCGCCACCCTGTTCCTGGAGTCCCCCATGTGGTGAACGCGCAGGGCGTTCGTCGTGCCCTTGATCCCGGGAGGTGAGCCGGCGACGATCACCACCGTGTCGCCCTCGACACATAGGCCATTCTCGAGCAGCGACTCGTCCACCTGCATGGCCATCTGGTCGGTGTGCTGCGTCCCCGGCACGAGGTAGGTCTCTATGCCCCACGTGAGCGCCAGCTGCGAGCGAGTGGTCTGCAAAGGGGTGAACGCCAGCATTGGCAGCTTGGACCGGATGCGGGACAGCCGTTTGGCAGAGTCCCCCGACTGCGTGAACGTCACGAGATACTTGGCCCCGACGAGCTCACCAATCTCTGCCGCCGCCGCTGTGACAGCCCCGCCGACGGTGTGCGGGCGAGTGCCCAGCGCAGGCACACGCTCGAGGCCGTGTTCCTCGACGCTCTCGATGATCCGGGCCATCGCGGCCACGGCTTCGATCGGCCACTTGCCGACGCTGGTCTCGCCGGACAGCATGATGGCGTCGGCACCGTCCAGCACGGCGTTGGCACAGTCGCTGGCCTCGGCGCGGGTCGGTCGCGAGCTCTCGATCATCGACTCGAGCACCTGGGTGGCCACGATCACGGGCTTGGCCTTGCGCCGGGCCATCTCGATTGCACGCTTCTGAACCAGCGGGACCTCCTCGAACGGGAGCTCGACGCCGAGGTCACCGCGCGCGACCATCACGCCGTCGAATGCGTTGATGATCCCCTCAAGGTTCGCCACTGCCTGCGGCTTCTCGATCTTGGCGATCACGGGCAGGCGAACGCCCTCTTCGTCCATGATCTCGTGCACCCGTTTGATGTCTCTGGCGTCGCGTACGAACGACAGTGCCACCATGTCCGCGCCCAGCCGCAAGGCCCAGCGCAGGTCTGCTTCGTCCTTCTCGGACATGGCCGGCACGCTGACCGCCACGCCGGGCAGGTTGATGCCCTTGTTGTTGGACACGACACCGCCCTCGACCACCACGGTGACAATGTCGGTCTCAGTGACTTCGAGCGCCACCAGCGACACCTTGCCGTCATCGATCAGCAACCGGTCCCCCGGTTTCACGTCACCCGGCAACCCCTTGTAGGTCGTCGACACGCGATGCCGGTCACCGAGGATGTCATCGACGGTGATGGTGAAGCGTTCGCCGTTGACCAACGTGACCGGGCCATCGGCGAATCGGCCGGTGCGGATCTTGGGGCCCTGCAGGTCGACCAGCACGCCGACAGCCCTGCCCGACTCGTTGCTGGCGGCGCGCACCTCGGCGTAGACCGCTTCGTGGTCCGCGTAGTTGCCATGCGAGAGGTTGAGCCGGGCGACGTCCATGCCCGCGGCCACCAGCTCCCGCACGCGCTCCGGTGATGATGTTGCAGGGCCAAGGGTGCAGACGATCTTCGCGCGGCGCATGTAGTCGATTCTAATGGTGGTTGAGCAGTCACGTGATCCGGGTCAGGAGGTCGGCGTCACACAGCCAACGGTCGGTCCGTGGGGTTGACCGGGCGGGGAAGTGCGGAGGTCCCCGTCGTGAGATACGCGTCCACACCGGCGGCTGCTGAACGGCCTTCGGCGATCGCCCAGACGATCAGGGACTGACCCCGACCGGCGTCCCCGGCAACGAAGACACCTGGAACAGAAGACATGAAAGCCTTGTCCCGCTTGATGTTCGAACGTTCATCCAGCTCGACGCCGAGCTGCTCGACCACACCACAGGTCTCGGGTCCGAGGAAGCCCATGGCGAGCAGGACAAGTTGAGCGGGGATCTCCCGCTCGGTGCCCTCGACCTCGGCAAAACCCTGGTCGCCCAGCTCGACCTCGACAAGACGCAGGGCCCGAACTGCGCCGAGATCGTCACCCAGGATCTGCTTGGTGCTCACCGAGTAGACGCGTTCTCCACCCTCTTCGTGTGCCCCCGCAACCCGGAAGAGAGTGGGGTATGTCGGCCACGGCTGGTTCGCGGGCCGGTCCTCGCCGGGGCGAGGCATGATCTCCAGCGACGTCACTGACCGGGCGCCTTGGCGAAGAGCCGTGCCGAGGCAGTCCGCTCCCGTGTCACCTCCGCCGATGACGATGACGTCCTTGCCCGTTGCCACGACCTGGCTCTCGACGTCTTCGCCGAGCGCGACCCGGTTCGCGGGTGGTAGGAACTCCATCGCCTGGACGACCCCGTCCAGCTCACGTCCCGGGACGGGCAGGCCCCGCGGGACCGTCGCTCCGATCGCAAGGACGACGGCGTCATAGCGGTCGCGCAGCTGTTTGCCGGTCAGGTCGCCGCCGACGTCGACACCGGTCCGAAAGCGTGTGCCCTCGGCTTCCATCTGCGCGAGGCGACGGTCCAGGACGGCCTTCTCCATCTTGAACTCCGGAATGCCGTAACGCAGCAGGCCACCGGCCCTGTCGGCGCGCTCGTAGACGGCAACGGTGTGCCCGGCCCTGGTCAGCTGCTGGGCCACAGCCAGCCCGGCGGGCCCCGACCCGACAACCGCAACGGTCTTGCCGGTCAGCCGATCCGGGGCCTGAGGCGTGACCGCTCCCGCATCGAAAGCCCGGTCGATCGTGGTGACCTCGATCTGCTTGATGGTCACGGCCGGTTGGTTGATGCCGAGCACACACGCGGTCTCGCACGGAGCAGGGCACAGCCGCCCGGTGAACTCCGGGAAGTTGTTGGTGGCATGCAGCCTCTCGATGGCTTCGCGCCAGTCGCCCTTCCACGCCAGGTCGTTCCACTCAGGGATCAGGTTCCCGAGCGGACAACCGTTGTGGCAGAACGGTATGCCGCAGTCCATGCAGCGTCCGGCCTGCCTCTGCAACTGGCCGACCTCTTGCTGTTCGTAGATCTCGCGCCAGTCCATGAGCCGGATCGGCACGGGACGGCGTTTGGGGAGCTCGCGCACGCGAGTCGACAGAAATCCCTGCGGGTCAGCCACGGGAAGCCTCCATAATCCGTTCCCATACCTGGGGGCCGTTGAGGTCGAGTCCCTCGGACTCCGCGGTTGCGCGAACGTCCAGAACCCGCTGGTAGTCACGAGGAAGGACGAGAGTGAAACGGCTCTTGTCGTCGTCCCAGCCTGCGAGCAGCCTTCCGGCGACGGCGGACTCAGTCCACTGCCGATGTTGGATCAGGAGCTTGTGTACGACCTCTACGTCATCGCCGCGCAACGGCATCAGATCGACGAGATCGTGATTGACGCGGTCCTCGCGCAGATCCAGCACGTAGGCCACACCACCGGACATACCGGCAGCGAAGTTGCGACCGGTCGGCCCAAGGACCAAGACGGTGCCACCCGTCATGTACTCACAGCCGTGGTCACCCAGTCCTTCGACCACCGCGGTGGCGCCGGAGTTGCGAACGCAGAATCGCTCGCCCACCTGACCACGCAGGAAGACCTCGCCGCTTGTCGCTCCGTAGGCGATCACGTTGCCGGCGATGACGTTGTGCTCCGCCGGCAGCGAGGCTGAGCGGTCCGGTCGAACCACCACCCGGCCACCCGAGATTCCTTTGCCCACATAGTCATTGGCGTCGCCAAACAGTCGCAAGGTGATGCCAGCGGGGAGGAAGGCGCCCAGCGACTGGCCGGCCGAGCCAAACAAAGAGATGTCGATCGTGTTGTCGGGCAGACCGTGCGGGTAGGCCTTGGTCACCTCGTGACCCAGCATGGTGCCGACGGTCCGGTTGACGTTGCGGATGGGGAGCTCGATGCGCACGGGAGTCTTGTCCCGCAACGCGTCCCGGCTCATCTCGATCAGCGTGTGGTCGAGGGCCTTCTCCAGGCCGTGGTCCTGGTCGACAGTGTGTCGACGTGGCGAGCCGTCCGCCGACTGGATCTCCGTCAGGATCGGCCTGAGGTCGAGGCCACTGGCCTTCCAGTGCTGGACCGCCGCCACGGTGTCAAGCATCGACGCCTCACCGATCGCCTCCTCGATGGAACGCAAGCCGAGGGCAGCCAGGTGCTCCCGGACCTCTTCGGCAATGTACTCGAAGAACGTCTCGACGAACTCGGGCTTGCCCGAGAAGCGCGACCGCAGTTCGGGATTCTGGGTCGCGATACCCACCGGGCAGGTGTCGAGGTGGCACACGCGCATCATGACGCAGCCACTGACCACAAGCGGAGCGGTGGCGAAGCCGAACTCCTCGGCGCCGAGCAGAGCCGCGATCACGACGTCCCTGCCGGTCTTGAGCTGTCCGTCGACCTGGACGACGATCCGGTCACGCAAACCGTTGAGCACCAACGTCTGCTGGGTCTCGGCAAGTCCCAGCTCCCACGGCGCACCGGCATGCTTGAGCGAAGTCAGCGGCGAAGCGCCAGTGCCACCGTCATGCCCTGAAATGAGCACCACGTCGGCGTGTGCTTTGCTGACGCCGGCCGCGACCGTGCCCACACCGACCTCGGCCACGAGCTTGACGTGGATTCGCGCCGAAGGATTGGCGTTCTTGAGGTCGTGGATCAGCTGCGCCAGGTCCTCGATCGAGTAGATGTCGTGATGCGGGGGTGGTGAGATCAGCCCCACTCCGGGAGTTGAGTGACGGGTCTTGGCCACCCATGGATAGACCTTGTGGCCAGGCAGCTGGCCACCTTCACCAGGCTTGGCGCCCTGCGCCATCTTGATCTGGATGTCGTCGGCCTGGGTGAGATACAGCGAGGTGACGCCAAAGCGGCCAGAGGCCACCTGTTTGATCGCCGAGCGTCGCACCGGGTCAAGCAGACGGTCCTCGTCCTCTCCGCCCTCACCCGTGTTCGACCGGGCACCAAGGTGGTTCATCGCCACAGCCATCGTCTCGTGCGCCTCTTGGCTGATGGATCCGTAGCTCATCGCTCCGGTGCTGAAGCGTGCCACGATCGCGGCGATCGGCTCGACCTCGTCGATCGGCACTGAGGGGCGACTCCCGGCGAACTCGAACAGCCCGCGCAACGTCATCAGCCGCTCGGACTGCTCGTCGACCCTCGCGGTGTACTGCTTGAAGACGTCGTACCGGCGAGCGCGGGTGGAGTGCTGCAGACGGAAGACAGTTTCCGGGTCGAACAGGTGGGGCTCGCCCTCACGTCGCCATTGGTATTCCCCACCCACGTCCAGCTTGCGGTGCGGCAGGTGCACGGCATCCAGCGGGTATGCCGTCGCGTGGCGCGCCGCCACCTCCTCGGCGATGACCTCGAGCCCAACGCCGCCGAGCTGTGAGATGGTCCCGACAAAGTAGGAGTCGATGAGATCGTGGGAGAGCCCGATGGCTTCGAATACCTGCGCGCCGCGATATGACGCCACCGTGGAGATGCCCATCTTGGACATCACCTTGAGCACACCCTTGCCGAGCGCCTTGATGAGGTTCTTGACCGCCTGTTCGGCGCTGACCCCGGTGATGGCGCCGGAACGAATCAGGTCCTCCACCGACTCCATCGCCAGGTAAGGGTTGACGGCGGCGGCGCCGAAGCCGATCAGCAGCGCCACGTGGTGGACCTCGCGGACGTCTCCGGCCTCGACCAGCAGCCCGACCTGAGTGCGGGTCTTCTCCCGGATCAGATGGTGGTGCACGGCCGAGGTGAGCAGCAGCGACGGGATCGGCGCGAGGTCACGTCCGGAGTCGCGATCGGACAGCACGACGAAGCGAGCCCCTTCGGCGATGGCCGCCGACACCTCACCGAAGATCTCCTCAAGGCGGGCCTTCATCGCGACGGACCCGCCGGACACGTCATACAGGCCCTTGACGACGAACGTGGCATAGCCAGGCAGATCGCCGTCCGCATTGATGTGGACGATCTTGGCCAGCTCGTCATTGTCGAGAACGGGGAACGCCAGAGCGAGCTGTCGGGCGTATGCCGGTCCGACAGACAGTGCGTTGCCCTCCGGGCCGATCACGGTGCCGAGAGAGGTGACAAGCTCCTCGCGGATGGCATCGAGAGGCGGGTTCGTCACCTGGGCAAAGAGCTGGGTGAAGTAGTCGAAGATCAGCCGAGGGCGTTTGGACAGCACCGCGATAGGGCTGTCGGTGCCCATCGACCCCAATGCCTCTCCCCCGGTCTTCGCCATGGGAGACAACAGGATCCGCAGCTCTTCCTGCGTGTAGCCGAACATCTGCTGCCGACGCGCGACCGATGCCGCGGTGTACAGGATGTGCTCGCGCTCGGGCAGATCCTCCAGCTTGATCAGACCGGCGTGCAGCCAGTCCTCATACGGGTTCTCAGCGGCCAGCGCGGACTTGACCTCGTCGTCGCTGACGATGCGGCCATGTTCGGTGTCCACGAGGAACATGCG
>CABEAG010000362.1_pt1 | contig 10525 bp, 6 predicted proteins | sample 3132351 | NCBI WGS metagenome assembly CABEAG01 (sample SAMEA5534342, study PRJEB31848) | metagenome | biome: tundra; feature: field; material: soil | place: USA | collected 2013-05 | depth 0.45 m | reverse complement strand
CACCATCGAGGCGGCTCCCCGGCGCAGCGGCACGGCAGTCTGGCCGTCCAGCCAGAACCCGCCATTCGCGTCCTGCATGGTGAATCCCGAGTTGAAGGTGGCCATCAGGCTGTTTCGCTGAGATGACGGAACGTCGAAGGCCTGGGACCAGCCCGAACCGCCAGGCACCGTATAACCGGGATGAAGGACCATCTTGACCAGTTTCTGGTTGAGCCAAGCCACTCCAACCATGTAGCTGGTGTGCTGTGCGTCCGGACGCAGGAACGCGGCCCTGATCGCCGGCTGCCCGTGAACACTGGTCAGCGTCTGCCAGACGCCTTCGTTGGGCAGCGCAGGTTGGGCCTGGGGTGGGATGGGAGAAGGAACGGCGATGCTTGGCTTCGCTCGCGAGGTACCGGAGGGCAGGCCGGAGGCCGCGCGGGGTGCGGAGACGAGGGGAATTCCACCAGCGAGGCTTCCGCCAACCTTGGGTGGGTTGAGCTGGTACTGGACCTGTTCCAGCTCGCTGACGACCCAGCCCAGTCCGTTGAAGCGGGCCCACTCGGCCAGCCGGGCAGCCGTGGTGTCGGTACCTGGGGCCGCCAGGGCGCTACCGATCGACCAGCTCAGCCACAGCAGTGGGACAAGGATCACGACGCCCGCGCGGCGCAACCAGATCCGGCGCCGGCTCGGTCGCGATACGTCAGTCCGTGTCGGTCGGCGATGCTCTTGAGGAGTATCGACCTGGCTGTCGGTGCGAGTCGTCATTACCGCGTTCCCCTTTCCTTGTCGACAACATTACGAGGTGCTACGCCATACGAGTTCACGCGACTCACAGGTGGGCCTGGTCAATCGCGGACTGCAGCGACTGCAGGTAGCCGTCGCTGGTCACCGTTGCGCCGGAGACCGTGTCGATGGAAGCGGACTGCCTCTGGACGACCTCCTGGTCGAGGATGGGCAGTGCATAGCCGTTGATCTGTGTGTCGATGTCGGTGCCCTGGGGGTACTGCACCGCCCTGGCCCGGGTGATCTTGCCGCCTTGGACCGTGAGCTGGACCTGCACCGGCCCCCATCGGGTATCGGCCGACTGACCGGTATAGGTGGCCGTTTGGGTCGCGGTGCCCGACCTCGCAGCCGAGCTCGACGCGGACGTCGAGGACCCGCTCCTGGTCGATGACCGGGACTGCGAGGCAGGGCCGGAGTTCGCCGGTTGCTGCACGAACGGGCTGGCCGTGACCCTGGCGCTGCTGGAGCTGGTGTGGTAGCTGAAGAGCAGGACCAGGATCGAGATGGTCGACAGGATGGTGGTGACGATGCGTCTCATGTTTTCCTCGTGATTCGTATGCCGTCGGCGTTTCGTCCGTTGTGGTGAAATGCGTGGCTCAGTAGGTGAAACGCTCGATGTGGACGTGGTCACTCGGGACCCCGGCGTCGATGACGGCCCGCTCCGCAGCGTCCATCCAGCCCGGGCTTCCACAGATGAACACGTCGTGGTTGGCCACATCGGGCACAAGCTGACGCAGCGCTTCGACGTCTCCCATGTGCGCCGCATGCTGGGGCAGCCAGCTGGATCGTGCCGTCGCCCTGGTGCCAGTCACCACGAAGAACCGTGCCCGTCGCGACGCGGCCAGGGCCGTCAGCTCGTCCACGAAGATCTGGTCTGCGTCGGAGCGTGCCCGGTAGACCATGGTGACATCGCCGGGACGTTGGTCCATGGCCTCCAGCAGTGCCCGCATCGGCGTAATACCGATCCCCGAGGCCATCAACAAGACTTTGCGACGGGTCCGCACCCCCTCATGCAACCGACCGTACGGGCCTTCAAAGGCGACCCTGGTCCCCGGACGCATCCGCGCCAGTCGCGCCGACCCGTCCCCCAGGTGCGCGGCAGTGATGCGTAGCGTCCGCCCGTCCGGCGCCGCGGACAAGGAGTATGGGTGAGCCCGGGTTGAACCGGGCCCGTCCAGGAACCGCCACTGCATGAACTGACCCGCCCGGACCGGCAACCGGTGCAGGTTCCGCCCGGCCATGACCACTGTGGTGACCGTCGCACTCTCGGCCCGGACCTCTTGGACCACCAGCTGGTGGCGCAGACTGCGCCACAGCGGCTGGCCCACCCGCCAGAAGAGCACGCTGCCGGCGGCCGCAGCCCACAACGTCCACCAGTAGACCGTGGCCACCGGAGAGGTCAGGAAGTCCTTGCCGGTCCAGAGCTGGTGCGGCAGGGCCAACCCCACCCCGACGTAGGCGTACAGGTGAAGCAGGTGCCAGGACTCATAACGCAGCCGGGCCCGCGCCATCCGGATCGAGGTCACGGTGACCATGACCAGCGCCAACGTTCCGGCAACAGCCAGCAACATCCCGCGGTAGTTCACCACAAAGTCGACGATCGTGCCCCACAGCCCCTTGGGTGAGGTCGCCGCATAACCCAGCGTGATCGTGACAATATGCACCACCATCAGGTTGAACGACCAGAAACCCACCAGGCGGTGGCGTCGGGCCAGCTCATCCTGGCCGTACGACTTCTCCACCAACGGGATCCGCGCCATCAGCAGCACCTGGATCAACAACAGATCCGAAGCCACCAGCCCGGTCAACCGACCAACACTGGTCAGGCCCGAACCCGCACTCGCCAGACCCTGGACCCCACCCCCAACGACCCACAACGCCACAACTACCAACAATGAAGACCAGACGAAGACCCCAAACGCGTCGCGCCACCACGCCGGTACCCGGGGCACCCGCACAGAGGCATGGCGGCCTGTCATCCGGGATGGGCCGCCAACCGGCGTGCGCACAGACGTTCGTGCAGCCGACTCGGGCGGCGCAAACAACGTGTCCTGTAATGTGCTCATGCCCTCAAGGATTGCCGAGAAACTTTGGCGATTCCTTTCAACCTGCATCGCCCGGGTGAGTCCCCCGGCCCTGCGGTTGCGCACGCACCTTGCGGCCACCCAGCCCCATGAGCCGACCTCCGTTGTCTAACTGCCCTTACCATGGCGGCGTGGACAACTCGGGCACCGTGCAGGACAACCAGAGCCGTGATTCGACGTGAGCACGCACATGGACCCCAACCGCCCCGCCCCCGGCTCGGCCCTCGCGGACGCAGGCGTCGAGGGCAATGCCCGGCTCACCTCCACGACCGGCATGGTGTTGCTGGCGTTGCTGGCTATTGAAGGACTCACGATCCTCAGTGTCCGGAGCATGATCACGCTGCACGTGTTCCTCGGGATACTCCTGGTCGGTCCCGTGCTGCTCAAGACCGGCAGCACGGCGTACCGCTTCGCGCGCTACTACACGGGTGCGCGGCCCTATGTGACCAAGGGGCCGCCACATGTACTGCTACGCCTTCTGGGCCCTTTGGTGGTCGCGTCGAGCCTGATGCTGCTCGGCACCGGGGTCGCCCTGCTCGCCGTCAAACCCTCTGATCCGGGCCTGCTCTTGCAAGCCCACAAAGCCAGTTTCGTCATCTGGTTCGCGGTGATGACCATCCACGTCCTGGGGCACCTCAAGGATGGGTCCTTGACCGCGTGGCGCGAGCTCCGCAGCGTCACCCACGGGTCCGCAACCCAAGGGCGTGGATTGCGCTTCGCGCTCATCGCCCTTGCCCTGGTCTTCGGCGTCGTTGCCGCCGGCGCCCTGTTGCCTACCGCTTCGCCTTGGACGACAGGGGCGACTGGCCGCGCCAACCGTTGAACCGCGGTCAGGTCTGCGCGATCCTCACGTCCCGTTGCTGATTCAGCAGAGTCCGTGACGGTGAATACACCGCCGGGGGTTTCTCCGACCTATACCGTTGCCAACGATCGCCTCAACCGCTCCAAACAGGGTTACGACCCTTTGACGCCGTGGCTGCACGACACGAGAGAGACCCCATGACGAACAGTCCTATGACAATCCTGTTCATGCCGGAGTCCGCCTATGGGCCCACGAACCAGTGCATCGGTCTGGGCGACGTCCTCCTGCGGCAAGGTCATCGTGTGGTGTTCGCCGCTGAGGCCTCGTGGAAGGGCAAGCTCGAGGCGCTCGGCTTCGAAGAGGACCTCGTCGACCTCGCGCCACCCACTGAGACCGCAGAGGACGAGGCCGGCGAACAGGACGCCGGGAAGTTCTGGAAGGACTTCATCCGCGACACGGCATCGGAGTTCCGCAAGCCGACAGTTGACCAGCTCGAGACCTTCATGAAACCGACTTGGCAGGCCCTCATCGAGGGCTCGCACTACTGCGAACCCCAGCTGAAGACAATCCTGGATCGGGTCAGGCCTGACGTCATCGTCGAGGACAACGTGATCGCCTTCCCTGCGCTGCTCACCGCGGGGGTGCCTTATCTGCGGATCGTCTCCTGCAACCCGCTCGAGATCCCGGGCCAGGACCTCCCCCCTGCGTACTCCGGCCTGCCCGTTGGCGACCGCAGCGAGTGGGCTTCGTTCCGCGCGGAGTACGACCGGACCCATCGCAGGATCTGGGAGGCGTTCAACACATGGGTCGTGGAACAGGGTGCCCCGCCGCTGCCTGAACTCGAGTTTGTCCACACCTCAGCGCACGCGAACCTGTACGTGTTCCCCGAAGAGGCCGACTACACGAGCTCCCGACCGCTCGGATCGACATGGCACCGCCTCAACTCCAGCGTGCGTCAAACCGATCAGGTCTACGAGCTCCCGGCCGAGGTTCGCGATCGGCCCGCAGGAAGCGCGCTCATCTACCTCTCGTTGGGATCGCTCGGCAGCTCCGACGTCGACCTCATGAGGCGTCTGGTCGACGTCCTCGGGCGCACTCCGCACCGCTATGTCGTGAGCATGGGGCCTCAGCACTCCGAGTACGAGCTCGCCGCCAACATGGTCGGCGCCGAGTTCCTCCCACAGACCACCCTGATCCCGCAGGTGGACGTCGTCATCACCCACGGCGGCAACAACACGACGACCGAGTCCCTCCACTTCGGCAAGCCGATGATCCTGCTACCGCTGTTCTGGGACCAGTACGACAACGCGCAGCGCATGCACGAGCTCGGCTTCGGCGTGCGCCTGGCGACGTACGAGTTCACCGAGAAGGACATGGGCAGCGCCCTGGCGACGGTGCTCGATCCCGAGCTGCGTCAGCGATTGACGCGGATCGGCGAGCGGGTGCGAGCCCGGGACGGATTGCACCGCGGCGCCGACATCATCGAGACGGTGGCGCGGGAGCATGTCGCATCCGCCTCCGCACATGCAGGGACACCGGGGATCCCGTCCGCGTGAGTCCGCTGGAACAGCTGGCGCGCCTCGTCGCCGGCGCTCCCGGTGCGATCGTGATGCCAGCCTCGCGGACGGCCACGACGTAGCAAGCGCCCTGGCAACCGGAGTGCGCGTCGCCTCCACCGTCGTGGGACGCGATTCCCACCGCCGATACCCGACCAGACAAGAGCTGCTTTCGCTCTGAACAAGACCGTCGTCGCCGGACCTTGAGGAAGCCAGTCGGTACGCTCGCCTCTATGCACACTCGTGAGCTCGGCAGGACGGGTCGACAGGTTTCCATCGTGGGTCTCGGGTGCTGGCAGCTCGGTGGTGACTGGGGCCACGTGGACGAGGCTGATGCAATGGGGGTGCTGCATGAAGCGGTCGATGCTGGGGTGACGTTCTTCGACACCGCGGACGTCTACGGCGATGGCCGCAGCGAGATCCTCATCGGTCGGCTCTTGGCCGAGCGGCCCGACGTAGCCCTCACCGTGGCAACGAAGATGGGTCGACGGGCAGATCCGCACGTTCCCGACTCGTTCACCCTCGAGGCCTTCCGGAAATGGGCGGACCGCAGCCGGGTCAACCTTGGCGTCGAGGTGCTCGACCTCGTACAACTGCACTGTCCGCCGACGCCCGTGTTCTCTGACGACCGCGTCTTCGATGCCCTTGACACACTCGTGCAGGAAGACCGCATCGCTGCATACGGCGTCTCGGTCGAGACGTGTGAAGAGGCGCTGACCGCCATCTCCCGCCCCCATGTCGCCACCGTTCAGCTCATTCTCAACGTGTTCCGACGCAAGCCGCTCGAGCGGGTCCTGCCGGCGGCCCTCGAAGCCGGCGTCGGCGTGATCGCGCGCGTGCCTCTGGCCAGCGGGCTCCTGTCAGGCACGTATGACGAATCCACCACGTTCGCGCCGGGGGACCACCGCACCTACAACCGGCAGGGCGAGGCCTTCGACGTCGGCGAGACCTTCAGCGGTGTGCCGTTCGAGATCGGGGTGCGTGCGGCGCGCAGCGTGGCTGCCTACGCCGTGGGCGTCACAACGGCCAGGTTGGCCCTGCGGTGGATCCTCGACCAGCCCGGCGTCAGCACGGTCATCCCGGGGGCGCGGAACGCGGCTCAGGTGAAGGGCAATGCCGCCGCCGCCGAGCTCGAGCCGCTGTCGGTCGACGTTCTGGATTCTCTGCGCGCAATCTACGACGGGGAGATCCGCGAGCATGTGCACCACCGCTGGTGACGCACGCACGTCGCAGGTGGATGAGCGAGAGCCACGGGGACTCGCCGCGACTTCTCGCGTCGACCATCCCCCGGGCGAAACCACTGGCCGCCCAACAGTTTTCGTCAGAGCCTGCAGCTCGACTTGGCTGGAACCTCCAGGACGCGCTCTTCGTCGGGCCCAGCCGCAGCGGGACTATGGTGTCGCTCCGTCTCTGTCGAGGTAGACGTCTGACCCCGCCTCTACTGGGTGATCTGAGAGCCACGCTAGGTCTACCGGCGTCGCGGCGGTGGCTTCCTCCACAAAGTGGCACAGGGCGTTGACGGCACGGAGCTGCTCAGGGGTGTGCACCTCTGCGTCGAGCAGCTCCGGACTGGCCACGATGGCGGTCAGCGACTTGGCCCGCGACACCGCGACGTTGAGCCGGTGTAGGTCGAAGAGAAATCCGACGCCGCGCGGAGCGTCGTGCGCGCTGGAGCTGGCGGTCGAGTAGATGACGACGGGCGCCTGCTGGCCTTGGAACTTGTCTACCGTGCCGACCCTCGCTCCGGGCATCTTGCTGAGGAGTCGGGCGACCTGCCGGTTGTACGGCGCCACTACCAGCACGTCTTGCAGCCTCATGGGGCGCTCGACGCCGTTGGCGTCCACCCAGGTGCCGTCGCAGAGATCTTTGACCAGCGCTGCGACGAGGTCGGCCTCTTCGTCGCTGGCCGAGGTGTTGCCTTCGTGGGCGGCGGGAAGCCAGCGAAGACCTGACCCTGACAGCTGTCCTGGGGCCTGAATACGTTGGGTTTCCAGGCCTTCGATCGAATCCAGCCGGCCGTCGTAGGAGGTCTGCGAGACGAACGCGGTGATCGCGGGATGCATCCGATAGGTCTTGTCGAGGAAGACTCCACGGTCGGGCGGCATCGTTTCGTGGCCGTCAAGGAGATGGTCGAGGGCGGAGATGCCTGCGCCGTCGGGGTGGACTGCCTGCGTGGGCTGGGTCAGCTGCTGCGGGTCGCCCAGTAGCACCATGGACCGGGCGGCGGGTGAGACGGCGATGGCGTTGGCCAGCGAGAACTGCCCGGCTTCGTCGATGACCAGGACGTCCACGAGGTTCTCCATCTCGGCGCGCGCCCAGAGCCACGCTGTCCCGCCGACGAGGTTCGCGGTGCGGGCGGAAAGGGCCCCGACGATCGCGTCGTTGGTGCCGACAATGGTGATCTGGTTGGTCGCGCCGTCGTCTTGTTCGTCGCATTTTTGCAGCGCCGGGCGTCGCACCTCGGTGAGCAGGTTGTTGATCACCTTGTGTGACAGTGCGGTGACTCCCACGGTGAGCCCGTCGTCGAGCAGGGCCCGGATCAACGCGGCACCGGTGGTCGTCTTGCCCGAGCCGGGAGGGCCTTGCACGGCCAGGACCTGCCCGGACAGGGACCGGCCGGCGCGGACCACGAGGTCCGATGGTGTCTCCCCTGGGTTGGCCTGCAGCCGTGACGGGACCTGGCGCTGCAGAAGCGCTGCGCCCAGGTACGACTGACCCGCCAGCATCTGTGCGCCGACGCGGGCGATGGATGCCTGCAGCACGGCGACGTTGATCGGGCCTTCGGGCCCGAAGCCGCGTGGCTGCGCCGGCGGGGTGTTCTTGGACCTTTTGAGCATGATGTAGCCAGCGACCGGATCCAGCTCGACCACCGTGCCCAGGGCGGCGTGCGGATCATCGACGTCCATGGCGCTGTGGCCGACGGAAAGCTTGCAGTCCTGCGGTTCGAAGGCGTAGCGCCACAGCAGTGAGGCCTTGACCTGGCCGCTGGGCACCGGCGCCGAGAGCCCCCCGATCGTTGAGCCGTCCTCGACCAGCTGCTCGTCGTCGAGCTGTTCGACCCGGAAGAACTCCCACCATTTGGGGCGGTTCTCGCGCCGGTGCCAGCCGACCAGCCCTGCCAGCAAAGGCTGCCCGGCCTCGCGCAACCGTTCGGCCAGGTCCCCCTCTGCCTGTTCGGCTGCGGAGGCTTCGTCGCTGGCGGCCCCGTCGTTCACCTCGGGCCGCGGCTGCGCCGCCCTTTCCTGGGTCTCAAGCTCGGCACGGCACTCCTCCAGCCATGCGTGGAGGTCGCACGTCGAGCGCACGTCGTCGCGGTTGTAGTCCTCGATCGAGCCCAGGATGGCGTCACGGACAGTCTGCTCGTCCTCGACCAGGAACCGTTCGTACTCAATGACACTGGTCATGGCGTCGCTGATCTCGGCGTCCGAGCCCGCCTTGCGGGTGTGTCCCCAGTAGAAGTCTTCGACCTTCTTGATGGAGTAGGACCCTTTGCTGATCCGGAGTCCGTGGCGCACCACGGCGTACAGGTCGACGAACCGCTGCCCGCGCAGGAGGGTGTCGAGTTCGATCTCACGTGTCCCGTGGCGGCCGGTCAATCGTTTGAGGGCGGTCTGTTCGTAGGCGGCGTAGTGGTAGATGTGCATCCCGGGGTGGGCTTTGAGCCGGCCGATCAGATCATCGATGAGCTGCTCGGTGAGGGTCTGCTCTTGCTCGAAGCTGTGCGCCCACCACGAGGTGAAGGTGCCGGCGCGATCCCACAGGCCGGCGAGGTACTCACGACCGGCCCCGTCATGGGCGAAGGGGTCGCCTTCGAAGTCAAGGTAGACATCGCCCGGGCTGGGGGCCGGCAGCGCGAGCAGCCCCTTGCCTGCCTCGGGGAGGAGCAGTTCGTAGGTCGGCTCGCCGTTGGTGCGCTCGGCCAGCTGGAGGCGGGCCTGCTGGGTGAGTCGCTCGCGGGAGGGTTTGCCGATGCTGAGCGGGAGGTCGGCCGGATCGGTCTTGCCGAGGGCTGCGAGGGTTGAGATCCCTGCACCGAGAAGGGTTTGCCGATGGTCGTTGCGCATTCCGGCGACCAGGGAGAGATCGTCGGTCGCCTCCCACCGGTCACTGCACTGGGTCTTCCACCGGCACTGGGAGCAATGGGCGACGGGTACCGGTTGGGTGGCCGGCCGTTCTTGCACGGCAGCGCGCAGACGGCTTCGCACGCGTCGGGCGTACGACGCGACGTCGGCCAGACGCCAGCGATGCTCGAAACCGTCGCCGGTGACGACGGTGAGGAACTCAGGGGGTACTCCCTGCAGCACTGTCAGCCGCTGCGCGTAGGTGGCCATCTGGAGCAGCGCCGGCACCTTGAGGCGGCGGGCGAGCTTGGTATCGGCGATGTCGTACGACCAGTCGCCGAGGTCGCTGGGTCGATTGGTGCGCAGCAGGAAGTCGGCCTGTCCGCCCCATTGCCCGTCATAGAACGTCGCCTGGTAGACCACGTCCACCCCGGCACGCATCGCGGCGAGGGTCTGCTGCTCCGCCTCGATCCGGCCTGCCACGTCATATCGGGCGCGGATTGTGGTGACCGTCGATCCGGCATCGCTTAGGCGCTGCAGGTAGGCCCTCTCGTGGTCCATGCCCTTTTGAAAGATGAGGTTGAGCGCGTCGTCCGCATCGTCGGGAGCCTCTGCTCCGCCGAGGGGACGGCTGTCGAGATTGGCCAAGTCCAGTGTCGTGATGTGTGGGCAGGCGAGGTGTTTGGTGAGGTCCGTTGGGCTTAGGACCAGCTGACCTTCGATGCGTTGCACGCAGCCTCGTTTCACTTGTCCGAGCACCATTCGACCGATTGGGCACAGGCTACGACCTGGCACCGACGCGACACCCGGTATTGCGCAGCATGCATTTCGGCGAGGTCGGGGGTGCCTTGCGGTGACGAACTCGAGTTCGAGCTGACCGGCACCTCGATCGCCAATGCCACTGCTTGCGAATATGTCGAGGCCTCGCCGTTGATGCGAGCGATTGCCCGTCTGCTGGCCGGATCGGGTTGGGCGCGGCGCGGGTGGCGGCGAGCGGATCGCTAGAGCCCTATTGCTTGCCCGGGCGGATGAGCGTGGCGAGTGGGTGCGGGTCGGTGTTCACGGCCTGCTGGAGCAGGCGGTAGAAGAGCAGGCCTCGGCTGCGTGAGGTGCGGCGGTTGAAGCGGAACGCGCACTCGTCCAGGTAGTACTGCAGGTGGCTGTCGGCGATGCCATAGTGATCCGAGCGGGCACGCCGATCAGGGGGTGCAGGTGGGGGCACCCCGGTGCGGGTGGGCATCTGCCCACGCAGATGCC
>CABEAG010000359.1_pt1 | contig 10670 bp, 9 predicted proteins | sample 3132351 | NCBI WGS metagenome assembly CABEAG01 (sample SAMEA5534342, study PRJEB31848) | metagenome | biome: tundra; feature: field; material: soil | place: USA | collected 2013-05 | depth 0.45 m | reverse complement strand
CCACCACTTCGACCATCAACACCCCCGCGGCCACTTCGGATCAGCTCCGCGGCATGCTCGCCTTTCGAGACGTTGCGGCAGGCCAACGTGACACTGGCCCCGTGGGCGGTGAGGGTTCTGGCGGTCTCGAAGCCGATGCCAGAGTTGGCGCCGGTGACCACTGCGGTCGTCCCGGTCAGGTCAGGCAGGTCGTTCGGGGTCCAGGTCATGGCAGGAGGTTACGCGCAGGAGCGGTTCTGCTCAGAACACGTCGGCGGCGAACTCGTCCAGAACATGCTCTTCGGGGGGTTTGGGGTCCTCGCGAACCACGTCGATCTCGCTGTGCGCGCCACAACCATGGTCACGGCTCACGACGCGACCGTCTGAGGGTGACCAGGCGTTGGCGCATACGCCGAAAAAAGATCGAAGTGCGCCTGCCATCGGGACGAAGAAGCCGCACGATGAGCACGGCTCCGGGGCCTGTTCGGCAACCGGCGACGTGGGGCCGTGGTCACCGTCATACCAGCGTTGGGCGGCGACCTCGCGGCCTTCGGCGGAGAGAACCCGCTTGCGACCCAGCCCCAGCTCCCACAGAGCCACCGCGTCGACGTCTTCGTCGCCCGTGGCTTCGTAGCCTGGCTCGAGACGCTGGTCGTCCTCGATGTAGGGAAGCACGTCGCCGGCTCCGAGGTCGCCAGGCGCCAGCCGCTGGTCGTAGGGCAACCACTCGGGCGAGAGCAGCGCGCCCTCGCCCGGCACCAGGTTGGTCTCGCAGACGGTGGCCTTCGTGCCGCGTGGCACGCGCGCCACAGTGATCGCCCAACGCCATCCCGGGTATGCCGCGGCGGTACAGGCGAAGTGGTGGGTCGCGAGACGTTCGGCGTCCATCACAGCGCCCAGGTGCTCGCCGACCGTGCCGGGCTCGGCGATGCTCTCAGCCGCCTCGCGGGCCTGGTCCGTCGCGGCGAACAGGATGGCGTCGGCCTTGATCTTCATCGTCTCAGGCGCGGGTCTCGAGCTGGTCCGCGATCCCGCGCAGCACCTTGGCGACCTTGGCCGCCGATGCCTTGTCCGGGTACTTGCCGCGGTGAAGCGTGGTGGAGACGCTGTCGAGGAGCTTGATGACGTCCTCGACGATGACCGTCATCGCCTCGGGCGAGGTGCGGTTCTTGGCAGCGACAGAGGCAACGACCGACGGAGCCGGGTCGAGCACGCGCAAGGACAGCGCCTGGGCGCCGCGCCGGCCCTCCACCACGCCGAACTCGACGCGCGTGCCGCCCTTGAGGGTTGTGACGCCGGCGGGCAAGGCATCCGCGTGCAGGAACACGTCGGTGCCGTCGTCGTCGCTGAGGAAGCCGAAGCCCTTCTCGGCGTCGTACCACTTGACTTTGCCTAAAGGCACAACACACCTCTTGCTCGTGGGTCGACCGCCCCCACCAGAAGAGGGGACAGCACGGTGGCGCACGTTGCGCTGACCACAAGGCTATCCGTTGCCGCCACGCAGTTCTGACGGCCTCCCGGTCAGCTCGCCCCAAAACCGTTCCGAGGACCGAAACCTGTTTGAGGACTGTGGGTGGTCTTCGTCATACTCGGGCGCGTGACCTCCTCCACGCGCGATCGCCCGTCCTTGGCGTCGTTCTGGAACGACTTGCCTCGCGACGGCAAGTTCCTGCTGTCCACTGTCGCGGTCGAGACGCTGGGCACGGGGCTGGTGCTGCCCTTCGGCTTCATCTACCTCCATGAGGTGCTCGGGTTCACGATCGAGACGGCAGGCAGCCTGCTCGCGGTGCCTGCCATTGTGGGCATGGCCGTGGTCGGGCCTGCCGGAGCACTCATCGACCGGCTCGGCGCGCGGCGCATCATCCTCGCCGGCATGACAGCCCAGATGCTCGGCAACGTTGTGCTCGCGTTCTCCGCAACCCCGCTGACGGCCGCGTTGGCCCTGGGACTGCTCGGGGCCGCAGGCGGCGTCTTCTGGCCGGGCTTCAACGCCATGATCGGCGCGGTGGTGCCGTCGGCCATCCGCCAGCGGTACTTCGGGGTCAACTTCACCTTGGTCAACCTGGGCATCGGCATCGGAGGACTGCTGTCCGGGTCCATCGTCGACGTCCACCGACCGGGGACGTTCATCGCCATCTATCTCGGTAACGCGCTCAGCTTCCTGGCGCCCCTCGGGGTGCTTCTCGGGCCCCTTCGATACGTCAGCGGCAAGGTCGACCATCCGGTCAACGAGCTGGACGGCTCACCGGTGCGGACGTCATACCTGGACGTGCTGCGGGACAAGGCGGTGGTGCCGGTGATCGCGTTGACCTTCCTGTCCGCGTTCGTGGGCTACGCGCAGGCCGAGGCGGGCTTCACCGCCTATGCGCGGCTCGTCGGGCAGGTCTCGACGCGCACCATCGGATACGCCTTCGCCGCCAACACCGCGACCATCGTGCTCCTGCAGCTGCTGGTGCTGCAACGCATCGAGGGCCGTCGCCGCACCCGTGTCATTCTCGTTCTGTCGGCTCTGTGGGCGGTGTCCTGGCTGATGACCGGCGTCTCCGGCCTGATCCCGGGCAGCTCGGCGGCCGCGGTGCTGATCATCGGCGGATTCTCGGTGTTCGCGCTCGGCGAGACCCTGCTCCAGCCGACCATCCCGGCGATCACCAACGACCTGTCGCCGGATCATCTGCGCGGGCGTTACAACGCGGTGATGGCAGGCGCCTTCCAGCTGGCGGCCGTCACTGGGCCGGTCATGGCCGGGATCATGCTCGGTGCCCGTTTCAACGTCGCGTTCATCGGACTGCTCATCGTTGGCTGCGCCGTGATGGCCCTCATCGCCTTGGCGGTCGAGCGCCGGATCCCTGCCCAGGCCAATGGCATCCATTCTCCGGCCATGGACCTCAGCCCGGTGTGATCCCCCACGGCGCTGCGAACTCCTGCCCCGGCGCAAGGACGAGCAGGTCGTCCCCGGAGTTGAAGGCGTCCGGTGGGCAGGTCATGGGTTCCACCGCGATGCCGCTGGTGCGCCGGGCCGCAGATGGCAGTGAGTCGCCCGTAAAGACCTGCAACCAGGGGTAGGCCGTGGCATCCGCCCACACGGTGACCACGCGCCCGGTGTGTGGGTGGGCGATCGTGACCCGCCAGCGACCATCGGGGTCCGCGACGATGTTGGTGAATGCGGTGTCGAGCTCCAGCTCACCCAGCACTCTGGGCTCGCGGAAGTCTTGACCGGTGCCGTCCACCGAGGCCAACCCGGTGGGCAGCAGGCGGTCGTCCAGCTCAAGCAGGGAAGCCGCCGGTATGCCGAGCACCACCTCATCGACGCGGTCCTCACCGACGCTGAGATACGGGTGCGCACCCAAGCCGAAGGGTGCTGCGTCGGTCCCGACGTTGCGGGCGCCGGGCGTCACGATCAGACCTGACGCCGTCATGGCGTAGGTGACCGAGAGGTCGAGGCTCCACTCCCAACCGGGCTGAGGGCGGAGGCGACATCCGAGGGTGACGGTCTCCTCGGCTCGTTCCACGACCGACCAGATCGCCCAGCGCACCAGCCCATGGGCCGCGTTGCCACGCTCAGGCTCGGTGAGTGCGAGCTGGTGCTCCGTGCCGGCGAAGGAGTACCTGCCGTCACGGATCCGGTTGGGCCACGGCAACAGCAGCTGACCACGCCCGGCCGTGCAACGTGCGTCCGGCGGGTATCCGGCCAGCACGTCCCGTCCGCGAAATGCGTAGGTACGCAGGCCGCCCCCGACCTCGACCACGACTGCCTCGTGATCACCATGTCGGATGGTCCACTGCTCACCGCTGGGAAATACGGTCACGTAGGGAAGATACGTGATGCCGTTCTCGTTGCTCGGCTGCTCTAGTTGCTCGGCGCGACCCCGGCCATGTTTGGCGTCACCATAATCGTGATGGCCACCTTGTCCGAGGAGCGAGCCAGGACGAGCGCCTGCCCACCCTTGACGGGCGCAGCCCCTCTGGACCTGGTCGCGGCGTTGCGGCCGTAGGTGCCCACGAAGCCATCCGAGCTCTTGAGCGTGATCGAGGTGCCGCTGACTGCGGTGACCTCGCCCCGCTGGAACACGAGCGCCTGGACGGAGCCGCTCAGGGTTCCGGTGACGTCACCGTGCATAACCGTTCCACCCAGGAGGTTGGCCAGACCACCAAGACCTTGTGCCCGCCCACCGGGCATACCGGGCGCTCCTGGCATCCCGGGCTGGTTCGGCGCCCCGTTGCCGTACCCGTTTGCGCCAGGTCCCTGGCGGTTACCGAAGCCCTTGCCGTTGTTGAGACCCCGCCCGTTGCCCGGACCGTTCTGGCCACGGGAGTAACCGCCCTGGCGCTGCCCCAGCAGGTTGACGCGGTCGTGGTTGCGCAGGATCGCGACGCCGGCAACGCCGATCCCCAGAATCATCAGACAGACGAGCGCGCCGGCGGCTATGACGAGCCCCCAGCGCCCGCCGCGGGTGGACGTCGCGCGGTGCCACATGTTCGGCTTGGGCGCCTCGCCCGAGAGGTACGCGGCCGGGGGTCCGGCAGGCGGCACAGGCGGACCGGCGGGCAGCACAGTCGTGGCGGGCGGCCCAGCAACAGGGGCAGGCGGCCCAGCCGGCGGCGCCGGCTGTCCGGCAGCCGGCATCGGTCGGGTCGGTGGGGTGCCCGCTGCCGGCTGGTCGGGCGGCTGAACCGGAGGCTGCTCAGACATGGTCGATCCTTTCGCTCCCTCTCAGCATGGTGCACCTGCCCGGGAGATCCTGGGGAGCAACCTGAGAGTTGTCTATGAACCCGTGTCAGGAACCGGCGTCAGCGAGCCCGAGAATCTCCACGGCTTCCGCCCGCATCTCCACCTTGCGGATCTTGCCGGTCACGGTCATCGGGAACCCGTCCACGACATGGACGTAGCGCGGCACCTTGTAGTGCGCGAGCTTGCCGTGGCAGAAGGCGCGAACAGCCTCAGCCGTCAATGGCTCTGCGCCCGGACGCATCACGATCCAGGCCATGAGCTCCTCGCCGTATTTCTCATCGGGGACGCCGATGACCTGGACATCGACGATGTCAGGGTGGCTGTACAGGAACTCCTCGACCTCGCGCGGGTAGACGTTCTCGCCGCCCCGGATCACCATGTCCTTGATCCGGCCGACGATCGACAGATAGCCGCCCTCGTCCATAGCGGCCAGGTCGCCGGTATGCATCCAGCGCGCCGCGTCAATGGCCTCGGCGGTCTTGTCCGGCTCATGCCAGTAACCCAGCATCACGCTCGGGCCGCGCGTGCAGAGCTCACCGGGCACGCCCCGAACCACAGTTCGGCCGGTGAAAGCGTCGACGACCTTGACTTCGAGATGCGGCATGGCCCTGCCAACGGTTTCTGTCCTTCGTTCGAGGTCGTCGTCGATCCTGGTCATGGTTGAGACCGGCGAGGTCTCGGTCATGCCGTAGGCGATGGCGACCTCGGACATGTTCATCTCGGCCACCACCTTCTTCATCACCTCAACCGGACACGGGGAGCCGGCCATGATCCCTGTGCGGAGTGAGGACAGGTCATACGTCGCGAAGTTCTCGAGCGCCAGCTCCGCGATGAACATGGTGGGGACGCCGTACAAGCTCGTGCAGCGTTCTTGCTCAACGGCTTTGAGCGTGGCTGCAGGGTCAAAGGCCGGAGCCGGGATCACCATGCAGGCGCCGTGACTCGTGGCCGCCAAGTTGCCCATGACCATGCCGAAGCAGTGGTAGAAGGGCACGGGCAGGCAGATACGGTCGTGCTCCGTGTAGCTCACAAGCTCGCCGACGAAGAAGCCGTTGTTCAGGATGTTGTGGTGGCTCAGGGTGGCGCCCTTGGGGAACCCCGTCGTGCCAGAGGTGTACTGGATGTTGATCGCGTCATCGGAGCTCAACGTCGCCATACGCTCGGCCAGCGCATCCAGTTGGTCAACGGTGGCGGACGAACCAGCCGCGACCAGCTGCTCCCAGCTGTCCTCGCCGATGTAGACGACGTCCTGAAGGTCGTGGCACTCGGGCCGCACCTCGTCGATCATTTCTCGGTAGTCGGACGTCTTGTGCTGGACAGCACTGACAAGCATGCGCATCCCCGACTGCCCCACGACATAGGCGAGCTCGTGGCTGCGATAGGCAGGGTTGACGTTGACCAGAACCGCGCCGACGTTGGCCGTCGCGTACTGCAGCAGTGTCCACTCAGGACAGTTCGGCGCCCAGATGCCGATCCGGTCGCCGGCGGCGACACCGCGGGCCAACAGGCCCAGAGCCAACGCCGTGACGTCAGCATCGAGCTGCGCGTACGTCCAGCGGCGGCCACTGGGCACGTCGACCAGCGCTTCGGCATCGGGCAGACGCGAGACGGTTCGCGCCAGGTTGTCGCCGATCGTGTCACCCAGCAGGGGCGTGTCGGAGGTTCCTGAGCTGTAGGACAAGAGCGCTTGGGTCTTCACAGTTCCTCCGCTTTGGCGTGACGTGGTTGCGCCCATCCTCGCCACCAAGGGGCCACGCGGCAACCGAGAGCTCAGATGCCAACTACCGTATGAGGTGTGTCCGCGTCCCTGTCCAGACCACAGTCCCACGTCAGGAGCCTCGCCGATGACGTCCGAGGTCGAACCGACGAACAGCTCCGCCGGTTGGTCCGCCGCCGACCCGATCTGGCCCGGCCGGCTCCGAGCGATCTGACCTCGCTGGCCGCACGTGCCAGCACGCGTTCCAGCGTTCAGCGGGCCCTCGACGGGCTCGACCGCGGCCATCTGCAGGTCCTTGAGGCGCTGGTCGTCAGCGGCGATCCCGTCGACCTCGGCCAGACGGCAGCACTGCTCGGCCGGGCAGCCCCGGACCTGGAGGGGTTCGTCCAGGATCTCTGGGATCGCGGGCTCCTGTGGCGCAGCAGCGGCGATCACCACGTGGTGCGGGCGGTCACCGAGGTGCTCGGTCCGCATCCGGCGGGCCTCGGCCCGGCCATGGCCGACCTGTGCGGCTCGACGCCGGCGTCCTACACATCTCCGGAGGCGATCGACGCGGTCATCGCGTCTGCGCCCCCCAATGCGCGAAACATCCTTGAGAAGCTCGCCTGGGGACCACCGATCGGCACCCTGTCGCCCGGCGGCCCCCTTGCCTCGGTTGGCGCCTGGCTGCTGTCCCATCAGCTGATGACCGCCATGTCCGCCGACCACTTCGCCCTGCCCCGCGAGATCGCCCTGCGCCTGCGCGGGGGTCGGCTGCACCGAGAGAGCGCGCTGACCGCCCCAGACCTGGCCGTCACTGCCCACGAACAGTCCTCGGTGGATGACGCAGCCGGGGGTCAGGCTTCCGAGCTGCTCGGGCTCGTGGACGAGCTTGCGGCGGACTGGGGCCCGCGCCCGCCCAGGGTCCTACGCGCCGGCGGACTCTCGGCGCGGGACTTCAAGCACCTCGCCGCGATCCTCGACGTTGATCCCCAACATGCCGCGTTTGTCGTCGAAACTGCTTATGCCGCAGGCCTGCTGGCTGACGACGCATCCCTCGAGCCGGTGTGGGCGCCGACCCCCAGTTACGACGACTGGCAGCAACGTCCCTCCGCGAACCGATGGGTCCGGCTCACCCAGGCCTGGCTGGCGTCGGGCCGCGCACCGCACCTCGTCGGCACAACTTCCACAGGTGGTGGCAGTCCCGTCAACGCGCTGAGCGGGGATCTCGCCTATCCGCCCATGCGCCAGCTGCGCGGCGACATCCTCGCCGAGCTGGCGGCACTGCCCGAAGGCCAGGCACCCGACCTGGCCAGCCTCATTGAGCGCATCCGCTGGCGCAGACCGATGCGTCGGGGCGAGATCATTGACACGGTCACAGCCGCGGTGCTGCGTGAGGCCGAGTGGCTCGGGATAACCGGGCGCGGAGCACTCAGCACTGCAGGGCATCTCCTCTTCGACTCCACCGCCAACACGTCTGCGGCCGAGAAAGCGATCAGCACCCACCTGCCGTCGCCCGTCGAGCACGTCCTGCTGCAGGCGGACCTGACGGCGGTTGCGCCGGGTCGACTCGAAGGCAGCCTTGCTCAGTTCATGCGCCTCGTCGCCGATGTCGAGTCTCGAGGCGGTGCCACCGTCTATCGCTTCTCCCCTGAGAGCGTCCGCCGGGCCCTGGACGCGGGATGGTCGTCCGCGCAGGTTCTCACCGCACTGCAGGACGCAAGCCGTACGCCGGTTCCGCAGCCGCTGGAGTACCTCGTCGGCGATATCGCCCGACGTCACGGACAGACCCGGGTGGGATCGGTCTCGGCGTACATCCGCAGCGACGACTCGGCAGTCTTGGACAGCATGCTGGCCGATCGCGGGCTGGCTGCCCTGCAGCTGAGGAGGGTCGCGCCGACCGTCATCATGTCGCCGGCACACACGATGGTTGTCCTGGAGATGTTGCGCGAGAACGGTTTCGCGCCAATTTCCGAGACGACTGACGGCGGGGTCATGGTCCCCGTCGTCTCACACCACCGGTCCCCCGCACGACGGCCCCTGGCCTCTTCCGCACTTTCGTCGGTCGTTGATGACGAGCTGACCGAGACGCTCATCTCGGCCTTGCGCGCGGGTGAAGAGTTCGCGGCATTCGAACGCGCGCGCGAGGAGTCCCAGCCCGGCCCTCGGCTGCCGTCCACCGAGCCGGCAGTCGCCCTCGCGCTCCTTCGAGAGGCGTCGGCCGACAACACCGGACTCTGGATCGGATACGCCGACGCTGACGGGCGGACAACACGAATACTATTCTATCCCAAGCGAATCGAGGGCGGACGTGCCTACGGATCCATCGAGGGATCCGATGTCGAACGCGCCTTCTCGATCCACCGGATCACTGGCGCGGCATTCACCTGACGACCGGATCACTCCGGCCGGTATGACTCTCCTGCCACAGCTCTCGCTCCTGCTTTCTGCAGTCGCTCGACCACACGGTCGGCGCTGGCCTCGCTGATGCCCGACACCACCACGACCGGAGCGTCCCTCGCGAGATTGTTGGCGGACACAAGGTCGAGCCCGGTCGCCTGACTGATGATCGCGATGACCTGGACGAGACTGGGACCGATCAGCTGAAGAACGACATGACGCTCCCCGGGCTCTGTGAGGGCCGCCGACGCGCGACGGGGCTTGAGCAGCATTGCTTCAGCGCGCCGCTGCAACAATCCCCTCCACCCCTTGGCGGACGCAGGCTCGATCGGCATGGGGTCGAGCGACGTCGGGTCAGTCATCGCCACCTGCCAGCGCCTTGACGACCCGCGAGGGCGACGGCCGACCAAGGTGCCCGGCCATCCAGACACTGGTCTCCACCAGCGCCTCGAGGTCGACCCCTGTCTCGATCCCCAGGCCGTCGAGGGCCCAGACGAGATCCTCCGTAGCCAGGTTGCCGGTCGCGCTCTTCGCATAAGGACACCCGCCCAGACCACCAGTCGAGGCGTCGACGACGGTGATTCCGTGTGCCAGCGCAGCCAAGGTGTTTGCGAGGGCTTGACCATAGGTGTCGTGGAAATGCACACCAATGCGCTCAGCGCCAATTCCATTGGTGTCCAAGGCATCCAACAGGCGGTGAACGTGGCCTGTCGTGCCGGTGCCGATGGTGTCTCCCAGGCTGAGCTGGTCACAGCCCAGATCCATCATCCGCGAAGCAACCGCCACGACCTGGTCAATGGGAACGTCACCCTCCCACGGGTCTCCAAAGCACATCGAGACGTACGCACGCACCCATAAACCCTCGGCACGCGCTCGCGCCACGACGGGAGCGAACATCGCGATGGACTCATCCACGCTGCGGTTGAGGTTCTTGCGGGCGAAGGTCTCGGTTGCGCTGCCAAAGATCGCGACGGCTTGGACGCCATGTGCGAGCGCGGTGTCCAGACCGCGATCGTTGGGCACCAGCACAGGTCGGTTGCGACCACGGCCGACCTCACCGAGAAGAGTCAGCAGCGCAGCCGAGTCGGCCAGCTGGGGGACCCATTCCGGCGATACGAACGATGTCGTCTCGACGGTGTCTAGCCCTGCGTTCACGAGCCGTTTGACGAACTCGGCCTTGACCTCCACCGGGACAACGGTCTTCTCGTTCTGCAAACCGTCGCGGGGTCCGACCTCGTAGATGGTGACCCGTCCGGGCATACCCGACTGAGCTTCACGCTGCGGTCCTTGCATCTGTTACCTCCATGTAGCGGCCCCTATCGTGTCAGGAAACGTCGTCGCATCACCATGGACTCGACCGCAGACCCGACGGACGGTTGATACCTTGTCAGCCTTGGCTCAAGAACGGGCCGGACGATATGGGAGAGACAGCATGAGCGAGCCAACCGGCGACGGCAAGCAGCAGCCCGACCCAGAGCAGCACCCCGAAGCTGCCCCTGGCGATACCCAGGATCAGTCGTCGGGTTCTGTGTTCAACGACCCGACCGCACCTGTCTGGGCGGACCCCACAGCACCGATCCCCGCCACGCCGGCCGCCGAGGTGGCTTCGGCCTGGGTGCAGGACACCCCAGAGCCGCCACTGGTCCCTCCGGCTGCTCCCGGCGCGTCATCTCCCTACGGGCAGCAGCCGCCAGCCCCACAGGTAACCCCTCCGGCGAGCAACCCGTACGCCCAGCAGCCTCCGGCGCCGCCGTACGTCACGCCGTCCAGCAACCCCTACGGCCAGCAGTACCCGGCACCGCCCTACGGCCAGCAGTACCCGGCACCGCCCTACGGCCAGCAGTACTACGCGGCCGGCGCGCCCGC
>CABEAG010000350.1_pt1 | contig 10897 bp, 10 predicted proteins | sample 3132351 | NCBI WGS metagenome assembly CABEAG01 (sample SAMEA5534342, study PRJEB31848) | metagenome | biome: tundra; feature: field; material: soil | place: USA | collected 2013-05 | depth 0.45 m | reverse complement strand
CCGAGCGCCCGGTAGTCGGCGCGGGGAACGTTGCGCGCGACCTCACGGGCGAGGATCGCGGCGAAGACGAGCGAGAACGCCCAGTTGAGGTACGACGCAGTCATCGAGACCGCAGCGACGAACGCCACTGCGGTGCGCGGGGTCTTGGGAATCAGCGCCATCCAGGCGATAAGCCGCGCGACCGGCGCGGAGGACGCGACGGCGTACCCGCCGATGATGATCATGGACATCTGCAGGGTGAAGGTGATGAGCGACCAGAAACCGGCGCCCCAGGCGTCGATCAGCCCCATCGCCTTGGGCTTTTCAGGATCGAGGGCCGCCTTCAGCAACGGCTCCCCGGTGACCAGGCCCAGCAGCAGGACGATGACCGTCCCGACAAGGACGAAACCGAAGGCGTCCGGCAGCCACTTCTCGGTGAAAGCAGTGAACCGCAATGCGATTCGCGCGATGCGGGTCTCGTCCTCACCTACATCAGGATGGGGGCCGTCCGATGCTTGGCTTGAACTCATATCCTGGCGGGTATCACTCATGGACCGTGACCGTACTCCCGCCTCCCAAACATCCACATAACGGACCCCGACATGTGGGGGGCGAGAGCCGCGGCTGCCGTCGCCGGACGGCACATCGTCTTCTCGCCCCAACAATCCTCTTCAGGAGCGTGAACTACCCTCCACCAGCCTGAGGCCTACTGAATGGGTAGGCGGAGCGCGAGGATCCGGTCGTCGCCGGGTTGGAGGGTGCCGCGGAAGGTGTTGCTCGTGACCAGCCACAGCCGTCCGTCCGGCGCGGACACGACCGTGCGCAGCCGTCCGTCCGGCGCGGACACGACCGTGCGCAGCCGTCCGTACCTCCCTTGCAGAAGACGCTTCGGGGTTCCCGCGTTTCCGTTGCCGTCCAACGGGATGCGCCACAGCGACTCGCCGCGCAAGGCCGCCATGTAGATGGCGCCGTCGGCGCCCACGGCGATCCCGCTGGGTGACGCGTCAGCGGTCGGCCACTGGTGGATCGGGTCGACGAAACCGGAACTGTGAGCGGTCCCCTCGACGACCGGCCAACCATAGTTGCGCCCGGGCTCGATGCGGTTCAGCTCGTCCCAGGTGTTCTGTCCGAACTCGCTGGCGTACAAAGTCCCGGCCTTGTCCCAGTCCATGCCCTGGACGTTGCGATGGCCCAGACTCCAGATGGGTGACCCCGGGAAAGGGTTGCCGGGCGCGGGGGCGCCGTCAGCCGTCACTCGCAGGATCTTGACGCTCAATGACCCCTTGTCCTGTGCCGGGTCGCGCACGCCCGCGTCTCGGGTGCTGATGTAGAGATACCCGTCAGGGCCGAACGCCAACCGGCCGCCGTCGTGGTTGCCGGCCTTGGCGATGCCCTTGACGATGACAGCGCCCGGCGTCAGAGCGATGCCGTCGAACGTCATCCGCATCACCCGGTTGTCGTTGCGCGAGGTGAGGTAGACGAACACGGTCCGGTCCGACGCAAAGGATGGGGGAGATCGCGATACCGAGCAGCCCTCCCTCTCCGCCGGGGACGACACCGGGTGGGCGTCCGACCGAGACCGGTTTGGCACCGTCCGCGATGTGCAGGACCTCGCCCTGGTCGCGCAGGGTGACCAGGGCGGTGCCATCGGGGAGGAAGGCCAGTCCCCAGGGCAAGGGCAACCCGGTCGCGATGGTCTTCGTCGCCGGCGCGATGGGTGCGGGCGCGGTGGTCGCCGGAGCAGAGCGGGGGCTGGCCGTGGAGGCCGGAAGTGAGGTGTTGGTCAACAGGGGCGCTGCGGCCGTCGGGAACGTGACGCGGTCTTCCCCACTGGTGCAGCTCGTGGTGGCGACCGCGACCGCGATCAGCGCCGTCCACCAGACCCGTGTCTTCATGTGACATTCTCACCCGTTACGGTCCAGACATGCCTGTGATCTCGCTTCCAAACCGTGAATGGATCGACCTTGTCGGGCCGGTGGACGGCGTCGAGATGGTGCCCTGGGACCTGGCAGGGGAGCGGCCGCCTCGGCCTGAAGAGCTCTCGTTCGTGGTGGCGCCCCATCTCGGGTCTCCAGCGTGGCGGCAGCTTGGCCAGCTGCCCGGTCTGCGCGTGGTCCAGCTGCTGACCGCCGGCTACGACAACGTGATTCCTGCGCTGCCGGCCGGGGTTCAGCTCGCCAACGCGTCCGGTGTCCACGATGCCTCGACGGCAGAGCTTGCGGTGACGCTCACCTTGAGCTCGATACGCGGCATACCCGAATTCGTTGCAGCGCAGGGGCGTTCGCAGTGGTTGCATACCGACTATCGACCTTCCTTGGCCGACAGGAAGGTGCTCATCCTCGGGTATGGCGGGATCGGGGTTGCGATCGCACGCAGGCTCAGCGGGTTCGAGGTGTCGCTCACCGCAGTGGCCTCACGCGCTCGGGTCGGTGATGAGCTCGTGGACCGGGTGCACGGGGTGGACGAGCTCCTGTCATTGCTGCCCGAGCACGACGTCGTCATCGTCATCGTGCCGCTCTCGGACGCGACAACAGGTCTGGTCGGTCGGGACTTCCTGGCTTCGATGCCCGACGGCGCGCTGCTGGTCAACGTCTCCAGGGGCAAGGTCGTGGACACCCAGGCACTGCTCGATGCGACCTCGACCGGACGGATCAGGGCGGCGCTGGACGTCACCGACCCTGAACCGCTGCCGGTTGACCATCCTCTGTGGAGCACGCCCGGCGTCCTGATCAGCCCGCACGTGGGCGGGGCCAGCAGTGCCTTTGTGCCCCGGGCTGTGGCCCTGCTGAGGGACCAGATCGCGGCGTTTGCCGAGGGGCGTCCGTTGCGCAACGTGGTGTACGCCGGATAACCGTTGCACGCTGTCGGTGGTCGGCGACACACTCTGAGGCATGACCCGGACACTCGTGGCCATCGGCACACGCAAGGGACTCTGGCTGGCCCGGAGCAACGACCGGAACACCTGGTCGCTGGACGGTCCGCACTTCTTGATGCGTGAGGTCCCCAGCATCGGCATCGACACCCGTCATGGGCAACCGCGACTGCTCGTGGGGGTGCGCTCTGAGCATTGGGGCCCGACGATCATGCGCAGTGATGATCTCGGACAGTCCTGGGATGAAACCCCTGAGGGCGCCATCCACTTCCCGGAGGACACCGGTGCTGCGGTTGAGCGCGTCTGGCAGATTACGCCGGACGTTCATGACGACGATGTGGTGTGGGCGAGCACCGAACCGCAGGCGCTGTGGCACAGCGCTGACCGGGGTGAGACGTTCTCCCTGGTCCGGGGACTGTGGGAGCACCCGCACCGCCCGGAGTGGGGCGCAGGGTTCGGAGGGGCCGCGATCCACACCATCCTGCCCCACCCGACCGACTCCGCCGAGATGCTCGTGGCGATGAGCACCGGCGGCGTCTATCGAACCGCGGACGGCGGCGAGTCGTGGACAGCCAGCAACACCGGCATCAAGGCGCCCTACCAGCCCGACCCCTGGCCGGAGTTCGGCCAATGCGTGCACAAAGTGGCCCGTGACAGTGCCAACCCGGCACGCCTCTACGCCCAGAACCACCACGGGGTCTACCGCTCTGATGACAACGGGGGCACGTGGACCTCGATCGCCGGCGGCCTGCCGACCGACTTCGGATTCACGGTCGTTGCCCACCCGTCCAGGGGGGACACGCTGTGGCTGATCCCCGTCACCGCCGACCGCGAGCGGGTTCCGCCCGGCGGCCAGCTGCAGGTCCAGCGTTCCTCTGATGCCGGAGCCTCGTGGATGACCTGCTCCGAGGGACTGCCGGCTCCGTCATACACGTGCGTGCTGCGCGACGCGGCTGCCGCGGACACGCATGAGCAGGCGGGGGTCTACTTCGGCACCCGCAACGGCGAGGTGTACGCCTCCGTCGACGAGGGCGAGAGCTTCGCGCGCATCGCCGAGCAGCTGCCCGATGTCCTGTGCGTTCGGGCGGCCGTTCTCAGGTGAGCGACGGTGTGCGGATCATCCTGCCGGCGGTCCTGCGGGAGCTGGCCGATGGTGCCAGTGAGCTCGTCGTGCCGGTGGGCGTTGAGGCCGTGTCGCTGCGGACGGTCCTGGACACGGCTTTCGTCACGCGACCCCTGATCCGTGCCCGGATCAGGGATGAGACGGGCGCCTTGCGCCGCCACGTCAACGTGTTTGTGGACGGCCAGGATGTACGCCGGATCGGTGGTCTGGATCTCCTGGTCGGTCCGGGCGCAGTGGTCCACATCCTCCCGTCGGTTGCCGGTGGCTGACTCGCCGGATCCCCGGATCCGGGAGATGCTCGTGACATGACGAAGCCGACGATCGAGCGCACACTGCTTCTGCTGCGTCACGCCAAGGCCGAGCATGTTAAGGGAAAGCCCGACCGCGATCGCGAGCTTGCACCCCGAGGACGCAAGGACGCCCGTGCCGTCGGCGAATGGTTGCGCGATGCGTCCCTGGCCGGCGTGGTCCCGTCCGCCGTCCTCGACATAGTCCTCTGCTCGACCTCAGAACGCACTCGCCAGACCCTCGATGCGGCCTGCGCTGGGGGAGCCGGCGTCAAGGATGCCCGCTTCGACGAGCGCATCTACGACGCCAGCGCGGCCAGCCTGATTGACGTGCTGCGGGAGGTACCGGCCTCGGTCAACACCGTCCTGTTGATCGGGCACGCTCCCGGGATCCCAGTGCTGGCAACGGCGCTCGCGCAGGACGGCGCCGGGTCGACCGACGCCGCCGAACGCCTTTCGCAGGGCTTTCCCACCTGCGGCCTCGCTGTTCTGGGGTTCGAGGGTCGCTGGGCTGAGCTGGCACCCGGGACGGCATACCTTCAGGAGTTCGTCGTCCCGCGAGGCTGAACCAGTGGTCGCGATGTCCGCAGGGCGAGATCGAGGTTTCAGCTCGTGGACGGGGTCATAGAATCCCGGCATGACCCAGAGTCCGACCACATCCTCCAGCCAGCCCGACATCAAGCCGCGCAGCCGCGACGTCACCGACGGCCTCGAGAAGGCGGCCGCCCGTGGCATGCTCCGGGCCGTCGGGATGGGCGACGACGACTGGGTCAAGCCGCAGATCGGGGTCGCCAGCTCCTGGAACGAGATCACACCCTGCAACCTGTCCCTGGACCGGCTCGCCAAAGCGGTCAAGGATGGTGTGCACGCCGCGGGCGGCTACCCGCTGGAGTTCGGCACCATCAGCGTCAGCGACGGCATCTCGATGGGCCACGAGGGCATGCACTTCTCGCTGGTCAGCCGCGAGATCATCGCCGACTCCGTCGAGACGGTCATGCAGGCTGAGCGACTCGACGGCTCCGTCCTGCTGGCCGGCTGCGACAAGTCACTACCGGGCATGCTCATGGCCGCTGCCCGTCTCGATCTGGCGAGCGTCTTCCTGTATGCCGGGACGATCCTTCCGGGTATCGCCAGGATGAGCGACGGGTCGGAGAGAACGGTCACGATCATCGACGCCTTCGAGGCCGTCGGGGCTTGCGCAGCGGGGCGAATGAGCCGGGATGACGTCGACGCCATCGAACGTGCGATCTGCCCGGGCGAGGGGGCCTGCGGTGGCATGTACACCGCCAACACGATGGCCTGCGTGGCAGAAGCCATCGGGATGTCGCTGCCCGGCAGCGCGGCGCCGCCGGCCACCGACCGTCGCCGGGACGGGTTCGCCCGCAAGTCCGGCGAGGCCGTCGTCGAGCTGTTGCGCCGTGGCATCACGGCCCGACAGATCATGACGAAGGAGGCGTTCGAGAACGCCATCGCCGTCGTCATGGCCCTTGGCGGCTCGACCAACGCGGTCCTGCACCTTCTGGCGATCGCCAACGAAGCTGAGGTCGAGCTGTCGCTGGACGATTTTGCACGGATCGGGGCCACGGTCCCGCACCTGGCCGATGTCAAGCCGTTCGGCCAGTTCGTCATGACCGACATCGACCGGGTCGGGGGAGTCCCTGTCGTCATGAAGGCCTTGCTCGACGCGGGGTTGCTGCACGGTGACTGTCTGACGGTCACTGGCCGTACGGTCGCTGAGAACCTCTCCGACGTGCCTCCGCCGGACCCCGATGGTCACGTGCTGCGCGCCGTGTCCGAGCCGATCCACAGGACCGGAGGCCTGACGATCCTGCGTGGTTCGCTGGCTCCCGAGGGCGCGGTCGTCAAGTCTGCTGGCTTTGACACAGACGTATTCGAAGGCAGCGCAAGGGTTTTCGACGGTGAGCGAGCGGCGATGGACGCTGTCGCGAACGGCTCTGTGAAGGCTGGCGACGCCGTGGTCATCCGCTATGAAGGGCCCAAGGGAGGGCCCGGAATGCGCGAGATGCTGGCGGTCACCGGCGCCATCAAGGGCGCGGGTCTCGGCAAGGACGTGCTGTTGTTGACCGACGGTCGATTCTCCGGCGGCACGACGGGCCTGTGTGTCGGACATGTGGCTCCCGAGGCGGTCGACGGCGGGCCCATCGCGTTCGTGCAGGACGGTGACCGGATCCGCCTCGATTTGGCCGCCGGCACGCTCGACGTCGATGTCACGCCAGAAGCGTTGGTTGAGCGCGCCGTCGGTTTCACCCCGCCGGCTCCCAAGTACCCCCGCGGTGTCCTGGCCAAGTACCGCAAGCTCGTGGGCAGCGCGGCAGGGGGAGCGGTCTGTGGTTGATACTCCCCGGAATCGGTCCATTTGTCGGACAATCCGTCCGGATGATGAGATCGCCCGCACCCGCTTGTTGACACTGCAACCAGGGTGTTCCACGGTGGGGGCGTGGCTCGAATCGTCGTACTTCCCTAGCGCGCAGACTCTCACCTGAGTCAGCGCGCTGCCCCTCATGTCCGGCTACGGACCGAGGGGTTTTTTCATGCAGAAGGTCCGTGATCACCGGCGGGATCGGCCCACGGGACCGAAGAGGCGCTCGATAGTGAAAGCGGTGACGGCAGTGACGAAAGGCAAGGCCCCCGGGCCAGGCTCGACCAGGGAAGGCTCGACCCCAGGAGCGCCAGGTATCCAGGGCGCTTCACCGGCGGACCTCGCCGGCTCGACCCGCGCACGTAGCGCGGCGTCCGGCGCGCCCGCAACCCGGAGCCCTGGGGCGACGCACGCTGCCCGGGTCCCCGCGGTTGAGGTCACCGGCGCGCAGAGCCTGGTCATGGCCCTCGAGGCCCTTGGGGTCGACACGGTCTTCGGCATCCCCGGCGGCGCGATCCTGCCGGCATACGATCCGCTGCTGGACTCCACCACAGTGCGGCACATCCTGGTGCGGCACGAACAGGGTGCGGGACACGCGGCAGAGGGCTACGCCTCGGTCAGCGGCAAGGTCGGCGTCTGCATGGCCACGAGCGGCCCGGGCGCGACCAACCTGGTCACGCCGATCGCCGACGCCTACATGGACTCGGTCCCCATCGTCGCTATCACCGGTCAGGTCACCTCCCGATCGATTGGGACCGATGCCTTTCAGGAGGCTGACATCCGCGGCATCACGATGCCGATCACCAAGCACAACTACCTGATTACCGACGCCTCTGCCATCCCACGGGCGATCGCCGAGGCGTTCCACATCGCCGCAACCGGCCGGCCAGGTCCGGTCCTGGTCGACATCAGCAAGGACGCGCTGCAGGCCGAGACCACCTTCGTGTGGCCGCCCAAGCTCGACCTGCCTGGGTATCGCCCCGTGGCCAAGCCGCACGGCAAACAGATCCGGGAGGCGGCCCGCCTGATCCGGGAGGCGCGTCGTCCGGTGCTGTATGTCGGCGGGGGAGTCATCCGATCCCGGGCCAGCGACGTGTTGCGTCAGTTCGTCGACCTGACCCAGATACCCGTGGTCACCACGTTGATGGCGCGTGGCGCCGTGCCCGACAGCCACCCGCTGAACCTGGGTATGCCGGGCATGCATGGCAGCGTGGCTGCCGTCACGGCCCTGCAGAAGTCCGACCTGCTGATCACGCTCGGCGCCCGCTTCGATGATCGGGTGACCGGTCAGTTGTCGACGTTTGCTCCTGGAGCCAAGGTCATCCATGCGGACATCGACCCGGCCGAGATCTCCAAGAACCGCCTCGCCGACGTGCCGATCGTGGGCGACTGCAAGGAGGTCATCAGCGATCTCATGGCTGCCCTCGGGGGCGAGCACGAGGCGGTTCGCCCCGCCGACTACGAGGACTGGCGCGTCCAGGTCGCGCAGTGGAAGGCCACCTTCCCACTGGGCTACACCCCTCATGATGATCAGACGCTGTCGCCGCAGTACGTCATTGAGCGCATCGGCGCCATCAGCGGTCCAGAGTCGGTCTTCGTGGCGGGGGTGGGCCAGCACCAGATGTGGGCCGCTCAGTTCGTGCGCTACGAGCGGCCGAACAGCTGGATCAACTCCGGTGGCCTGGGCACGATGGGCTTCGCGGTGCCGGCCGCCATGGGAGCCAAGGTCGCCCAGCCAGAGCGCACCGTCTGGGCCATCGACGGCGATGGCTGCTTCCAGATGACCAACCAGGAGCTGGCGACCTGCGTCATCAACAAGATCCCGATCAAGGTCGCGATCATCAACAACTCGAGCCTGGGCATGGTCCGCCAGTGGCAGACCCTGTTCTACAACGAGCGATACTCCAACACCGACCTTCACACCAGCCACCAGCAGGTTCGGGTGCCGGACTTCGTCAAGCTGGCGGAGGCCTACGGATGCATGGGACTGCGCTGTGACTCGGCTGCCGACGTCGATGCGACGATCACGGCGGCGATGGAGGTCAACGACATCCCTGTCGTGCTGGACTTCGTCGTCCACCGCGATGCGATGGTGTGGCCGATGGTGCCGTCCGGAGTCAGCAACGACCAGATCCAGGTTGCCCGCGGTCTGACGCCCGTGTGGGATCGCGAGGATTAGGCGCCGTGAGCATCGAAGCGAAGCGAGGAGCGGAGCGAGGTCTTCGCCTCGCCATCAGGAACAGTGCACCGAAAGGGCGATTGAGATGAGCAAGCACACGCTGTCAGTCCTGGTGGAGAACAAGCCAGGCGTCCTGACCCGTATCGCGGGCCTGTTCTCGCGGCGGGGGTTCAACATCGACTCCCTGGCGGTCGGACCGACCGAGAACCCCGAGGTGTCGCGAATGACGGTCGTCGTCGACGTCGAGGATCTGCCGCTCGAGCAGGTCACCAAGCAGCTCAACAAATTGGTCGAGGTGCTCAAGGTCGTCGAGCTGGAGCGCACCGCCTCGGTCCAGCGGGCGATCCTCATGGTCAAGGTCCGGGCCGACATGCAGACCCGCTCGCACATCCTTGAGACCACACAGCTGTTCCGCGCCAAGGTCGTTGACGTCGCAACAGACGCGGTGACCATCGAGGCCACCGGCGACAGCGACAAGCTGGAGGCGCTGCTGCGGATCCTGGAGCCGTTCGGTATCAAGGAGCTCGTGCACTCCGGCATGGTCGCTATCGGTCGCGGAGGCCGCTCAATCATCGATCGCTCGCTGAGGTCGGCCTGAGAGCAGAGCAGTTCCGATATTCCCAACGCAGTTCAAGGCAACCGCTTCACATACCTGAAGGAGCCCACCGTGGCCGAAATGTTCTATGACGACGATGCAGACCTGTCCGTGATCCAGGGGCGCAAGGTTGCTGTGATCGGCTACGGCAGTCAGGGTCACGCTCACGCCTTGAACCTGCGCGACTCCGGCGTGGACGTTCGGGTCGGCCTGGCCGAGGGCAGCAAGTCCAGGGCCAAGGCGCAGGACGAGGGACTGACTGTCCTCTCGGTGGCCGACGCGGTCAGGGAATCTGACCTCGTCATGATCCTGACCCCGGACCAGGTCCAGCGCAGCGTCTATGCAGAGTCGATCGCCCCGAACCTCAAGCAGGGTGCGGCGTTGTTCTTTGCCCATGGCTTCAACATCCGATTCGGTTACATCCAGGCCCCGTCCGGTGTTGATGTCGCCATGGTGGCCCCCAAGGGACCCGGCCACCTCGTGCGCCGTGAGTACGTCGACGGCCGTGGCGTCCCGGTGCTCGTCGCCGTCGAGAAGGACGAGACCGGCAAGGCCTGGGAGCTGGCCAAGTCCTATGCCCGGGCGATCGGTGGGCTGCGTGCCGGCGGCATCAGGACGACCTTCACCGAGGAGACCGAGACTGACCTGTTCGGCGAGCAGTCGGTCTTGTGCGGGGGCGCGTCGCAGCTGGTCATGTACGGCTTCGAGACCCTGGTCGAGGCTGGCTACCAGCCCGAGGTGGCGTACTTCGAGTGCCTGCACGAGCTCAAGCTGATCGTTGATCTGATGGTCGAGGGCGGCATCGCCAAGCAGCGGTGGTCGGTCTCCGACACGGCAGAGTACGGCGACTACGTCTCTGGTCCGCGCGTCATCGACGAGCGGGTCAAAGAGAACATGAAGGCCGTTCTCGCCGACATCAAGAGCGGTGCCTTCGCTGCGCGCTTCATCGCCGACCAGGACGCGGGCGCCCCTGAGTTCAACGCATTGCGCGCCAAGGGCGCTGCCCACCCGATCGAGGAGACGGGCCGCAAGCTGCGCGGCCTGATGAGCTGGATCAAGCCGTCCGACAGCGACTACGTCGAGGGTTCTGCCGCCCGTTGACTCTCGGGTGGTCCACATCGCGGGCTTTCGCCGACCGCACCGGCTGGCGCGCCCTAAACTGATGCCTGGGCACAACGCGGTGCCGAGGAATCTGCTCCCACCGACCGGCCGCACACATGGACTGGCCGACCCTCCAGCTCTGAAGGACAGGTCCAGTGACCAATCCCGTTGCCTTGACTGCCACTAAGTCGATTGTCTTAATCACCGAAGAGCTCTCGCCTGCGACCATCGACGCCCTGGGGCCTGACTTCGAGATCCGGCGGTGCGATGGCGCCAACCGCGAAGAGCTGCTGGCGGCCCTGGTTGACGTCGACGCCGTGCTGATCCGCTCCGCCACCAACATCGACCAAGAGGCGCTCGCTGTCGCCAAGAAGCTCAAGG
>CABEAG010000344.1_pt1 | contig 10979 bp, 4 predicted proteins | sample 3132351 | NCBI WGS metagenome assembly CABEAG01 (sample SAMEA5534342, study PRJEB31848) | metagenome | biome: tundra; feature: field; material: soil | place: USA | collected 2013-05 | depth 0.45 m | reverse complement strand
CTTCCGGATGAGCTCGCTTGCCTCCATGGAGGGGTACTACTTCAAGCCGCGAATCGACCGTGAACTGCTGGCGAGGTACGGCGAGGGTCTCATCGGCACGACGGGTTGTGCCGGCGGCGAGATCCAGACCCGGCTGCGCCAGGGTCAGTACCGCGAGGCGGTCGCTGCCGCGGCAGATTTCCGTGACATCTTCGGTGCGGAGAACTTCTACTGCGAGGTCATGGACCACGGCATCGATATCGAGCGCCGGACCATGAAGGACCTGCTGCGCCTGTCCAAGGAGCTCGGCCTGCCGCTGCTCGCGACCAACGACCTGCACTACACGAAGGCCGAGGACGCCACAGCCCACGCGGCGTTGCTCTGCGTGCAGTCCGGCTCGACCCTGATGGACCCGAACCGGTTCAAGTTCGACGCCGACGAGTTCTATCTCAAGAGTCCTGAGCAGATGCGTCACCTCTGGCGCGAGCTTCCCGAGGCCTGCGACAACACGCTGCTGATAGCGCAGCGGTGTGACGTGAAGTTCCACGAGGGCGAAGGTGCCTACATGCCTCGCTTCCTGTGCCCCGAAGGTGAGGACGAGACCTCCTGGTTCATCAAGGAGGTGGAGCGCGGGCTCCATGTGCGCTACCCGGCCGGGGTCCCGGACGAGGTCCGCAAGCAGGCGGAGTACGAGACGGAGGTCATCGTCTCCAAGGGTTACCCGGGCTACTTCCTGGTCGTCGCCGACTTCATCGGCTGGGCCAAGGAGAACGGCATCCGGGTCGGCCCGGGTCGTGGGTCGGGGGCGGGCTCCATGTGCGCCTACGTCATGGAGATCACCGACCTCGACCCGCTCAAGCACGGTCTGATCTTCGAGCGCTTCCTCAACCCCGAGCGCGCCTCCATGCCCGACTTCGACATCGACTTCGACGAGCGACGCCGCGGCGAGGTGATCCACTACGTCACCGACAAGTACGGCGAGGAGCGCGTCGCCCAGATCGTCACCTACGGCACCATCAAGGCCAAGCAGGCGGTCAAGGATGCCTCGCGGGTGATGGGGTTCCCGTTCGCGATGGGCGAGAAGCTCACCAAGGCGATGCCCCCGGCGATCATGGGCAAGGACATGCCGCTGTCGGGGATCTTCAACCCCAAGGACAAGCGCTATGGCGAAGCTGCGGCGTTCCGTCAGGTCCACGATGAGGACCCCCAGGCCCAGGAGGTCGTCAAGACCGCGCTGGGCCTGGAGGGGCTGAAGCGTCAGTGGGGCGTGCATGCGGCGGGCGTCATCATGTCCAGCGAGCCGCTGATCGACCTGATCCCCATCATGCGCCGCGAGCAGGACGGCCAGATCATCACCCAGTTCGACTACCCCAGCTGCGAGGCGCTCGGGCTGGTCAAGATGGACTTCCTCGGCCTGCGCAACCTGACCATCCTGGACGATGCACTGATCAACATCCGTCACAACCGCGGTGACGAGGTCGATCTCGACGAGCTGAGCAAGACCCTCGATGATCCGGCCACCTATGAGCTGCTCGGCCGCGGTGACACTCTGGGCGTCTTCCAGTTCGACGGTGGGCCGATGCGCGCGTTGCTGCGGCTGATGAAGCCCGACAACTTCGAGGACATCTCGGCGGTCGGTGCGCTCTACCGTCCGGGACCGATGGGCGCCAACTCACATATCAACTACGCACTGCGCAAGAACCACCAGCAGGAGATCTCCTACCCGCACGTGGACCTCGCTGAGGCATTGGAGCCGCTGCTGGGCACGACCTATGGCCTGATCGTCTATCAGGAGCAGGTCATGGAGATCGCCCAGAGGCTCGCCGGCTACACGCTGGGCAAGGCGGACCTGTTGCGCCGCGCCATGGGCAAGAAGAAGCGCGCGGTCCTGGACGCCGAGTACGTCGGTTTCGAGGCGGGCATGGTGGCCAACGGCTTCAGCCCGGCTGCCATCAAGTCGCTGTGGGACGTGCTGGTCCCCTTCTCGGACTATGCGTTCAACAAGGCGCACAGCGCGGCCTACGGGCTGGTGTCCTACTGGACCGCCTACCTGAAGGCCAACTACCCGGCCGAGTATATGGCCGCGGTTCTGACCAGTGTGCGCGACGACAAGGACAAGTCGGCGCTCTATCTCAACGAGTGCCGCCGCATGGGCATCAAGGTCCTCCCACCGGACGTCAACGAGAGCACCGCAAACTTCACCGCGGTCGGCACCGACATCCGGTTTGGGTTGGCCGCCATACGCAACGTCGGCCACAACGTGGTCGAGGCGATCGTGACAGCGCGCCAGGACAAGGGGCGGTTCGTCTCCTTCGAGGACTTCCTGCGCAAGTCACCGGCCGTGGTGTGCAACAAGCGCACCATCGAGTCGCTGATCAAGGGCGGCTCCTTCGACTCGTTGCAGCACACCCGTCAGGGTCTGCTGCGGGTCCACGAGGCCTACGTCGAGGCACTTGTGGACGAGAAGAAGCAAGAGGCCATCGGCCAGGACTCGCTGTTCGCAGGCTTCGGTTTCGGTGACAATGACGTCGATCGCGATGCCGGCAGCGGCGGTGCCGGAGGCGGCGGATCCGGTGGGTCCATGACGTCGTTGCTGGCCATGCCGCCGATCCCGACGATCGAGTGGGACAAGTCGACGCTGCTGGCCTTCGAGCGAGAGATGCTCGGCCTCTACGTCTCTGATCACCCGTTGTTCGGGATCGAGCACATCCTCACCCAACACGCGGACACCTCGATCGCGGCGCTCACTGGTGATGACAGCAAGCCTGACGGGGCCAACGTCACCATCGCCGGGCTGATCACCGCGCTGCAGATCAAGCGCACCAAGAAGGGCGACCTCTGGGCAATCGCCACGGTCGAGGACCTCGATGGCGCGATCGAGTGCCTCTTCTTCCCCTCCGCCTACCTGACTGTCTCGACCATGCTCGGCCATGACGTCGTGTGCGTGGTGCGAGGGCGTCTCAACCGCCGTGACGAGACGCCGACGATCTTCGCCCAAGAGCTCACCCTCCCGGACATCAAGGAGGGGCCGCGTGGGCCGGTGGTCGTGACGTTGCCATTGTCCAGGGCCACCAACGGCGTCGCCGAGCGGATCCGCAGGGTGCTGACCGAGCATCCTGGTGTGACCGAGGTTCATGTGAAGCTCACCCAGCCCGGGCGCTCGGTGCTCATGCGGCTCGATGACTCGCTGCGGGTCACTGCGTCACCGGCGTTGTTCGGCGACCTGAAGGCGCTGCTCGGGCCGGCCGCTCTGATCTGAGTCCGCCGGTGCACGGGGTGATAAAGGTCGTCCGATAACGTGCCTGCGTGAGCACCGTCAGGCCCGTCGTAGCCAAGCACGTGGAGTACGTCCGAGAGCACCACGGAGACCGGGTCGTTGACCCCTTCGAGTGGATGCGCGACAAGGACGACCCGGAGGTCATTGCGCATCTCGAGGACGAGAACGCCTACGCCGAGGCCATGACGAGCCATCTCGAGCCGCTTCGTGCGCGGATCTTCGACGAGATCAGGTCGCGGACGCAGGAGGCAGACCTGTCCGTTCCTGCGGCGTACCGCGGCTGGTGGTACTACTCGCGCACGTTCGACGACAAGCAGTACGCCGCACAGTGTCGCGTTCGCATGGTGGCGGGCCGTGGGCGCCCACAGCTCGAGCCGGGCGTCACCCCCGAGGGCGAGCAGGTGCTGCTGGACGGCAACGTCGAGGCGCAGGGGCACGAGTTCTTCTCGCTCGGCGCCTTCGAGGTGAGCTGTGACGGGCGCCGGATCGCCTACGCCGTGGATGTCGAGGGCGACGAACGATTTGCCTTGCGGGTCAAGGACATCGAGACCGGCGAGGTGATCGATGAGTCGGTCACGCAGACCGGCTATGGCGCCGTCTGGTCGCTCGACGGGCAACATCTCTTCTATACGCGGCTGGACGAGTCGTGGCGCCCTCACCAGGTGTGGCGTCACGAGGTCGGCACTGCTGCCCTGGACGACGTTCTGGTGTTCGACGAGCCGGACGAGCGGTTCTGGATGGGCATCGGGTCTTCTCGAGACGATGCCTGGGTCGTCATCCAGGTGGGCTCCAAGCTGACCTCCGAGGTGTTGTTGCTCGACGCTGGGGCACCTCTGGGCATCCCGCGAGTCGTGGCGCCCCGACGTGACGGGGTTGAGTACGACGTCGAGCCGGCAGGGGACCGCCTGCTCATCGTGCACAACGCGAACCACCCGGACTTTGAGCTCGCGCAGGCCCCGTTGGACGCACGAAGCCATGATCAGTGGTCGCCGTTCGCCGAGGCCGTGGCGGGGGAGCGGCTGGTCGACGTCGAGGCGTTTGCCTCCCATGTCGTTGTCTCGCTGCGTCGCGATGGGCTGACGACGGTGCGAGTGATCCCTCGCGACCCGTCATCCGAATCCGGTTTTGGCCCGGCTCATGACCTCGCCTTCGAGGAGCCGCTGTACTCCGTCGCCACCGGCAACAACCCGGAGTACGAGTCCTCGGCCCTCCAGATCGTGTTCGAGTCGATGGTGACTCCCAAGACCATCTCAGACTTTGACCTCGTGACCGGCCAGCTCACCGTGCTCAAGACTCAGCCGGTCCTCGGTGGCTATGACCCAGCGGACTACGAGCAGCATCGGGAGTGGGCCACCACCGCAGATGGGACGAGGGTGCCGATCTCGCTGGTCCATCGACGCGACGTGACTGCGGACAGCTCAGCTCCGGGGCTGATCTATGGCTACGGCGCCTACGAGATCTGCACCGACCCATACTTTTCGGTGGCCCGATTGTCTTTGCTGGATCGGGGATTCGTCTATGCCATAGCGCATGTTCGCGGTGGCGGAGAAATGGGGCGCCAGTGGTATGACACCGGCAAGATGGAGCACAAGACCAATAGCTTCACCGACTTCATCTCGTGTGCTGACCATCTCGTCAGCTCCGGGTGGGTTGCGCCGGATCGCCTTGTCGCAGAAGGGGGTTCGGCCGGTGGCTTGCTCATGGGCGCGGTCGCCAACCTTGCGCCAGGACGTTTCAGGGCGATCCACGCGGCCGTGCCGTTCGTTGATGCCCTCACCACGATCCTGGACCCGTCGCTGCCGCTGACGGTGCCCGAATGGGAGGAATGGGGCGACCCGCTCCACAACGCGGACGTCTACGGCTACATGAAGTCCTACACGCCGTACGAGAACATTGCGGCGGTTGACTACCCGGCCATTCTGGCGACCACGAGCCTCAATGACACCCGCGTCTATTTCGTCGAGCCGGCCAAGTGGGTGGCCCGGTTGCGCGAGACCGTGACGAGCGACCCGGTGCAACGACCGATCCTGTTCAAGATCGAGATGGTCGCGGGCCATGGCGGCAAGAGCGGCCGGTATGACGCGTGGAAGCAGTACGCCTGGGAGCTCGCGTTCCTGATGGATCAGGTTGGCGTCACCTGACCGGAGCGCCGTTCCCGGAGGCAGATCGACATCAGGGCGCGCGAAGGCGGATGCGGGCTCGGCGACTCTGCAACACTGTCGCGAGAAATACTGTCAGCCGGAAATACGGTCACCAGAGGGAGTACTGCCATGCGCATCCTCGTCGTCGGGTCCGGGGGTGTGGGCGACGCGTTCGCCCGCATCGCGGTCCAGCGGGACTTCTTCGAGCTGTTGGTCATGTCCGACTTCGACGAGGCGAGGGCGGTGGCCACCGTCGCTTCGGCGACGGCCCGACGCCAGGGGGAGCGGCGTCTGGTTGCCGCGAAGGTTGACGCGTCATCGAGTCAGTCGGTGGCCGCGCTGGCACGTGAGCACTCCATCACGCACGTCCTCAACGCGGTGGACCCGCGCTTTGTCATGTCGGTCTTCCAGGGGGCATTCGCCGCCGGTGCCGACTACCTCGACATGGCCATGAGTCTCTCGGTGCCCCACCCTGATCGGCCGTATGCCGAGCCGGGAGTCAAGCTCGGGGACGACCAGTTCGCGGCGGCGCAGCAGTGGGAGAACGCGGGCCGGCTCGCGCTCGTCGGGATCGGGGTCGAGCCGGGCCTTTCCGACGTCTTCGCGCGATACGCAGCCGACCATCTGTTCAGCGAGATCGACGAGCTCGGGACCCGCGACGGAGCCAACCTGGTCGTACGCAACGAGCTGGGCGAGGAGATCTTCGCCCCCAGCTTCTCGATCTGGACCACCATCGAGGAATGCCTCAACCCGCCTGTCGTCTGGGAGAAGGGCAACGGCTGGTTCACCACGGCTCCGTTCAGCGAGCCAGAGGTGTTCGACTTCCCCGAGGGGATCGGCCCGGTCGAGTGCGTCAACGTCGAGCACGAGGAGGTTCTGCTCATGCCGCGCTGGGTCGATGCCAAGCACGTGACCTTCAAGTACGGCCTCGGCGACGACTTCATCGGGGTGCTCAAGACCCTCCATGCGCTGGGCCTTGACCGGACCCAGAAGGTGACGGTCGGCGGCATACAGGTTTCTCCGCGAGACGTGGTTGCCGGATGCCTGCCCGATCCGGCAACGATCGGCCCGCGAATGACCGGCAAGACCTGCGCCGGCCTCTGGGTGACCGGCACGGGCAAGGACGGCGAGCCGCGAGAGGTCTACCTCTATCACGTGGTCGACAACGAGTGGGCGATGCGTGAGTACGGCACGCAGTGCGTGGTGTGGCAGACGGCGATCAATCCCGTTGTGGCACTTGAGCTTCTCGCGACCGGGGTGTGGCAGGGCACTGGCGTGCGTGGGCCGGAGTCTTTCGACGCCGTGCCGTATCTCGACCTGCTCAAAGCGCCCCAGCCCGGCGGCTACGGCTCGGCATGGGGGATGGAGGACCGCTGAGTTGAGCACATCGGCGTTTCTGGGTTCCGGCAGAGCGAGGAGAGCCACACGATGAGGACGATCGGAGTTCTGGGTGGCATGAGCAGTGTTGCCAGCGCGGAGTACTACCGGCGCATCAACGAGGGCGTCAACGCGCATGAGGGCGGCCACAGCGCTGCGGAGCTCGTGCTCTACAGCGTGGACTTCGGCGTGGTCGAAGGCTTCATCCGCGACGAGGACTGGGACCGGGCCGCGGAGTATCTCGCCGAGCGGGCACAGCGAATCGAGCGCGCCGGGGCGGAGTTCTTGATCCTTGCCACGAATACGATGCACCGGGTGGCCGCCGAGCTGCAGGATGCCATCGGCATCCCACTGATCCACATCGTCGACGTGACCGCTGACGCGGCCATCGCGGACGGTGTCCGTACCTTGGGCCTGCTCGGCACCGCGCCAGTGATGGAAGCAGCCTTCTACCGGGCGCGCTTCGCCGGCTACGGACTTGAGGTCCTCGTCCCGCCCGAGCGGGACCGCGCCGTGGTGCATCGCGTCATCTTCGAGGAGCTGACCCACGGGATTATCGACGGTCGCTCCCGCGAGGAGTATGTGCGGATCATGCGCGACCTTGTCGGTCAAGGGGCGCAAGGCATTGTGCTCGGATGCACCGAGATCAGCTTGCTGGTCGCACCGGAGGACCTGCCAGGCCCGGTGCTGTATGACACGACAGCGCGTCACGTCGACCGCGCCGTTCGCATCAGCCTGGGAATCGATCCTCTCCCGCGTGCAGCTCCTGCCTCCGCCTGAACAGCGGCGCTGACCCGGGTGTCAGCGTGGCTTGGTGGCCAGATAGACCGTGTTGGTGGCCATACGGTCCTGGAGCGGGTTGGGAAAGCTGACGACCTCGGCGGCGACGTCGACGAACGCCTCTGACAGGACCGCAAGGTAGGCGTCGTCAGGCGGGTCATTGGACCAGAGGGAGTAGACGCCGCCTGGTCGTAGGTGGCCGGCCAGCCGTTGCGTCCCTTCCAGTCCGTAGAAGCCGGCGCTGCCGTCGGCGAGCAGGTGCTTCGGCGAGTGGTCGATGTCGACGACCACGACGTCGAAGAACCGACCCGGCATCTCGGGGTCAAACCCCGACCCGTCGGCCATCGCGAAGAAGTCCCCGTGCACCAGCCGACAGCGGGGATCTGCGGTCAGGATCTGCCCGACCGGGACCAGACCGCGCTGGTGCCACTGGATCACGGGCTCAAGCACCTCAACCACCACCAGCTCGCGCACCCTCTGGTCCTCCAGTACGGCCTGGGCGGTGTAACCGAGTCCCAGCCCGCCAACCGCGACGACAAGCTCGGACCCTTGGAGCCGGGCCAGGGCGCGTCGAGCCACCTCGATCTCAGCGACGGTGAAGAGGCTGGACATGAGGAACTCATCACCGAGCTTGACCTCGAAGATGTCGACGCCGGTGACCGGGTCGCGACGCCTGCGGAGGCTGACCTCGCCGATCGGCGTGGGACTCCAGTCGAGCTCCTCGAACCGAGCACTCACACGACCACCGCTCCTCGAGAAGGATTCGGGCGATCATACAAGCCCCGTCGCCGTGCCCGAGCTCCGAGACCACAGGCGCGGCCCGGCCCGGCCCGGTATGCCGGTCGCCGACCCGTTCCCTCCCTTTTGATGCCGCCACGGGAGAGGCTTTACTACTTTCATGACCGACACGGTGAGTGCACCCTCCAGCATCGCGGTACTCACCAGTGGTGGAGACGCCGGTGGGATGAACGCCGCGGTCAGGGCAGTGGTTCGGACCGCGTTGTTCCACGGAGTCGATGCCTACGTGATCTACAACGGATACCAGGGTCTGGTCGACGGAGGCGAGGCCATCCGACGCGCCTCGTCTGCGGACGTCGGGGGGATTCTCCATCGCGGTGGCACGGTGTTCGGCACCGCTCGGTGCGCCGAGTTCCGCACGAAAGAGGGCCGGCACAAGGCCGTCGGCAACCTGCTGGAACGCCGGATCGATGCGCTGGTCGTTATCGGCGGCGACGGCAGTCTGGCCGGGGCGAACGAGTTCCGTGAGGAGTGGGCCGACACGGTTGCGGAGCTGGTTGAGGCTGGTCAGGTGACAGCCGGGGTGGCAGCCTCCCACCCGTTCCTGCGGTTGGTGGGTCTGGCGGGATCGATCGACAACGACATGTCGGGGACCGACATGACGATCGGCGCGGACACCGCGCTCCACCGGATCACGGAGGCGCTGGACTCGATCCGCAGCACCGCATCGAGCCATCAACGCACGTTCGTCGTCGAGGTGATGGGCCGACACTGCGGTTACCTGGCGATGACGGCCGGGCTGGCGACGGCGGCGAACTGGCTGCTGATTCCCGAGCGCCCACCAGAGGGCGAGGACTGGGCACAGAAGATGTGTGCGGCCATGCGGGCGGGACACGAGATCGGCCGTCGGCAGAGCTTGGTGCTGGTCACGGAAGGCGCCCAGAGCCGTGATGGCGAGCCGATCACGGTGGAACGTGTCAAAGACGTGTTGGAGGAGCAGCTCGGCGAAGATGCCAGGGTCACCATCTTGGGCCACGTCCAGCGCGGCGGTGCACCGAGCGCGTTCGACCGGTGCCTGGCGACCCTGCTGGGACACGCGGCTGTCGAACAGCTCCTCGCCGAAGCGCCCGGCGCAACACCGCAGCTGATCGGAATTCGGGGCAACCAGGTTGCCAGCTCGCCACTGATGGAATGTCTGGCGCGGACCCGCGAGGTCGCCGACCGCATCACACAACAGGACTACGACGGCGCGATGCTGTTGCGTGGCGGCAGCTTCGGCGAGTCGGAGGTCATCCTGAGCACCATGCAGCAAGCCGCGCCGCGCCCAACCGCGCCTGGGCGCCGACGGTTCAGGCTTGCCGTGCTTCACGGCGGCGGACCAGCGCCGGGCATGAACACCGCGGTCCGGGCCGCGGTGCGGTTGGGCCTCGACCGCGGATACGAGGTCTTGGCCGTCAAGAACGGCTTCCTCGGCCTGCGCAACGGTGATGTCCACGAGATGGACTGGATGAGCGTCAGCGGTCTGGTCTCGGAGGGTGGAGCCGACATCGGCACCAACAGGTACGTGCCGGACGGACCGGCGATTGAGCAGATCGCCAAGCAGATCGCGGCCCATCGCATCGACGGCTTGTTGATGGCCGGCGGGTGGTGCGGGTACCAGGCCGCGCATCTGCTCCACACCCACCGCCGGACATACACGGCTCTGGACATCCCGATCGTGTGCATGCCAATGACCATCAACAACGACTTGCCAGGCACCGAGCTGACGATCGGCAGTGATACGGCCTTGAACAGCATCGTTGCTGATGTCGACAAGATCCGGCAGTCAGCCGTCGCGTCGCGGCGGGTCTTCGTGGTCGAGGTGATGGGTCACGACTGCGGCTACCTTGCCCTGATGAGCGGATTGGCGACCGGCGCCGAGCGGGTTTACCTACCCGAGCAGGACCTGAGGCTCAACGATCTCAGCGTCGACGTCCACAACCTGTCCGAAGCCTTCCGATCAGGAAAGCGCCTGGGCCTGGTGATCCGCAGCGAGAATGCCGACCCGGTCTATACCACCGGCTTCATCACCTCCGTGTTCGAGAAGGAGGGCGGCGACCTCTTCGATGCCCGGCCGGCCATCCTCGGACATGTCCAGGAGGGCGGGGATCCCTCGCCGTTCGACCGTGTCCAGGCCAACGGGCTGACCGCGCACTGTATCGAGTACCTGGCCGAACAGCTGGAATCCGGCGGCCGGGCCAGCGCGATGATCGGCTTCCAGTCCGGGCGTATTCAGTTCACCGACCTGACCTCGTACCCCAGCCTCATCGAGGACAATGCCCAGCGCCCGCGGGAACAGCGCTGGATGACGCAGCTTCCCCTGGCCGAGATCATGACGACATGATCGAGTGGCCAACCTGACGGGTGACGAACCGCCCACGCGCGACGAGCTCGACGGTCACCAGCACCGCGATGGACTGCACCAGCAACAGGGCCACCAGCACCACCAGCTGGACGGCTGCAGCCTGCAACGGTGAGGCGCCGCCGAGCAGCATTCCGACGAAGGCTCCAGGAAGGGTGACCAGCCCGACGGTCCGGGTCTGGTCCAGGCCGGGAACGAGGGCCAGCGCGGCATCGTCACGGGCGATGAGCAGGGCAGAGTCGCGAGGCAGCAGGCCGATGGACAGTCCGGCCTCGTACTCCCCATG
>CABEAG010000333.1_pt1 | contig 11118 bp, 10 predicted proteins | sample 3132351 | NCBI WGS metagenome assembly CABEAG01 (sample SAMEA5534342, study PRJEB31848) | metagenome | biome: tundra; feature: field; material: soil | place: USA | collected 2013-05 | depth 0.45 m | reverse complement strand
GGCTAGCGGGACCTTCCTGGCTAGCGAGTCCTTGGGTGGTAAACGTGCAGGTCAGGGGTGGTTTGTGGGGTAGGTTGGTGTATTACCCATGTCACCGTTTGGGGGCGTAGGCGTCCAGCCCGAAGATGTCGTGGAGGCGTTTCTGGGTGGGGTCGGTGTCGGTGAGGATGCGTTCGGCGCGGGGCCGGCCTTTGTTTCCGGTGGGGTAGAGCAGGACGGTTTCTTGGATACCGGCCAGGTTGGTGAGTAGCTGCCGGACGCTGAGGTCCAGGCCGCGTTGGTGGGCTTGGCGGCGCATGAGGTGGGCGACGGCCAGAGCCAGGACGCAGTAGAAGACGTGGACCCGGATCTTGGACTCGGTCCAGTGGTACATCGGGGAGAACCCGACGACGTGGGGGTCTTTGAGCTGGCGGAATCCTGACTCGACGTCGTTTTGGGAGCGGTAGCCGGCGACGACCTCGGGGACGGTCCAGTCGTCGTGGTCGGTGACGAGGAGGCGTTTGCCGAAGATCTCAGTTTCCAGGGTTTTGCGGGCGGCGGGGTCGAGGTGCCAGGTCAGGCGCATCGTGGCGGGGGTGGTCCCGGTGAGCTCGGTGGTCAGCACCCTGGCGACCCAGCGGGGGCGTGTGATGGTGTCGATGTTGGCTTGGACGGCGGCGGGGCTGCGGCGCGTCTTGCCGCGGGCCAGGGTCGCGGCGAGCTCGCCCAGTTCTCGGGCGGCTTTGGCCAGGGTCTGGTCGAGGCCGGCGCCCTGTTTGGTATGCAGGTTGGCCGAGTGGGTCAGGACGACCCGACGGTCGACGCCGAACACCAGCGCGCGGGTGTCGTAGCCGCTGAGCCCGGGGTACTTCTGGGGGTCGACTGGGTGCCTGCGGTGGGCTGGGATGGCGAGCAGGTCGGGGAAGCTACCCGGTGGCAGTGAGCCGACGAAGTGCAGCCCGGTGCCGGTGAGGTGGGCGAAGTTCGCGGCGCTGTTCTGTCCGGCGTCGAACACCACCGTCGGGCCCAGCGGGGCCGTATTCTCCGGGTCAGTGTCGCCGTGGGTGTCGAACAGGGCTGCGTAGCGGGCGGTGAGCTCGTCCAGGACGGTGGCGAACTGGGTGACGTCGGGGCGGTTGCCGGGGTAGGCGTGGCTGGTAACGGGGATCGCGCCGTCATGGGTCACCACCAGGGCCAGGCCGACCAGTCTCAGGTCGGCGCGTTTCTGTTTGGCGTGTCCGCGCTTGGCGATCGGGGCCGCCTCGTTGGCGGAGTCGATGAACGTCGCGAAGTTCGTCATGTCCAGTGCCAGCCCGGACAGGTCCAAGCCGAACTCGGTGACCATCGCGGTGGCGATCGCGGCCTCGGCGGCGGCGAGCTTGACGGTGTCCAGGGCGTCCATCGCGTCCCAGAACCGGCGGTGGTCGGTCGCGGCCACGGGGACCTTGGTGAACCGCGGGCCTGCGGTGGTGGCCCACCACTGTTCGAAGGCCAGCTTCGAACACGGAGCGACCACCCGGTTGGCCGTGGCCAGTGCCAGGTACGTCCCGACCGACGCGCCGGCGTCAGAGCGCCGCGGACCGCACACCGCGTCGATCGCGTCAGCTACCCCGAGCCGGTCCAGGATCCCCCAGACCGCCGCCAGGTCACCGAACGCCTTGTGTTGGGTGCGTTCCGGGCGCCCGAGCGCCGCACCGGATAGGCGGTCCACCACCTCGCGTGAGCCGCCCAGGTACTCCTGCTGCACGATGCGTGGTTTGCCGTTCACCCGGGCGGACTCCACCAGGTAGTAGTACGTCTGGTTCCCACGCTTCTTACCCACGATTGATGCCATATATGGGTAATACATCCTCCGATCCACTAAGTCCAACACCGACACGCGTATCTGCCCAGGTCAAACCCGGTATTCGACCCAAACCGTGGTCATCCGAGCCGGCTCATGAAGTCGCTAGCCAGGAAGGTCCCGCTAGAGTTCCGTGCGCTCGGATGCTACCCGTCGGCACCGACAGCGCCGGCGCCATCGGCGCTTACCGGACGGGGCAGTCTCGTTGGCCCGCCGTCCCGGGTGATTGACAGCTGAACCAGCCGCGAAACCGCCGACCGTCGGTCACGTCTCCTACCATCGGTGACATGAAACTGCTCCGGTACCGACGACCTTCGCTGCGCAACCTGACCGGCTACACCCAGGTGAAACGTCGGGCCAAGCGACAGCTCGGGATCAGCCAGGTCCAGGCCTGGACGAACCCAAGTCGAGTGAAGCAGCGCGCCAAGCAAAACGTGGGCTACTACTCCCCCACGATGCGAGTGCTCCGCAACACCGCGAAAGGCCGTTTCCCGTCGTTCTTCGGGTTGTTCGGCAAGAAGTAGCCGAGTGAGCCTTGGGGTGTCATCGGTGGGGGGTACCTCGATGAACTGACTATCTCGACGAGCTGACTACCTCGATGGTGGCGGGCACGTCCACGAGTGGGCCGGGCCTGGCGAGGAAGTCACCCTGACCGAAGCCGCATCGAGCGACCCGCAAATCGCAGAGCTGGCCCGGGGTTTCGATGCCTTCGCAGATCGAGTCGAGATGCAGAGTCTCGGCGAGTCGGATGATCGCCCGCAAGAAGGCGGGATCGGCCGAGTCGTCCTCCAGCGGATGCAGGAACTTCTGGTTGATCTTGACCAGGTCCACCGGGAGCTGGCGTAGGTAGCTCAGCGAGGAGTAGCCGGTCCCGAAATTGTCGATGGCGACCCGAACACCGTGGGCGCGCAGCTCGCGAAGGGACTCACGGCTCCGCTCAACCAGCAGCATTCCCTCGGTGACATCAAGCACGAGAGCGGACGGCTCGAGGCCATGGTTGAGCAGTATGTGAGCGACCGAGGACGCGAACTGGTCGCTCTCAAGCTGGAGAGGGGAGACGTTGACGCTGACGTACGCCTTGGTGCCTTGGGCGGACCGCCACTCCGTGAGTTCGCGGCAGGCCTGTTCTATCGCCCAGTGGCCGAGCTCGTGGATCAGGCCCGTCGCCTCGGCGACCGGAATGAACTGGGAGGGGGGCACGTCACCGAGAGCAGGGTCGGACCAGCGAGCGAGCGCCTCGAGCCCGACCACGGCCCCCGTGCGCAGGTCGATGATGGGCTGGTAGGCAAGGCTGATCGCACCATCGGCGACGGCTGTCTGCAAGGCCGCCTCGAGCCGGAACCGGTTCACAACCTTCGTGTGCATGACCGGCTCGTAGACGACGTAGCGAGACCGACCCCCGACCTTCGCCTCGTACATAGCCAGATCGGCGTTGCGCAACAGCGTCTCAGAGGTCTCCCCCTGTCCGGCGACGGCGATTCCGATGCTGGCCCCGAGGGTCGTGGTGTGTCCGCTGAACTCCACGGGCGGTTCGCTCAGCGCGTCGAGGACGCGGTCGGCGACAGCCGTCACATGCGCGGTGGTCACGTCGTCCACGAGCAGGGCGAACTCGTCACCACCAAGGCGCGCAACCGTGTCGCCGGCGCGGGCGCACGACTGGAGGCGGTGCGCAGCGGCGACCACCACCTCGTCGCCGCAGTCATGGCCGAAGCTGTCGTTGACCGTCTTGAAGTCGTCGAGGTCGATGAAGAGCACGGCGACCTAGCCCGTCCCGCGTCTCTCTAGGGCATGACCGACACGGTCGTGGAAGAGCTGCCGATTGGGCAGCTCGGTCAGCGGATCATGGAAGGCCTGGTGTTCCAGCCGTTCCTCGAGGCGCTTCTCCCGGGTGACGTCCACCAAGACGCCGTGGAAGGTCGCGTGGCCCTCGTGGTCCCGCAACATGATCGCGTCATCACGCACCCACACCGTGGTTCCGTTGCGGTGACGCAACCGGTAGGTAGCGGAGGCGATTCCACCCCCCATACCGCCCCGAAGGATGCGGTCCTCCTCGCCCAGCGCTATCACCTGATCGTCCGGATGGATCTGGCGGAACCACATTTCGGGATCGGCCATCCACTCCTGTGCCGTGAAGCCGAGCATCCGTTCGATCTGCGGGCTGACATACGACCACGACCCCGACGATCCAGGTTCGGCGACGTACACGACCGCGGGAACTCGCTCCACCAGGAGCCGGTATCGCTCCTCGGCACCGCGCAGCTCGCTCTCCAGCCGTTTGCGCTCCGAGATGTCCTGCGTCATGCCGATCACGTAGTCCGGGTTCCCGTCCGCGTCCCGCACCAGGGAAGCCGTCAGGTCCACCCACAGGATGCCGCCGTCCTTGCGGATGAAGCGCTTCTCCATCTGGAAATGGTCGATCTCTCCGGCAGTCATCTGGGCAAACAGATCAAGATTGGCCTGAAGGTCGCCGGGGTGGGAGAACTCCGCAAAGGGCATCGCGGCGAACTCCTCGGGGGCATAGCCCAGCGAGCGACGCAGTACCTCGTTGGTCATGCCCGTGCGGCCTTCGAAGTCGACGATGCCGATACCGACCGGAGCCAGCTCGATGATTGTCTCCAAGCGACCGACTCGGTCCGCCGCGCTTGCCGCCGTCCCGGGAACGTCAGCCGGCTGCGGCTCAGCGCCGTCGGTGCTGTCCACGCCGTCCCCTTCCTTCGGGGCCCACACTCTCCTGAACAAGAGTACGACGAAGGTCGTCGGTCGTCGTCGGGACTTTCGACTCTGGCCCGGTCTTGGGAGTCGGTCCTAGTTTGTTGGCGTCGTCTCAGCGAGATCGAGGAGGCCGCATGACATCACACCCCCGGAGCGGCGCATCGCTGGTGGCCCGCAAGGTCGGCTATTTCGTTGCAGTCATGGTCAACGTCATCATGTTGGTCCTGGTGAACGCCACTCCTGGTTGGCGCGTGTTGCCCTTCCTTACCGAGGACTTCGTCAGCCTTCTGTGGTTGGTCAACCTGTCCATCTTCGCCAGCGCCATGGTCAACGTGGCTTACCTGGCGTACGACGCGGCCTGGTTCAAGTCGGTCGGCCAGATTGGCGTGACCGCGATCGGGCTGGTGGCCGCGATACGGACGTGGCAGGTCTTCCCGTTCGACTTCACGCCGTACGACGGCCCTTGGGCGACCCTGACCCGGCTGATGCTGGTGATTGCCATCTTCGGGTCCATCGTGGGCATCGTGGTCGAGCTGGTCCGGCTCGCCGGCCGCGGGCTCAGCGCTGGCGTTCGGTCGCAGACCCATTGACGAACGGCGACATGCGAGATTGTGTCGATCGTCAAGCACTATCCGGTCTTCAGAATTGTCAGTGACCGTCCTGGCCGGTGAAGTCCTCGGGTGTGAGGCCCATAAGGGTGTCGTGAATCGGGGCCGGGGCCTTGACCTGGCGTCGCCCGAAAGCGCGCAACAGCGCTCGCAACTCGTCGCCGATGCCGTTTAGTGGCAACGGAATCTCGTATTCGACGGCGCCGGACTCGCGATCGGTCACACGAGCACCAACAAGGCTTTCACGCAACAGTCCTTGCACGCCTGCATTGTCGGAGGAAACCAGTGCGGTGAAGTGGCAGATGCCCTCCTGCCGGGCACGATCAGCCAGCCGGTTCAGCAGCTCGGTGCCGAGCCCCCGGCGCTGCCACTCGTCGATGACGGTGACGGCAACTTCGGCTCCCGCCGGGTCTTCGGCGTGCCGGATGTAGCGAGCGACGCCAAGTCCGCGACCATCAACCGGATTCAGTGCGCCGAGCGCCTCGTGGTCGTGGTGGTCGATCTCGGTGAAGTAACGCAGCTCCGCAGGGGTCAGGTTCGACTTGCTCATCAGGAATCGCAACCGGCGAGACTCGGCACTCAATCGGGCGAAACCCTCCGCCAACAACGGCGCATCCCCGGACTGAACCTGACGTATCAGGACGACCGAGCCATCGCGCAGCACAACCGAATTGGCCTTCATCGCGGTCAGTCTTTCACCCGTCAACCTGCGGGGTGACGGCAGACACGCTCACGGGAGTTACAAGCCGTTCACAGGGAAAACACAGGGAGCGTGGAGGTTCCTCCAAGGGTCTAGCGGTGTTCTTAAGTCGTTGGTGATGAAGCAAGGTCACCGTCCCGAAGGAGCCACCATCCCCAAGGAGTAACCCATGTCTCGTCACCACGACCCGATCTGCGAGAGCAGCGGCAAAGTCCGCTTTCGGGAACCGAAGGACATCAAGCGCGCGCTGCGAAGGGCCGACCAAGGTCGTTCTCGGGCCCGCTTGAACGACGTGGCGTGCCGCCGCCGCGAGATCGAGAGCTACAGCTGCTCAGACTGCAACGGCTGGCACCTCACCTCCCAGCAGGCCCGGCCGGTCAGGCTGGTCCCAGTGGCGAGGCCCATCCTGCGCATCCCCGGACCCGCCGCAGGTGCGATGCGCCGTATGGCGAGCGCCACCGGATTCACCGTCGCCGCGGCATAACGGCTCAGCATAACGGCTCAGCCGAGACGATCGCTGTCGATGAGGTAGTCCCCGTCGTGAGTGACGAAGGTGAGCTGGTGGGTCTCGGTCGACGTGCTGCCGTCCTTGCGGGTGAAGGTGAGGTCGACCGAGGCCTTGGTGCCGGATGCGTATGCCCGGACCTGGTTGACCCTGACCTTGTCGATCGTCTTCCAGAAGGCGTCATAACCTTCACGACCGCGAGCGAAGCTCTGCATCCTGGGCGACAACTGGTCCCACGTGCGGTCGGTGTCCTTGGTGACGTTGGAGTAGTACGACTTCACGACGCTCTCGAGGTGCTTCTGATCGCCTCTGGTGCTGGGCTCCTCGGAGATCCTCGACGGACTGGGCGCTGCTGCCTTGGCCGGCGTGGTCGCTCTGGTCGCGGCAAGCACTGGGGTGGAGCCGCCCTGGTCGCCAAGCTGGCTCATGAAGAACGCCACACCGATCGCTGCCAACAGCAGGGCAACCAGCGCGAGCGACACCCGCCGCCTCCCGCTCCCCCGGTCATGCGGCGGCACAGCGGCTTCGAATCGCTTGGTCGGTTCGACCAGCGGCTCTGAGGTGACCTGAGGCATGACCGCGGTGTCACCGGAAGCGACCACTGGCATGACCGCGGTGTCACCAGATGCGACCACGGGCATGACCGCGGTGTCACCAGATGCGACCACCGGCATGACCGCAGTCGCCTCAGCGACGGCGATGCCACCCAACCGCTTGGCGCTGGTCGCCATGTCCCACCGGCTGGCCGGGTTCTCATGCATCATCGCCTCGATGGCGGGCGCGAGGGCGCCGGCGTGCGTCATCGGTCGAGGTGGCTCGGTGGCGATGGCTCGAAGCAGGGCGATCGGGTTGCTCCGCGACTCGTAGGGCGACCGGCCCTCGACGGCCGCGTAGAGGGTGGCGCCAAGAGCCCAGACGTCGGATGCCGGGTGGGGATCCTCGCCGCGGGCCAGCTCGGGCGAGAGGTATCCAGGGGTCCCTGTGACGAAGCCGATCGCGGTGAGCTGGTCGTCACCGTGCCTGCGGGCGATGCCGAAGTCGCTGATCTTGGGGCGCCCGGCCTTGTCGATGAGCACGTTGGCGGGCTTGATGTCTCGGTGGACGATGCGGCGCTCATGGGCACGAGCCAAGGCGCCGGCCAGCTGGGCGCCGATGTCGGCCACCCGCCGCGGGGAAAGCTGCCCGTCGCGCGAGATCTCGTCAGCGAGGGTTTGCCCCTCGACGTACTCCATGACCAGCCAGGGCCGTTCGTGGTGGTTGACCACGTCATACACGGCGACGGCGTTGGGGTGGTTGAACGCGGCGGCCGAGCGGGCCTCGCGCATCGCGCGTTTGGTCTCGGTGGCCGACTCGCCGGACCGCGCCCATCTGCTTGACCGCGACCTCGCGGCCGAGAACGTCGTCGCAGCACAGCCACACCGTGCCCATGCCACCGCGGCCGATCGCACGCAATACCTGATAGCGGCCGGCAATGAGCTGGGGTTGCATGAAGTCCTCACGATTGGCTCCGCTCACCCTACGGCGGCCTAGACTCCCCCGAGCGCGCCGCCCGGCAGCCACGCCTGCTCGCGCACTCGGCGGTAAGTGCGCCACCAAACTGGCCGTACCTTTGTACTAGATGAGCACCGCACACAAGCAAACGATCACGGCATACGAACAGAGCCCCACGAAGGGGCGCTGGTGGCTGGTCGTTTCGGCTCTGCTGCTTCAGTTTTCGATCGGCGCCGTCTATGCCTGGAGCGTGTTCGGCAAGGCGTTGAGCGTCGCCGAGCCCTTCCACCTCAGCAAGCTGGAAGGGGCGCTGCCGTTCGAGGTGGCGATCGGCATGATCTTCATCGGCTCCTATATCGGCGGTCGACTGCAGGACAAGCAGGGACCGCGCCGGGTCGCGCTCCTGGGGGGCGTCATCTATGGCGTCGGCGTCATCCTCGCGTCGTTCTCGCACAGCCACGATCAGCTCTGGTTGCTCGTCCTCGGCTATGGCGTCATCAGCGGTTTCGGGCTCGGCTTCGCGTACATCGTCCCGATCGCCATGCTGCAGAAGTGGTTCCCCGACAAGCGCGGACTCATCACCGGGCTGGCTGTCGGCGGGTTCGGCTTCGGTGCGGTGCTGACGTCGCCGATCGCTCAGCGACTCATCGACAGCAACAAGGACATGCCGACAAAGGCTTTCCTGCCGCTGGGCATCGGCTATCTGCTGCTGTCGCTGATCGGCGCGTCGTTCTTCCGCAACCCGCCAAGCGGGTATGCCGTCCCGGGCTTCTCGCCGGCAACGAGTGGTCGCGTCGTCAACAGCGGCAGGGAATACACCGAGAAGGAGGCGCTGCGTACCCCGCAGTGGTATCTGCTCACAGCGCTCCTCACCCTCAACGTCACTGCCGGCATCGCCCTCATCTCCCAGGCCGCGGCCAGCGCCACCGACATCGCCGGGTACACCAAGGCGGGTGCTGCCGGCCTGGTCGGCGCGCTCGCCATCTTCAACGGCGGTGGCCGCATCGTGTGGGCTGTGGTCTCGGACCACATGGGCCGGATGCCAGCATTCGCAACGATGCTCGGGCTCCAGGGTGTCTGCCTGCTGCTGATCCCCCATGCGAGCAGTGCGGCGCTCTTCTTCGTCCTCGCCGCGATCATCTACCTGTGTTACGGCGGGGCGTTCGGCACCATGCCCGCGACCGCCGGCGACTACTTCGGTGTGCGGCACGCCGGGGCCATCTACGGTCTGATGATCCTCGGCTGGAGCCTGGGCGGCATCATGGGCCCGCTGATCATCTCGGCGTTGATCGGTGGCGCCAAGAACTACACCCTCGGGTACACCGTCATCGCGGTCATCGCGCTGGTCTCGATCTCCCTCACCGTGATCACCAAGATCCCCCGCAACCCCCGCACGCGACCGGATGTCAGCACGGACCTCGTCACCCCAGAGCTCCTCACCACAGATCTCGTGACAGCCGGTTCAGCAACCTCTCATCCGTGACGGATGGAGCCAAGATGCCGGAAGTGACGCCAGGACCTGTCGCCCTGGCAGTCGACGTCGGCGGAACCAAGGTGGAAGCCGCTCTCGTCGACGCCGACGGCCAGATCCTCGACCACTCGCGCCATCGCCATCCAACAGGACGCGACGCCTCCTCCGACCAGCTCGCGGCGGCCGTGGTCGACGTGGCACACCGTGCCCTGTCCGCGCTACCTGCAGGCGCGTCGCTCCTGGGCGCCGGCATCGGTAGTGCTGGACCCATCGACCAAGCCGAGGGCACCGTCTCCCCGGTCAACATTCCCGCGTGGCGGGGTTTCGCCCTGCGCGACCTGGTCCGCTCCGTCCTCTCTGATCATGTCGAGCACCCGACGGTGATCCTGGCCACCGACGGCCTCGCAATCACTCTGGCGGAACACTGGGTGGGTGCCGGCAAGGGCGTAGACAACATGATGGGGATGGTCATCTCCACAGGTGTGGGCGGCGGGCTCATCCTTGGAGGCCGACCGAAGCACGGGGCAAGCGGCAACGCGGGTCATATCGGGCACATCGAGGTGAGCGCCATGGATGGTGAGTCCACCTTCGGCCATCCCGGCACGCTGGAGGCGGTCGCGTCCGGGCCCCCATTCGGTCGCGTGGGCGCGACGTCACGGCTGGGCAGGGACCACCGGCGAAGAGCTTTCACGCGACTACGAGCTTGGCGACGAAATAGCTCGCGCCGCCATCACCCGGGCGGGCACCGCCGTTGGGCAGGCGATCTCCAGCGCGGCCGCTCTGCTGGATCTGGAGCTGGTCGTGATCGGCGGCGGATTCTCCCAAGCCACGCCTGACCTTTTCCGTATCATCCGGGAGACCGTGGCGTCCCACCACTTCGAATTCGTACGCAAAGTTCAGGTCGTGCCCTCGAGCCTCTCCGGGGCCGGGCCGCTTATCGGCGCAGCGGCTTTGGTCCACCTGGCTCACTAACCGCCGACGGCCGCGGCCGACCCGGTCTCGGTCGAGCAGGCTGCAGCCTCGAGAGCAGCCGCCGGCCAGCCCGCGGACGCCTGCTACCACCAGTCGTGTGACGATCTGGAGAACGCAGACCTGGGTCTCGCCCGGGTCCTGGCCGCGGGCCTTGCGGACTTCACCGTCAGCGTCGCCAACAACCCGGCGTTACTGGGCCACTGAGGGTTGGTCGCCGAGTCGTGGTTTCGCACGGCCGCTGCGGGTAGACACCTGTGTGGCAGGCAGTCAGGGGACATAGGCCACCCTGCCCACCGTGGTCCCGTCTGCGAGCCGCTGCAACCCGTCCGCGACCGCGTCGAGGGCGAGCCGCTCACTCACCAGCGGCTTGACCACCCCGTCCGCGGCCAGCTTGGACAGCTCGTCATGGCAGATGCGCACCAAAGCAGGATCCTTCGTCGTATAGAGACCCCAATGCAGGCCGAGGATCGAGTAGTTCTTGACCAGGGCATGGTTGAGCGCGACCGACTGAATCTGCCCTCCTGCGAAGCCGACCAGCAGGATCCGACCTTCGAAGGCTATGCACTTGGTCGAGCGCTGGTAGGTGTCTCCACCGACCGGGTCGAACACGACGTCAGCCCCACGGCCGTGGGTGACGTCCTTGACCACTTCGACGAAGTCCTCGGTGTGACGGTCCACGACGACGTCGGCGCCGAGTGCCCGCGCCACCTCGGCCTTTTCGGGCCCACCGGCCACGCCGATGACGCGGGCGCCGGCGGCCTTGCCGAGCTGGACCGCGGCGCTGCCGACCCCGCCGGCGGCGGCGTGCACGAGCAGGGTCTCCCCCGGCTGCAGGTG
>CABEAG010000321.1_pt1 | contig 11399 bp, 7 predicted proteins | sample 3132351 | NCBI WGS metagenome assembly CABEAG01 (sample SAMEA5534342, study PRJEB31848) | metagenome | biome: tundra; feature: field; material: soil | place: USA | collected 2013-05 | depth 0.45 m | reverse complement strand
TCACAGACATGTTCCCTCAGCTGGCCACGTTGCTCCTGCACATCTTGCTGTGGTTGGTCGGCGCTGGGCTGCTGACCGGCGGCGCCGTGTGGTGGTGGCAAAGGCGTCGCGCATTGCGGGGGATACCACCGCTGATGCCTTCACGAACGGTTCGGGAGGTCGAGCCGCCAGCCCGGCGGTTCCTACGCATCGGTCTCGGACTGCTGTGGCTGGTGGACGGGCTGCTGCAGGCACAACGATTCATGCCGGCTGGCTTCGTCGCCCACACTCTGACACCGGGGATCATCACCAGCCCGGGCTGGTTGGTCGATCTCGTCCAACCGTTCGCCCAAACCTGGACGCACCACCCGGTGGCAGCCGACGCGGTCACAGTGAGCATCGAACTGGGCCTCGGGCTGCTCGTGCTGCTCGGGGGTCGGGGTCTGCTCGCACGATCAGCACTGTGGGCCAGCATGTTCTGGAGCGCTGTCGTGTGGGTCGGCGGTGAGTTCTTCGGTGGCCTGTTTGCCACGGGGGCATCTTGGCTCAGCGGTGCGCCCGGCGCCATCTTGGTCTACGTCATGGCGGCCGCGCTGCTGCTGGTCCGGTGGGATCGATGGAGCAGTGGCAACGCCGAGAGGCTGGCCCGACGAGCGGCGGGGGTGTGGATGCTCGCCGCGGCTGCGGTGCAGGCCCTTCCGTGGGAGGGCAACTGGTCGGGGCGAGGGCTGTCCGTACCGTTCGAGATGGGCGCGCACGTCAGCCAGCCGAGCCTCCTTCTCGCGCCGATCACCGTCGCGTCGCATCTGGCTCAGAGCCACCCTGTCGCGATCAATGCCACGATCGTGATCATTCTGGTCACGGTCGGCATCGGTTTGCTCGTCTCGTCAGCGTCCACCTACGTCGCTGCCGGGATCACCATGTGCCTCGCCACCTGGTGGCTGGCCCAGGACTTCGGGGTGTTGGGTGGGCTGGCAACCGACCCCAACACGGCTCTGCCGCTGGCTGTCGTGCTCGCGTCGGGCTGGGCGAGGTGGCCGTCTCGCGCCGCGCCAAGCGGACGGGGCCTCGAGCACCCGGTCCCCGTCGAGCGCCGCGTCCCCCTCGAACGCCGCCCGCCCCTGCGAGCCGGCCTCACCACGGTGGGGGTTGGCGCGGGGCTGGTGGTGCCGCTGTTCCTGCTGGGCACGCTGCTCGGGCCCCCCGACGCATCAGCGGTCGTGGCCGACAGCAGTGGCGGCGTCATCGCCCTACCCCACCGGCCGGCTCCGGGGTTCACGCTGACGGACCAGACGGGCACCACGGTGTCGATGTCAAGGCTGCGCGGAACCCTCACACTGGTGACCTTCCTCGACCCTGTCTGCAGTGACGAATGCCCGATCATCGCCAACCAGATCGCGGCTGCAGAACGCGCACTGGGTCCGCTGGCTGAGAAGGTGCAGATCGTGGCGATCGACACCAACCCGGTCTTCGACCGGGTCGAGGATGTCCAGGCCTTCACCAGATCCCATGGCCTGGGTGACCTGCCCAACTGGCACTTCCTGGTCGGACCGGCCGCGCAGCTGGGGGACGTGCTCGCGGCATACGGCATCGTCGTTCAGGTCCCAACGGTCGGCATGATCGCCCATGGCGAGGGCATCTACTTCATCTCACCCGACGGGACGATGGTGGCGTACCTCGGCGACGGAGCGAACCCGGAGCTGTCCCAGGGCTACTCAACTCTGATCGAGCAAGAGATCCGGAGGCTGCTGGCATGACCCCGGCCTGGGCGACCTGCCCTCACCGTCCCCGAGGTCACCGCGGACAGTATCGGGCACGCACACTCGCGCTCGCCAGCGTGCTTCTGTTGTTGTCGGCCTGTACGCCGTCCCCGTCCGCACCGGTGTCGCCCTTGTCCGCCACTGACAGGGCGCAGCGGCTTGCCACCTCCGCAGGGTCGCCGTTGCGTGCCGCGTCACCGTGGCTGCTGATGCAGGACGACCGCTCCGGCGATGCCGTGTGGCCCAGCGGGGGTGCGTTCCTGGTGCTGCGCACGGTGGATGGTTGGCGACACGTCATCAACATCACCCCAATCGCCGTGCCCACCGGCGGCGGGCTGACCATGGCAGCCAGCTCCGATGCGCTGGTAGTGGCAGCACTGTCGTTCGACCAGATGGTGGTCTCCCCGCTCCTGCGCAGTACCAGCTCCGGCAAGAGCTGGAGTCCTGGACAGCTGCCGGGTGGTCTCACGCTCGCTCGAGAGTCCGTCAGTTTCGGTCCTCGCGGTGTCACCGCCGTCTTGAGCGAGGGCGGCGGCACTGTTGTCGCAGAGGGTCAGACCGGCTGGGGGGTGCTGACCAGCGCCTCACGGCTGGTGCCCGGCGGGCAGCTTCGCCTCGATGCGCTCAGCTGGAGCGTGGGCGGTCGGGGCTGGCTGACCGGCCACGGACCTGCTGGTACGCCGGTGGCATTCACCACCACCGACTCCGGCTTGACCTGGGACGCCGTGGTCGGTCTCGGCTCGGACGCGGTCGCGGCGTTGGCTCCGTGCGGGGCCGGCCAGACGTGGACGCTGCCGGTCGTGCACGCGGGCGGGACCATGTCCATCGCCGCCAGCGTGGACGCAGGCGCCACCTGGGCGACCGGTGCTCCCCTGACAGTTCCGCTGGGACCACCCGCGTGGGGTTGTCACGGCCAGGAGGTGTGGATGCTCGGCGGGGCAGCTGGCGGCGACAACATGTACTCCTCCGCGGACGCCGGGGTGACATGGACCGACAACGGCGTCGCTCCTGCCGGTGTCACTGACCTGGCGCCCACAGGAAGTCACGTAGGTTTCGCCACCACGGCCACGGCGAAGGGGGCCGCCCTGTGGGTCGTGCGCGGTGACGGCGCCGCGTTCTCCCCGGTGGCGCTACCTGGCTGGGTCGCAACTATCGGTAATCCGACGGTGCCCCAGAGCTGATCACGGCAGGGCTGATGCGTACGACGTCGCCCGGGCGGGTCAGCCGCCGACCGTGGGACTGGTGATGAAGGATGTGGTGAGGGCGCTGAGCACCGCTGCGAGGGCGACCCAGGCCCACCACAGCGAAACGATCCCGACCTGCCAGTTCTCAGTGGCCGAGTACTTGCCCACACGGGCGCGGTTCCACATGGCCAGACCCAGGAACAAGGTCAGCAGCAGGTGGAAAAGGTTCGCCCCTGCCAGGAGATACATCGTGGATGCGTAGGCGCTTGCGGCGATCGCGAAGGGGAAGCCGGCGATCTGGACGACCTGCCCGACAGCGACCGCGACGAGCAGGACCACGCCGACAGCGCTGGCCAGGACCAGCCGGCCGCTGTCGCCGCCGCGGATGCCTTTCTCTCCCCAGCGGAACACCACGGCGCTGAGGACCAGACCAGCCGCGAGTACCCACGAGCTCCAGATGGGCGCGGTCGCAGAACCGGCCGGCACCCAGGCGCCCTCGGTGTTCAGACCCCGCAGGTACCGGTAGCTGAACAGCATCGCCATGACGAACGATGCGTCCGCCACGATGATGAACCCGACCCCCAACCGCCACCGTCGACCGACGACGTCGACGTCCTCACGATGAATCGCCGTTCCTGGAGCTGTCGTGGCGCTCATGACCGCACTCCTTCGATGCTCTCCTCATCGGCAGCACTGCCGACGTACGCCGGTTCGACCTTGTCGGGTTCATTGATGGGCGTGAACGGTTCCTCGCCGTAGCCGTAGGCATCGGAGGTCACGACCGGGAGCACTTCGAAGTTCTCCAGCGGGATGGGATTGGGCACCGTCCACTCCAGCGTCTTGCTGCCCCACGGGTTGGACGGCGCGAGCACACCGTGCCGCCAGGAGCTGATCACCGCGTACAGCAGGAAGAGCATTCCGATCCCGATGGCATAGGCGCCCATGGTCGAGACGAAGTTCCCCGTAGCCAGCAGGTTGTCGTAGGTGTAGACCCGGCGCGGTTGGCCCGCAAGTCCCACCGCAAACATCCCCATGAAGGTGACGTTGAAGCCAATCTGTACCAGCCAGAAGGAGATGAAACCGAATCGTTCGTTGAGCATCCGGCCGGTCATCTTCGGGAACCAGAAGGCCAGGGCGCCAATCGCACCGGTCAACCCCGCACCCATGAGCGTGTAGTGGAAGTGGGCCGTGACGAACATGGACCCGTGAAGGGCATAGTCCAGCGGGACATCGGACAGGTAGAGGCCGGTGATCCCGCCGATGATGAAGTTCCACAGCATCGCGTATGTCGACATCATCGGCAGCCGGGTCCAGATCCGTCCACGCCAGATCGTGCCCAGGATGACAAGGAAGAGCATGCCGGTGGGTATGGAGATCATCTCCGTGGTCAGCATGAAGGCCCCGTTGAGGTTGGGTGCCCAGCCGGAGGCGTACATGTGATGCGCCCACACCATGACGCTGAGGACGGAGATGCCCACGATGCCCAGCACCGCGGTGTTGAAGCTGAACAACGGCTTGCGGGAGAACACCGCGGTCAGCTCCATCAGGGCCGCTATGGCCGGGATCAAGATCACGTAGACCTCGGGGTGTCCCATCAGCCAGAACAGGTTCGCGTATAGCCAGGGGCTGCCGCCGCCGGAAGCGATGTAGAACTGAGCCCCCATGGTCCGGTCGAGACCGAGCAGGACTTGTGACGCCATGAACATAGGGAACGCCGGGATGGCCAAGCCGACGCTGGCGACGACTCCGTAGACGAAGATCGGCGTCCGGTTCCACGTCATGCCACGAGCCCGCATGGTTAGCACGGTCGTGGTGATGTTCGCCCCGGCGATGGCACTGGAGATCGCGAAGATGATGATCGTCATCATGTACGCGTCCATGCCCGGTGGCGCCTGATCAGCCAGTGGGGCATAGCCGACCCAGCCGGTCGGGATACCACCCAGGAACGCACCCGACAGGAAGATCGGCACGACGGCGACGATCAGCCAGAGACTCAGGGCGTTCAGGCGTGGGAACGCCATGTCCCGGGCGCCGATCATCAAGGGCATGATGAAGTTGCCGAAGGGGCCAGTCACCATGATGATCGTCGCGATGATCATGATCAGGCCGTGCAGGCCGACGATCGCGTTGTACTGCTGCGGGCTCAGGAAGTTCGAGTTCGGGCTGATGAGGTTGGTGCGGATGAGCATGGCCATGGTGCCGCCTACGCCAAACAAGACCATGGTCAGCACGAGGTACTGGATGCCGATGACCTTGTGATCGGTGGTGAACCGGAAGTACCGACGGATCCCCTGGTCCTTCCCCGCGAGGAAGAGCTCGTCCTGGTGGGTCAGGTCGTGGCCCCGCAGCCAGCCGATCGGCCCGTTGAACGCACCGATCCCCGCCATGAAACCGACCGCCCAGCAGACCATGGTGATGACCGTGACCTGGTCGGGGCCGAAGTCTTTCTCCACCATGAAGTGGCGCGCGATGGCCCACCCGACCACGCCGAGGACCAGGCCGCCCCCGGCGGCCGTGACGATGTTCAGCCGGCGCATCAGGCCGCCGCCGGTTGGCGGCAGCCCCACTACGCGCTCCTCATGCAGCGTGCTCATCGCGCTTCCCTTCGTCGCCCGGTCGTCCTCACGACGCTGCAGCTTCCTGTGTCGTGAGCCACGCAGCAAAATCGGCGCTGCTCACGACGTGGGCCTGAGTCTCCATGTGCGCATGAAGCAGCCCACAGAGCTCGGCGCAGCGCACGGTAAAGGTGCCGAGCTTGTCCGGCGTGACGCCGGTCTTGGTTATCTGACCCGGGTTGGCGTCAACCTTGATCCCCATCTCAACGACCCAGAAGGAGTGGATCACATCCTTACTCGTGACGTGGAAGACCACCGGCCGGTTCACCGGCAGATACAGCTGGTCGGACTCGACATTGCCGTTCTGCGGGTAGCTGAAGGTCCACACCCACTGCTGCCCGGTGACGTTCACAACCATCGCATTGGGCGTCGAAGCCTCGGCCGCGAGGCTCTGCATCTCACCCAGCCCCCAGATCAGCGCAAACATGGTCAGACCTGAGGAGAGCACAATCCACGTCGCCGTGACCCGACCGTTGCCCCGGATCGGCAGGCCGTCGCCGATCGGCGGCTCCGAGCCCCGTGAGCGCCAGCCGATCAGGCTGTAGATCGCGATCGCCAGCACCAGGGCCATCACCGGGGCGGCGGCAACCGAGAAGACGGTCATGGTGCTCTCGACAGCACGCATGGTCGAGGAGGCAGCCGGACCCATCACCCGTGCGGGCACGATGAGGGCGAAGATCGCCAGAACCACGGTCAGGCCCAGCCAGATCCAGACAATCCGCTTGATCTCGACCCGCTGCCACCACGTGCGAATCTGGACTGTCACCGGCTCGGTTTCGGCCATCAGCGGGTGCCTTTCGGTGCGTGGCATCGAGGGATGCGGCTCATGTGACCGAGAATGTTCCGGACATGTAGCCGCGGGTCGACATGGGTCCGCCGAACTTGGCATAGGTGCCGTCCCCGCAGGGGTACTCGCAGTTCCACACGTACTCGCCCGGGCCCCCGGTGACGAACGAGAAGGTCACCACGTCCGGGACCGGGTAGTCCGAGCCCGGAGCAGGTTTGGCTTCGTCGGGCAAGGCCGGCAACGGGACGCTGACGAACAACGGGTCCTGGTTCGTGGGCAGGGCGTGGATCGTGAAGGTGTGTCCGATGACATCCGGGTTCAGCTGCGTCGCGGTCTTTCCGTTGACCGTCACGGTCCCGTCGACCGTGCCGTGCACCTTGGCGAACCAGGGGTTCGTGATGGTGCCGCCCGTGTCGTACTGCTTGATGGTGACGGTCACCAGGGAGTGGGCAGGCACGCTGAGGTTCGTGGTTGGTCCATAGCTGACCCAGTCGGGTTTGCTGCCGCCACCGGGACCGTGCTCTCCCGCCATGCTGTCCGGATACGTGGCAAGCTCCATGAACGCATGTGGCAGAACGCCGACCGGCGTCTGCGCCGTTCCCTTGACCGTCGCCTTGAGCAGTCCGGGGGTGGTGCCAGCCCGAGCGAGAGTGGTGCCGGCCAGGACAACCACCAGGACGCCGGCCGCCACTGCACCCGACGCCCTGAGATACACGCCTATCGTCGGCATTCGTCGCCCTTCGGCCAGAATCTAGCCCGACGCGCGGTGGTCGGTAGGCTCAGGGTGACCCAAGGAGCTATGCGGCGTCAAGGATGGGAGGATCTTCAAGATCTCTTGGGTCTTGGTGATCGGCAGCGGACTGAGTGGTGCGATCCGGTCAGGTCTCGACGGGTTACTTATTCATGGACCGTCAACGCCGCCGCTCTCGGTCTCTATCTAGCCGCCGGCGACTTCTCCGGGGGTTCCCGCCGACCTCGTGTGGGACAGCCCGCGCAGGGATCCACCGCGCCGACCAGCGGCTACGAATGAGGATGTTCCTGGGGGCCCTGGCGACGAGGGCCTCGTGTTCGTCGATACGGCGCGCTGAGCCCCGGGTGTCCGGGATGCACGCGAGCCAACGCTGCGGTCAGCCAGGCTCGGTGGGCGGTTCAGGGTCTGCGCCGGATCCTCTCTGGTTTGAGCTCCACCAACGAGGCGCGGCCGGCGCCAGTCTGTGACGCCTGACGAGCTGTGACGGCCTCGCATATGCAGACACTCGTGGCTGTCACCACCTACGATCACGGCAACATGTGTCCCATGTCCCGGGAGGCGGGAGACCGTGAAATGGCCAAGCAGCCGCACGCTGTCGTGATCGGTGACATCGAGGTGGCCCGACGGACCTGCTCCGAGTTATCCGCGCACGGGTTTGTGGTCACCCACCTTCTGCGTCCGACGGACTCTGAGATGCGTGCAGCTTTGACGCAGGCTGTTAGTGCGGTGGCGGTCCTCGTACGTGGCGACGTCATCGCTCTGCGTTATGCGCTCCTGGTCGAGCATCTGCTGCCCGAGGTGCGCCTGGTGGTGACGCTGTTCGACCGGACCGTTGCCGAGCAGCTCGTGCGGGTGGTTCCCAACTGCCAGGTCACCTCGCCCGCCAACGTTGCGGTGCCGTCGATCATCGGCGCCTGCGTCGGCCCTGACGTCCTGGCCGTTGCATCGCTGGGCGGGATGCCGACGATGGTCCTTGCCGCGGGCGAGGGGATCGAGCTGCGGCGGTGGCCACGACGCGGATGGCTGCGCCGGCTGCCGGCGGTGCTCGCGGGCCAGGTTCGTCCCCACGACGCAGCCACCCGCTTCCTGTTCATCGGGCTGTCGGGGCTCGCGAGCATCCTGGTACTGGACTGGCTCTTGGCCGTGACTGCCTTGCACGAGAATGGGATTCGGGCGTTGTACATCGCCACTCGCGTGGTCGCCACCGTCGGCCCCGGCGATGCAGACGCGCACGCGCCGGGTTGGTACCAAGTGCTCTCCTCCGGCTCCATGCTGCTGACGATCATGTTCACCGCAGTGTTCACCGCCGGCGTCATCAACAGGCTGCTGTCGAGCCGAAGCATCGCCATCATCGGGTCACGGACCGTCCCCACACGTGACCACGTGGTGGTCATCGGACTGGGACAGGTGGGTCTGCGGCTCTGTATCGAGCTTCGAAGGCTCGGGATCAGCGTCGTGGCCGTCGAGCGCGACCCGCGAGCAGTCAACCTGCGGCTGGCCAGGGCCGCCAAGGTGCCTGTCCTGATCGCCCACGCCGAGGACCGGGAGGTCCTGAAAAAGCTCTCCCTTCACCGCGCTCGCGCGCTCGCGGCCATGGGATCCGAGGACCTCGACAACATCGAGGTAGCCATCGCAGCCCTGGCGCTTGCCCCCGACCTTCGCGTGGTCCTAAGAGCCGGCGATGACGACGTGATCACCGAGACGAGGTCGTTGTTCAGGATCGGCGAGGTCCGCAACGTCTCCGCCCTGACGGCCTTCGCGGTGACCCTGGGGTTGGTCGGGCAGACGCCCTGTGCGGTCTACGCCCGCGGGCATCAGCTGGGCGCGGTTCCCTTTGCGGTTCCCGGCGCGGGCACCATCCTCGATGCCGAGCTGCACAGCTCAGTGTCGCGTTGCGACTGCGGTTCGACCGCCGACATCTGAGACCGGCGCGACCGAACCTCTTCAGCTGGTGCGAAAGTCCGCCACCATTGCATACCCCCGCCCCCGGCATCTGCGCAGGTCAGCCTGCGGATGAGTCTGGCCAGCACGGTGGCGCGGACCCAAACTTCCTCACGTATTCCGCACGGACATCGACACCACCCGTCCGCCGAACGCGTTTGCGCAGGTCATCCCTGTAGGAGCGGGGTCGTGTCAAGACCTTGGTGACCCCGGGTTTGGGTTGTCTTCGGTAGCGGCGCGCACGTCGAGATAGGCGTCGGGGTCAAGGCTCGGGCGGAGCCCGACCGCGTAGCGGCCGGAGGGCCTTGAGGCTGGCGCCGTGGTCGGCAACGATATGGGCGGCGGAGACAGTTCGGTGGGCGGTTCCTCACGGGTGAGTTCGGGGTTTGGCGGTGCGCTCGTCAGGGCCGGGGTCCCGGCTGGGTAGGCAGGCCCGGGTGGGCTGCCGGTCATCCCTTCGCCGCGGCAGGTGGCGGCATGATGGGGTGCGCGGTGCACTGGCCGGTGGGGTCAATCACAAAGGGACGACCACGCCACGAAAGGGGTCATGACCTCCCGCGACCCGCACCGACCAGGGAAAGGCCGAGCGTGGGCCTCATGCCACTCTCGGCAGGTGTTCCAGAGCGCGCACGTGACCATCGCGCAGGGCATAGAAGACGAACTCCAGCTGGCGCCTGGCAGCGGCGACACTGCCGATGTTGCGGCCGCGGCGGTCGGCGACCCGCTCCCGCAGCGCCCCGGCGGGGCTGCCTGCCGGGATGCGTTTGACCGACTCGATCGCGGCCCAGCGGACCAGGCGGGAGCCCTGTTTGGTGATCCGTCCGCGGTGGACGTGGGTGTCGGACTCGTGGTGCCTGGGGGTCAGCCCGGCCCAACAGGTCAGCTTCGGCGCCGAGGCGAACCGGGTGATGTCACCGATCTCGGCCACGAACACCGCCCCCAGGGTGGGCCCGATGCCGGGGATCTTCTGGACCGCGGTGTATCCCGGCTCGCGGGCCATCCGCCCGCGGACCATGCTGGCGAACAGGTCGACCTCGAAGTCGAGGTCATCCATCAGCCGTCGCAGCGAGGCGATCCGGGCCGCGTACGGGGCCGGCAGGTCCAGCCGGTCCAACAACTCCGTGCCGGCCAGGCCGAACAGGTCGCTCATCAACACCTGCACCCCGCACTTGGCCAGAACGGCGTGGACCTCGGCCTTGCAGTGCGACCGTAACCCGACCAGCTTGGCCCGGTGCCGCACCAGCTCACGCAGCTCCCTGGTCGCCGGGGGTGCGATCCACGCCTCGGGCAGGCGGCCCATCCGCAACAGGTCGGCCAAGTCGGTGGCGTCGCGGACGTCTTCTTGACCCGGCGGTACTCAAAGGCCTTAACACCCAACGGGTGGGCCAGGTGCACACTGGCACCACCGGCCTGCAACGCATCGACCGCCCAGTACCAGCCGTAGGTGGCCTCCAACACCACCTCCGGACACTCACCGGCCCGGGCCATCACAGACGCCAACCGCTCGACATCGTTGACGATCCGCACACTCTCGAGCACCTCACCACCCTCGGTGGTCCGCACGATCACCGTCCGGCGACGGTGCAGATCGATTCCTACAAACTGTTTACCGGCATACGCTTCCATCGTGGGCCTCCTTGCCCTCGCGTGTCGCACATGAACGCTCCCAATCATCACGCTGGGAGGTGTCACGTGGGGAGCGGAGGAGGCCCCGCTCCTACATCGCATCACAGGCCTGCAGGGTGGCGGTCCTCCTTCCGGGAGGGCCGCCACACACATTTAACGCACACTTTTTGGCCACGCGGCTGAGCCGACTAGGCAGTTCAGACCGTACGGCGTTTGGCCCGCTTGGCAAATCCGTCCAACGCCGAGATCACCTCGGGCGCCTCCCACACGCGGTCACGCGCTCCCTTGCCGATCAGCTGCAACACTCCATCGCCGACGAGTCGATCGATCGCTTGCTGGGCGTTGCTGGTGGCCAGGGACAGTTCTCGGGCCACCAGCGGCATATCGATCACTGGGTGCTGGATCAACAGATCCGCCAGCCGGTGGGCGGCCGCTCCCCTGCGAGCAGTGATGAGGTCCGACCAACGGGCGCGCGTCGCCCGCAGGTCGGCGGCGAGGCGGCGGCCGTTGCCGATGGCTGGGAAGGTGGCCTCCGCCATGACCTTGACGATGGGCTCGGGGTCCCCTGCGCGGTATGCCGTCAAGGCGGCGAAGTAGGTTCCGGTGTCGCCGAGCAGGCCGGCCGAAACTGGCACGGTCACCGACCTGGCCAGCCCGCCGGCCTTCAACAACGCGTGGACCAGGGCACGCCCAACCCTGCCATTGCCATCAGGGAAGGGGTGGATCGTCTCGAACTGCGCGTGGGCGATCGCGGCC
>CABEAG010000312.1_pt1 | contig 11563 bp, 8 predicted proteins | sample 3132351 | NCBI WGS metagenome assembly CABEAG01 (sample SAMEA5534342, study PRJEB31848) | metagenome | biome: tundra; feature: field; material: soil | place: USA | collected 2013-05 | depth 0.45 m | reverse complement strand
CTCGTGGTGTTGAGCAGCCTGCCGACGTGGCTGGGTGGCGTCGACCTTTTCTGCGCCCTGACGGCGATGACGACGATGGGCGTGGCCGCGGTCGTCCTGGGCGCCCCCGCATCCGACCTCACGTCGCGATCGGCCGCTGAGTGGCACCCGCTGCAGGTGAAGAGCCTGGCAGCGATGAGCGTCATCGTGCTGATCGGGATGCACGACACCGGGATATTCGCGGCAGCGCCGTTGTCATACACCCGGTGCATGGGCTGGCCGATCTGGCAGCTGATCGGCACCGACCTTCATCCCTGGCTTCAAGACCTGCGACTGGGGCTGGCGGGCCTTGGGGCACTACTCGTCATCACGACGGCGGTGATGGCCGCGCGTACTGAGCGGCTACGCAGGTGGGGCATCGTCATCGGAACGCTGTTCGCGGCCGAGATGGTGCTGGGTCTGGTGATTCGCGCCGGGGGGATCAATGCCGGAGTGGCCTCGGCATACTCGGTGCTGGCGGTCGCATTGCTGTCGTGCCTAGGGCTGCTGATGGCCGTCGCATGGTCAGCTCAGGTCGCCACCGGCGATGACATCGCCGAGCGCGAACCAGTCGGAGCGAGTCCAGGCGCCGGAGACGTCGCGTTGGACCAGGCCACCGAAAGGTGGATAGTCCGGGAACGCCCGATGAACTGACTCGGTGAGCGAACGAAATGGAGCGTCATCGTGGGGCGCGAGCCACAGGACCGTATCCACGTGGACCGGCCGACGTCAGCGTGAAGCGAAGATGGCCGGCAGTGTCGACGTGTGGGCCGTGCGCAGCTCATCCAGCGGCAGGGTGAAGTGACCCTGCACGTCCAGCGCTCTGGCCTCATCGTCAACCACGCCGATGCGGGCATGGGCAAAGCCCGTCGCCGTGCACAGGTCGGTGAACCGCGCCTTTGCGGTGGCGGGCACGGCAACGATCGCGCGGCCGGTCGACTCGCTGAACAGCAACGTGAACGCGTCCACGCCATCGCGCTCGCAGACCTCGTCAAGCCAGATCCGGGCACCGACCCCGTTACGCAGCGACGCCTCCGCCAGGGCGACCGCGAGGCCTCCCTCGGACAGGTCGTGTGCGGCCACGACGAGGCCATCGCGGGAGGCGTTCACCAGGATCTCACCGAGCTGACGCTCACGCTCAAGGTCAACCCGCGGCGGCAGACCACCGAGGTGGTCGTGCGCGACCTGGGCCCAGGCCGATCCACCGAACTCGTCAGTCGTGGTGCCCAACAGGTAGATGGCCTGGCCGGACTCCCCTGAAACGGTTGCCTTCCAGCCTGACGGCGTCCGTCGGGCCACGTCGTCCATGACGCCGAGGACTGCCACCAGCGGGGTCGGATGGATCGCGACGTCGCCGGTCTGGTTGTACAGCGAGACGTTGCCGCCGGTCACCGGGATGCCGAGCGTCCTGCAGCCCTGCGCGATGCCCCGCACGGCCTCTGCGAACTGCCACATGACACCCGGGTCCTCCGGCGAGCCGAAGTTCAGACAGTCCGAGATCGCCAGCGGCACGGCCCCGGCAGTCGAGACATTGCGATAGGCCTCGGCCAGCGCGAGCTGCGCACCGGCATACGGGTCGAGCTTGGCGTAGCGGCTGTTGCAGTCCGTCGAGATCGCGACACCACGGCCGGTCTCCTCGTCGACGCGCACCACCCCGGAGTCGTCCGGCATCGCAAGCGCGGTGTTGCCCATGACGTAGCGGTCGTACTGGTCGGTGATCCAGGACTTGTCGCACAGGTTCGGCGAGGCCATCAGCGCCAGCAGCGCCGCCTTGAGCCCCTCGCCGTCCGCGGGGCGAGCCAGGTGGTCCGGAACGTTGCCCTGCAACGCATCCAGGTATGCCGGCCGCTGCATCGGGCGGTTGTAGATGGGCCCGTCGTGGGCCACGGAGCGCGGCGGTACGTCGATGATCAGCTCGTCGCCCCAGAAGACCTCAAGGTGCTTGCCGTCGGTGACCTCGCCGACCACGGTCGCCTCGACGTCCCAGAGCTTGGTGATCGCCATGAACTCCTCAAGCTTGGCCGGCTCGACGACTGCCATCATCCGTTCCTGGGACTCTGACATGAGGATCTCTTCGACGCGAAGCGAGGTGTCACGCAACGGGACCCGATCAAGCCAGACGCGCATGCCGCCGTCACCGTTGGACGCGAGCTCGCTTGTCGCACAAGACAATCCGGCGCCACCAAGGTCCTGGATGCCGTCGACCACGTGCGCGGCGTACAGATCCAGGCAGCACTCGATCAGCACCTTCTCGGCGAAGGGATCGCCAACCTGGACCGCGGGGCGCTTGGCCGGACCGTCCGCGTCAAACGTCTCGGACGCGAGGACGGAGACACCGCCGATGCCGTCGCCCCCGGTCTTAGCGCCGAAAAGGATGACCAGGTTGCCGACGCCGGAAGCCTTGGCGAGGTGGATGTCCTCGATCCGCATCTTGCCGACCGAGAGCGCGTTGACCAGCGGGTTGCCCTGGTAGCAGGAGTCGAAGACGACCTCGCCGCCGATGTTTGGCAGGCCGAGGCAGTTACCGTAGCCACCGACCCCGGCGACGATGCCCGGCAGCACCCGCAGTGTGTCCGGGTGGTCAATGGCACCGAACCGCAACGAGTCCATGACGGCAATCGGGCGCGCACCCATCGACATGATGTCGCGAACGATCCCGCCGACGCCGGTCGCGGCACCCTGGTAGGGCTCGATGTATGACGGGTGGTTGTGGCTCTCGACCTTGAAGGTCACCGCCCAGCCGTCCCCGATGTCGACAACGCCGGCGTTCTCGCCGATGCCGACCAAGAGCTTCTCGTTCATCTGGTCGGTGGTGTGCTCGCTGAACTGCGCAAGGTGGACCTTGGAGGACTTGTACGAGCAGTGCTCGGACCACATCACGGAGTACATCGCCAGCTCGGCAATGGTGGGACGCCGCCCGAGAATCTCGCGAATGCGGTCGTACTCGTCAACTTTCAGCCCGAGCGCGGCCCAGGGCTGCTGGGTGTCCGCAGTCGTCGAGGCATGCCCGACCGTGTCGATGTTGGTCTTGGCAACGAAGGTCACGCGTTCACCACTGACTTCAGGACGGATGTGAAGAACTTGAGGCCGTCCAGGGACGGGCCGTAGCCCGCCTCGACGGAGTGCTCGGGGTGGGGCATCAGGCCGACCACGTTTCCGCGCCGGTTGGTGATGCCGGCGATGTCACGGTAGGAGCCGTTGGGATTGCGGCTGGCAAAGCGGTCGTACCTGCCGGTCCCTGACGTCATTGAGGTGGCTGAGCCCGGTGCTTCGACGACGTAGCGGAACGTCACCCTGCCCTCACCCTCGAGCTCGTCGAGAGTGGACTCGTCGGCGACGTACTGGCCGTCCTGGTTCTTCAGGACGATGGTGATCTCTTCGCCCGGCATGAAGTCCGACGTCCAGGCGCTCGTGGCGTTCTCGACGCGCAGGCGCTGGTCGCGGCAGATGAAGGTGCGGTGGTCGTTCTGGATCATCGCTCCGGGCAGCAGGTGCGACTCACACAGGATCTGGAAGCCGTTGCAGATGCCCAGCACTGGCAGACCACCCTTGGCGGCCGGGATCAGCGCGGACATGACCGGTGCAAACCGGGCGATGGCACCCGCGCGCAGGTAGTCGCCATAGGAGAAGCCACCGGGGAGCACGACCGCGTCGACATCGCGCAGCGAGTCGTCGCCGTGCCACAAGGTGACGGGCTCGCCACCGGCGATGCGGACAGCCCGGCGGGCGTCGTGGTCATCCAGCGAGCCCGGGAAGGTCACGACGCCGATCCTCATGCCTGCGACTCCGCGGAACTCGAATCCACAGGCGACTCCACCCGGACGCTGACCACATCCTCAATGACGGGGTTGGACAGCATCGTCTCGGCAGCCTCGCGAGCGGCAGCCAGCACCTCGTCGGTGACCTCACCCTCGACGGTCAGGATGAACCGCTTGCCCTGACGGACATCGGTGAACTGATGGAAACCCAACCGCGGCAAGGCAAAGGCGACTGCCTGCCCTTGGGGGTCGAGAATCTCGGACTTGAGCATCACATCGACGACGACGTTTCCCATGCGAGGTGCTCCTCAGGTGCGTGGCTTGGTCACGTGAAGTTTATGGGATGGTCAGGCGAAGGCTTGACCGGTCAATGACTCGAAGGCCTCGATGTACTTCGCCCGGGTGGCTTCGACGATGTTGTCGGGGAGCGCGGGCGGCGCGTCGCCGGACGACCTGTCCCAGCCGCTGGCCGACGAGGTGAGCCAGTCGCGGACGAACTGCTTGTCGTAGGAGTCCTGGGCCCGACCGGGCTGCCATGCGGCGGCCGGCCAGAATCGCGAAGAGTCGGGGGTGAGCACCTCGTCGGCGAGCACGATCATCGGGTTGCCGTCCGCGTCGGGGTGTGATCTGTCGAAGCCGAACTCCACCTTGGTATCGGCCAGCAGGATGCCACGGTCGGCGGCAATCTCGTTGCCACGCTTGAGGATCGCAATGGTGAGGTCTCGCACGCGGGCGGCGACCGGCATACCGATCTCGACTGCGACCTCGGCAAACGTCATCGGCTGGTCGTGCTCGCCGATCGGGGCTTTGGTCGACGGCGTGAAGATCGGCGCGGGCAGCAGGGCGCCATCCACCAACCCGGCGGGCAGGGGAACCCCACAGACGGAGGACGACTGGCGGTACTCCGCAAGGCCGCTGCCGGTCAGATAGGCCCGTCCGATGCATTCGACCGGCACCATGTCGAGCCGCTGGACCAGGACCGCACGCCCGGCCACGGCATCAGGCACCTCGGTGGAGATGACGTGGTTCGGGATGATGTCGGTCAGCTGCTCGAACCACCAGAGCGAGAGCTGGGTCAGGACCTTGCCCTTGTCAGGGATCTCGCTGTCCAGGATGAAGTCGAACGCCGAGATCCGGTCCGTGGCCACGAGCAACAGCTGGTCCTGGCTGGTCGCACCGGTGGAGGCGTCGATCGGTGCGTACAGCTCACGCACCTTGCCCGAGTAGACGCGGGCGTAACCGGGCAGTTCCAACGGCACATTCATTGCGGACCTTTCATGACGGGACCGGGACCTCGCCGCGCTGGGCTGCGAGCGCGATGTCGGTGCGGTGCTGCGAACCCTTGACCCTGATCCGGTCAACGGCGACGTAGGCGCGGGCGCGGGCCTGCGCCAGATCTGCGCCGGTCGCGAGGACGGACAGGATCCGGCCGCCCGCGGACACGAGGGAACCGTCCTTGCCGATGGCCGTTCCCGCATGCAGGACGTACGCGTCGCCGCCGACCTCGGGGAGACCCTCGATGACGTCGCCGGCACGTGGTGACTCGGGATAACCCTTGGACGCCACGACCACGGTCACGGCGTACTCCGGACGCCACCGAAGAGCGGCGACCTCGTCAAGCTTGCCGACGGCGGCCGCATACAACAAGCCACCAAGGGGTGTGGCCAGCCGAGCCAGAACGACCTGCGTCTCCGGGTCGCCGAACCGGGCGTTGAACTCGATCACCCTCATCCCCCGTGAGGTAAGCGCGAGCCCGACATACAGCACTCCGACGAACGGCGTCCCGCGATGGCGCATCTCGTCGATGGTCGGCTGAGCGACACGATCCACGACGTCCTGGACCAGGGATTTGGGAGCCCAGTCCAACGGTGAGTAGGCGCCCATGCCGCCGGTATTGGGGCCCTTGTCGTCGTCCGACAGCCGTTTGAAGTCCTGTGCCGGAGCCATGGGCACCACCGTGGTGCCATCCGTGATGCAGAACACCGAGATCTCAGGCCCGTCCAAGAACTCCTCGACGACGATCCGCCCATTCGTCTTGTCAAGACACTGAACGGCGTGGGCGAGTGCGCTCAAGCGGTTGTCCGTCACGACAACGCCCTTGCCGGCGGCCAGGCCATCGTCCTTGACGACGTATGGCGCCCCGAGAGCGTCCAGGGCTCCGGCCACCTCTTCGACGGTGGTGCAGACGTGGGCCAGGGCGGTCGGCACGCCCGCCGCTGCCATAACCTCTTTGGCGAACGCTTTGCTCCCCTCGAGCATGGCCGCCTCCGCTGACGGCCCGAAGCAGGCGATACCGCGCTCCCGCACTGCGTCGGCCACGCCCGCGACGAGGGGCGCCTCCGGTCCGACGACGACCAGGTCCACGCCGAGTGACGCTGCCAGAGCCGCGACCCCAGCGCCGTCCAGCACGCCCTGCGGCAGCTCACGGCACAGTGCAATGGCGTCAATACCAGGGTTGCCGGGTGCGGCGATGACGGCGTCGACAGACGGGTCGAGAGTCAGAGCCTTGACGATGGCGTGCTCACGAGCACCGGTGCCAATGACGAGAACCTTCACGGTCGGAAGCCTAGGCGACCGGCGCACGGTGTGCGCGACGCCCCGGGAGGCAGGATGGTTGGCTACCCCCATGGATGGGCTTGTCGACCAACTGGTCTGCCGGACAGCTCGCCGCACACTAGACTTGTGGGTTGGTTATGCCGGCCCATGGCCCGGCCCATGTTCCCGGCCCCTTCGGTCGAAGGACATCGTTCCACAATGCGACTCAGGCGGGGCAGTGACTGTTTCGGAAAAGCCGATCGACCCTTCGACACACCACGACAACCCGGTGACGCCGGACGCCGTTGCGGCGCAGATCGCCATCGAGCAAGACCATGTCGACAAGGTCTATACCGAGCTCGGCAAAGCGTCGGAGCGCGCCTCGTTGGTGGAGGCCGAGGGGCTTGCCCGCGGCAGGATCTCTCGCACCGGCGACGTCCGCGACGAGGAGATCACCGGCCTGTTCGAACGAGACGCCTTGGTGTTCAACGCCAACAGGCGACGCGCCACGCTCGAGATGCAGTACGAAGGCCTCGTCTTCGGACGGTTGGACCTCGATGACGGCCCTTCCGACGGCGCTGACCGCGAGGTTCGTTATGTGGGTCGCCTGGGCGTTCGTGATGACGACTACGAGCCGTTGGTGATCGACTGGCGTGCGCCCGCCGCAGCGCCCTTCTATCGCTCCACACCCGTCGAGCCCCTCGGCGTACTGCGCCGAAGGGTGTTGCGCTGCAAGGGTTCCGACGTCGTCGGCATCGAGGACGACCTGATGGTCCCCGAGGCGCCGGACGACCTCGTGGTCGTCGGTGATGGCGCACTGATGGCAGCCCTGACCCGAACCCGCGGCGCCCGGATGCGCGACATCGTCGCCACGATCCAGCGCCATCAGGATGAGGCCATTCGAGCACCCGCGCGGGGGGTCACGGAGATCACCGGAGGCCCCGGCACAGGCAAGACGGTCGTGGCGCTGCACCGCGCGGCATACCTCCTGTATTCCGATCGCCGCCGGTTCGAGTCCGGCGGAATCCTGGTCGTGGGGCCGTCCGCGGCGTACACGGCATACATCGAGCGGGTCCTGCCCTCGCTGGGCGAGGACTCAGTGACACTGCGGTCACTTGGCGACGTGGTCGAGGGGATCACCACCGAGCGGCTCGACCCTCCGGAAGTCGCCGCGATGAAGGGCTCGCTGAAGATTCGGCGAATCCTCTCGCGGGTGGCCCGCGACGTCACTCCCGACACACCAACCCAGCTGCGCGTCTTCGTCGCCGGGCGTGCGATCCGGCTCGACTCCGACGTCCTGGACCGTGTCCGTCTTCAGGTGCTGCGCACTCACCAGCGCAACCTCGCCCTCGATGCCGCCACACAGGCGCTGGCCGACGCCGCATGGGCCGACAACCCCGAGGGCGAGCACACGGTGTTCATGGAGAAGTTCCTCGACCACATGGACGTGGAAGCCTTCCTGCGCGAGTGGTGGCGACCGCTGGATGCGCGCGAGGTGCTGCTGTGGCTGGCCGATCCTGCGCGAACGCAGCGTTACGCGGCTGGCGTGCTGAGCCCTGCCGAGGCCACGCTCCTGAGTGACTCGGTGCGGACGTCGATCGACACCGGGACCTGGTCCGTGGCCGACGTCGCGCTGATCGATGACCTTGCCACCCGACTCGGCCCGATGCGCCAGACCGACAAGGAAGAGCGCAGCTTCTACGAGGTCGAGGAGGTCGACGACTTCACCGGGCAGCGTGTGTTCGACCCTTCAACAGGCCGCCCGGCCTGGGAGGTCAACCCCACCGGCTACCAGGTCACGCCCCACACCATGCGGGAGCGGCTGATGAACGGCCGGCTGGAGCAGCCCGACGAGTACGCACATGTGCTGATCGACGAAGCGCAGGACATCTCCCCCATGCAGTGGCGGATGCTCGGGCGTCGCGGTCGCTGGTCGTCATGGACCGTGGTCGGGGACGCTGCGCAGGCCTCATGGCCCGACGCCGATGAAGCGCACCAGGCTCGCGAGCAGGCCTTCGGCAGCCAGGTGCGCTCGCTGTTCCACATGGATACCAACTACCGCAACGCGCGCGAGATCTTCGACTACGCGGCCGATGTGATCCGCGCTGAGGTCCCTGACGCCGACTTCCCGCTGGCCGTGCGCGAGACCGGCGTCTCACCGATCGTCACATCGGTGACGGGAGATGGGATCCCGGCCGCCGTCGCCCAGGCGGTGGAGGTGCTGCTGGGCGAGGTCGCGGGGTCGATTGCCGTGATCTCCCCCGCACGCTGGATCGCATCGATCAGGGCGGCGTCGGACGTCTCCTCGGGTCGCGTCAACGTCGTCGACCCGATGTCGACCAAGGGTCTGGAGTACGACGCCACGGTGATCGTGGATCCGGCCGAGATCACCGCTGAGTCCCCCGGCGGCGTCCGCGTTCTGTATGTCGCCCTCACGCGCGCGGCGCACCGGATGACCGTGCTCGAGCTGGAGCGCTGATGGGACCCTTTGCTCAGTTCAAACCGGTTTCAGCGCCTGATTCGGCGCCGTCGAGCGGTCTGAACTGAGCAAAGCGGTTTGAACTGAGCAAGGGGTGGTCAGCCGAGCAGCGAGTGCCGCTCGATGATCTCGTCGCGACCGGGCCCGACCCCGATCGTCGACACCCGGGCGCCGATAAGCTCCTCGACCCGCAGGATGTAGGCCCGGGCGTTGGCCGGCAGCTCCTCGAACGAGCGGCAGGCCGTGATGTCCTCCGACCAGCCTGGGAGGTTCTCGTAGATGGGCTTCGCGTGGTGGAAGTCGCTCTGGCTCATCGGCATCTCGTCGTAGCGCTCTCCACCCACGTCATAGGCCACGCAGACCGGCAGCTGATCGAGCCCGGTGAGGACATCGAGCTTCGTGACGACAAAGTCGGTGACGCCGTTGATCCGCGCCGCATAGCGCCCGACCACCGTGTCCATCCAACCGCAGCGACGGGGCCGACCAGTCGTGGTCCCGTACTCAGCGCCGGCCTCGCGCAAGAACTCGCCCTTGTCATCAAGCAGCTCAGTGGGGAAGGGTCCTTCGCCGACCCGTGTGGTGTAGGCCTTGAGGATGGCGATGACCCGGTCGATCCGCGTCGGCGGCACTCCTGACCCGGTGCACGCGCCACCCGCGGTCGGGTTGGACGAGGTGACGAACGGGTAGGTGCCGTGGTCGACATCGAGCAGCGTCGCCTGACCGGCCTCGAACAGGACCGTCTTGCCCTCGTCCAGCGCCTTGGTGAGCAACAGGCCGACGTCCACCACCATGGGACGCAACCGTTCGGTGTACAGCTTGAACTCGTCGAGAACCTCGTCGACCTCGACGGCTCGACGGTTGTAGATCTTCACGAGCATCTGGTTCTTGACGTCGAGAGCAGCCTCGACCTTCTGTCGCAGGATCGACTCGTCGAACAGGTCCTGCACCCTGATGCCGACGCGCGCCATCTTGTCGGCATAGGTCGGGCCGATGCCCCGACCGGTCGTGCCGAGCCGGCGAGATCCCAGGAACCGCTCGGTCACCTTGTCCAGCACACGGTTGTACGGCGTGATCAGATGAGTATTGGCGCTGATGACCAGCCTGGACGTGTCGATGCCCCTGGCGTTGAGCGCGTCGATCTCCTCGAACAGCACGGCCAGGTCGACGACGACGCCGTTGCCGATGACGGGGATGCAGCCAGGGGTCAGGATGCCGCTGGGTAGCAGGTGGAGGGCGTATTTTTCGCCACCGATGACGACGGTGTGACCGGCGTTGTTGCCGCCGTTGAACTTCACGACATAGTCGATCCTGCTCCCCAGCAGATCGGTCCCCTTCCCTTTGCCCTCATCGCCCCACTGGGCACCGACCAGCACGATCGCGGGCATATAGCCTCCTCAACTTGACTGTGTCTGACCTGGCTTTGACTCGACCGCGCGCCCAAAGGCTACCGGCAGCGGTGCTCCGGCACCGAACCCGGACCTCCAACCGGACCGTGCCGTCAACCGGACGACTCGGTGTCGCCGATCTTGAGCAGCCCACGGCTCTGGGCTGCAGCCCCAAGCTGGAAGCGGGTTTGCGCCCCGAGGTCGTCCATCAGCTTGGCCACCCGCCGGCGGACCGTCCGCAGGCCCCACCCCAGGTACCGGGCGATCGCCTCGTCCTTGACGCCGCTGGCGAGCAGGACCAGCAGCTGTCGGTCCTGCGAGATGTCCCGGCGGGCTCCTGGCATCGGATGTGCGAGATCCCAGGCGTAGTCGAACATGGTCGTGAACGCCGCGATCAGCATCGGGTTGCGCATGACGATGTGGTCGGACTCCGCTGACCCCCAATCGGCCATGGCAAGAACGACGTCGGCGCCAAAGATCGCGAACTCGCTGGGTGGGCTCGCGCTGACACGTTGCTGCTCCCCGGCATCTGCCATTGACCGCACCCAACGCCGACCGACGGGGTCCTCAAGCGCCTCAATGGAGTAGATCGCCCTTTGCTCGCGGCCCCCGGCGAGCGCCCCCCGACGCAGTCGAGCACCGTCCTCGTCGAGCCCGGGACCAACCTTCAGACTGAGGACGCAGTTGCGGATCAGTCCGGTAGTGCTCCGTAACGTGTGCTCGACCAAGGCCACCGCCATCTGCGAAGACACAATCTCCCAGACTGGCTTGGCCTCCGCCGCGCCTCGGGAGTCGCCGGCCGCCCGATGCTCGGCGGCGAATCTCGCGATGGCAGCCCGGGCGTCCACGAGCTCGCGTCGGCGGGTGTCCAACCTCGCCTCCTCGTCCCCGAGCAGGCGTTCGAGGGCGGGCCGGGGATGCTCAACGAGTATCAGTCCGTCGACCGTCTCGCGCACGAGCCGATTGCCGATGAGCGACTCGAGGGCCTCGGTCGCCAGGCCGAGACTCCATCCCAGCTCGGCGGCAATCGGCGCGAGGGTGGATGGGCCCGAACGCAGGATGCGCCAATAGAGCTCCTCGGCGTCGGCAGAGATCTGGAAGACGGCGAGGTGCGAGCTCACGGCGAGCAGACCGTCGCGTAGGCCGTGAAGGAGTCGGCGGGATCCGCTGTGCAGGCTTGGCCGGCAGCTGCGGTGTCGGAGCCCAACGTGAGAAACGTCATGTGTGGCAGGTTAGGGCCATTGGCACTCTTAGGCCACTTTCGGACGTGTCGACAGGCAATCATGCAAGGGACCGAGGTTGAACACAGCACCAAGGGACAAACCGATCGAGGTCGCGGCCGTCTCATCCTCAACAGAGGGACGACAACCGTAGGGGGCGGGCCGGGA
>CABEAG010000303.1_pt1 | contig 11715 bp, 10 predicted proteins | sample 3132351 | NCBI WGS metagenome assembly CABEAG01 (sample SAMEA5534342, study PRJEB31848) | metagenome | biome: tundra; feature: field; material: soil | place: USA | collected 2013-05 | depth 0.45 m | reverse complement strand
CCCGAGATCATCGTCAACAACGAGAAGCGCATGTTGCAGGAGGCTGTGGACGCCCTCTTCGACAACGGCCGTCGTGGTCGCCCGGTCACAGGTCCCGGCAACCGTCCGCTGAAGTCGCTCTCCGACATGCTCAAGGGCAAGCAGGGTCGCTTCCGCCAGAACCTCCTCGGCAAGCGCGTCGACTACTCCGGCCGTTCGGTCATCGTCGTCGGTCCGCAGCTGAAGCTGCACCAGTGTGGTCTGCCCAAGCAGATGGCCCTGGAGCTCTTCAAGCCGTTCGTGATGAAGCGGCTGGTCGACCTCGACCACGCTCAGAACATCAAGAGCGCCAAGCGCATGGTCGAGCGGGCTGGCGGAAACAACGAACGCTATAGCCACGTGTGGGACGTCCTCGAAGAGGTCATCACCGAGCACCCTGTGCTGCTCAACCGTGCGCCCACGCTGCACCGCCTCGGCATCCAGGCCTTCGAGCCTCAGCTCGTCGAGGGCAAGGCCATCCAGATCCACCCGTTGGTCTGTTCGGCCTTCAACGCCGACTTCGACGGTGACCAGATGGCTGTGCACCTGCCGTTGTCTGCAGAGGCCCAGGCCGAAGCCCGCATCCTGATGTTGTCGAGCAACAACATCCTCAAGCCGGCCGATGGCCGTCCGGTGACCATGCCCACCCAGGACATGATCGTCGGCATCTACTTCCTGACGGTCCCTGTCGAGAACGGCAAGGGCACCGGTCGTGCGTTCTCCTCCGTGGCGGAGGCCCGGATGGCGTTCGACGCCCACCAGCTCGAGCTGGGCTCGACGGTCAAGATCCGTATGAAGGACGTCGTTCCGCCGGCGGGCATGACCCTGCCGGAGGGTGTCCAGGCTGACGAGAACGGCATCATCGCCGCGCTCACCGTCGAGACCACCCTGGGTCGGGCGCTCTTCAACGAGACGCTGCCGCTGGACTACCCGTTTGTCGACGAGAAGGTCGACAAGAAGCGGCTGTCGCTGATCGTTAATGACCTGGCTGAGCGATACACCAAGGCTCAGGTTGCGGCCTCGCTGGATGCGCTGAAGGAGACCGGCTTCTCGTGGGCCACCCGTTCGGGTTCCACGGTCGCCATCTCCGACGTCGTCACGCCGCCGCGCAAGATCGAGATCCTTGAGGGCTACGAGACCAAGGCCGCCAAGGTTCAGACCCAGTACGAGCGTGGTCTCATCACCGACGATGAGCGTCGTCAGGAGCTCATCGAGATCTGGACGCAGGCGACGAACGAGGTCGCCAAGGAGATGGAAGCCAATCTCCCGCACAGCAACCCCATCTACCGGATGGTGTCCTCCGGGGCGCGCGGCAACTGGATGCAGCTGCGACAGATCGCCGGCATGCGTGGCCTGGTGTCCAACCCGAAGGGCGAGATCATCCCGCGCCCGATCAAGGCGAACTTCCGTGAGGGTCTGTCCGTTCTGGAGTTCTTCATCTCGACGCACGGGGCCCGCAAGGGTCTGGCCGATACCGCACTGCGTACCGCCGACTCGGGCTACCTGACCCGTCGTCTGGTGGATGTCTCGCAGGATGTCATCGTTCGTGAGGAAGACTGCGGAACCGACCGTGGGTTGTTCATGCCGATCGTCCAGAAGAACAGCCAGGGCGTCCTGGTCCGACATGATGACGTCGAGACGAGCGTCTACGCGCGGACGCTTGCCGAGGACGTCGAGCACAACGGAGCGCTGCTGGCCAAAGCCGGCATCGACCTGGGTGACGTCGTCATTGGCGCACTCGTGGCGGCCGGGATCGAGAAGGTCCGGGTCCGTTCGGTTCTGACCTGCGACTCCAAGGTCGGCACCTGCGCCGCCTGCTACGGCCGATCCCTGGCCACCGGCAAGATGGTCGACATCGGCGAGGCGGTCGGCATCATCGCCGCCCAGTCCATTGGCGAGCCTGGCACCCAGCTGACGATGCGCACCTTCCACACCGGTGGTGTGGCAGGCGATGACATCACGCAGGGTCTGCCGCGTGTCGTCGAGCTCTTCGAAGCGCGCACCCCCAAGGGCGTGGCTCCGATCGCCGAGGCCAACGGCCGCGTCATGATCGAGGACACTGACAAGACACGCCGGATCGTGCTCACCCCGGATGATGGTTCCGAGGAACACGCCTACCCGGTGAGCAAGCGCTCGCGTCTGCTCGTCGCGGATGGCGATCACGTCGAGGTTGGCCACAAGCTGGTCCAGGGCGCGATCGACCCGAAGCAGGTGCTGAGGATCCTCGGCCCACGTCAGGTGCAGATGCACCTGGTGGACGAGGTCCAGAGCGTCTACCGCCAGCAGGGTGTCTCGATTCACGACAAGCACATCGAGGTCATCGTCCGTCAGATGCTCCGTCGCGTCACGATCATCGAGGCCGGCGATGCCGACCTGCTGCCCGGCGAGCTTGCCGAGCGCGGTCGCTTCGAGTCCGAGAACCGTCGTGTGCAGTCCGAGGGCAACAAGCCTGCCTCCGGTCGACCCGAGCTGATGGGTATCACCAAGGCTTCGCTGGCGACCGAGTCCTGGCTGTCGGCGGCGTCCTTCCAGGAGACCACTCGGGTGCTGACGGATGCGGCGATCCATGCCAAGTCCGACACGCTGCTCGGCCTCAAGGAGAACGTCATCCTCGGAAAGCTCATCCCGGCCGGTACCGGTCTTCCGCGCTACCGCAACGTCAAGGTGGAGCCGACCGAAGAGGCCAAGGCCGCGATGTACACCATGCCGAACTTCGAGCAGTTCGACTACCCGGCGTTCGGCCCGGGTACCGGCGAGGCGATCCGCCTGGATGACGCAAGCCTCGGTTTCGACCGCGACTGATCGACAAGCAAACGGCAGCAGTGTCAGTGGGGCGGGCCTTCGGGTCCGCCCCGCTTTCGCACGCCCGTGGCGCCAGGGCCGTGGGGCTCTGCTCAGTTCGGGCCGCTCATACAGTCGGTTTGAGGCCTGAGGACCGGCTTGAACTGAGCAAACAGGGGTGAAGTGAGCAAAGGGGGCGGATGAATTGGTGAGACGGAATACCGATTTGGATGCTATGGGCCGAGGCAGTAACCTTGTCAACTGTGCCTGGGCTGTTCTGGGCGCCTGAGCCTGACCAGATCCGCATCGCGTCCCACCAGGGCCGAGGCCGGTGGCGATCAGGGTCGAACCTCCCGCCGGGCAGTCCGCGCCATTCCGCTTTGGAGTGTGCCGGAAAGTGCAGGGGGGAGCACCTTGTCCGAGTTCCAGGGCCTGAGGGCTCAGAGCACGGACCAGGACATCCACAAGGATGTTCGGGTTGTCGCCGCGGCGTGACCAGGACAGACGACATTTACGACGTACGGAGAATCAGTGCCTACGATCAACCAGCTGGTCCGCAAGGGCCGCCAGGACAAGGTCAGCAAGACCAAGACCCCGGCGCTCAAGGGCAGCCCGCAGCGCCGTGGTGTGTGTACACGCGTGTACACCACCACCCCCAAGAAGCCGAACTCTGCCCTCCGCAAGGTCGCCCGTGTGCGGCTCACCGGTGGCATCGAGGTCACGGCGTACATCCCCGGCGTCGGCCACAACCTGCAGGAGCACTCGATCGTGCTCGTGCGTGGCGGCCGCGTGAAGGACCTCCCCGGTGTCCGTTACAAGATCGTCCGCGGCTCCCTTGACACCCAGGGTGTCAGGAACCGCAAGCAGGCTCGCAGCAAGTACGGCGCGAAGATGGAGAAGAAGTAATGCCTCGCAAGGGTCCCGCCCCGAAGCGGCCACTCGTCGTCGATCCGGTCTACGGCTCGCCGCTGGTCACCCAGCTGGTCAACAAGATCCTGATGGACGGCAAGAAGTCCATCGCCGAGACCATTGTCTATGGCGCCCTCGAAGGTGCCCGCGCCAAGACGGGTGCCGACCCTGTCGTCACGCTCAAGCGTGCGCTCGACAACATCAAGCCCGCCCTCGAGGTCAAGAGCCGCCGCGTCGGCGGAGCGACCTACCAGGTCCCGGTGGAGGTCAAGGGTGGTCGACCGACCACGCTGGCCCTGCGCTGGATGGTCGGTTACTCCCGTCAGCGGCGCGAGAAGACGATGACCGAGCGCCTGATGAACGAGATCCTCGACGCAAGCAACGGCTTGGGTGCCGCGGTCAAGCGTCGCGAGGACACGCACAAGATGGCCGAGTCCAACAAGGCCTTCGCGCACTACCGCTGGTAGCAGTCTCTGGCGCGGGTCGGCTCTGGTCGACCCGCACCAGACACACCCGCGGACGCGAGTCAGCGGCCGGGCAACCGGCACCGAACCCCGTTCGCCCCCATATCATCACCCTCAAGACGAGACGAGATAAGACACCGTGGCACTCGACGTCCTTACGGACCTGACCAAGGTCCGAAACATCGGCATCATGGCTCACATCGATGCCGGCAAGACGACAGCGACCGAGCGGATCTTGTTCTACACAGGCATCACGTACAAGATCGGCGAAGTCCACGATGGCGCCGCCACGATGGACTGGATGGAGCAGGAGCAGGAGCGCGGCATCACGATCACGTCGGCCGCGACGACGACCTTCTGGGACAACCACCAGATCAACATCATCGACACCCCGGGCCACGTGGACTTCACCGTCGAGGTCGAGCGGTCGCTGCGTGTCCTTGACGGTGCTGTTGCCGTGTTCGACGGCAAGGAAGGCGTCGAGCCGCAGTCCGAGACCGTGTGGCGTCAGGCCGACAAGTACGACGTCCCCCGCATCTGTTTCGTCAACAAGATGGACAAGCTCGGCGCGGACTTCTACTTCACCGTCAAGACGATCATCGAGCGCCTGGGTGCGACCCCGTTGGTCATCCAGCTTCCGATCGGCGCCGAGAACGACTTCATCGGCATTGTCGACCTGATCCAGATGCGCGCACTGACCTGGCGTGGTGAGGTCAAGATGGGCGACGACTACACCGTCGAGGAGATCCCCGCCCACCTGGTCGAGAAGGCCGCGAAGTATCGCCACGACCTGCTCGAGAGGGTCGCCGAGGCCGACGACACGCTGCTCGAAAAGTACCTCGCTGGCGAGGAGCTCACCGTTGCCGAGATCAAGGGCGCGATCCGCAAGCTCACGATCGCCTCCGAGGTCTACCCCGTGCTGTGTGGATCGGCGTTCAAGAACAAGGGCATCCAGCCCATGCTCGACGCCGTGATCGACTTCCTTCCGTCGCCGTTGGACGTCCCGCCGATGATCGGCCACGACGTTCGCGACTCCGAGAAGGAGATCGTGCGCAAGCCTGACGCGGATGAGCCGTTCTCGGCGCTGGCGTTCAAGGTGATGACGCACCCGTTCTTCGGCCGCCTGACGTACGTGCGGGTCTACTCGGGCGCGGTCAAGACGGGTGCGCAGATGATCAACTCGACCAAGGGCAAGAAAGAGCGCGTTGGCAAGCTGTTCCAGATGCACGCCAACAAGGAGAACCCCGTCGACTTCGCATCCACCGGCCACATCTACGCCATGATCGGCCTGAAGGACACCACGACGGGAGACACCCTCTGTGACCCGCACGACCAGATCGTGCTCGAGTCCATGACCTTCCCGGAGACGGTCATCTCGGTGGCCATCGAGCCCAAGACCAAGAGCGACCAGGAAAAGCTGGGCGTCGCCATCCAGAAGCTCGCCGAGGAGGACCCCACCTTCAAGGTTCACCAGGATGACGAGACCGGTCAGACCATCATCGCCGGCATGGGCGAGCTCCACCTCGACATCCTGGTCGACCGCATGCGCCGCGAGTTCCACGTCGAGGCCAACGTCGGCAAGCCACAGGTGGCCTACCGCGAGACCATCCGTCGCGAGGTCGTCAAGATCGACTACGTGCACAAGAAGCAGACTGGTGGCTCAGGCCAGTACGCCAAGGTGCAGATGACCTTCGCGCCACTGGACATGAGCGAAGGCGAGATGTACGAGTTCGAGAACAAGGTCACCGGTGGGCGTATCCCGCGGGAGTACATCCCCAGCATTGACCAGGGCATCCAGGCTGCCATGCAGCTTGGCGTCCTGGCTGGCTACCCGCTGGTCGGCGTCAAGGCCACGTTGCTCGATGGCGCCTACCACGACGTCGACTCCTCCGAGATGGCCTTCAAGATCGCTGGCTCCATGATCCTGAAGGAGGCCGTCCGCAGGGCCGACCCCGTGCTGCTCGAGCCGATGATGTCAGTCGAGGTGCGTACGCCTGAGGTCTACATGGGCGAGGTGATCGGCGATCTCAACTCCCGACGTGGCCAGATCCACGCCATGGAGGACATCAGCGGGGCCAAAGTCGTTCGCGCGGTGGTGCCCTTGTCGGAGATGTTCGGATACGTTGGCGACCTGCGGTCCAAGACTCAGGGTCGTGCCAACTACACGATGCAGTTCGACTCCTACGCCGAGGTTCCCAAGAACGTGGCTGAAGAGATCATCAAGAAGATCCGTGGCGAGTGACGCGGTAGTATCCGCGTTTCACGTCACCTAATACCCAAGACGTCGCCGCGTCCGGCATGGTCGTAAGGCGAAGCACCTGATTAGTCCTGAGGAGGACCATAGTGGGCAAGGCGAAGTTCGAGCGGACCAAGCCGCACGTCAACATCGGCACCATCGGTCACATCGACCACGGTAAGACGACGCTGACAGCTGCGATATCCAAGGTTCTGCACGACAAGTACCCGGACCTGAACCCCGTGTTCGCGTTCGACGATATCGACAAGGCGCCCGAAGAGAAGCAGCGCGGCATCACGATCTCCATCGCGCACATCGAGTACCAGACGGAGACGCGTCACTACGCCCACGTCGACTGCCCCGGTCACGCTGACTACATCAAGAACATGATCACGGGTGCAGCGCAGATGGATGGTGCGATCCTGGTCGTCGCCGCCACAGACGGGCCGATGCCACAGACCAAGGAGCACGTCCTCCTGGCTCGCCAGGTTGGCGTTCCGTACATCGTCGTGGCCCTCAACAAGGCGGACATGGTCGATGACGAGGAGATCATGGAGCTCGTCGAGCTCGAGGTTCGCGAGCTGCTGAGCGCCTACGAGTTCGACGGCGACAACCTGCCGATCATTCGTACCTCGGCTCTGAAGGCTCTCGAGGGCGATGCAGAGTGGGGCAAGACAGTCCTTGAGCTCATGGACGCGGTCGACTCCTACATCCCGCAGCCTGAGCGCGACATCGACAAGCCGTTCCTCATGCCCGTCGAGGATGTCTTCACGATCACCGGCCGTGGCACGGTCGTCACCGGCAGGGTCGAGCGCGGCATCCTCAAGATCAACGCCGAGGTCGAGATCGTCGGTATCAAGGACAGCTCGTCCAAGACCATCGTCACCGGTGTCGAGATGTTCCGTAAGCTTCTTGACGAGGCTCGTGCGGGCGAGAACGTCGGTCTGCTCCTTCGTGGCACCAAGCGCGAGGACGTCGAGCGCGGGCAGGTCGTCTGCAAGCCGGGCTCGATCACTCCGCACACGGAGTTCGACGCGAACGTCTACATCCTGTCGAAGGAAGAGGGCGGCCGTCACACGCCGTTCTACGAGAACTACCGCCCGCAGTTCTACTTCCGTACGACGGACGTGACCGGAGTGGTGCACCTTCCCGAGGGCACCGAGATGGTCATGCCCGGCGACAACACCGAGATGAAGGTTGACCTTATTCAGCCCATCGCAATGGAAGAAGGCCTCAAGTTCGCCATCCGTGAGGGTGGTCGCACGGTGGGTGCTGGTCGCGTCACCAAGATCATCAAGTGATCTGACGCCACCCCAAGCACAAAGCCTGCGGGGTCCGAGCCACTGGCTCGGGCCCCGCAGGCTTTCGCTTGCCGCGTGCGTGTGCCGTGGGTGGCTCCGAGCGGCGCGGAGGGCCTCTGTCCGGCCTGGGAGGAGACAGGGCGTTGTTCACAGCCCGTTCGAGGAGACGGACGAGTCCGGGGCGCAGCCGTTGAGTCCGCGGGACACGGCCGGGAGCCTGAGCACGGTCTGGAGCGGCCAGAGGCACCCATGTCAGGCGCCTTCCGGGAAGGCCGGCAGCTCCGATGCGGGGGCTGGGGCCTCGATTTGGTTCTTGGCCCCGGCATCTGGCACTATGTACCGGTTGCTTGACGCGCGTTGAAGGCTATTGCCTGCATCGCCACCCCTTGTCATCGGACGCATGCGGAAGTCGCGCGGGCGGCCTGCGAAGGGAAGCGCAAGCCCCGGCTCTGCCGGGTTTTCCGATTGATCCGCGAGACCAGCGCTTCACGGCGCACCGGACTCGCACTGCGAACAGGGTGCGACACACCCGACCGCGGGGGTCGGAGGCCTATCGGGTCGGCCACATGCAGATGTACGACGAGAGAGAGTCAGACGAAGCGATGGCGGGACAAAAGATCCGCATCCGGCTGAAGTCGTATGACCACGAGGTCATCGACTCGTCGGCGCGCAAGATTGTCGACACGGTGACGCGTGCCGGTGCAACGGTTGTCGGCCCAGTGCCGCTGCCGACGGAGAAGAACGTCTTCGTCGTCATCCGTTCACCGCACAAGTACAAGGACAGCCGGGAGCACTTCGAGATGCGCACCCACAAGCGTCTCATCGACATCGTCGACCCGACCCCCAAGGCCGTCGACTCGTTGATGCGCCTTGACCTTCCGGCCGATGTCAACATCGAGATCAAGCTCTAAGGACGCCATCATGACTAACGCTATTCAGCGCCCGGTCAAGGGCGTACTCGGCGAGAAGCTGGGGATGACCCAGGTCTGGAACGCCGAGAACCGCCTTGTTCCCGTGACGGTGATCAAGGCCGGACCATGCGTCGTGACGCAGGTCCGCAACCACGACAAAGACGGCTATGACGCAGTTCAGATCGCGTTCGGTGCGATCGACCCGCGCAAGGTCAAGAAGCCGATGATCGGTCACTTCGAGAAGGCGGGTGTCACCCCCCGCCGCCACTTGGTGGAGCTGCGCACCTCTGACGCTTCGACCTACGAGCTCGGCGATGAGCTCACGGTCGAGACCTTCGAGACCGGACAGGATGTCGACGTCGTTGGCACCACAAAGGGCAAGGGCTTCGCTGGTGTCATGAAGCGCCACGGCTTCCACGGTGACAGCGCTTCGCACGGTTCGCACAAGAACCACCGCAAGCCCGGCTCGATCGGCGCCTGCGCCACCCCGGGCCGTGTGTTCAAGGGCCATCGGATGGCCGGTCGCATGGGCGTCGTTCGCCAGACCACCCAGAACCTCACGATCCACGCCGTGGATGCTGACAGGGGTCTGCTGCTGATCAAGGGTGCCGTTCCCGGCCCGCGCGGCGGCATCGTCCTGGTGCGCACGGCTGCCAAGGGAGCCTGACCATGCCCACCATTGACATCCTCAGCCCCGCCGGCACGAAGTCCGGCTCGGTTGACCTCCCGGACGACGTCTTCGACGTGCAGACCAACATCCCCCTGATTCATCAGGTGGTCGTCGGCCAGCTCGCCGCCGCTCGTCAGGGCACGCACTCCACCAAGACGCGCGCCGAGGTGCGCGGTGGTGGTCGCAAGCCGCACAAGCAGAAGGGCACCGGCCGCGCCCGTCAGGGTTCGACCAGGGCACCCCAGTTCGTCGGCGGTGGCGTCGTTCATGGACCGAAGCCGCGTGACTACTCGCAGCGGACGCCCAAGAAGATGAAGGCTGCCGCGCTGCGCGGAGCGTTGTCCGACCGTGCGCGTCACGGCCGGATCCACGTCTTCAGCTCGCTGGTCGAGGGCGAGAAGCCGTCGACCAAGGCTGCCTGGGCGATTCTGGACGGTTTGTCCGAGCGCAAGAACCTCCTCGTGGTGGTCGACCGCGCGGACGTCACGTCATGGACGAGCTTGCGCAACCTCGAGAACGTGCACGTGCTGGTCCCGGACCAGCTCAACACCTACGACGTCCTGTGCGCCGACGACATCGTCTTCACCGAGGGTTCGCTGAGCACCTTCCTGGCCGGCCCCACCAAGGGCAAGTCCGAGAAGGCCGGCGTCAGCGAGGCTCTCGACATCGTCGAGGTTGACGCACCCAAGGCTGCGAAGCCCGTAAAGGCTGCCACGCCCGTGAAGGCCGCAAAGGCTGCGAAGCCCCTCAAGGCCGCCACGCCCGCAAAGGCTGCGGATGACAAGGAGGACACCAAGTGAACACGTTGAACAAGGACCCCCGCGACATCCTGCTGGCCCCTGTGGTGTCCGAGAAGTCCTACGGTCTGCTGGACGAGGGCAAGTACACCTTCATCGTCGATCCGCGTGCCAACAAGACCGAGATCAAGATCGCAGTCGAACGCGTCTTTGGCGTGAAGGTCGACTCGGTCAACACTCTCAACCGCCAGGGCAAGACCCGTCGCACCAAATTCGGTTTGGGCAAGCGCAAGAACACCAAGCGCGCGATCGTCACCCTCAAGGAAGGCTCGATCGACATTTTCGGAGGTTCGGTCGGATGACCGGGCTGACGAAGACTCATCGAGACAACGGGAACTGAGGACTTCAGACAATGGGAATCCGCAAGTACAAGCCGACGACACCAGGTCGTCGTGGGTCGAGCGTCGCCGACTTCGTGGAAATCACGAGGACGACGCCGGAGAAGTCGCTGGTCCGTCCGCTCACCAAGAGCGGTGGCCGCAACAACGCCGGGCGCATCACGACGCGTCACATCGGTGGCGGTCACAAGCGTGCCTATCGGCTGATCGACTTCCGTCGCCACGACAAGGACGGCGTGCCGGCCAAGGTCGCTCACATCGAGTACGACCCGAACCGCACCGCCCGCATTGCGCTGCTGCACTATGCCGATGGCGAGAAGCGCTACATCCTGGCGCCGAACAAGCTCAGCCAGGGCGACCTGATCGAGAGCGGTCCGGGCGCCGACATCAAGCCGGGCAACTGCCTGCCGATGCGCAACATCCCCGTGGGTACGGTCATCCACGCGATCGAGCTTCGCCCCGGCGGCGGCTCCAAGATCGCACGGTCGGCCGGCACCAAGGTGCAGCTCGTGGCCAAGGATGGTCCCTACGCGCAGCTGCGTATGCCGTCCGGCGAGATCCGCAACGTCGACCTGCGCTGCCGCGCAACGATCGGCGAGGTGGGCAATGCCGAGCAGAGCAACATCAACTGGGGCAAGGCCGGTCGCATGCGCTGGAAGGGCAAACGCCCAACGGTGCGTGGTGTCGCCATGAACCCGGTTGACCACCCGCATGGTGGCGGCGAGGGCAAGACCTCTGGTGGACGTCACCCGGTCAGCCCTTGGGGCCAGGCCGAGGGTCGCACCCGGCACCCCAACAAGGACAGCGACAAGCTCATCGTCCGTCGTCGTCGCAAGAAGCGCTGATAGGAGCCCTGGAAATGCCTCGTAGCTTGAAGAAGGGCCCATTCGTCGACGACCACCTTCAGAAGAAGGTGGATGTCCAGAATGCAGCCGGCACCAAGAACGTCATCAAGACCTGGTCCCGCCGCTCGATGATCGTGCCCGACATGCTCGGACACACGCTCGCCGTGCACGATGGCCGCAAGCACGTCCCGGTGTTCGTGACCGAGTCCATGGTTGGCCACAAGCTCGGTGAGTTTGCGGCGACCCGGACGTTCAAGGGCCACGTGAAGGACGACAAGAAGGCTCGCCGCCGCTGAGCGGTGGTCCGTCACCACGGGTTACGTACACCCACCTGATCTAACTTCGAACGAAAGCAAGGGACAGCGATGGAAGCCAAGGCGCAGGCGCGGCACGTCCGTGTCACGCCCATGAAGGCCCGCCGCGTCGTGGACCTGATCCGTGGCAA
>CABEAG010000293.1_pt1 | contig 11812 bp, 11 predicted proteins | sample 3132351 | NCBI WGS metagenome assembly CABEAG01 (sample SAMEA5534342, study PRJEB31848) | metagenome | biome: tundra; feature: field; material: soil | place: USA | collected 2013-05 | depth 0.45 m | reverse complement strand
CCCCTACGCCTTCAGGTCACGCAGGCTGGACACGGTGGCCACCGCTGCTGTCGCGGCCTCGTGGCCCTTGTCCTCGCTGGAGCCTTCCAGGCCCGCGCGGTCGAGCGCCTGCTCGTCGTCGTCACACGTGAGGACGCCGAAGCCGACTGGGACGCCGGTCCGAAGGCTGACGTCGATCAGGCCCATGGTCGCTGCCTGGCAGATGTAGTCGAAATGAGGTGTGCCCCCCCGGATCACCACGCCGAGGGCGACCAGTGCGTCATATGAGAGAGCCAGCCGGGAGCAGACAACGGGCAGCTCGAAAGCACCGGGCACACGAACCAGCGTGACGGAGGAAACCCCCGCATCCGCCAGACCACGCCGGGCGCCCGCAATCAGGCCGTCCATCACCATCGGGTGCCAGGAAGCCGCCACGATCGCGACGTTCAAGCCGCTGCCGTCGACCTGCAGAGCCGGTGCGCCCAGCTTCATGCGGATGCCCCTTTGTCGTCGTCGTCAAGATTGAGGTCGTGGCCCATGCGATCTCGTTTCGTGCGCAGGTATGCCGCATTGTGTGCACCTGGCACCATCCTGAGCCGTTCGACCGCCACCACCTCGATGCCGTAGTCGCGCATGGCGTTGACCTTCATCGGGTTGTTCGTCAGCAGCCGCACCGCCTCAAGGCCGAGGTCAGCCAGGATCGCCGCCCCTGACGCGTACTCACGGGCATCGATCGGCAGGCCCAGCTCGGTCTGCGCATCGACGGTGTCAAAACCCTTGTCCTGCAACTCATAAGCCTGCAGCTTGCTGAGCAGACCGACCCCCCGGCCCTCGTGGCCTCGTAGATAGACGACAACCCCGCCTTCTGCCGCGACCCGCTCCAGGGAGCGCTCCAGCTGCGGACCGCAGTCACAACGCTGCGAGCCGAACACATCACCGGTGAGGCACTCAGAATGCAGTCGTGCCAATGGCGCTCGTCCTTGAAGGCCTTTGGGGCTGACGACGGCAAGGTGCTCGGTGCCGGTCACCAGGTCGCGGTAGCCAACCACGCGGAATACCCCATGCTCGGTGGGCAGCCGGGTATCGGCAATGCGCTCGACCCGGTCGTTGTGCTGACGCCAGGCAATCAGTGACGCAATCGTGATGACCGGCAGATTGTGCTCTGCGCCCAGGTCGAGAACTGCCGGCAGCCGCATCATGGAGCCGTCGTCGTGCACAAGCTCTCCGATGGCACCTACCGGCGCAAGCCCGGCCAAACGGCACAGATCCACGGCCGCCTCGGTGTGCCCGCCGCGAACAAGAACCCCGCCGTGTCGGGCACGCAACGGGACCACGTGCCCCGGACGGTTGAAGTCCGATGCGGTCGAACCCTCCTGCGCGAGCAGTCGAATCGTGTGCGCGCGGTCAGCTGCGCTGATGCCTGTGGTGACACCCTCGGCGGCGTCCACGGTCACTGTGTATGCCGTACGACGTGGATCGCGGTTGTCGACCACCATCAGCGGGAGTCCCAGGCGATCCGCACGGGACTCGGACATCGGCACGCAGATGTAGCCGGAGGTGTGGCGGATGGTCCAGGCCATCCACTTCGTCGTCGCGGTCGCAGCCGCAAGGATGACGTCGCCCTCGTTCTCGCGGTTCTCGTCGTCGGTCACCAGGACCGGGAGACCGGCCTTGAGCGCTTCGAATGCCTGTTCGATCGTGGACAGTCGTGTGCTCATGCCGATACCTCACTCATTTCATGGTCGGGCGACTCGGTACGCGAGGCCTTGAGCCAGACGAAGAAGCCATAGATGACAAGCCCGCCGTAGACGGCGAACAGCACAGCCGTTGGATAGAAGTGCGAGTGGATCAGCAGCGGAACGCCGACCATGTCGACGGCGATCCACGCCAGCCAGAAGTCGGTCCAGCCTCGCGCCATCGCGTAGGTCGCAACCATGGAGCCGATGAAGATCCAGGCATCGCACCAGTAGTACCAACGGGGGGCGGGCCAGCCGGCGCCGATCTGCGCGAAGACCCACTGCGTGACGACCACGCCACCGACCCATACCACGACGTACTGCAGTCGTTCTGTTGCAGTCGCCCAGCGCGGGGTGATCGCGGGGGCGCCGGCGGAGCGCTGCTTGCGGATCTGGCTCCAACGCCAGTAGCCATAAACGCTGGTGATGATGAAGAAGACCTGCCGACCGGCCTGCCCGTAGAGCGTCTCGTGCTGGGGAGTGACGAATGCCACTCCGAAGAAGACCGTGAACAACAGCACGTTGCCGACGATCCCGACCGGCCATGCCCAGACCCGACGCCTGAGCCCGCCGATCGCCGATGCGAACCCGAAGGCGTTACCGACGATCTCACGCCAGAGGATCTGCTGGCCGAAGATGCTCAGCTGCGCGTCGAACCATTGCTGAAGGATGCTCATGTGCTTGGTCCTGCCCCTGTCGTCGTGTGAGTGTCCGGGTGGCTTGCGGCATGGGTGAGCAGTCGCTCGACGTACTTGGCAATCACGTCGACCTCAAGGTTGACGAGATCGCCAACGCCCTTGTGCCCCAACGTGGTCAGCTCAAGCGTGGTCGGAATAAGAGAGACCGAGAAGGTGTCGTCGGTGACCGTCGAAACAGTCAGTGACACCCCGTCGACTGTGATCGAGCCCTTCTCAACGACGTAGCGGGACACCTCCGGCGGCAGCTCGAACTGCAGCACCTCCCAGCGGTCGCCGGGCAGGCGGGCCAGGATCCTGGCGGTGCCATCGACATGGCCCTGGACGATGTGCCCACCGAACCGGTCACTGGCGGACATCGCCCGTTCGAGATTGACTTTGGCGCCGGGCTCAAGACTGCCGAGACTGCTGCGGTTCAACGTCTCGGCCATCACGTCGACCGAGAACGTCTCCCCCTCATTCTTGACCACCGTCAGGCACACACCGTTGACTGCGATCGACGCACCGTGGGTGACGTCGCTGGTCACCAGCGGGCCGCGCACGCTGATGACGGCTGAGTCTGTGCCGTGCTCGATGGCGACGATCGCGCCGAGCTCCTCGACAATCCCGGTGAACATCACAGTCCTTTGCGGCTGGGTGTGGTGGTGCGGGATGTGGCCGCGCTGGATGTGGCGGCGCGCGGGGTGATGCTGGCGCGGATCCTGATGTCGGCTCCTATCGTGGTGACCTCGTGCGTCGTCAGTCGCAACGCCTGGCCGATGGTCTGTATGCCGAGGTCCCCCACCGCCGGCGCGCCGGAGCCGAGGAATGCCGGGGCTAGATAGGCGATGACCTCATCCACGAGACCTGCCTCAAGGAAGGCGGCGGCAACGGTTGGCCCGCCTTCAAGCCACACGTGGTGAATCTCATTCTCTGCCAACGTCTTCAGTGCCTCAGCCGGATCATGGGTCGCCAGATGCAGAGTCGGTGCGTCGACATCCAGGACTCGGGCGTACTCCGGGATCGGCCGCAGCCCCATGACAACGCGTAGTGGCTGACGGCCGGTCGCTGTTCCGTCCGCCCCCCGCACCGTCAGTGCCGGGTCGTCGGCGATCACGGTCCCGGTGCCGACCAGGATCGCGTCACAGTGTGCCCGCAGCTGGTGAACATCGGCCCGTGCCTCAGGCCCGGTGATCCATCGACTGCTGCCGTCAGCCGCCGCTGAGCGCCCATCAAGGGTGGCTGCGAACTTCCACGTCACTTTGGGTCGACCGTGCAGCAGCGAAAAAGTCCAGGCGTCGTTGAGTGCCGTGGACTCCTCGGCCAGCACCCCGGCTGTGATCGCGATGCCCGCGGCCCCAAGGAGCGCCCCGCCGCCACATGCGGACGGGTTGGGGTCGGTCTGCGCGAACACGACCCTGCTGACGCCGGCCTCGATCAGCGCCTGGGTGCAGGGGCCGGTCAGCCCGGTGTGCGCACACGGTTCGAGGGTGACGACTGCGGTGCCTCCACGGGCGCTCTCACCAGCCTCGCGCAGCGCCATGACCTCCGCGTGAGGCGTCCCCGCACCGTCGTGGAAACCCTCGCCGACAACCGCTCCAGCTCGATCAAGGATCACAGCACCGACGCGTGGGTTGGGGTCTGCGAGAGGTCCGCGAGCCGCAAGCCCAAGGGCACGACGCATCAGCGCGACGTCGCGCTCGTGCTCTGCTGCGTTGACCTCGCGGTCTGCCATGTCCCGTCCCTCGTGCTCGACTCTTGTATCCAGGCGAGCTCCGGGGCGCGAACGGTGAACAGAGGGCAAGGCAGAACCCAGTGGCGCCGACGGCCGGCCCACGCGGGTCCACACTGTCGGTCCACAAAGCCACAATGACCTCAGGTCACCACGACTGACCCATCGCCAACCCCTTGCCGGGGCGGAAACGGGCGTCGCTGTTGCTACCTCTCATCCGGACTTTCACCGTCGGCCCAGGAGTTTCACCTGGTTCACCGGCCGCTGGATACGGTCGGGTCGCGGACTTTAACCGCCGGTTCGGAATTACACCGATCACGGAGCACGTAGCTTCAGTATGCCATCGCGGATGTGCGTGACCTGTGCGCAGCCTCGGAAACCTGTATGAGAGGACCTCACTTTCGTCCGCGGCAGCGGCGATCGCCGGACCAGTCACGGACGATGCGAAAACCTCAGCCGCGCGAGGAATGCCGCGCGGCCAGGTCACGCAGCTGGTCCACCGCTGCTGCGGCAGACTCCGCCCCAAAGACGGCCGAACCGGCCACGAAGACGTCCGCCCCGGCTTCGGCGCAAGCCTCGATCGTCGCAACCGAGACTCCCCCGTCGACCTGCACCCAGACCTCACCGCCGAACCTCGCCACGGCCTCACGGACCTCACGCACCTTGGGCATCTGGTCTGTCATGAACGACTGCCCGCCAAATCCGGGCTCGACCGTCATGACCAGGACCATGTCCAGCTCGGGCAACAGGTCGGCATACGGGGCGAACGGCGTCTGCGGCTTGAGCGCCATGCCGGCACGGACGCCCAGTGCCCGTAGGTTTCGGGCCAACGACGTGGGGTCGTGAGCCGCCTCGATGTGGAAGGTCACGCTCGACGCCCCGGCCTCGGCGTACATCGGCGCCCAACGGTCCGGGTCATCGATCATCAGGTGACAGTCCAGCGGGATGGGGCTGACCCGGGCCAGCGCCTCGACGACCGGCAGGCCGAGCGTCAGGTTGGGCACGAAGTGGGCGTCCATCACGTCGACATGGGCCCAGTCGGCGTTGGCGACCGAATTGAGCTCGCTCTCGAGGTTTGCGAAGTCGCAGGCGAGGATGCTGGGTGAGATCTGCACTGTCAAACCTTAGGTGTCGGTGTCACGCGTGCTTGCGCAACAGGGCGAAGAACATCGCGTCGGTGCCATGCACATGCGGCCAGAGCTGAACAAAGGGGCCCTCGCCCAGGCGTTCCACGGGTTTGCCGTTGGCGTCGAGGAACAGGTCTCGGGCATCTGTGATCTCGACATCCTGACGCTTCTTGACGACGTCGGAGACAACAAACCTGGTCTCGGCCAGGTGCGGGCTGCACGTCGCGTAGCCGATGATCCCGCCTGGTTTTGTCGCCTCGATCGCCGAGACGAGCAGCGCCCGTTGGAGGACGCCGAGCTCGGCAAGGTCATCGGTGGTACGACGCCACCGGGCTTCGGGCCGCCGACGCAGGGCTCCGAGCCCGGTGCAGGGCGCGTCGACCAGGACGCGGTCATAGGTCTCTGGCTCGTCCTCGCCGATCTCGCGGCCGTCGCTGGTGCCGATCATGACCTCGAGGCCGGAGTCGATGGCCGCATCGAGGGTCTGGCGCACCAGGTCTGTGCGGTGCTCGCTGATCTCGTTGGCAAACAGGGTCGCGCCCCGCGACGCGCCCAGGGTTGCCAACAATGCCGCTTTGCCACCCGGTCCCGCACAGAGATCCAGCCACTTCTCGTGCTGCGCGCCGGTGTTCACCTCAGCGGCGGCCACCGCGAGGGCGACCAGCTGCGAGCCCTCATCCTGGACCGCGGCACGGCCGGAGCGGACAGCGGAGATCGAGCCAGGGTCGCCCGAGTCGAGAATGGCGCCCACTCGCGACAAGAGGGATGGCGTCGCGCCCGCACGGGTCAGCTCCTCGACCTCGCACAAGCCGGGACGGGCGACCAACGAGACCTTGGCCGCCGCGTTGTCGCTGACCAGCAGAGCCTCGAGGTCGGCGTCGATGGTCGCGGCGCTCGAGGCTCCATGGCCGAGCAGCGCCGCCCGGAGGGCACGAACGACCCACTCCGGGTGGCTGTGCCGGGTCGCCAGGGCGGCGATCGGATCGTCGGTGGGGACTACCTGGGCGATCCACGTGTCAAGATCCTTCTCGCTGATCCGACGCATCACCGCGTTGACGAACCCACCGGCGCTGGCTCCGTTGACCAACCGCGCAAGCCCCACGGTCTGGTCGACGGCGGCGTGGGCAGCGACCCTCATCCCGAGCAGCTGGTGTGCCCCGAGGCGCAGGGTGTCCAGCACGTTCTCGTCGATGGCAGCGACCGGGCGGCCGGCCGCTGCCGCGATGATCGGGTCGTAGAGGCCACGGAGTCGCGTTGCCCCGTAGGTGAGCTCGGTGGCAAAGGCGGCATCACGGCCGCGAATACCCTTGTCCCGCAACTCTTTTGGGAGCTCGAGGTTGGCGTAGGCACCGGCAGCGACGGCTCGCAGGACGGTGTATGCCGCCAGGCGGGCAGGGTCGGTCGTACGCGCCCTCTCTGCGGGTCGGGTCACAGAACGTTCGAGGTTGCCGTGTTTGCGCTCGGGACGCTGTCGGCCCGCGGAGTCACGCCGCCTCTCGCCGGAACCGTCGACGTGCCGCTCGGGCCTGTCTTGGTCGCCGGGGGTGTCGGGGTGTTGGTCAGACATCGGCGAACTTCTCTCCTGGCTCTATGCGGACACCACGTGCCCAGTCTGCAGCGGCCATCGGCTTCTTTCCTTGCGGCTGAACCATCCCCAGCTTCACCCGGCCGGAGGCTGTGCCGACCTGGACTGCGCGTTTGGTCGCCACGACCACTCCGGGCGCCACGACCTCACCCTGCGCCGGCACCCCGGAGCCGGTGGAATCGTAAGCCTCTGGCACCAGGAGGGCCGCCGTCACGGGGTGGATCTTGAGCCGCTCACCCCGGAACGTTGTCCAGGCACCGGGCGCAGGAGTGCAGCCACGAATGTGACGATGGACCGCCAACGCCGGTGTGGTCCAACAGATCCGGGCGTCCGCCACGCTGATCTTCGGCGCCAGTGAGACCCCCTCATCAGGCTGCGGGACTGCCTGGAGGCCACCGGCCTCGAGAGCGTCCAGCGTGGCCACGAGCAGGCCGGCGCCGCCTTGGGCGAGGCGGGTCAGCAGGTCGCCTGCAGTGTCGGTTGGCGTGATGGCCTCGGTCATCACCCCGAATGTCGGACCGGTGTCGAGTCCCTGATCGAGCAGGAACGTCGTCGCACCAGTGACCTCGTCCCCGGCCATGATCGCGCGCTGAACGGGCGCAGCACCTCGCCAGGCGGGCAACAGGGAGAAATGAAGGTTGATCCATCCATACGTGGGAATCGTCAACGCGGACAGGGGAATCAGACCGCCATAGGCCACGATCGGACAGGCATCGGGAGCAAGCTCGCATAGCCGATCCTGGAAGTTCTGATCACCCGGACGAGTCGGTGTGAGGATCTCGAGTCCCAGCTCCATCGCCCGTAACTTGACCGGCGACGCCACCAGGGACCTGCCCCGCCCGGCTGGTGCGTCAGGGCGGGTCAGCACTGCCACCACGTCATGAGATGAGACACACGCCGCTTCAAGACTGGGCACAGCCACGTCGGGGGTGCCGGCAAAGACGAGCCGCACGGGTCAGCGGCCCGTGCCGAAGGTCGGGTGAGGGCTGACCTTGACCAACGGCGTCTCCTGACCCGCCCACTCTGCGTCGCGGATCGCCTTCATCGCCATCTTGCGCTGGGCCTTGTCCATGCGGTCGATGAACAGGATGCCGTCAAGGTGGTCGGTCTCGTGCTGGATGCAGCGTGCCATCAGCTCCGACCCCTCCAACGTGACCGGCTCGCCATACTGGTTGAAGCCTTTGGCCACCATGCGCAGCGCACGAGGGGTGTCGAAGAAGATGCCGGGGAACGACAGGCAGCCCTCCTCGCCGTCCTGCATCTCGGTGGACAGGTCGAGGCTCGGGTTGATCAGATGACCCAGCTCGTCGTCGACATGGAACGTGAAAACCCGCAGCCCCACCCCGAGCTGGGGGGCCGCGAGACCAGCGCCCGGCGCAGCCACCATGGTGTCGGTCAGGTCCTGGACAAGCTGACGAAGCTCCTTGTCGAAGTCGACGACCTCGATGGCGGGGGTGCGCAGCACCGGGTCACCGAAGATCCGGATGTCCTTGATCGACACGAGTGGGGTTCCTTGCCGTCGGGTGTGCTGGGCGCGGCCAGTCTATGCGGGCGCCAGCGGCAGGCCGCGCCGTGCCAGATCCCGCCGAAGGTGGCCCGTGTCGGTGAACAGGATGGCGTCGAGTCCAGCCTCAGCCGCAGCCTCGACGTTGCGCGGGCTGTCGTCGATGAAGATGCAGCCGTCCAGACTGTGACCGATCCGTTCCCGGAGGATGGTGAAGATCGCGAGGTCGGGTTTGGCGACGCCCACCTGGCCCGACACCACGATGTCCTCGAACAGGTTCAGGAAGTCGAAGCGTTCAAGAGCCACCGGAAAGAGCTCCTCGGACCAGTTGGTCAGGGCATAGAGCGGTATGCCGGCTGCGTGCAGATCGCGCACGATCTGGACGGTGTCCTCAATGGCGCCGACCAGTGATTCGTTGTAGTTCGCACGATAGGCGCGGATGGCCGGCTCCCAGTGCGGGTGCGACGTCAGCGCCGCCGCCTCACCCTCGTCCCAGGAGCGCCCAGCGTCCTGCTCGTGGTTCCACGCCATGAAGTCGAACTCGTCGTCAGCCAGAAAGCGCGTTGCCTGCTGCGCGCCAACCGCCCTGGCGATGGCCGGATGCGGATCCCACGCGATCAGGACATTGCCAAGGTCGAAGACCACGGCCGGGACCACAACCCTGACCGCGGCCTGAACGGGGGCCTCGGCTGGGGCCGGTGCGATCTCCGGGGACAGTCGGGCGTCGGTCGAAGCAGCCATGGGGCGCATTTTACCGTCCACGGCCGGGCAGCCGTTCGACCCCGTCGCGCTCAGCTGAACCCGTCAGTCGGGTCAACGCGAATACTGACGGCGACCTTGTCCTTGCGGGCGCTGCGCAAGGCTTTCACCTGTGCAAGAGCAGCCGCCAGCGCGGGACCGTTGGCCAAGGCGGTCCGCAGCAACAGCTGGATCCGAGGTTCGTCGCTGGTTCCGTCGGTCGCCTGGGTCGATCCCCCTGATCCAGGTGGTGCCCCTGACACAACCTGGGGCGCCCAGGGCAGTGGTCCAAGGCGTTCGACCTCCGTGCCGAACCCGGCCAGCTCGACAGCTTGTTGGACGGCCACGCGCGGCCCGACCAGCTGCGCCATGCGCACAGTTGGAGGTAAGGAGAGCTCAGTCCTCTCGGCCAGCTCACGCGCGGCGAACCAGACGGGATCCCACCGCACCAGCGCCTCAACGACCGGGAGCGTCGTGTGCATCGGGGCGCCGCAGAGGACGACAACTCCCCCGTCCACTGCACTCCTCGTCAGAGCCCCCGCGGCCATCCACCGACGCAACGCCTCCTCAGAGGCATCAAGCGTCGGCCGATCCAGGGACGCCCACGCATCGAGCAAAAGCGTTGCAGAGTAACCATTTTCGGCCACAGGCTCTGCTCCGGGAGTAGAGATGACCAGGCTCGGTTTTGCCGGCACGGACGACAACACGTCACCCGCACCCGACGTATGGACGGGCACCCCGGGGAAGGCGCGACCAAGCTCTTCAGCCGTTCGACGAGCACCCACCACGCTTGATCGCATCGTCCGGCCACCGCAGCTGACGCACTCGAATGCTGCGTCGACCGTCCCACACCAGCGACAGGTCGGTCTCGCGTCGCCCGAGCTCAACGACAACGGACCGTGGCAGCGTGTGCAGCGGGCCGGGTCGCGGCAGGTCTGACAGGACAACGACGGGACATAGCCCCGCCGCGGCACCTGGATCAGCACCGGCCCATGCTCCAGTGCGCTCTTGGCGGCCCGCCACGCGACCGAGGGCAGGTGCCCATGGGCCGACGCACCGTCACGCTCGACATCGGTGCCCTCGCCCGCGACGACGACACGGGGCGCCGCCCGGCGACGGGCGGCTGGGTCGGCGACGACCGTCCGCAGCTCGCCGGACTCCACGCATTGTTGGATCGACGTCGTCCGTGTGAACCCGCCTGTCAGCACAGCTGCGCCCTCGAGCCTGGCTCGGGTGAGGAGCACCTCGCGGACGTGGGGGTAGGGGGCGCGCTGTTCGACGAGCACGTCGTCGCCGTCGTCCCACCAGGCCACCAGGCCCAGGTCGTGGACGGGCGCGAACACTGCCGCGCGCGTGCCCACAACGCACCGTACCTGGCCGCGGAGGACCTTAAGCCAGGCCGTGTAGCGAGCCTGAGGACCCTGCCCCGCGGTCAGTCGGACATGCTGCCCGGCCCTCAGAAGCGAGTGCAGGGCGGCGTCGACGCGGTCGACGTCGCGATGGTCGGGAACCACGATCAGGGCACCCCGGCCGGCGGCCAGCGCGGTCGCCGCTGCCACCGCCATGGCAGCCGGCCAGTCGGCATCCACCCGCTGACCCGGCAGAGCGAGCCACGACGCCGCGGGGCCGTCGCCCGAAGCGATGCGCCGAAGGAAGGAGACACCTGCCGGGTAGCCCACCCACGGGCCTGGCTCAGGCGCGGCAACCGGCGACGTCGGCGCCTGCGTGGGGAGGTTCTTCTCCGCCGCAGCGTGGCGGGGCGGGACGGCGAGCCGGACCACGTCTGCCAGCGTTCCGGCGTACCGGCCGGCGATCTCGCGTGAGAGCGCAAGCACGGCAGGGGTGAGCACGGCCTCGGGACTGACGACTTTGCGAAGCGGCGCGAGAGTGCCTTGGTAGTCCGCGCTCCTGGCGCGTTCGAGGACGAAACCGTCGACGTCCTGCCCGGCGAACCGCACCTTCACCCGTGCTCCGGGGACCGCCAGGTCGGCCATGGAGGCGGGGACGAGGTACTCGAAAGGACGGTCCAGGTGTGCCAGCCCCACGTCCACCAGCACGAGCGCGACAGGATCGATCGCCGCTGCCTCCTGAACCGCCGGCAGCACCCTCGAACGCCCGCGCGGAGAGGCGACAGCACGGACGAGTGAGAGCTGCCCACCCATCTGGTCGTTCGCCCCGTTCTGCATGGCCCAAGGTCTACCCCATGGCACCGACGCGGGTAGGCCGGGCCGTTGCCCTGGCTGGGTGGCGCCTAGCCGGAAACTGCGGCCCTGAGCTGCTCGACGCGGTCGAGACGCTCCCAGGTGAAGGCGTTCTCGACGCCCCCGGCACTCAACCGACCGAAGTGGCCGTATGCGGCGGTCGCCGTGTAGATCGGTCGCAGCAGGTCGAGGTCCTCGATGATTGCGGCCGGACGCAGGTCGAACACCTTGTTGATCGCGTTCTGGATCTTGTCGGAGGAAACGGTCTCGGTGCCGAAGGTCTCGACGTACAGACCGACCGGCTGTGCCTTGCCGATCGCGTAGGCCACCTGAACCTCGCACCGACGGGCAAGACCCGCAGCCACGACGTTCTTGGCCACCCAGCGCATCGCGTAGGCCCCCGAACGATCCACCTTGCTGGGGTCCTTGCCGGAGAAGGCGCCGCCGCCGTGACGGGCCATACCGCCATAGGTATCGACGATGATCTTGCGTCCGGTGAGGCCGGCGTCACCCATCGGGCCACCGATCTCGAAGCG
>CABEAG010000285.1_pt1 | contig 12059 bp, 12 predicted proteins | sample 3132351 | NCBI WGS metagenome assembly CABEAG01 (sample SAMEA5534342, study PRJEB31848) | metagenome | biome: tundra; feature: field; material: soil | place: USA | collected 2013-05 | depth 0.45 m | reverse complement strand
GAACTCTCCGGTGCCGACGAACTCCTGCCAGCGGGCCAGAACCTCGCCACGCAACAAGGTCCCGTCAGCCATCGCGTGCTCGACCGACTTCAGCGCGGCAACGTAGGCAGCTGTCACCTCCTGGTGGAGGGCCGTCGTCGCCGCGTTCTGCTCGGCGGTCGCGCCCGAGAGGGCGAGGACACTGTCCTTGATGGAGGTCAGCGCCCCGGTGAGCGTCCGGCGTACCACGATCGAACGAGCCTTGGCGTCACGTGCGAGCGCCGACAACCACGAGCGGAGCCGGGCGATCTCGCGCTCGGACAGCAGGCCCTCGTCCGTCAGCGTCGTCTCGGCGACGGTGAAGATGGGGGCGCTGGCCAGGCCCTGCGCGCGCAGCATGGACGCGAGATGGCTGCGGATCTCGTCCATGGCCTCGAGCGGCACCCGGTCCAGCACGATCGCGACCGAGGTGCCGTGCTCGGATGCTCCGCGAAGGAGCTCCCAGGGCACAGCGTCGGCGTAGCGCGCGGCGGTGGTGACGAAGATCCAGAGGTCAGCGGCCGCGAGAAGCTGGCGGGCCAGAACCCGGTTGGTCTGAACGACGGAGTCGATATCCGGCGCATCGATCAGTGCCAGACCGGCTGGCTGCGTCCCGGATGCGACGAGGCGGAGCGAGCCGTTGTCGTCGCTCGCGCTGTGGGCCCCCGTCACCCGAGCCAGACCCGGCAGGACTCGGCTCCCGCTGAACCAGCCGGCGTCCTCGCGGTGGTGCACCAGAACCGGCGACCGCGTCGTCGGGCGCAGCACGCCGCTGCGGCTCACGACCGAACCGACCAGCGAGTTGACCAGGGTGGACTTGCCGGCGCCGGTCGATCCTCCAACCACTGCCATCAGGGGTGCGTCCAGCGAGGTCAGGCGCGGGATGACGTAGTCGTCGAGCTGCTTCAGCAACGCGGACTGCGACACACGGGCCTCGGCTGCGCCGGGAATGTCCAGCGGGAGCGTGGCGTTTTCGACCTCGACTCGGAGCTGCTGGACAGCGCTCAGCAGTCCCGCGTCATCAGCCCCAACCGTCACAAGCCGCAAGCCTGCCCTGTCCACTGCCTCTATCTCAAGCCGGGGCGGCAAAAAGCTTGAGATATCTGGGTTCTGCGCGGCGTTTGAAGCGCCCCGCCTCGTGGGGAAGCGCCACCGCCACCCTGTATGTCGCTTGCTCGCCTACACTTCTCGCGTCGCCTGCGCCCACTGTGGGGGACATGCCCCCGTAGCTCAGCGGATAGAGCAAGAGCCTTCTAATCTCTAGGTCGCAGGTTCGAGTCCTGCCGGGGGCGCCACCGCCAGAAACCTCGGCTGGCCCTGGTCCCGACGTCACGCCCCGGAGGTTGGTGGGAGCCGCCGTCTAGGGTGGAGTCCGTGACCCAGAACACCAACCAGCGCGCGACCAACGACCGAATCGTCTGGATCGACTGCGAGATGACCGGCCTCAGTCTGACCACCGACGCGTTGATCGAGGTGGCAGCACTGGTCACCGATTTCGACCTCAACCAGCTCGGCGACGGCATCGACCTGGTCATCAAGCCTCCGGCCGAGGCGCTCGAGCAGATGGACGACTTCGTCCGTGACATGCATACCTCCAGCGGTCTGCTCGATGAGCTTGCCGACGGCATCACGATGGCCGATGCCGAGCAGCAGCTGCTTGCCTACGTGCGTGAGTGGGCGCCGGATGCGGTGAAGGCCCCTCTGGGTGGCAACACCGTGGGGACGGACCGCGGGTTCCTGGCCCGCGACATGCCCGAGCTCGAGTCGCACCTGCACTACCGGATCATCGACGTCTCCTCGATCAAGGAGCTGGCCCATCGCTGGTTCCCCCGCGCGTACTACAGCTCCCCCAAGAAGGTCGGTGGCCATCGGGCTCTCGCCGACATCCGCGAGAGCATCGCAGAGCTGCGCTACTACCGTGAGGCGATCTTCGTGGCGCCGCCCGGTCCTGACTCCGAGACCGCAAAGGCGATCGCGGCACGTTACGAGATTGGGCCGGAGACCGCCTGAGACCGGCCGCTGGGTGAATTCAAACAACCGTTGAAGACCAACCCGACCGGACGGAGACAAGCTGGCGGATTGGCGGAGTCCCCAAACCCTCGATTCTTCAGCTCAGCACGGACGTGGCCGAGGTTTCGGCACAAGCACCCGTTCGGAACAGGTACGATGAGCGCCGCTGAACGCGACCGTCGTCAATGGCGGTCGCTCGGCATGGTGGGTGTAGCTCAGCTGGTAGAGCGCCGCCTTGTGGTGGCGGATGTCGCGGGTTCAAAACCCGTCACTCACCCGTATGTTCGTGGGCTGGTGCCCCCCGCGGGGGGGACCGGCCCACGGTCGTCTGCAGCAGCAGTGGGGTGACGCAGCTCATCGCTTCTGTCGGGGTCGACCTGCCTTCGTCCGGGCGGTGGTGGGTGAAGGCGTCGGCTTGGGGACCCCGGTCGAGGTGTAGATCACGACAACACTGCCGCGGAGCGCACTATAGGCCGGTTGCGTGCCCACGGCCAGACCCACAGGGATGCTGGAGTTCACGGCGTAGCCAACCACCGGCCTGAACCCGGCCGCGGTCAGCACCCCCATGGCGTTGCTCAAGGACAACCCGTAGACCCTGGGGATCGACACGAAGTCGCCGGACTGCACCTTGCCGCCGGGATCTGCGAAGTCGCGCAACGGCATACCGGCTGATGCGCGGTCCATGATCCGCTTCCAGATCGGTGCCGCGATGGTGGCGCCGAAGACCTCACCCCAGTAGAACGTGTGGCCGAGCCGAAGGTTGAACATGCTGGCGGTGTTGCGGGGGTCATCTGGCGTGCCGACCCAGACCGCGGTGGACAGCTGTGGGGTGTAGCCGACGAACCAGGTCTCGTTGGTGCCACCGCTGGGCAGGGAGTTGCCGGCCGTCCCGGTCTTGCCCGCTGCAGGACGTCCACCAGCAAGGCTGTTGCCGTAGCCCGTGCCATTGGTGATGACGGTCTTGAGGATCTTGGTGACACCGTTGGCCACGTCTGGCTCGAGGACCTTCTTGCACTGGTTCACGGGCAGCTTGATCGCCTTGTGGTCGCTGGTCGTGATCGCGAGCACCGGCGAGGGAACGCAGTACGTGCCACCGGAGGCGACCGTGGCGTAGGCCGAGGCCAACGTCAGCGGCGAGACGCTGTCCGAACCCAGGGTGACCGGTGAAGGCCAACCCTGGATGGGCTTGCCGGTGCCCTGGTGCAGTCCCATCTGGGTCATCAGGTCCCGAACCTTGCAGGGCCCGAGCTTGGCCACAAGCCCGGCAAACGCGGTGTTGACCGAGAAGGCCGTTGCGTCGGTCAGGCTGATCGGGCCGTTGCGGGTGCCCTCATCGTTGTGGACGGCCCACGGCGAGAAGATCCTGCACGCCTTCTCGGTGAACTCGTAAGGGAAGAAGTACGCCGGGTGCTTTGCGTCGGCTGGGCGCGCGTAGATGATCGAGTTGATCGGCATACCGGACCGGAGCGCCTCAGCGACGGCGAACATCTTGGCGCTCGAGCCGAACGCGAACCCGCCGGACCCGCCATACATCTGATCGACCGCCCAGTTCACCGATGTCTTGCCACGGACCCCGCTCTTGAGCGAGAAGGTCGTGTTCTGGGCTATGGCAAGGACGTGGCCGGTGCCGGGTTCGACCACGGCCGCAGCGGCGCCGATGTCCGCGGGGTTGCCGATCGGGACCTTGGCGATCAGCTCCTGCTGGGCGGCCATCTGCATCTTGGGGTTGAGCGTCGTCTGGATGGTCAGCCCGCCTCGGTTGATATTGTCGAGTCGGTCCGCGCGCGTCTTGCCCAACGCTGGCTGGTCCAGGAGCCACGCGCTGACGTAGCTGCAGAAGTACGGGTACGGCGAGAGCGCGCAGGAGCTCTGGGCCGGTTCGGGATGGGTCACCATCTTGGTCTTCTTGGCGGCCGTCCAGGCCTTGTCGGTGATCAGCCCAAGCGTGTGCATCCGGTCCAGGACGATGTTGCGTCGCGCCAGGGCTGCGGCGGGGTGACGGATCGGGTCAGTCGTGCTCGGCCGCTGAACAAGTCCCGCCAGGGTCGCAGCCTGAACCAGGCTCAGCTTGGCTGCGCTCACCCCGAAGTAGTGCCGAGCCGCCGCCTCGACCCCGTAGGCCTGGTCTCCGTAGTAGACGAGGTTGAAGTAGCCCTCGAGGATCTGGTTCTTGGTGAGGTTCTTCTCCAGCGTGACGGCGTACTTGAGCTCCTGGAGCTTGCGCGTGTAGCTCTTGGCGGTGGCGGCCCCGGCAGCCACCTTGTCGCCTTTGCGCAAGGCGTTCTCCTGCAGCGTGATCTTGACGTACTGCTGGGTCAGGGTGGACGCGCCCTGGGTGTTGCCGCCGCCGAGGTTGGAGATGAAGGCGCGGCCGACGCCGAGAGGGTCGACGCCGCCGTGCTGGTAGAAACGGCTGTCCTCGATCGCGATCTGGGCCTGGCGCATGACCGGCGCGATCTGGGTGAGCGGCACGATGACGCGGTTCTCGTCATACGGCGTGGCGATCAGCGTGCCGTCGCTGGCCAGGATGCGGGACTGCTGCGACAGCGGGGTCAGGGTGAAGTCGCCGGGCAGGGTGTCGAAGACGTGGACCCCCGCTCGGGCCGTGGCACCGGTGGCGCCCACGGCCGGCATCACCAGGCCGGCCGCCAGCAGTCCGAGGACCACTGAGGTCGCCAAGAACGCTCCGAGCAGGCTGACGATGTTGGTGAGATTCGCGACACGTCCCGGCATGGAGCCAAGGATAACCTGTGGATCTGCCCAGAACCTGCCTCACAAACCCGGATGACTAGTCACTCTTGGAGGGCCGAACTACCCGAAAGCGTCATTCCCCCCATAAGCGTCTCTGCCTATCGTTCAAACGGTAGTCACAATTCGTGTCGGGCACTGCGTCCGCTGCGCAGATCAGGGGAGGCCAACGTGACCGTCACCATGACGCCTCGCGAGGGTGTGACGACGGCCCGGTCGTCGTGGGTCGAGGAGTGGGCGCAGTACGGAACGTGCAGCGGGTCCGATCCCGATGCGCTGTTCGTGCAGGGCGCGGCGCAACAACAGGCAAAGCAGGTCTGCATGGGCTGCCCGGTGATCGCCGAGTGCCTCGCCGATGCCCTCGACAACCACACCGAGTTCGGTGTCTGGGGTGGTATGACGGAACGCGAGCGTCGCGCCCTGCTCAAACGCCGGCCCAGTGTCACATCTTGGCGGGCGCTGTTCGAGGCCGACCGAGCTCGTCGGGAGCTTTCCGCTTCCTGAGCGCTTCGATTCCTGAGGTGTCACGTGGATTGGTCGCGCGCGAGGAGGTCAGCGCGGGAGAGTCAGCGCACGACTCATTGGCCGGCGAGCGCCTCGCCAACCGCACGCAGACCCACAAGATCGTGGATGTCCTGTGACGCCGCAGGCACTTCAACCATAGGTATATCGGGGTGGCCGGCGATGAACCGCTTGGCCAGGGCTTGGTGACGCCCGGCGATCTCGGCCTGAACGGCGTGCAGTCGCAGCAGCGCCTGGGTGATGGCCGTGCTCTCAGAGACCCCGGATGAGCTGCTGGACCTACCGTTGGATGACCTGCCATTCTCGATGTCGTCCAGCTCTTCGGCCGCGGAGAGTGCTCGGGCGGCTGACAGGCCGGGTGCGGACACGCGATGGACCCGGTTGACGACGAGCCCGGCCAGAGGCATGCCCTCCTCGTCCAGGCGGTCCACGAAGTACGAGGCCTCACGCAGGGCGTCACGCTCCGGGGCCGCAACGACGATGAACTGCGTGGCGCTGTCGCTCAAGAGCGCATAGGTGTGGTCAGCGCGCTCCCGAAACCCGCCAAACATCGTGTCGAGGGCCGCGACGAAGGTCTGGACGTCGGTGAGCATCTGTCCACCCAAGAGCTTGGTCATGGCCGAAGTGACGATGTTGACGCCAGTCGTGAAGACCCTCAGGTATGCGCGGCCGCCGACCCTCGCAGGCGCCGCAAGGAGGCGGATGAAGCGACCGTCCAGGAACGAGCCCAGGCGTTTAGGGGCGTCCAAGAAGTCCAGGGCCGACCGTGAGGGCGGGGTGTCCACGACGATGAGGTCCCAGCGCGGGTTGTCCGGGTCGCGGTCCGCCTCGAGCCTCAGCTGCCCGAGCTTCTCCATCGCCATGTACTCCTGGGTTCCGGCGAAAGAGCTCGAGACGGCTTGGTAGAACGGGTTCGCCAGAATCTGTTCGGCCTTGTCGGGGGCAGCGTGCGACATCACGACCTCGTCGAAGGTCCGCTTCATATCCAGCATCATGGCGTCGAGCGAACCGCCCTGGGCGACGTCGATGCTCAGCACCTGCCGGGGCGTGTTGTCCAGCGTGGTCAGGCCGAGCGACTGTGCCAGTCGCCGTGCCGGGTCGATCGTCAGAACGACCACCCGACGGCCGGACTCGGCTGCGCGCAGTCCCAGCGCCGCCGCGACCGTGGTCTTGCCCACTCCGCCGGCGCCGCAGCACACGATCACCCGGGTCGGTGGGTCGTCGATCAGCGCGTCGATGTCGAGGACGGGCGCCATCACGCCATCCCCTGGGCCACGAGCGCCTCGGCCAGCTCACGGATGCCGTTGGCGTCGACGCCCTCGGACAGGGCCGGCAGCCGGTAGGTCGGCCGCCGAAGATCTGCGATGACCAGGGCAGCCTCGTACTCGAGCGCGACGCGCTCGGCGTGGTCCCTGGCCTCGGCCAGCAGCCCGTCGACGATGGCGTCGGTCGCGCGGACCTTGACCCGGGTCAGGTCTGCTGCGACGTCCTCCCGGGAGATCGCAGACCGAGCGGCCGTCTTCAGGGCCTTGGGGGTCAGGATCGTCTCGCGCACCTGGTTGACGACGACGCCGCCGACCGGCATACCGACGGACCTGAGCTCGGCGATGGCATCGACCGTCTCCTGAACCGGCATCTCCTCGAGCAGAGTCACCACGTGGACGACCGTCTGCGGAGACTTCAGCATCGCCGTGATCGAGTCGGCCTGCGAGCGGATCGGGCCGACCCTCGCGAGGTCGGCAACCTCGTGGTTGACATTGAGGAATCGTGCAACGCGGCCGGTGGGCGGGGCGTCCAGGACAACCGCGTCGTACGCCCGTGCGGCACCCGGACCCTTGGCCCTGTGTTCCTTGCGGCGCCTGACTGCCTCGTAGACCTTGCCGATCAACAGCACGTCTCTGACGCCTGGCGCAATCGTCGTGGCGAAGTCGATGGCGCCGAACTTCTCCAGCAGCCCGCCGGCGCGACCGAGCTTGTAGTACATGTGGAGGTACTCCAGCAGCGCTGCCTTGGCGTCGACCGAGAGCCCGAAGACCTCGCCGCCTTGCGACGCGTGCGCGATGCGTGCCTCGATCGAGGCCAGTGGGGCGACGTCGAAGGTCTGGCTGATGCCCTGGCGTCCTTCGACCTCGGCCAGCAGCACCCGCCGACCCTGGCCTGCGAGCGCCAGGGCCAGCGCTGCGGCGACGGTTGTCTTGCCTGTGCCGCCCTTGCCCGTGACGACGTGCAGTCGTACGCCGTCCCAGTCGGTGTCGCGGACCGACGCCGCGCCGGGTGCCATGGTGACGAGCCTAGGACCCCGTGCGCGTGATGGCCGACCCGCCCAAGGCTCCGTTCCTTCCCGGGCATCGGCCGATCGGTCTGTTGATGTTGCCGTTTGGTTTGATGATGGTGTCGATCGGCTGATTAGTCATCTGATCGGCTGCAGGGCGGGGTCATCCTTGCCAATAATCCGAAGCGTGATCGGTAGCGATTTCGGCGACGTCCTTATCCGCGCGCAGAGCGGTGACGAGTCGGCGTTCGCCTGCCTGTGGTGCGACATCAACCCGACCTTGAAGCGGTACCTGCGCGTCATCGCGGGTGAGGTCAACCAGGACGTCATCGCCCAAACCTGGGTCATTGTGGGTCAGGGACTGGACCGCTTCAAGGGCGATGAGATGACCTGGCGCTCGTGGGTGTTCGCAACGGCGAGACGAGCCGAACCCGCTGCCTTCGCACGTCGCTCCCTGCCCGCGCTCCAGCTGACCGACGATGACGCGGCCCCTATCTCGCCGACACCACCTCCGGGACCGCTCCCCGCCCAAGGGCAGTTCGATGATTCTGTACAGGGCGTCTTCATCGGAGCCGCAGGCCATCGGTTCTGACCGCCTGATCAGGACCGCGCGGGTTGGCTGGCCAGGGTCCTGTGGGCCGTGGTTCGACCCGGTCTAGGCTGCGTTCATGGCCAACTGGGAGTACGCAACGGTTCCACTGATCGTGCACGCCACCAAGCAGATTCTCGACCAGTGGGGCGAGGACGGCTGGGAGCTCGTGCAGGTCCTGACCGGCCCGGATGGCGCCGGTCTGGTGGCTTACCTCAAGCGAGAGAAGGCATAGTCATGTCCGCTGTTGAAGACCGTTTGGCCCAGCTTGGCCTTACCCTTCCCGACGTTGCCAAGCCCGTGGCCGCCTATGTGCCGGCTTTGCGTGACGGCAACCTGATCTTCACCTCCGGTCAGCTGCCGATGGTGTCCGGCGCACTGGTTCAGACCGGCAAAGTGGGGACAGGCGACGGCAATATCTCTCCGGAGGATGCCAAGAAGCTCGCCGAGACGTGCGCCCTCAACGCGATCGCTGCCGTCAAGTCCGTCATCGGTGACCTCGACAAGGTGACCCGCGTGGTCAAGGTTGTCGGCTTTGTGGCCAGCGACCCGTCGTTCACCGGACAGCCCGGCGTCATCAACGGTGCCTCCGAGCTGCTCGGCAGAGCGTTTGGCGCCGCCGGGGTCCACGCTCGGTCGGCCGTGGGAGTCGCAGCACTTCCGCTGGATGCCCCGGTCGAGGTCGAGATCACCGTTTCAGTCCAGGACTGAGCATTACCAGTCAGATCCGCGACTTCGCCATCGGGACTCTGGCCGGTCGGGCCAAGGACTGGCTCGAGGGCCGCAGCGCTGAGGTAGTCGCCGCCAAGCCGGCAGCCACGGTCATGATTGTGCGTGACCGTGGCGACGGCTCCACCGGCCGGAGTGCGGTGGACGTCTTCATGCAGCGCCGTGTCTCCACCATGGCGTTCGCTCCGCTGATGATGGTGTTCCCGGGCGGAGGCGTCGACCCGCGCGATGCCGACCCCAGCCTGCCCTGGGCCGGGCCCTCGCCGGCGGACTGGGGACGCGTGCTCGTTGCCGATGAGGCCACAGCGCGCGAGCTTGTCGCCGCCGCGGTGCGCGAGGTGTTCGAGGAGTGCGGGGTATTGCTTGCCGGGCCTTCGGCCGACGCTGTGGTCGGGGACGTGAGTGGGCCGCAGTGGCAGGCCGAGCGCAAGGCGCTGCTGTCGCGCGATGTCTCGTTGGCCCAGATGCTGATCCGTCGTGGCTTGGTGCTGCGTTCCGACCTCCTCCGGGCGCGGGCTCACTGGATCACTCCGGAGTTTGAGCCAAAGCGTTACGACACAAGGATATTCGCCGCGCTTATGCCGGCTGGGCAGATCGCCGATGACCAGACCAGTGAGGCCGACCATGCCGGCTGGGTCGATCCCGCTCGCCTGCTCGAGGACTATGCGACGGGCGTGGCGTTGATGTTGCCGCCGACCGTGGTGTGCGTCGAACAGGTGGCGGCGGCCTCATCTGCGGCCGAGTTCATGGCCGCCGAGGTCCGCATCGCGCCGATCACCCCGGTGATCGTCCGAACTGATGACGCGGTGGTCATTCGCTGCGTGCTGCCGTCTGTGCATCTCCCGCTGGCGGGCGAATGACGCCCGCACCGGCTTCACCTCCCGCTGGCGGTGAGGGGAAGCCCGTTTGGGTCGGCGGCGACGCCACCTCTCGCGCGACCTGCGTGCTCGCGCCGAACCCTGGCGCCATGACGCTCGAGGGCACCAACACGTGGGTCCTGATGGAGCCGGGCGCGACGGACTGCGTGGTCGTCGACCCAGGACCGCTCGACGAGCAGCATCTGCAGCGGGTGTTGGACGTGGTGGCTGGACGCGGGGCGCGCGTTGCCCTGACTTTGCTCACGCATGGCCACCCGGACCACGCCGAATCCGCCTGGCGGTTCGCCGCACTCACCGGCGCGCCGGTTCGAGCCATCGGCACCGGGCACGACGATCTCGACCAGAGTGAGCGGTTGACGGTCGGCGGTCTGGACCTGGCGGTCGTGGCCACTCCCGGGCACACCAGCGACTCGCTCTCATTCCTGCTGGTCGCCGAGAACGCCCTGATCACCGGCGACACGATCCTGGGGCGCGGCACCTCAGTGGTGGCGTGGCCCGATGGTGAGCTCGCGGCATACCTTGTGTCATTGCGGCGTATCGAGGCCATGACCGCCGCGCGCGAGGTAACCCAGATCCTGCCGGGCCACGGCCCCACCGTTTCGGACCCAGCCGCCGTCGTGCGCTTCTACCGTGACCATCGACAGGAACGCCTCGAACAGGTGCGAGCGGCCGTTGCCTCCGGGGCGGTCGGCGCGGATGCGGTGGTCGAGATGGTCTATGCCGATGTCCCGCGCGAGGTGTGGCCGGCGGCCCGGCTCAGCGTGCTGGCCCAGCTGGACTACCTGGCTGTCAGCGGGCCCGACGCTTGAGGCGTTCGACGTCCATCAGCACGACGGCGCGGGCCTCAAGCTTGATCCAGCCCCGCGTGACGAAGTCAGCCAACGCCTTGTTGACCGTCTCCCGGGAGGCGCCGACGAGCTGGGCGAGCTCTTCCTGGGTCAGGTCGTGGGGCACCAGGACGCCATCCTCGGCTGGGCGGCCGAAGCGGTTGGAGAGATCGAGCAGGGCCTTGGCCACGCGGCCAGGCACATCGGTGAAGACGAGATCGGCCAGGGCCTCGTTGGTGCGGCGAAGACGACGGGCCAGCGCGGCCAGCAGGGTCGCCGCCACGGCTGGGCGACCAGACAGGAACGCATTGAGATCCTCATGGCCGAGTGCGATGAGCTGGGTCTCGGCGACGGCAGTGGCGGTCGCAGTGCGGGCACCGGGGTCGAAGAGGCTGAGCTCGCCAAACATCTCGCCCGGGCCCAGGACGGCCAGGAGGTTCTCCCGGCCGTCGACGCTGGTACGCCCGAGCTTGATCTTGCCTTCGCCGATCACGTAGAGCCGATCCCCTCTGTCGCCTTCGCGAAAGAGGATGTCGCCGCGTTCGAGGTGCGACGCTGTCATCGACTCCATCAAGGCTCCTGCGGCCTCGTCGTCCAAGGCAGCGAAGAGCGGGGATCGTCTTACGATCTCGATGTCCACAGCGCACAGTCTGCCAGAGCGAGACGGTTGGCGGGATTGTCGACCACGCCGATTAGTCTGACGGGGTGCCTGCGACCATGAGCCCCGAGACCACGGTCGCGTTGACCCGCCGTGCCCGCAAGACCTATCGCACGTTGGTCGAGCGCTATCCCTACGCCCATTGTGAGCTCAACTTCGAAAACCCGTTGCAGCTTTTGGTGGCCACCGTGATGTCCGCCCAGACCACCGACATCCGGGTGAACCTGGTGACGCCGTCGGTCTTTGCCCGCTACCGGACCGCCGCCGACTACGCCAGCGCCGATCGCACCGAGCTGGAGACGATGATCCAGTCCACAGGCTTCTATCGTGCCAAGACTGACTCGCTGATCAAGATCGGGACGGCGCTGGTCGAGCGGTTTGACGGCGAGGTGCCGCCCCGGCTCAAGGATCTGGTGACCCTGCCAGGTGTCGGGCGCAAGACTGCGAATGTGGTGCTGGGCAACGCTTTTGGTATCCCCGGGATCACCGTGGACACGCACGTCGGGCGCTTGGCGAGGCGCCTTGGCTGGACCAAGGAGGTGGACCCGGTCAAGGTCGAGCACGCCGTGGGCGCCCTGTTCCCGAAGAAGGACTGGACCATGCTCTCCCACGTCCTGATCTTTCACGGGCGCCGTACCTGTCACGCGCGCAGGCCCGCGTGCGGCGCGTGTCCGGTTGCCACCTGGTGTCCCTCCTACGGGGAGGGTGAGATGGACGCGGTCAAGGCGACCGAGCTGTTGAAGTACGAGCTCTCCCCGGAGCTGTCGTGACAGATCCCGTCGGCGCGGCTGCCGGCATACAGGCACAC
>CABEAG010000132.1_pt1 | contig 15683 bp, 17 predicted proteins | sample 3132351 | NCBI WGS metagenome assembly CABEAG01 (sample SAMEA5534342, study PRJEB31848) | metagenome | biome: tundra; feature: field; material: soil | place: USA | collected 2013-05 | depth 0.45 m | reverse complement strand
ACCACCGGCTGTCCCCGGGTGAGGAACATCAGGTCGTTGGCCAACTTGGTACGCGCCATCAAGTCGGTGCCAGTGCTGCCGGATCCCTTCAGCATCATCGCAACCCGGCCCATGTCGTGGTTGCCCAGGAAGGTCGGCAGCTCGTAGGCGTTGGAGTCCGTGTCCGTGTAGTAGTCGTCGGCGGCATAGAGGTCGCGCAGGCCCGTCGTGGGCTTGCCCTGCGCGAACGCGAGCGCCTGGCTCTGGAACCCGAAGCCGAGAGTGGCCGGCAGCTTGGCGGTCGTCGTGAACGTGCTCATGACCGCCGGACTGCTGTCATAGACCTCACCGAACATGAAGAAGTCGGGGTTGCCCTTGGCCTTGGCCTCGGCCTGGATCGCCGGCGAGAACTTCTGCCAGAAGGCTGTGTTGACGTGTTTGACGGTGTCGATCCGGAACCCGTCGATGCCGAAGTCGACCCAGTTCTTGTAGATGTCAGTCATCCCGTCGACGACCTTGGGCTGCTCGGTGAACAGGTCGTCGAGGCCGACGAAGTCGCCATACTCCGAGGACTCGCCGGCGAAGGTCGAGTCGCCTCTGTTGTGGTAGACGGTCGGGTCGTTCAGCCAGGCCGGCACCTTGGCCGTCTTGTCGGCCTCGGTCCGGAAGATCGGCTTGTCGGGGAACGACGTCGCGGGGTCCAGAGCCGGGAAGGTGCCGCCGCCGGCGTACGTCTTGTCGTCGAAGGCAGTACCGCTCGCGTCCTTGTACGGGCTGGCCGCCTTGGACACGTAGGCGTGCTGTCCGCCCTCGTAGTCGATGACGTCGGCGGTGTGGTTGGTGATGATGTCGAAGAAGACCTTCATCCCCTTGGCATGCGCGGCGCTGATCAGCGACGTCATCTCGGCGTTGGTGCCCAGGTGGGGGTCGATCTGGGTGAAGTCGGTGATCCAGTAGCCGTGGTAGCCGGCACTCGCATCCGCTCCGGTCCCCTGGACGGGCTCGTTCTTGAACGTCGGTGTCAGCCAGATCGCGGTGGTGCCGAGCGACTTGATGTAGTCCAGCTTCTGCGTCACTCCCGCCAGGTCGCCGCCGTGGAAGAACCCCTTGTCGGTCGGGTCGTAGCCGGTCTCGAGCCGCGAACCGGTGAGGCCGCCCTGGTCGTTGGCCGTCGAGCCGTTCGCGAAGCGGTCAGTCATCAGGAAGTAGAACTGTTCACGCGTCAATGGTGTGCGCAGACTCGAACCCGCGAGCGCCTTGTCCGCAGGCGTCGCCGCGCCGGGCAGGTCGGTCGGTGCAATACCGATCTTGTGCGTGGCGTCGTCGTAGGAGAACGTCAGCCGGGCCGGCCCCAGAAGGACCAGCGGGATGTTCGCCCCGCCCTTTACACCATCCGCGCCATAGCTCTCGTCCCAGGACTTGTTGATGGCCAGCTTGAGCTCGTACGTGCCGGCCGGGACGTCAAGCTCCCTGCTGTACGCCGTGCTGTCACCCTGGCGGGTCAGCTCGGTGGCCGCACAGTCGGGCGCCCAGTCGCCCGGGCAGCCAACCTCGTTCTGTAGCGAGCCGACGAGCGTGGCGGTGCGTGGAGCATCAGCCGCCTGCGCGGTGCCGGCCGTGGTGACCGGCGCAAGCCCCCCAAGCACAGAGATGGCAATGGCCGAGACGGCGGCAGAGAAGGACGACAGACGGGCCACGATGGCTCCTGAAAGCTCAGGAAGCGACATCTGGTCCGCTCATCAGCTGGTCCGCGGGGAGAGCCGCAGACGGTGCGGATGCCTCAGATAACCCCGGTCGATGACCAGCGATAACTCCGAATTGTTCCGCTTGTGCGCAGACTACGTCCGCCGAAACCCGAGCGCTAGAGCCTTTCGCAAGTTTCTGCAATTTCTTGCAGCGAGTGAACGCGGGCGCGCCGGGGACCGCTGCGGCATGCTGGTGCTGGCGATCCTGCCCGCCCAGGCCGCGCTGGTCATCGATCGATCGACTGGAGGTGCTCGTGGACTTCACCGTGCTGGCGGTCATCGTGCTGGCAGGTCTGGTCGGGCCCCTGCTGGCGATGCCTCGGCGTTGGCAGGTGCCGGTGGTCGTCGGCGAGCTGTTCATGGGGGTCGCGCTGGGCAGGACGGGCCTGGGCTACCTGGACGCGTCGAACGACAAGTTCTCGTTTCTGGCTGAGGTGGGGTTCGGGCTCGTCATGTTCGTCGCCGGCACCCACGTGCCCGTTCGGGACGGCGACCTGGTGCGAAGCCTGGGACGCGGCACCCTCCGCGCTGTCCTGGTGGGAGCAGGATCAGCCGTGCTGGGCGTGCTGCTCGCCGCCCTCTTCGGGACGGGCCACGCCGCGCTGTATGCCGTGCTGATGGCTTCGTCCTCGGCCGCCCTGATCCTGCCCATCATCAGCTCTCTGGAGCTCGGTGGCGAGCAGGTGTTGCAGCTGCTGCCGCAGGTGGCGATCGCTGACGCCGCCTGCATCATCGCCGTGCCCCTGGTCATTGACCCCGTTCACGTCGGACGCGCCGCCTTGGGGGCCGTGGCCGTCATCCTGACCGGTGCCGTGGTCTTCGTCGTGTTGCTCGCGCTGGAGCGCAAGGGTCTTCGCCGTCGACTCCACAAAGTGTCCGAGGAACGTCACTTCGCCCTTGAGCTGCGGATAAGCCTGATGATCCTGTTCTCGCTCGCCGCAGTCGCCACCCGGTCACACGTGTCGATCATGCTGGCAGGCTTTGTCTTCGGTCTCGCGTTGGCCGCAGTTGGGCAGCCACGACGACTTGCCCGGCAGCTGTTCGCGGTGACCGAGGGCTTCTTCGGCCCCTTGTTCTTCGTCTGGCTCGGCGCCTCGCTGGACCTGCTGGCGCTCCGCGACCGACCGACGCTGATCCTTCTGGGACTTCTGCTCGGAGTCGGCGCGGTCCTCAGCCACTCGCTGGCCAGGCTCACCGGACAGCCGCTCAGCCTGAGCTCCATGGCGGCAGCACAGGTCGGTGTCCCCGTGGCCGCAGCGACCCTTGGCACGAGCCTGAATGTCCTCCAGCCGGGCGAACCGGCAGCGTTGGTCCTGGGAGCGCTGTTCACCATCGCCGTGGCAGCCATCGCCGGCGGGGCCGCGGTCAGGCAAGGGCACGTCGCACCCCTCGGCGACACGGCTCGGGATCAGCGAGCGCGCCGGACCCGCCCTTCGTCCCAGACCGGCTCGTCCGACTCATAGACCGAGCCGTCCCGGCCGAAGACCAGATAGCGGTCGAAACCTCTGGCGAACCACCTGTCGTGAGTGACCGCGACCACGGTGCCGTCGAACGCCTCGAGGCCCTCCTCGAGCGCCTCTGCCGAGTGCAGGTCGAGGTTGTCGGTCGGCTCGTCGAGCAGCAGCATCGTGGCGCCGCTCAGCTCGAGCAGGAGGATCTGGAACCGCGCCTGCTGCCCGCCGGACAGCGAGTCGAAGGTCTGCTCCGAAGCCCGCGCGAGCTCGTAGCGGTCCAGAGCCCGGGCCGCCTCCTCGCGAGGTCTTCCCGCGCGATGCTCGTCACCGCGGTGCAGAATCTCCAACAGGGTGCGTCCCAACAGCGCGGGGTGCTGGTGGGTCTGGGCGAACCAGCCGGGTCGGACGCGCGAGCCGAGCCGCGCGGTGCCGGTGTGCGCGACGGTCGCCGCCTGGACGTCGCCGACGGGTCGGTGCTCGGGCGCCGGGTCGCTGCCGCCGGCCGCGAGCAGCCGCAGGAAGTGCGACTTGCCCGACCCGTTGCTGCCCAGGACGGCGACCCGCTCGCCATACCAGATCTCGAGGTTGAACGGCCTCATCAGACCGGTGAGCTCGAGACCCTCGACGACGACGGCACGCTTGGCCGTCCGTCCGCCCCTGAGCCGCATCCGGACGTTCTGCTCGTATGGCACGAGCTCGGGCGGACCGGCTTCCACGAACCGGCGAAGCCGGGTCTCAGCGGCCTGGAGCTTGGGGGCCATGTCGGAGTTGTACGAGGCTTTCTGGCGGTACATGATCACCAGCGCCTTGAGCTTTGCGTGCTCCTCATCCCAGCGCTTGCGCAGCTCCTCGAGCTTGCTGTTGCGATCGATCCGGGCCTGGTGGTAGGTCGAGAAATGTCCCGGGTGAACCCAGATCGTCGATCCCGCCGGGCCCGGCTCGAGCGTGGCGATCCTGGTGGCCACTCGATCGAGCAGCTCTCTGTCATGGCTGATGAACAACACGGTTTTGGGCGAGACGATGAGCTGGTCCTCGAGCCACCGTTTAGCCGGGACATCCAGGTAGTTGTCAGGCTCGTCGAGCAGGAGCACGTCATCGGGCCCGCGCAGGAGCGCCTCCAGAACGAGCCTCTTCTGTTCACCACCCGAGAGCGTGCCCACGGAGCGCCACTGAGCCTGTTCGAACGGGATGCCGATCGCCGCGACCGTGCAGACGTCCCAGAGGGTCTCGTGCTCGTAGCCGCCGACGTCTGCCCAGTCCACCAGCGCCTGTGCGTACGCCATCTGGGCCGCCTCGTCGTCGACCTCCATCATCACCATCTCGGCTCTGTCCACCGCGCCGGCAGCGTCGCGGACGGACGCGGGCGCGACACTGACCAACAGGTCACGGACGGTTGAGCTGTCCCGGACGGATCCGATGAACTGACGCATGATGCCCAGCCCACCACTGCGCGTGACGGCCCCCTCGGCCGGAGCCAGATCCCCACTGACGATGCGTGAGAGCGTCGTCTTGCCGGCGCCGTTGGGGCCGATAAGCGCCACTTTCGCCCCTTCGCCCACGCGAAGACTCACTGCGTCGAGGAGCGGACGCCCATCGGGAAGGACGTAACTGACTGCATTGACATCCACGTGGCCCACAACGGACCACTCTGACGCATGACACCCCCATGCGTCACCTTGTTAAGCCTGAGCCCACAAGGCGGGGGTTTACGTCCTCCTCGACGGGCCCGGACGCCTGATCAGTCGACGGCGGCGATCCGTCTGACGCGCGACTCCTTGTGGCGTGAGCCCAGCTCCGCATCGGGCGGGTAGGTGACCTCCTCCAGGCTCAGCCCGTGTGCCGGCATCACGACGACTCCCGGATGACGACGCCCGGCAACGAGTACCTCTCCGGGCCACTCGACCGGCCGGCGTCCCTCCCCGACCGGGATCACCGCGCCCACCAGCGCGCGAACCATGGAGCGACAGAACGCATCGGCCACGACTCGCGCCTCGAGGACACCGTCACTCGCGCGGACCCAAGAGAACTCAAGCAAGGTGCGAATCGTCGTCGCACCATCTCGCCTCTTGGCGAACGCGGCGAAGTCCCGCAGCCCCAACATCTGCTGGGCGGCGGCATGCATGGCATCGGCATCCAGGGAACGCCGGTGAATCAGCGTGTCGTCGCGGCGCAGCGGGTCAAGGAGCTCCGGCTGGTCACAGATGCGATAGAGGTAGCGGCGCTGGACGGCCGAGAATCGGGCGTTGAAACCCGCTGGCGCCACCGAGACGGCGTGCACGACGATGTCCTTGGGCAACACGCCGTTGAGCCGGGCAAGCGCTGACTGGGCCGGCGAGCGAACGGATCGCCCCGGCAGCAGCGCCCACCCGGTCGGGTCGACGTCAGCGTGCACCACGGCACCGCGGGCATGGACTCCCGCGTCGGTGCGTCCAGCCACGACAAGGCGCACCGGCTTGGGTGCGCGCAGGATAAGGGTCAGCGCGGCGGAGAGCTCGTCCTCGACTGTCCGCTTGCCGGGCTGCATCGCCCACCCGGAGAAAGCCGTCCCGTCATACCCGAAGTCCAGCCGAATGCGCAGGGAAGTCGCGAGCCCGCCACCCCCCAAGGGGGCGACGGGCTCGTTGTCGTTCATAGCGGCAGGCTAGAGAAATGGCCGTCAGGGCGACGGTCAGGCTCAGGCCTTGGTGTTGGACGAGTCGTCGGCCGCGTCGTCGGCATCCTGAGTCACAACGGCCTCGGCCTCGGCGGGGTCAGCCACAACGGCCTCGGCCTCAACCTCGACGGGAGCCGTGATCTCGTCAGCAGCCGGAGCCTTGGCAGCCTTTGCTGCCTTTGCTGGCTTGGCTGCCTTCATGTCCTTGGCTGCGCGCTTCGTAGCAGCCTCGGCTTCGGCAACAGTGGCCTTCTTCGGCGAGAGCGGCTCACGCACCAGCTCGATCACAGCCATGGGGGCGTTGTCGCCCTTGCGGTTGCCGATCTTGGTGATGCGGGTGTAGCCACCCTGGCGCTCGGACATGTCGGGTGCAATCTCGGTGAAGAGACGGTGTACGACACCCTTGTCACGAACGACCGTGAGGACGCGGCGACGGGCGTGCAGGTCGCCGCGCTTGGCAAAAGTCACCAGGCGTTCGGCTAGCGGGCGCAGGCGTTTGGCCTTGGCCTCGGTGGTGGTGATCTGGTCGTGCTCGAACAGCGACGTGGCCAGGTTGGCCAAGATCAGCCGCTCGTGCGCCGGACCGCCGCCGAGACGGGGACCTTTGGTAGGCGTAGGCATCTGTTTGTTCTCCTGTTGGTCTCTGACCGATCCGCGCTCAGCGGTTCAGCCACACACAAATGAATCGGTCAGTACTGCTCATCCTCGACGAACGCCGAGTCCTCATCTACGTCATCGTCGTAGCGATCTACGATGGCGCTCGGGTCGAACCCGGGCGGGCTGTCCTTGAGCTGCAGGCCCATGCCGACGAGCTTGGCCTTGACCTCGTCGATCGACTTCGCGCCAAAGTTGCGGATGTCCAGCAGGTCGGCCTCGCTGCGCCCGACGAGCTCACCCACCGTGTGGATGGCCTCGCGCTTGAGGCAGTTGTAGGACCGGACGGTCAGGTCGAGGTCCTCGATGGGCAGAGCAAGATCGGCGGCCAGCGCCGCGTCGGTGGGCGAGGGGCCCATGTCGATGCCCTCGGCCTCGACGTTGAGCTCACGAGCCAGACCGAACAGCTCCACCAAAGTCTTGCCGGCGGAAGCCATGGCATCACGGGGAGCCATAGAGTCCTTGGTCTCGACATCGACGATGAGCTTGTCGAAGTCGGTGCGCTGCTCAACACGCGTGGCCTCGACCTTGTAGGTCACAGCCAGGACGGGTGAGTAGATGGAGTCAACCGGGATTCGACCGATCTCGGCGTCGCCGGACTTGTTCTGCTGGGCCGAGACGTAACCACGTCCGCGCTCGACGGTGAGCTCCATCTCGATCTTGCCCTTGCCATTGAGCGTGGCGACGTGCAGGTCCGAGTTGAGCACCTCGACACCAGCGGGCGGCGCGATGTCGGCGGCGGTCACCGCTCCGGGACCCGACTTGCGCAGGTACATGACGACGGGCTCGTCATGCTCGCTGGAGACGACCAGGGTCTTGATGTTGAGAATGATCTCGGTGACGTCTTCCTTGACACCGGGGATCGTGGAGAACTCGTGCAGAACGCCGTCAATACGGATGCTCGTGACGGCGGCACCCGGGATGCTCGAGAGCAGGGTGCGGCGTAGGGAGTTGCCGAGGGTGTAGCCGAAGCCGGGCTCGAGCGGCTCGATGACGAACCGCGAGCGGGAGTCGGAGACGACCTCTTCGCTCAGAGTGGGGCGCTGTGCAATCAGCACTGTTTCATTCCTTCCCACGGGCGACCGCTATTTGACGCCTCGTGATGCTGCGGGGCATGACCCCCGCGGCCCGTGCACCTCTGTCCGTGCAGGCGGGCCCTGTCAAAGTCCATATGCCGGGTGACTGGTTGCCCAGCCACCCGGCACTGCGGCATTCAGTTCTTGGAGTAGAGCTCGACGATCAGCTGCTCCTGGACCTGCGTATCGATGACCTGACGCGCGGGCAGGGAGTGAACCAGGATCCGCATCTGCGTCGGGATGGACTCCATCCAGGCAGGCACGGAGCGCTCGCCGGCCTGTGCACGGGCGACGACGAACGGCGTCATCTCCACGGACTTGCCACGAACCTCGATGATGTCGCTCTCGGACACCCGGAAGCTGGGGATGTCCACCTTGTGCCCGTTGACCACGAAGTGGCCGTGACGGACCAGCTGGCGGGCCATGTCGCGGGACGCGGCGAAGCCGGCCCGGTACACGACGTTGTCCAGACGGGTCTCCAAGATGCGGAGCAGGTTCTCGCCGGTCTTGCCGGGGCGACGGTGCGCTTCCCTGTAGTACCCACGGAACTGCTTCTCCAGGACGCCGTAAATGCGTGCAGCCTTCTGCTTCTCACGCATCTGCAGCAAGTACTCGCTGTCCTTGGTCCGCGCGCGGCCGTGCATGCCCGGGGGGTACGGGCGTAGCTCGATCGGGCACTTCGGGGAGTCGCACTTGGCTCCCTTGAGGAACAGCTTGGTCTTCTCACGCCGGCAGCGCCTGCAGTCAGGCCCGGTATATCGCGCCATAAGTGTTTATCTCCTCTTGGTGCGCGTGGTCAGACGCGTCGACGCTTGGATGGGCGGACGCCGTTGTGCGGCGTTGGGGTCACATCGCTGATCGCGCCGACCTCAAGGCCGGTGGCAGTCAGCGAGCGGATTGCGGTCTCGCGACCAGAACCCGGTCCCTTGACGAAGACGTCGACCTTGCGCATGCCGTGCTCCATGGCACGACGCGCAGCGGCCTCGGCGGCCATCTGCGCTGCGAACGGGGTTGACTTGCGCGAACCCTTGAAACCGACCTGGCCGGCCGAGGCCCACGCGATCACGTTCCCAATGGGGTCGGTGATCGAAACGATGGTGTTGTTGAACGTGCTCTTGATGTGAGCATGCCCATGAGCGATGTTCTTCTTCTCTTTGCGGCGCACCTTCTTGGCGCCCGCAGCGGTACGACTCTTCGGAGGCATTTGGCTGGGTTCTCCTACGTAGGCAATAGAAAGCGGATAAGTGGTCCGAACTCGATCTCTCGCGGATCACTGGTTGATCGTGATGATCGCGTTGGACTACTTGCCGACCTTCTTCTTGCCGGCCACGGTGCGCTTGGGTCCCTTGCGGGTGCGCGCGTTGGTCTTGGTGCGCTGACCGCGCACCGGAAGACCGCGACGGTGACGAATGCCCTGGTAGCTGCCGATCTCAACCTTGCGGCGGATGTCGGCGGCCACCTCACGACGGAGGTCACCTTCGATCTTGAAGTTGCCTTCAAGGAAGTCGCGGAGCTTGACGAGCTCCTCGTCACCAAGGTCACGGACGCGAGTGTCGGGGTTGACGCCCGTCGCGGCCAGTGCCTGCTTCGCGCGGGTACGACCCACGCCGAAAATATAGGTAAGTGCGATCTCGACGCGCTTTTCGCGTGGGAGGTCGACACCAACAAGACGTGCCATCTTGTGCGTTCTCCTGATCATTGCGGAGGTCTGAAACATCACCATTCCCGAGATCTCAGAGCCTGAGCGCTGAGTTTCTGAGGTCCCCGGCCTCCGTGCCGGGGGTGACGTCCTGTGCTGGAACCGCTGTGAACACCAGTGCTGTGAACACCATTGCGATGAACACCATTGCTCTGAGCCGCAAGGCGGTTCGGCCCACAGGGGCCGGGTGCTGCTTTTGTGCTGTTTTGTCGCGTTCTACTAAGAGGCTCGCGACTCGTGCTGGTGGATCAGCCCTGACGCTGCTTGTGACGCAGGTTCTCGCAGATCACCATGACCCGGCCATGACGGCGGATCACCTTGCACTTGTCGCAGATCTTCTTGACGCTGGGATGAACCTTCATCTGCCTGCTGTCTTGATCGGGCTCTTCGTGAGCGACCCGCAACTGCGAGCCGATCGCGTGAGAGTCAGTTGGATCGGGAGTGGGCCATTGCTGTGAACTGCAGCCCTGTGGAACCGCGGCTGAGAGACCGCGTCGAACGTTCAGCGGTAACGGAAGACAATGCGACCTCGGGTCAAGTCATAAGGGCTGAGCTCCACCACCACGCGGTCCTCAGGGAGGATCCGGATGTAGTGCTGACGCATCTTGCCCGAAATGTGAGCGAGAACCTTGTGACCGTTGGTGAGCTCCACGCGGAACATTGCGTTCGGCAGGGCCTCCACGATCACACCCTCGATCTCGATGACACCGTCCTTCTTCGCCATGTCCTCCGCATTCCATGAACTGTCACCCCCTGGTTGGAGGTGACGGGTGTTTCCGCAGGTACTGCATCTGGCTCGGCGCATGTGTGACAACGACCTGCACCACCACAACCAGCCGCGGGGAGGGCACAGGAACGAGATACTCATGTTCCGACGCATCAGACTACGCCATAGACCCAGCCTCGACGAAATCCGACGGGCGGACCACACGTCTGGAACGGGCCCGTGGGAATGCGGGAAGATCAGGCCAGCGGAGCGTATGCCGCACCGAGGGCTTCCAGTCGCTCCCGGCCGCCGTCCGAAGCAGTCAACACCCAGATCCCCGCGTCGGTGACGGCAACCGAGTGCTCCCAGTGGGCAGCCCGTGAGCCGTCCTGGGTTACCACGGTCCAGTCGTCATCGAGGACATCGGTCTCCGCCGAGCCCAGGGTGACCATCGGCTCGATGGCGACGGTGACTCCGGACCTCACCACCGGTCCACGCTCCCTGACCCGATAGTTGGGCACCTGGGGGTCCTGATGCATCTCGGTTCCGATGCCATGGCCCACGTAGTCCTCGACGATCCCGTAGGTCACACCGTCCGCCCGCGCGGCGTCAATGATGCAGTCCTCCACGGCCGCGCCAACGTCGTTCAGCGGTGAGCCCACGGCCAGCGCGGCGATGCCGGCCCACATCGAGGCCTGGGTGGCGTCCATCAGGGCGACGTCACGCGCAGAACCGGCCTCGCGCCCGCCGACGATCACAGAGATCGCGGCATCGCCATGCCAGCCGTCCACGATTGCCCCGCAGTCGATCGACACCAGGTCGCCGTCGCGCAAGATCCGGGACCCCGGTATGCCGTGAACCACTTCTTCGTTCACGCTCACGCAGAGGCTGCCGGTGAATCCGTGGTAGCCAAGAAACGAGGGCGTTGCGCCCTTGCTGCGGATGAAGTCCTCAGCTGTGCGGTCCAGGTCACCGGTCGTCATACCGGCGCGCGCCTGGCCGCCGATGAGCTCCAGGGTCTCCGCCACCACCATTCCCGCCACCCGCATCGTGCGGATCTGGTCGGGAGTCTTGACATCGAGGCCCTTACGACCGAACACGGACCGGACCCCTCAACCGTGCAGGGTCGCCAGGACCGCCTGAAGTCGCTCTGTGACCGCGTCCATCTCGCCCATGCCGTCAACCTGGTGCAGGAGGCCACGCCCACGGTAGAGGGCCGCAAGAGGCGCCGTCTCCTCGTCGTAGACCTTCAACCGGTGCCGGATGACGTCTTCGGTGTCATCGGCGCGGCCATCGATCTCGGCTCGTGTGAGCAGACGCTGGACGACCTCTTCGGTATCCACCGCCAGCTCAAGGACAGCATCCAGCGAGACGCCCTGACCGCTCAGCATGTCGTCCAGTTCGGTCACCTGCGCCGCGGTGCGGGGGTAACCGTCGAGCAGGAACCCGACTACGGCATCGGGTTGGTCCAGACGGTCGCGCACGATCGCATTGGTGACGTCATCCGGCACATAGGCGCCCGAAGCGAGGATCGCCTTGACCTGCAGGCCCAGCGGCGTCTCGTTCTTGATGTTGTAGCGGAAGATGTCGCCGGTCGAGATGGCCGGGATGCCAAGCCTCTCGGCGATGCGTGATGCCTGCGTGCCCTTGCCTGCACCCGGTGCGCCGAAGATGATCAGACGTGTCATCGCAGGAACCCTTCGTAGTGACGCTGCTGCAGCTGGGACTCGATCTGCTTCACGGTGTCCAGCCCGACACTCACGATGATCAGGATCGACGTGCCACCGAACGGGAAGTTCTGGTCGGCACCGATCAGGATCAGAGCGATGAGCGGGATCAGCGAGATCAGGGCCAGATAGGTAGCGCCCGGCACCGTGATTCGGGTCAACACGTAGTCGAGGTACTCAGCTGTGGGCCGCCCGGCGCGAATGCCCGGGATGAAGCCCCCGTACTTCTTCATGTTGTCGGCGACTTCGATCGGGTTGAACGTGATGGAGACGTAGAAGAACGTGAAGAACAGGATCAAAGCCACGTAGCAGAGCATGTAGAGCGGGTGGTCGCCGCGGGTCAGGTACTGGTTGATAAAGTCGACCCACGCCGGCGGACGCGTCACGCCACGGTTGAACGACGCAAGGACTCCGGGCAGGGCCAGCATCGAGGACGCAAAGATGACCGGGATCACACCCGCCATGTTGACCTTGAGCGGGATGTAGGTGCTCGTGCCGCCGTACATCCGGCGACCGATCATCCGCTTGGCGTACTGCACCGGAATACGACGCTGTGACTGTTCGACGAACACCACCAGCGCGATGACCAGGAACCCGATGAGGATGACGAGGATAAAGGTGTCCCATCGGCCGCTCGAGCTGTGAATCGCCAGGAGGGAGTCGGGGAAACGCGCGACGATCGAGGTGAAGATCAGCAAGGACATACCATTGCCGATCCCGCGGTCGGTGATCAGCTCACCCATCCACATGATCACGCCGGTGCCCGCGGTCATGGTCAGAACCATGATCAGGATCGTGGTCAGGCCCGTGTCCGGCATGATGCTCTTGCATGTGTCGCCGAACAGCGTTTGGGGGTTGCGGGCCGCCGTGACGAGGGTGGAGGACTGCAGGATCGCCAGTCCGATGGTGAGATACCGCGTGTACTGCGTCAGTTTCGCCGTGCCGGACTGACCCTCTTGCTTGAGAGTCTCGAATCGGGGAATCACCACCACGAGCAGCTGGATGATGATGCTCGCGGTGATATACGGCATGATGCCGAGAGCGAACACCGACAGCTGCAGCAGCGCGCCGCCGCTGAACAGGTTGGCCAGGCCCAAGAGACCGGAGGCCTGCCCCGGCTGGGGTTGGCACTTCTGGATGTCCACGTAGCTCACGCCTGGCGTGGGTACATGGGAGCCCAGGCGGAAGATCGCCATGATCGCCAGCGTGAACAGCAGCTTCTTGCGCAGGTCCGGCGTCTTGAACGCACGGATGAAAGCGGTGAGCACTGATCCTCCTGAAGGGCCCGATGGGCCGAATATCCTTACAAGTTCAGTCCGGGGGACGATAACACCCCGGGCCCGGGAAGCCCGGGGCCCGGGGTGTTATCGATACATCGTCTGGCGATCAGAGGACGGTGGCAGTGCCACCGGCGGCCTCGATCTTGTCCTTGGCCGTCGCCGAGAACTTGTGAGCCGATATGCCCACCTTGACGGTGATCTCGCCGGTGCCCAGCACCTTGACGAGCTCGCCCTCACGAACAGCACCCTTGGCCACCAGATCCTCGACCGTCACGTCGCCGCCCTGCGGGAACAGCATCGAGATGCGGTCGAGGTTGACGACCTGGTACTCGGTGCGGAAGGGGTTCTTGAAGCCACGGAGCTTGGGCAGCCGCATGTGCATCGGCATCTGACCACCCTCGAAGCTCTGTGAAACCTGGTAACGCGCCTTCGTACCCTTGGTGCCGCGGCCGGCAGTCTTACCCTTGCTGCCCTGGCCACGACCCACGCGGGTCTTGGCCGTCTTGGCACCAGGAGCGGGGCGAAGGTGATGAACCTTCAGCGCAGATGACTCTTTGGCCATGATCAGTCAACCTCCTCAACGGCAACCAAGTGCCTGACCGTGTTGACCATCCCGCGGATCTCGGGACGGTCCTCCTTGACGACCACGTCATGGACGTGTTTCAGACCGAGGGAGCGCAGCGTCTCGCGCTGGTTCTGCAGCCCACCGATCCCTGAACGGGTTTGGGTCACCTTCAGGCGAGGCATCAGGAACCATTCCCTGCGGCGCGAGCGCGCAACATGGCCGCTGGCGCCACGTGCTCGAGGGGCAGACCACGGCGTGCGGCAACCTCTTCGGGACGCTCTAGGCCACGCAGAGCCGCAACCGTCGCGTGGACAACGTTGATGGCGTTGTCCGAGCCAAGAGACTTGGACAGCACATCCTTGATACCGGCGCACTCCAGCACCGCACGCACCGGGCCACCCGCTATCACACCGGTACCAGGAGCGGCCGGACGCAGCAGGACAACGCCTGCTGCAGCCTCACCCTGGACCGGGTGCGGAATGGTGCCCTGGATGCGCGGGACCTTGAAGAACTCCTTCTTGGCCTCCTCGACACCCTTGGCGATAGCCGCGGGAACTTCCTTGGCCTTGCCGTAACCGACACCGACGGTGCCATCGCCGTCGCCGACCACGACGAGCGCGGTGAAGCTGAAGCGACGACCGCCCTTGACGACCTTGGAGACGCGGTTGATGGTTACGACACGCTCGACGTACGCGTTCTTCTCAGGCGCGTTGTCGCGGCCGCGGTTGTCGCGGTCACGGCCGCCGCCGCGTCGGTCATTGCGCTCGCCGCCGCTTGCACCGCTGGCGGCACCGGCGCCGGCGCCGGTTCCTCGACGCTGGGGTCCAGGCATCAGACGTTCCTCTTCTCAGAAATCTCGGACAGCTCGTGCATCACAGGGACAGACCGCCCTCGCGTGCACCATCAGCGATAGCCGCGATGCGCCCGTGGTACTGGTTGCCGCCGCGGTCGAAGACAACTGCTTCGACACCAGCGCTCTTGGCGCGCTCGGCGACCAGCTCGCCAACCTTGCGGGCTTTGGCGATCTTGTCGCCATCGAACGAACGCAGATCCGGCTCCATGGTCGAGGCCGAGGCCAGGGTCTGGCCCAGCGAGTCGTTCACGATCTGGACGAAGATGTGCCTGCTCGAACGCGACACCACCAGACGAGGACGCAGCGACGTGCCGTGGACCTTCTTGCGCACGCGGTCGTGACGGCGACCACGCGCGGCGCTCTTGCTCTTGGCGCGCTTGATGATCAGTGCCATGGCTTACTTACCAGCCTTTCCGACCTTGCGGCGGATCTGCTCGCCTGCGTAACGAATGCCCTTGCCTTTGTACGGGTCGGGTTTGCGCAGCTTGCGAATGTTTGCGGCGACCTCGCCAACGAGCTGCTTGTCGATGCCCTGGACCGCAAAGCGGGTGGGGTTCTCAACGATGAAGGAGATGCCCTGCGGCGCCTTGATGGTGATCGAGTGGCTGTAGCCGAGAGCGAACTCGAGGTCGCTCCCCTTGACTACCACGCGGTAACCGGTGCCGTGGATCTCCATCTTCTTCTCATAGCCCTCGGTGACACCGAGAACCATGTTGGCGATAAGGGTGCGGGTCAGGCCGTGCAACGAGCGCGACTGACGCTCATCGTTGGGGCGCTTGACCTCGACACTTCCCTCAACGGATCGGCCAACCGCAATCGGCAGAGCGACCATGTGCTGCAGCTGGCCTTTGGGGCCCTTGACTGTGACGGCCTGTCCGTCGATGGACACATCGACGCCTGACGGCACCGGGACAGGAAGTCGTCCAATACGGGACATAAGTACTCCTCCTCTTCCGTTACCAGACGTAGGCGAGAACTTCTCCGCCTACACCTTTTTGTGCCGCCTGCTTGTCAGTCAACAAGCCGGAGGACGTGGAAATGATGGCCACACCGAGTCCGCCGAGAACCTTGGGAAGGCCCGTCGACTTGGCGTATACACGCAGACCAGGCTTGGACACCCGACGCACACCAGCGATGGAACGCTCGCGGTTGGGGCCGTACTTGAGGTCAATGGTCAGCGTCTGGCCGACCTCTGCGTCAGCGACCCGCCAGCCCGAGATGTAACCCTCGGCCTGCAGGATCTCAGCGATGTGAGACTTGAGCTTGGAGAACGGCATTGCGACGACGTCGTG
>CABEAG010000109.1_pt1 | contig 16286 bp, 17 predicted proteins | sample 3132351 | NCBI WGS metagenome assembly CABEAG01 (sample SAMEA5534342, study PRJEB31848) | metagenome | biome: tundra; feature: field; material: soil | place: USA | collected 2013-05 | depth 0.45 m | reverse complement strand
CTCATGGACGGTTCGACGGTCATTGGGTGGCTCCGAGCATGGTGGCGGCGGTTCGGAAGAGCTGGGTGAGCGGCCCGGCGCTCAGACCCAGGGTGACGCTCAGGATGACTCCGGTGACGAGTGCACCCGCGACGGAGCGCGGCGCTGCGATGGTGGGTGAGCTCGGGGGTGGTGGGCCCAGCAGCATCCGGCTGCCGTTGCGGACCAGGGCGGCGAACGCGATGACGACGAGCAGCAACGCGGCGCCCAGCACCCACTCGAGGTGGGCGCTCGCCAGCGCTCGCGAGATGGACAGCTCACTGGCGAACATGGCGAAGGGTGGCAGACCGAGCAGGACTGCCAGCCCCACGGCGAAGGCGCCGCCTATCAGTCGCGATCGGGCAAGGACGCCGGTGATGTCACTGATCGTGGTCGAGTCGTGAGCGGCCTGCAGCTGTCCGGCGGCGAGGAACACCAGCGTCTTTCCGATCCCGTGAGCCAGAACATGCAACAGCAGCGCGGCGATTGCCAGCTTGGTGCCGGCGGCTGCCGCGACAGCGACCAAGCCCATGTTCTCCATGGAGGAGTAGGCCAGCATCCGTTTGAAGTCGGTCTGGACCACCAGCAGTGACGCGGCGATCAGCAGGGTCAGGAGACCGATGATGAGCAGCCCGGCGCGGAGGAATCCGGTGCCGAGCGCCAGGTCGACAACGGACTTGACCCGCAGGAGCGCAGAGAATGCCACGGACAGCAAAACTCCACTCATCAACGCCGACACCGGTGCCGGGGACTGGCTGTGTGCGTCGGCCAGCCAGGTGTGGAACGGGACGAGTCCGGCCTTGGCGCCATAGCCGAGCAGCAGCAACCCAGCGGCCAGGTGGGTCACATTGGGGTCGAGCTGGCCGGCATGGGCGAGCAGGACATCGACGTTCAGGGCGGTGCCGCTCGAGGCTCCGGCGTGCAGGCTCGCGAAGTAGAGCAGGACGGTGCCCAGGAAGGCCAACGCGATGCCGACCGAGCAGATCACGACGTATTTCCAGGTCGCCTCCAGAGCCGCGCGGGTCCGGCGGTGTCCGACGAGGAAGGCTGTCGCCACGGTCGTGGCTTCGATGGCCACCCACATCAGACCGATGTTGTTGGCCAGGACCGCCAGCGACATGGCGGCCAGGAAGATGGGCACCAGGACGCCGTAGAGGTTGGCGCCTCTTTGGTCGGTGTGTTCGTGGGCGAGCTCCGCGTTGATGTAGCCGATGCTGGCCCAGGTGGCCAGCGTGCCCACCGTGCCGATGATGATGAGCATGGTGACGGTGAGCGCGTCGGCTCGCAGCTGATGCCCAACACCGAATCGCGCCCCGGACCCGATCTGGGAGCCGAGAACGGCCGCGGTCATCAACACCGACAGCGCTGCCAGGACGGTCACGAAGGCGCTCAGCCGTCGCCAGCCGACGGCGGCGGCGAACGCGGCCGCGGCGAGCGGAGCGAGGATCGGCAGGAGAAGCAGGGTGTTCATCAGTCGCGAAGCTCCCGTAGCTGATCGAGGTCGGTGCCGCCGAAGGTGCGGCGCATGTGCCCGGTGAGCAGGCCAAGCACCAGCACGGCGAACAGCACGTCGAGGGACGCGCCGAGCTCGACGATGAGGGGGACACCGGAGGTGATGAGGAACGCTGTGGCCGCGATCCCGTTGTCCAGCATCATGAACCCCATGGCTTGGGACAGGGCGCGGCGCCTGCTGACCATGACGAAGACGGCAATCAGGATCACGGCGAACGCGGCTGGCACGGCGCGGGTGGCAGGGGAAGGGTCAAGGGCGATGATCGGCCGGGTCACCGCGTAGGCCAGGACGGTCAGTCCCGCGGTGATCAGCAGAGACGTCGTCGTGTTGACGAGTGGCGTGCTCTCGCGGCGTTCGTGAACCTCGTTGCCGACGGCCCGCGCGAGAAGGAGCGGCAGGACGACCGCCCTCAGCAGTAGCACGATGACCCCAACGGTGATGAGGGCCGCGTCCGCCCGGTAGATGCCCACGGTGAGGGGAATGGTGGCCAGGGCTGCGCCTTGCCAGGCCAGCATCCGGACCATCGCGCGCAGCTCGCGGCGCCACACGACGAGGACGGCGGCCAGCAAGAACGCTCCTGCGGCAAGATCGAGCACGCCGGTGTAGGTGGCTTGGGTCATCGGAGCTCTATCTGTGCATGTCGTGGCGTTGATGTCATGGCGGTCAGCTCGTGGGGGTGCCGAGGAAGTAGGACGCGGTCACCGCGAGCAGCGCAAGCAGGAAGGAGCCGGCCAGCAGCTCGGGCACCCGGAACAGCCGAAGCTTGGCGATGAACACCTCACCGGCGGCGAGCAGACCGGCCAGCACAACGACCTTGACGGTGATCGATGCGAGACCAATCAGTACGGCGAGCAACGATGGGTCAGCCCCGGCAATACCCCATGGCATGAACAGGTTTGCCACCAGTGCCAGCAGGACCGTGAGGCGCATGCCGCTGGCCCACTCGACCAGTGCCAGCTTGGGACCGGCGTACTCCAGGACCATCGCCTCGTGAATCATGGTCAGCTCGAGATGGGTGGAGGGGTTGTCCACCGGCAGGCGCCCGGTCTCGGCGATGATCACGATGGCCAGGGCCACGAAGGCCAGCAGACTTGCCGGCGACACCAGCTGTTCAGGGTTGTTCGCGGTGGCAGAGACGATGGCCGCCAGGTTGGCGGACTCTCCCGGGACGGACAGGGCGAACACGGCGAGCAGGATGGTGGGCTCGACGAGGGCGGCGATGGTGATCTCGCGGCTCGACCCCATGCCGCCGAACGCGGTGCCGGTGTCGATACCGGCCAGGGTCAGGGCGACCGTTCCCAGGAACAGCAGGCCGACGACACCAAAGAGGTCCGCGACCGAGTCCAGCGGTGAACCGAGGGCGATGAGCGGCACGATCGCGGCGATCAACAGCGTGCTGCCCGCCACGACCGCTGGTGCCAGGGCGAACACCACAGTGGTTCCACGTGGTGTGATCTGCTGCTTGCGCAACTGCTTTCGCAGGTCCCGCCACGGCTGACCGATACCGCCTCCGGCCCTGCCCTCAAGACGTGCGCGGACCTGCCGCATCCCGCCGACGACCAACGGTGCGCCGGCCAGGACGCCCACAACCTGCAGGGCTGCGGCCGCGACTGCCAGGGCGCTCATCGTGCGACCAGAAGAACGATGAGTAGACCCGCCGCGCCGTAGGCAAGGTAGAGGTGCACGCTGCCGGTATGAGCGCGGCGCACCAGCTGGGCCCAGGTTGTCACAGCGCGGACCACCGGGGTGTAGAAACGTTGTTCCACCGGGTCGGCCATGAGAGTTCGGTAGGTGACTCTTTCGACCAAGTACTGCGACTCGGCGAAGTGGGTGACCTCCACGTTGGTGTCGGGTCGCAGGATGTCGTCAAAGACGCGCTGCAGGGGTTCGGCGAAAGACGTTGCGGTGTATTGCATCCGGGGGCTGAGCGAATCTGCGCCGCACGCCCACAGCGGGGTCACGGCCACGGGGGGGCGATGCCGCCTTCCCCACTGGGCCAGAGCAAGCGCAAGCAGAATCGCGATGATCAGCGCGGCCGCGAGCAGGCCTGGTGAGATCGATCCGGCGACGCCGGGCAGGCGCAGGATCGTGTCGATCTGTGGACCTGCGGAGTCGCCACCCACTGTGGGCAGCACGGCCAGGACCCGTTGCAGTGTGGGGCTGAGCAGGACCGGGGCTACCGCGAATACCATGCAGGCAGCCGCGGCCAGCGTCATGCCGGCGAGCATGCTCTTGGGCGCTTCCCGGGCGGCCTCGGCGGCCGCCGAGCGCGGTCGGGCCAGGAACCCGACCCCGAAGGCCTTGACCATGGCCGCGATCCCCAGCCCTGTGGTGAGTGCGATCGCGCCAACCGACAAGGGCATCGCCAGCGCCACGAGGGTGATGCTGTCATGGGGGGCGTGGATGAGGCTTTGTAACAGGAGCCATTCGCTCACGAAGCCGGCGCCCAGCGGCAAGCCAGAGGCGCCGAGCGCGGCGATGCCGAACATCACGGTGGTGACCGGCATCCGGCGGGCCAGGCCGCCGAGCTTGTCCAGGTCACGCAGCCCGGTCGCGGCAAGCACCGATCCAGCTGCCAGGAACCCGAGCGTCTTGAACGCGGCGTGGCTGAGCATGTGCAGGAGCGCGGCGGTCAACGCGATCGCGGCCACTGTGGGTGCACCGGAAGACGTGAGGAGCGTGGCGGCACCCAGAGCAAGCGTGATCAGTCCCATGTTCTCGGTGGTCGAGTAGGCCAACAACTGCTTCAGATCGGTCGCCACGGAGGCCTGGAGCACCCCAAAGACCGCTGATACGGCGCCGAAGATCATGAGCGTCAGGCCCCACCAATGTGGGCCGGGGCCGAGCAGCTGGAGGTCGATCCGGATGATGCCGTAGATACCCATGTTGACCATCGCCGCGCTCATCAACGCCGAGACCGGGCTTGGGGCCTCGGGATGTGCCTTGGGCAACCACGCGTGCAGTGGCAGCAGTCCGGCCTTGGACCCGAACCCGAGGACCGTGAGCAGGAACACCGCGTTGCGGGTGCCGGGTGTCAGGTTGTCCGCGTTCGCCGCGATGGTGGTGAACGCGTCGCCGCCCCCGCCAGCGGACAAGACCACCAGGGCGACCAGGATTGCCACGAAGCCCAGCTGGGTCATGATCGCGTAGAAGGTCCCCGCCGTCCTGACCGCATCTCGTCGGTGCTCGGAAAGCACCAGGATCAGCGACGTCGCCGCCATCAGCTCCCAAGCCAGCAGGAACGTCGTCACCGATCCGGCTGCCGGTACGAGGAGCATGCCCGCAACGAACAGCGGAAGCGTGATGAGGGGGAAACGCGCCCAGTGCTCCCGCTTCGCGTATCCGACGGCGTAGATGCCGACCGCAATCGCGACCGCACCGGTCGTTGCGATGAAGACGCCCCCCAGCGGGTCGAGATCGAGGCGAACACCGACCAGGGGCAGTAGCCAACCGATCCGTAGATGCCGTGGCTCGCCGAAGATCACGCTCAGCCCCAGTGCCAGCCCGATCGCTCCGAGGACGGCGGTGAGCCCTCCGGACAGTGCGGACCCATCAACCGACCGTCGTGTGGCCAGGGGGCCCTCACCCAGCGCCGGAACGGCGGGGGAGGCGTCGATGGTGGTGGTCACCGGCCGGTCACAGTGCGCAGCGCGGTGATGATCTGCTGGGGGGTGGGCGGACAGCCGGGTATCTCAACATCCACCGGCACCACGTCGCTGACGGCACCCACGACGCCGTACCCCTTGGTGAAGACGCCGCCGTTGCAGGCGCAGTCGCCAACGGCGATGACGACACGGGGCTCCGGAACCGCATGGAGAGTGTTGAGCAACGGCTGGCGCATGTTGTGGGTCACCACTCCGGTGGCGAGCAGTCCGTCGGCGTGGCGCGGCGAGGCCACGAGGCGAGCTCCGAACCGTTCCGCGTCATAGACGGGAGAGAAGGCGCTGGTGATCTCGAGCTCACAGCCGTTGCAGGAGCCGGCGTCCACGTGCCGCAGCTGGAGCGAGCCGGTCACTCCCGTCGGAGGGGCAACGGCAGCCTCGGGCGCATCCTGCGCAGGCTCGACGATGCGACCGACTCGAGCGATCTTGCCGATCCAGCTCATTCGTCCATCTCCTGGCACGTCGGGTTGGTCGCATTCATCGGGTTGGAGGTATTCATCCGTGGCCCGCTCGTGCCGCGGCGCGGGCGCTGGCTTGCAGATCCTTCAGCAGACCCATCTGGTCCTTCAGCAGTCCGGTCAGCACTTTGCGTGCAAGCAGGAGCAGTTCGGCCATGTCGTCGGAGGCTATGGAGTAGATCACGTTGTTGCCCTGCTTCCGGGCCACGACCATGCCGGCCCTGCGCAGCACAGCCAGCTGTTGAGACAGGTTCGAGGGCTCCAGGCCGAGCTCGGGCATCAGCTCGGTCACCGATTGATCGCCTTGGGCCAGGAGCTCCAGAATCCGGATCCGTGCAGGGTGCCCGAGGGTCTTGAAGAACTCGGCCTTCAGCGTGTAGATCGGCTCGTGCATCGCGCGTTGTCCTCCTTCGGGCTGGTCGTGACCGGCTCGTGGCGTTTGTTCGTTGCGTTTGCGGGGGCCCGCTATCGACGCGGCGCCACTGTGCGGATCAACACTTTACCAACTATATAGATCAACACTTGACAAAGTTATCATATAGATTGTGGTGTGGATGTCTCACGACCCTGGAGCACCCGCCCGCGACTGGCTAGTTTGTGGTGATGGCGGCCCAGGGCAGCACGTCTCCAGCGGTGGAGCTTGAGGTAGGTGACCGCCTGGTGCGGATCTCCAACCCTGACCGTGTCTACTTCCCAGCGCGCGGGGAGACCAAGCTCGACCTGGCCAGCTACTACCTGAGTGTTGGGGAGGGAATCGTTCGCGCGCTACGTGAGCGGCCATGCATGATGCATCGCTTCCCGGAGGGTGTCAGCGGTGAGAAGGTCCACCAGAAGCGGTTGCCGCGCGGCGCGCCACCGTGGCTCGAGACAGTGCGGGTGAGCTTTCCGCGATACGACCGGCACGCCGACGAACTGTGTGTCACCGAGCTGGCCAGCGTCATCTGGGCCGTTCAGATGTCCACTGTCGAGTTCCACCCCTGGAACTCCCGACGCTCCGACACCGAACACCCCGATGAGTGGCGCGTCGATCTGGATCCCATGCCGGAGTGCGGTTTTGACACGGTCCGCCGGGTTGCCGACGTTTCCCATGAGGTGCTCGACGAGCTGGGTGCTGTGGGTTGGCCCAAGACCTCAGGCGGTTCTGGCCTGCACATCTACGTGCGGATCGAACCACGGTGGGGCTTCGCAGATGTACGCCGGGCTGCGCTCGCCTTCGCGCGAGAGGTGGAGCGCAGAGCGCCGCAGGACGTGACCACCACGTGGTGGAGGAAGGATCGCGACCGCAGGGCGGTCTTCGTCGACTACAACCAAAACGCCCGGGACCACACCATCGCGAGCGCGTACTCGGTGCGCGGAGTGCCCGAGGCCACGGTGTCGACCCCGATCACCTGGGATGAAGTCAAGAGCGTCATGCCGCAGGACTGCACCATCGCCACGGTCCCTGCCCGATTCGCAGCGCTGGGTGACCTGCACGAGGGGATTGATGACGCCGTGTTCGCCCTGGACACCTTGCTGGAGTGGGCCGAGCGAGATGAGCGCGACGAGGGGAGCGTGCCGATCGGATGACCGGCTTCGGCTCGGGACGACTCGGATTCTGCAAGTCGGGCACCGTGCGCCCAGCCACCGCGTAAAGTCGGTATTGCCGGCATAGATCGTCGGCCGACGTCGGTCCGCGACCGACAGAGACCGAGTCATCGCATGCATGCCAACACCGCGGCGGACCCATCGTTCGGCTGCGATCCGCTGTCGGTCCTCTTCCAAGAGGTCGCCAGCGCGCGGGCCGCGATGACGGTCGCGCGGCGGGCGCCGCTCGGCACGTCGAGCGTGGTCGACGTGGCACGAACTCGACTGCTCGTCGCACTTGAGGCGTTCACCGCCGAGCTGGACGCGCGCAATCTGCCGGTGCCCTACGGCATCCGCGACGACCTTCGGATCCAGCGCCGAACCCTTGGCAAGTTCTCCGGCTCCTCCAGCTGACTTCTGGTTGGGCCGCTGCTGCTGGTTCGATGGGTCCATGGTGCAGGCAAAGGACGGGTCAGGGCGGCTAGCCATCGGTCGTCCGCAGCTGCGGCCATGGCATTTCGTCCTCTGCTTCGGGTTGGTCAGCCTGTTCGCGGACATGGTCTACGAGGGCGCGCGCAGCATCATCGGGCCCTACCTCGCAACGCTCGGGGCGTCGGCGACCATCGTCGGGGCCGTTGCCGGCGCAGGGGAGTTCATCGGTTACGGCCTGCGAGTGGTCTCCGGATACCTGGTCCAGCGCCGCGGGCACTACTGGGCATGGACGATCACGGGATACGCGCTGACGGTGCTCAGTGTTCCCTTGATCGGCTCGACCAACGTGATCGCCCCGGCGTTGGTTCTGTACGGCACCGAGCGGCTGGGCAAGGCGGTGCGTTCACCGGCCAAGGACACGCTGTTGTCCTACGCATCCACGCAGACCGGCCGAGGAACCGCGTTCGGGGTCCATCAGGCGATGGACCAGGCCGGCGCGGTGGCTGGGCCGCTCCTTCTGGCGGCAGTCCTGTCGCAACACGAGGGGAACTACCGCCTGGCGTTCGGTGTCCTCATCGTGCCGGGGGTCGTGGTCCTTGGGCTGCTGTTCTGGCTACGCCATCGCGTCCCGGACCCACTGGTATACGAGGTTGAGGCCGTGGTGCCGCACGAGTCCAGGGAGGCTTCAGAGGGGCACACCGACGGGAGCGCTCGAGTCGGCCTGCCACCACTGCTCTGGCAGTACATCGGCACGATTGGCCTGCTGTCATTGGGGATTGCCTCGTTCCCATTGTTGGCCTTCCATGCCCAGACACAGCATCTGCTCACGTCCGCGCAGGTGCCGTTGTTGTTCGCCCTGGCGATGCTGGTCGACGGCCTGAGTGGGTTGCTGATGGGCCGGTTCTATGACCGACTTGGCCCCCAGGTCCTGCTTGTCGTGCCGGTTGCAGCCGGTGTGGCAGCCATCGCCTTCACCCAGAACGCCACGCTGATCTGGGTAGGCGTCGCGGTCTGGGGGCTTGTCCACGGGGTGATGGACTCGACCGTCAAGGCCGTGGTCACCGAGCTCGTCGTCCCTGCTTCACGCTCCATCGCGTTCGGCTGGTTGGCCCTCGTTCGTGGCTTCGGGCTGCTGGCGGCCGGTGTTTCGCTCGGGTTCGCGTACGACCAGAGCATCACCGTGGCGGTCTGGCTGATCCTGGGTGTCAACGCTGCTGCTATGGCCTTCCTGGCATGGGTTCTGGCGCGTCTGCGGGCACGGACTGAGACCTCGGTCGCCTAATGTGGGCTCATGGCGCACCCACCCGAGTCTGCACACGAGGTCTCGACGAGGCTGCGGACGACCGGCTATCTGCCTGACGAGGGTCTGTCCACAATCACCTATCTCGCGCTGGCCATGCAACGACCGCTGTTGCTCGAGGGAGAGCCGGGCACCGGCAAGACCGCCCTCGCCGAGGCCCTCGCGCTGCTGCTGGACGTCCCCCTGATCCGGCTCCAGTGCTACGAGGGGATCGACGCCAGCCAGGCCCTCTATGACTGGGACTTCCCGCGCCAGATCCTGCATCTGCGGACGGTCGAGGCGACCAGTGAGGGCGTGGACACAGAGGCGCTGGAAGCTTCACTGTTCGCCGATCGGTTCCTGCTCGACCGTCCCATCCTGAGGGCGCTTCGAGAGCAGAACGCGGTGTTGCTCATTGACGAGATCGACCGTGCGGACGATGAGTTCGAGGCGTTCCTGCTCGAGGTGCTGTCGACCAACCAGGTGACCATCCCGGAGTACGGCGTGGTTCGCGCGGACAAGCCACCCGTGGTTGTCCTGACCTCGAACCGCACCCGTGAGCTGCACGACGCGCTCAAACGGCGCTGTCTGTATCACTGGATCGATCACCCGGGTCTGGCGCGCGAGGTCGAGATCGTGCGCAGCCGGCTGCCTGAGGTATCCGCGAAGCTTGCCGAACAGGTGGCCCGCGCGGTTCAGCGCATGCGCGCATCGGGTGACCTGCTCAAGCCTCCGGGCGTGTCCGAGACGCTGGACTGGGCCAGGGCGCTGCACCAGCTCGGGCGGGACGACCTCGACCTCGAGACCGCGAGCGCCACCTTGGGTGCAGTGCTGAAGTACCGCGAGGACTCCGACCGCGTGCGAAAGACGCTGGACCTGATCCTGGCCGGATGAGAACCATGGCAAAGATCCCGTGAACCCCGGCTCGGGCAGTGCTGGCTCGGACAACGCCGGCTTGGGCAACGCCGGTTTGGAGCCCGACGAGATGCTGGTGGCGTTCACCCGCACGGTGCGTCATGCCGGCGTCGCCGTCACAGCTGATCGGACCCAGGCGTTCCTTCGCGCGGCCTCTTTGGCGGATGCGGGCGACCGTCGGGGGGTGTTCTGGGCCGGCCGCTCAACCCTCTGCTCGTCACCGGACGACCTGGAACGTTATGACGCGGTGTTCCGTGCATGGTTCTCTGCCGAGGGCGCGCCTCGTTGGCTCGGAGAGCCCGCGACGAGGACAGTCCAGCGGGCGTCGTTGGCACCGGAGACCACGGGTGGCGATGAGGGTGAGGCACAGGCAGTGCGTGCCCTCGCGAGTGCGAACGAGGTGCTGCGCCATCGCGATATCGGCCAGCTCTCCGCGGTCGAACGCCGTTCACTGGCAGCGTTGTTCGAGGGACTCCGGGTCGAACCTCCGCGGCGTCGCAGCCCCAGGCGGGGCCCGTCCAACAGAGGTGAGATCGACCCTCGGCGCACCCTGCGCGAACAGCTGCAGCGGGCGGGGGAACCCGGACCGCTGCGCTATCGCCGCCCGCGGACCAAAGCCCGGCGGATCGTCCTGCTGGTGGACGTCTCCGGGTCGATGGAGCCGTATGCCGACTCGCTGCTCCGGCTGGGCCACCGCATCTCCCACGCGGTTCCGGGCCGCGTCGAGGTCTTCACGATCGGGACCCGCCTCACCCGGGTGACGACGGCACTGCGGCTTCGCGATCCCGACGAGGCGCTCAAGCTCGCGGGTCAGAGCGTCCCGGACTGGTCTGGCGGCACCCGGCTGGGGGAGTCGATCCGGGCGTTCATCGCCCGATGGGGACAACGGGGTGTGGCGCGTGGCTCGGTCGTCGTCATCGCCTCTGACGGGTGGGAGCGCGGCGATCCGCGGCTGCTCGGTGAGCAGGTCGCCCGGCTTCAGCGCCTCGCCCATGCCGTCGTGTGGATGAACCCGCACCGGGGAAAGGCCGGATACGAACCAGTCCAGGGCGGTATCGCCGCGGCGCTGCCGTATGTTGACCAGCTTGTGGCCGGGCACTCGCTCGCGTCGTTCGCGGAGCTGTTGAAGGTGGTGGCGCATGCGTGAGGTTCTGCCTGAGCTGATGACCTGGTGGCGCGATGACAAGACGATCGGCGTCGGGACCGTTGTGGGGACATGGCGGTCGGCTCCACGACCGGCTGGTGCCTCGATGCTGGTGGGCCCGGACCAGAGCGTTGTCGGCTCCGTATCAGGCGGTTGTGTCGAGGGCGCCGTCTACGACCTGGCCCAGCAGGTCGTGGCCGACGGGATGCCGGTCCTGCAGCGCTACGGCGTCAGCGACGACGACGCGTTCGCCGTCGGGCTGACGTGTGGCGGCATCCTGGACGTGTTCGTGGAGAAGGTGTCGAAAGAGACGTTCCCCCAGCTCGGCGCGGTGGCCGACGACATCGAAGCCGGCCGCCCGGTGGCCGTGGCCACGGTGGTTGAGCACCCGGATCCGGCGTGGCTCGGCAGGCGGCTGATCGTGCGTCCCGACGGGGACGGCATACCCATTGAGGGCGCTCTGGGGTCCGAGAGGGCGCAGGCGGCGATCGCCGACGATGTGCGGGGGCTGCTGGCCAACGGGCGCACCGGGCTGCTCACCTATGGTCCCGATGGTCAGCGCAGGGGCGAAGGGATGCGCGTCTTCTGCGCTGCCTATGCACCCAAGCCGCGAATGCTCGTCTTCGGTGCTATCGACTTCGCCGCAGCCGTCGCACGGCTCGGGTCGTTTCTCGGGTATCACGTGACGGTGTGCGACGCCCGACCTGTCTTCGCAACGATCTCGCGGTTCCCGTTCGCCGACGAGGTGATCGTGGACTGGCCGCATCGCTACCTGGACAACCAGGTGGCGGCCGGGGCCATCGACTCCCGCACCGTGTTGTGCGTGCTGACCCACGACCCCAAGTTTGATGTGCCACTCCTCGAGGTCGCGCTGCGGCTGCCTGAGGTCGCCTACGTCGGCGCGATGGGGTCGCGGCGCACCCATGCCGACCTGATGAAGCGACTGCGTGCGGCAGGGCTGAGCGACGAGGAGCTGGCCCGGCTGTCCAGCCCGATCGGGCTCGACCTCGGGGCGCGGACTCCCGAGGAGACGGCGGTCTCCATCGCCGCCGAGATCATCGCGGTGCGGTGGGGCGGCGGTGGTGGACGCCTGGCCCGGCTCGAAGGCCGAATCCACCAATTTGCGGGGAGGGTGCCCCGTCCGTTAGGGCGGGGGTGAATCCCCTGCGGCGTTTACGGACGGTGACGTCTCTTGTCGGTGCAGGTGGTTACCGTCGGTTGTGTGCAGCGGGCGTTCAAGTTTCGGTTGTACCCGACGAGCAGACAGCATGACGCTCTGGGGTTGATGTGTGCCGCGCATGCGGAGTTGTATAACGCCGGGTTGCAGGAACGTCGGGACGCCTGGCGGATGCGTAGGACCTCGGTCAGTGCGTCGTCGCAGATGGTGCAGCTGACGGAGATCCGGTCGGTCCGCCCGGACCAGGGGGTGTGGTCGTTCACGTCCCAGCAGCAGACGCTGAGGCGCCTGGATAAGGCGTTCGGGGCGTTCTTCCGGCGGGTGAAAGCGGGCGAGACGCCGGGGTACCCACGGTTTCGGGCCGCCGCCCGGTTCGACAGTGTGGACTTCCGGCACGGGGACGGGATCAAGTTCCTGCCGGCGAGCGAACAGCTCAAGGTCCAAGGGGTGGGTCACGTTCGGGTGCGGCTGCACCGGAACCTCCCGCAGGGCGCCGTGTTGGGGCAGGTCAGTGTGAAGCGTGAGGGTTCCGGCCGGCGGACCCGCTGGTTCGTCGTCATCCCGGTACAAGTCCAACCCAACCTGCTCCCTATGACGGGCGCGGTCACCGGCATTGACATGGGGGTGGCATCGTTCCTGACCACCAGTGAAGGCGTCCACATCCCCAACCCGCGCCATTTGAAAACATCAGCAACCAAGTTGGCTGCCGGCCAGCAGGACCTGGCCCGGAAGAAGCGCGGGTCGAACCGGCGCAAGGCCGCCGTCAGCCGGGTTGCCGCCCTGCATGGGACGGTCCGGCGGCAACGCCTGGACCACGCCCACAAGACCGCCCTGCGCCTCGTCCAAGACCATGACGTCATCTGTCACGAAGCCTTACAGATTGACAACATGACCCGGCGGGCCAAACCCGTCCCCGACCTCGAGAACGTCGAAGCGTTCCTGCGGAACGGCCAGGGGGCGAAGACCGGGTTGAGCAAAGCGATTCTGGACGCGGGATGGGGGGTGTTCCTGAGTGTGTTGACCGCCAAAGCTGAGAAGGCTGGACGTGAACTCATTGCGGTGAGCCCCGCCAACACCTCCCGCACCTGCCCGAACTGCGGACACTGCGCGAAGGGGAACCGGCCTTCACAAGCCGTTTTCACCTGCCAGTCGTGTCAGTTCACGGGGCACGCCGACACTGTCGGTGCGATCAACGTTTTGAGGGCAGGAACTGCCCTTCGCAAAACCGCTCACGCGGGCTAACGAGAAGAAGCCCCTCCCTTCAGGGAGGGGAGGTTCACCAATGAGGATCTCGCGATCCTTCGGCACTCGGTTCGGCCCGCACCAGTCCGAGCCCTGAGGCTCGCGGCCAGTCCCGACACACTCTGGGAGCGCGTCCGAGCCCGCTCAGTCGGTAGCGCGGCGCGGTTGATCAACGACGACCTGGAGAACGCCACACCCGGCGTTCAACGCCACGTTCACCGTGTCGCGGTTGGTCAGAACGTCGAATACGCGGCATCCAACCTTGGCGATGACGTGATCGACACCACGAACCTCTGTATCGAAGAAGCCGTCGAACAAGCCCTTTGAAGCTCATCAGCCCACGCGTTCGAACCGCCGCGGACGTCCGCTATCAGCCGCGATGCGAGCGCTCGCTGTCGGCACATCCATTCGCTCAGGGCCGACTGCTCTACTTGGGCTTGGCGAGGCCCTCGACGACGACAACGTTGGGCAGCTTGGTGAGCTCATTCGGGTTGAGCAGCAGCTTGCTGGAGCGATTGCCGCCACCCATAACCACCCGGGTTTGCTCCATCACCGCACTGTCGACGTAGATGGGCAGATCACCAATGCCAAACGCAGTGACGCCACCGATCACCATGCCTGTCAGGTCCACTGTGGTCTCTTCGTCGGCGAAGGAGAGACGCTTGACGGCGAGCAGCTCCCTGACCTTCTTGTTCACGTCCAACCGAGTTGTACCCAGCACGACGCATGCGGCGTACTTCGGCGGGGCGACCTTCTTGGAGGCGACAAGAATGGTATTCGCCGCCTGCTCGATGGCGAAGCCGTAATGCGCGCAGAAGGCGGCCGTATCGGCCATGTCTGGATCGCAGGGCAGCACCTCGTACGCCACGTCGTTGCTGAGCAGTGCCCGTTGGACAAGCGGATCAAGGGTCGGTTCACTCATTGGTCGCATCGCTCTCGTCGCTCTCGCCGTCCGGCGCGTCCTCGCTCGGACGATACTCCATGAGGTCTCCTGGTTGGCAGTTCAGTGCTGCGCAGATGGCCTCGAGCGTGGTGAAGCGGATCGCGCGGGCCTTGCCGGTCTTGAGGTTGCTGAGGTTGGCCATGGTGATACCCACGTGCTCGCTGAGCTCGGTCAGGCGCATCTTGCGCCGGGCCAGCATGACATCGAGGTTGACGATGATCGGCATGGCTCAGACCGTGAGCTCGTTGTCCTGGCGGAGCTCGAGCGCGGCGGCGAACAGCCGCTCGAGCAGCCCGACCAGAGTGAACAGGAACAGGGTCACGACCTCGGCGGCGAACCAGGGAAGGAGCATTTGTCCCTTCGTCTGCCCCACGGCGACCCAGGCGGCGACCCAGACGCCGGCGAGGCCGAGCACCTCGTAGGCGGCGGTGATCCCGACGAGCACCTTGAGCCGCCCCAGCAGCTGGACGGTTCGGAGCGAGAACGCCTCGCCCAGGTCGGCGACGCCGAGGAGGTCGAAGACGACTTTGACGCCCATGACCACCGGGACGAGGCCGACGAGCACGGCGAAGTAGATGGGCAACCTCTGGGGCGCCAACTTCGGGTAGACCGCGGCGAGGTCCAGGCTGACGATGTAGAGCAGGCCGCTCGCCAGGACGAGGCCGACCAGGAACATCACCAGCAGCGTACGGAGGAGCCTCGTCTGTCGAGCCATGGTCGAACGGTACCATTTCGAATTATCGAACATCAATAACTATTTACCGTTTTTCATCACTTGTCCGTCGGGTCGCGCCGGTCCGTCGAGTCGCCTTCGCTTGGACGGCTCACTGACGCCGTTGTGGGAATCGCAACTGGACCGTATCGCCCACACGGCGATACCCCACTTCCTGGTAGATCTTGTTTGACGTGGGGTTTTCCACGTCTGTGTAGAGCATGCAGAGGCGGCCTGGATTGGCCAGCTCACCGGTGGTGATGGCGGCCACGCAAGCGCTGGCGAACCCTTGCTTACGGTGCTGCGGCGGTGTGAAGACGAGGTGCACCCGGCTGACACCTCCGTGGGCGTCGGTGACGGCAGCCATCGCAACTGCTTGTCCATCGACCTCCCACACGAACATCCGCCCAGCCTCGATGCGCGGCCCGACCAGGTCCTCATCCGAGGTAGTCAACCCGGTCTCGGCCATGAACTCTGTGGCCCACGCTCGGAGCAAGTCGGCATCGCGGTGCTCGGCGATCCGCAACGCCCCGAGAACATCAGCACGGGCGTCGACCCGACTCGCAATGTAGGTGCCCTCGCGGCTTTCGAGGACTGCTGGTGGACCACCCAGACTGACCCACTCGTCGGCGAAGTCCTCCGGCGAGGGTGTCGGACCTGCGACGCCGGCCAGCCACGGGCGCTGTTCCCAGAGCATCTGGGCCATGAGTCTCATCGCCTCGCTCGGGCCAGTCGAAAGGTAGGCGCCATGGGGTGGCGTGTGCAGGGCCGCCGCCACCACCTCACTGCCGGCTTCCACCCACAACCAGAGGTCTGCTTCGTTGATCTGTTCCCGACGTGCGCGTCTGGCAGCGTTGCTCAACAAGACGTTGTGCTCTACAGGCATCATGCGAAGGAAGTCGCCGACTCGGTTCAGGTACTCGCCCGGATCGTGAGTGAAACTGCCCCGCATGGAGTCCTCATTCATGCACGCATCTTGCCTCAACGTCCGGATGGCCGCGCCCCTCGTTGATGCTCATGGCTGTGACCTTGCCCGGTGGTGACAGGATCGGGGCACACTGACCCCGTGCCACCATTCACACCGTCGTCACTGGTCACGCAGTGGATCGCCGACCCCATCGGCCTTGTCCTTGTCGTCTTGCTGACCACCGGGTATGCGGCAGGCATGGCTGCCGCACGCAGGCGCGGCGTGCGCTGGTCGCCGCTGCGCGCCCTCTGGTTCTTCGGG
>CABEAG010000084.1_pt1 | contig 17303 bp, 16 predicted proteins | sample 3132351 | NCBI WGS metagenome assembly CABEAG01 (sample SAMEA5534342, study PRJEB31848) | metagenome | biome: tundra; feature: field; material: soil | place: USA | collected 2013-05 | depth 0.45 m | reverse complement strand
ACCTGGGTCCACCAACACGACCTCACCGCCACCATCACCGCACACAACCTCACCTGGCAGACCTGAGCCCGTCAGGCGCAACGTCAGTAGTCCTTACCCACTCCGAACGCGCTCAGCACGCGGTTGATGGGGTTGGTCAGGCCATAGCTCGACGCCAGGGATGACAGCAAGATGGGGTCGCTGACCTGGCGGGGGAGCGAGGCGTCGAAGTCCGGGACAGGGGCGTCCAGCGCGACCTGGACGACCATCGGCGCCACGTCCAGATAGGCCGAGGCAGCTTCCAGACGCGTTCGTAGGGCGCCCTTGATCTGCGGGTCGCCGTCGGCGAGTGCGCGACGCAGACCGGCGAGGTCGCCATACCGGTTGATCAAGGTGGCGGCGGTCTTCTCGCCGATTCCGGCAACACCTGGCAACCCGTCGCTCGTGTCGCCGCGAAGCGTGGCCATGTCCGCGTAGGCCTGACCGGTGGGTACGAGGTACTTGCTCTGCAGGAATGACTGGGTGACGACGTCGGGATCACGCACCCCGCCGCGAGCGGTGTAGAGCACCCTCACGCCCGCATCGTCGTCGACAAGCTGGAACAGGTCGCGGTCGCCGGTGACGATGTCGACCAGCTGCTGGCCACGCGCGCGGCAGGTCAAGGTGCCAATGACGTCATCCGCCTCGTAGCCGTCACTGCCGACACGGGCAATCCCCAAAGCTTGCAGGGCCTCCGCAATCAAGGGCACCTGTGGGGTGAGGTCCTCTGGGCTCTCCTCCTGGACCATGCTGCCTTCGGTGAGCCGGTGCGTCTTGTACGTCGGGATGGCGTTGACCCGAAACGCCGGCCTCCAGTCGTTGTCCCAACAGGCCACCAGATGGGTCGGGCGATGGGTGCTGACCAGGGTCGAGATCATCTCCAGGAAGCCTCGCACGGCGTTCGTCGGGGGCTCGTCCGGATTCCGTCGCTGGTCCGGGACCCCGTAGAAGGCGCGGAAGTACAACGAGGCCGAGTCCAGGAGCATCAAGCGCTGGGTCATGGCGTCATCGTGTCATTACGCCGGTCCGCGTCCACATGTGCCGATACCTCAGTAGCCTTGCGACATGGAGGATCTGGATCGCCGCATCGTCGGGTTGTTGTCGCAGGACGGGCGCATGAGCTTCACCGATCTCGGCAAGGCAACGGGGTTGTCGACGTCGGCCGTCCACCAGCGGGTGCGCCGGCTCGAGGAGCGCGGGGTGATTCAGGGTTACCGCGCGGTGATCAACCACAACGAGCTGGGCCTGCCCCTCATCGCCTTCATCTCGGTGACGCCGCTCGATCCGGCAGCCCCGGACGATGTGCCGGACCACCTCCGCGACATCTCGGAGATCGAGGCCTGCCACTCGGTCGCGGGGGAGGAGAGCTACATCCTCAAAGTCAGGGTGTCCACGCCAGGAGATCTCGAGGATCTGCTCGCCCGGGTGCGATCCTCGGCCAACGTCTCGACGCGCACGACGGTTGTCCTCTCGACCCCCTGGGAGCACCGTTCCCACTTCACCGACTGATCGCCTGACATCAGACCGATGGCACGACATCAGACGGATGGCACGTAGCTCGGTTCGACGAGATCGCTGTAGCGTACCCACGGTCCTTGGGCTGATCAGAGGTTGAGCCAACGTTACCTGCGCCATCACCACCGCACATGGCACGATGCGTTCATGGCGATTTCGCGGAAGCTGTTGTCTGACGGCGAGCACGTCGTCCTGAGTGTCAGAACACACGCCAAGGCGCTGATCTGGCCTGTCGTGCTCTTCATCCTGGTGGTGACCAGCGTCCTCACAGTCGCCCTGCGGCAGCCCGACAACAGCGTGTGGGGCCTTGTCGCCGTGGCGGTAGCCGTACCCGTTCTCATGATCTGGTCGTTGATCCCTTACCTGCGCTGGACGACGTCGACCTACACCGTCACGAACCGGCGGCTAATCACCCGACACGGCATCATCACGCGCACGGGCCGCGACATCCCGCTCTTCCGCATCAACGACGTGGCCTATGAGAAGGGCCTGCTCGACCGCATCCTTGGCTGCGGCACGTTAGTCGTCTCGGACGCCACAGAGAACGTTGGCGTGGTCCTGCCGGACGTCCCGAACGTCGAGAAGGTGCATCTGCAGATCTCGGATCTGCTCTTCGTCAGTGGCGATGGCAAGGACGACGACGGTAGTCGACCGCCTGGGGAGCCGCCGCGCAACAGCCAGCCTTAGACACCGGTATGCCGCGCCCCTGGTGAGGGACGCGGCATACGGACTACTGGGGGGCGTGTCCCTCACACGAGCTGGGCGATCGAAGCCTCCCAGCTGGCGGTGGCACTGACCTCTGCAGCTGCGTCTCCTGCGTCAACCTCACCGTGCTCGCGCCACCAGGCCTGACCGGCCTCGGGCAGGGTGTAGATCGGGTCGTAGTAGACGAACTCGCGCGACAGCGCTTCGGTGTCGGCGGCCTCGAGGGAGGTGCGGTAGTTCTTGCGCCAGAACGACATCCCACGCTCCTTGTCGTACGTGTCGACCTGGTGGACCCAACGTTTGCCGACGAACGGCACGTCGCAGAGGATGCGGGGCGTGGCGAACCCGGGCAGGTAGCCCATGATGTCGTGCTGCAGGCGCTGTGCCTCGGCCAGCGAGAGTCGCCAGTGCTCGGCGAACGGGATCATGTCGCACATGTAGAAGTAGTACGGCGTGATCCAGGCTTCGTCCTGCAGGGCGAAACACAGGTCGAGCAGCTGCTTGACCGAGTCGTTGATGCCGCGCATCAGGACGCCCTGGTTGCGGACGTCACGGACACCGGCGTCCAGCATCGCCCTGGCGGCGGCGGCCACGGCGGGCGTCACCGACTGGGCGCTGTTGACATGGGTATGGATCGCCAGGGAGACACCGCGCTCACGCGCTTTGGCTGCCACCCGGCCGACGCCGTCGACGACGTCCTCGGCCAACCAGTGCTGCGGCAGGCCCATCAGTGCCTTGGTGGCCAGGCGGATGTCGCGGATGTTGTCGATCTCGAGCAACCGGTCCAGGAAGGCCTCGAGGTTCTTCCACGGCATGTTTGCCACGTCGCCACCGGAGACCACCACGTCGCGCACCGCGGGGGTCGCACGCAGGTAGGCCATCATCGCGTCGTACCGATCGACCGGTTTGAGGTCGAACTTGAGCTTGGGGATGACCGGCGTCGAGTTGCCGACGAGGTCCATCCGCGTGCAGTGGCCGCAGTACTGGGGGCAGGTCGACAACAGCTCGGCCAACACCTTGGTGGGATAGCGGTGGGTCAGGCCCTCGGCGACCCACATGTCGTGCTCGTGCAACGAGTCGCGGGCGGAGTAGGGATGGCTCGGCCAGTCGACGCGGCGATCGCTGAAGACCGGGAGCATGTAGCGGCGAACCGGATCGGCATAGAACGCGCGGGTGTACTCCTCGCCGGCTGCGGGCATCACCGCGTCGTCGTACACACCGGTGACCGGGACCATCGTGTTCATCATCTGCGGGGTGACGAGCATCGACATCGTGGCCCGCTCGGCCTGGTCCCGCTCGAGGTCGGCGTAGAACACGTCGGTGAGCAGATCGCCCATGAGCGCCCGAAGTCCCTTGATGTTCTTGATGCAGTTGACCCGTTGCCACTGCGCACTGGCCCACTGCGTCGCCGTGATGTGGCGCCAACCGGGCAGGCGGGTCCAGTCTGGCTCTACCAGCTCGTGGCGCAGATAGGCGTAGGGCTGTTCGATCTTTGGCTCCATAACTGGCATGATACGGGAGAACTTGCGTCCAATGCATCGCCACACCGCAAGATTCGTTTACTTGGGTCCGAAAACAGGAGGAAACAGTGGCTGTCCCGGTCGACCGAACACTGAGCGCCCCGATCACCAGGGGAGAGAGCTCGCCTGTGGGTCTGCACCGGGTCCTCGAACCGTCGGGGGACCAGATCACGTTGCCCCAGACCGCCCAACGCCTGGATGCCTCGCCGCAGATCTGGGCGGACGAGGTCCGCATCGATGTCGAGGTCCTGAATCTTGACGCCGCCTCGTATCGCCAGCTGTGCAGCGTCCATCAGCTGCCTGGCGGCGGCACCGATGGCGCAGCGGTCAAGGCCGCCGTCCTCGACATCGTGGCGGCGCGCGGCAAGATGCAGAACCCGGTCACCGGCTCGGGCGGCATGCTCATCGGGACGGTAGCGGAGGTTGGCCCGGCCAGCCCGCTGGGTCTCGCAGCGGGCGACCACGTCGCCACGTTGGTGTCGTTGTCGCTGACCCCGTTGGAGATCACCGACGGCCTGACCCGGTGGGACGGGCTCGGGGAGCGGGTGCCCGCAGCCGGCCACGCAATCCTGTTCGGCCGGTCCATCGCTGCAGTCCTGCCGCCCGACCTTGATCCCGAGCTTGCCCTGATGGTCATGGATGTCTGCGGCGCGCCTGCGCTCGTGGCCCGGCTGGTCCGCGAGTACGCCGCGAAGGGTGTCGCACCTTCGGTGCTGGTCCTTGGCGGTGCGGGCAAGTCCGGGTCGATGTCCCTCGCGGCGGCCGCCGACGCCGGCGCTGGACGTCGCGTCGCGGTCGTGCCGTTCGAGCGGGAGGCGCTGATGCTGGAGGGCACCGGGCTCGCCGACCACGTCGTCATCGCGGACGCTCGCTCGCCACTGGGTCTGTCCTCCGCAGTCGAGGCAGCCGGCGGCGCCGCCGACATCACCGTGGTGTGCGTGGACGTTCCGGGCTGCGAGCAGCCGGCCCTGTTGTCCACAGCACAGGGCGGCACGGTGATCTTCTTCTCGATGGCGACGAACTTCGCTGCAGCCGCGCTCGGGGCCGAAGGTCTGGCCGCCGATGTGCGGATGCTGGTGGGCAACGGCTACGTCCCCGGGCACGCGGACTACGCCCTGAAGCTGCTGCGGAACAACTCTGCGGTGCGGGGCCTGTTCGAGGGCCGGCTGGACCGCGAGCAGACTGAGGCTTTGTGAGCAGCGAATCCACGTCGCCCGAATCACCTCGGTCAACGACGACCACGCTGTATCGCGGAGGGTTCGTCCACAGTCCGGCCGACTCCCGCGCGACGGCGATGGTCGTCGTCAACGGCCAGATCGCGTGGATCGGCGCGGACGAAGAAGCCGCGAGGCACTCCGACGGGGTCGACGCAGTCGTCGATCTGGACGGTGCCCTGGTCACCCCGACCTTCGTCGATGCCCACGTCCACACGTCGGCGACCGGCATGGCGCTGCGCAGCGTCGAGCTCACCGACGTCCGCTCGGCCGCGGAAGCTCTGGCCCGGATCGAGGACGCGGCTCGCAAGCGCCAGGGACGTCCGGTCTACGCCCCCAACTGGGATGAGGACACCTGGCCTGAGCATCGCCCCCCGACGGCTCACGAGCTCGATCGAGCGACCTACGGCGGCGTGGTCTACTCACCGCGGGTCGATGGCCACTCAGCCGTCATCTCGTCGGCCCTGGCGGCCGCGTCCGGAGCTCGCAACCTGCCGGGCTGGAACGACAGCGGGCTGGTCACGCGCGAGGCCCACCACGCTGCGCGCGACACCTTCCGCGACGGCATCAGCCCGGCCGACAGGCGGGCCGACATCGGCTCCGCCCTCAAGGCTGCGGCAGCCGCCGGCATCGGGCTGGTGCACGAGAACGCCGGACCTCACCTCTCGTCTGCGGAGGACCTTGCCGATGTCCTTGCTGCCGGTGATCGTGGTGACGGGCCGCAGGTCATCGGCTACTGGGCCGAGCTTGTCGCGGACGAGGCGCAGGCTCGCGAGCTGGCCGAACGCCATGGGGTCCGCGGTCTGGCCGGCGACCTCAATATTGACGGTTCGATCGGCTCGCGGACCGCGTCCCTGCGAGCGCCGTATGCCGACGGTCATGACCCGAACGACGGTCACGGCACTGCCCACTGCGGCAACGCGTACCTCACTGTTGAGCAGGTCCGCGACCACGTCGCCGCCTGCTCTCTGGCCGGCATCCAGGCCGGGTTCCACGTCATCGGCGACGCCGGCGCTGACACCGTGGTTGAAGGCATGCAGGCCGCGGCAGCGCTGATCGGCTCGGCTCGGGTCGTGGCAGCACGGCATCGGCTGGAGCATCTTGAGATGGTCGACGCCGCAGGAATCAGGGCCTTGGTCGAGCTTGGCGTCACCGCCTCGGTCCAGCCGGCGTTCGACGCCTTCTGGGGCGGGTCTCATGGCATGTATGCCGCGCGGCTGGGCCGCGACCGCGTCGGGGGAATGAACCCGTTTGCCACCATGGCTGCCGCCGGCATGTCCCTGGCGTTCGGCTCGGACACTCCGGTGACGCCGTTCGCTCCGTGGGAAGCGGTCCGTGCCGCTGTCAACCACCACGAACCGGCCCAGCGCATCTCGGCGGAAGCAGCCTTTCTGGCTCACACCCGCGGCGGGTGGCGCGTCGCGGGCATCGACGACTGCGGTGTCCTCGATCTGGGTCAGCCGGCGACGTTCGCGATCTGGTCGCTCGGTGACGACGCCCCGCCCGGCACAACCGGGTTACCGGACATGTCGCCCGGGGTCACGCTGCCCACAAACCTGCGCACCGTCATACGCGGTGGCACCGTCTTCGACCGCCTAGGGGTGTCATGAGCACTGTCACACACATGAGCCGCATCAGCCGTGCCAAGCCCAAGCTGGAGCTCGATCCGATCGTCATCCGCAAGGCGCGATCGTTGGCGCGCAAGGCTGGGGCGCCCGTGGTCAAACTGTCCAGAACGCACACCACCGTCTCGGTCGAGCGCGCAGTGTTGAGGCTCGCCGGTCTGTCAGGTGCCGATCACGATGGCGTTCCGTGGGTCAACCACCTGGTCGACGCCGTTCGCGGTGAGGTCGGGCTCGAGCATGGCGTCACCACACCGGTATTCGACGCATTGCGCCGCGGAGAAGCGCCCGATCTGCTGACGCTCGCCCAGAAGTCCGCTGCTGGCTCGGTGTCGTTCCGCCTTCCGCAAGGCCGTGAGAGCACCGCCGCCCAGAGTCTCGCGCTGCGCTCGGTCAAGCCCGGTATGGCCCGCATCGACAAGAACCGCGCCACCCGCGACCGTCTGATCAAGCGACACGGCGACCCGAAGCAGCGGCCGTGGATCTACCTGATCGTGGCGACCGGTGACATCTACGAGGACATCCCGCAGGCCCAGACCGCGGCCCGCGAGGGCGCCGACATCATCGCCGTCATCCGCTCGACCGGGCAGTCGCTGCTGGACTTCGTGCCCGAGGGGGCGACCCGCGAGGGGTATGCCGGCACATACGCCACGCAGGAGAACTTCAGGCTCATGCGGGCGGCGCTGGACGAGGTGTCCAAGGAGCTGGGGCGCTATATCCGCCTAGTCAACTATGCGTCCGGCCTGTGCATGCCGGAGATCGCGACCATGGCGGGACTCGAGCGGCTCGACATGATGCTCAACGACTCGATGTACGGCATTCTCTTTCGCGACATCAACCCGATCAGAACCTTCGTGGACCAACGGTTCTCGCGTCAGATCCATGCCCGCGCCGGGATCATCATCAACACCGGCGAGGACAACTACCTGACCACGGCGGACGCGGTCGATGCGGCGCACACCGTCACCGTCAGCCAGCTGATGAACGAGTACTTCGCCAAGGAGGCAGGGTTGCAGGACTGGCAGCTCGGCCTGGGGCACGCGTTCGAGATCAACCCGGACATCCCCGACTCGTTCCGGATGGAGCTGGCTCAGGCGCTTCTCGCGCGCCAGCTGTTCCCGAACGCGCCGTTGAAGTGGATGCCACCGACCAAACACATGACCGGGGACGTCTTTCGTGGCTACCTCCTGGACGGCTTCTTCAACCTCGTGGGGGCCATGACCGGCCAGGACATCCTGCTGGTCGGCATGATGACCGAGGCGGTGGTCACGCCGTTCCTGTCCGACCGTGACCTGGCCCTGCAGAACGTTCGCTATGTCATCAACGCGGCCGGCAACCTGAGCGAGGACTTCCACCCCCCACGCGACGGGTTCATCCAGACCCGTGCCCGGCAGGTGCTCTCCGAGGCGGTCGATCTGCTGGAGCGGATCGTCGACGACACGGGCGAGCCAGGGTCCGTGCCCCTCCTGCGGGCCATCGGCGATGGGACCTTCGGCTTGATGAAACGTCCCGCCGATGCGGGCAAGGGCCTGGATGGCGTGGTCAAGCGCGCACCCGGCTACGACAACCCGGCCACCACGTTGTTGGCCACCACACTCCTCGAAGGAGGTGACACCAAGTGAGGAAGACATCGGACATCATCCGGCCATACGGCGACACCACCGGCGACGGCATGGTCCAGGTGTCCTTCACCCTGCCCATGCCGCACGACAAGCTGGCCGAGGGCGCCGCGCTCCAGCTGGCTGCCAAGATGGGCCTGGCGCCGGCGATGCTCGTCCACGCCAAGGCCATGGGGCCGGACTTCACCTTCTTCGTGGTCTACGGCAGCGCCACCCATCTGGTGGACCTGCGCGATGTCGTGGTGATCGAGCGTGAGTTCCCCATGCTGAGTGCCAAGGACGTCAACGCCACCATCAAGAAGCGGCTCCGCCGCAAGCTTGTGGTGGTCGGCGCCTGTATCGGCACCGACGCCCACACGGTCGGCATCGACGCCATCCTGAACATCAAGGGGTTCGCGGGGGAGAAGGGCCTGGAGTACTACAGCGAGATCACCGTCGTGAACTGTGGGGCCCAGGTGCTGGTGCCCGAGCTCGTCGCCCGCGCCCGCGCCGAGAAGGCCGACGCGGTGTTGGTCAGTCAGGTCGTAACACAAAAGGACGCCCACATCCACAACACCATGACCATGTCGGCGGCTTTCCGCGAGGCATACCCCGCCGGCAAGGTGCCACTCCTGGTCGTCGGCGGCCCCAGGTTCGAGCAGGGCTTGGCCGCGAGGCTCGGCGTTGACCGGATCTTCGGCAAGGGCACCACGCCGGGCGAGGTTGCGTCCTATCTCGTTCACGCCATGGCTCAGACAGGGGCCACCACCAAGGAGCAGACCCGATGAATACGCACGGACCAGCCACAGTAGGTATGACGGTCACCCACCGCCGCTACGTCCCCTACAGCCACGCCCACTACGCCGGTAACCTCGTGGACGGCGCGTACTCGCTGGCCGCCTTCGGTGACGTCGCGACCGAGATGTGCATCCGCAGCGACGGCGACGAGGGGTTGTTCGCCTCATACAGCGACGTGCAGTTCCTGGCGCCGATCCGGGCGGGTGACTGCATCGAGATCGAGGCCACCCTCGTGCGGGTTGGTTCGCGCAGTCGTGAGATGACCTTCGAGGTCCGGGTGATCGCGCGAGGCAACCCCGATCGCGGAGGGTCTTCGGCCGACCTTTTGGACAAAACGGTCATAGCCACCACTGCTCGAGGTGTCGTCGTCGTCCCGTCTACCGCGACCTGAGCAGTCCCGCGATCAGCAATGTCGGCGTGTCGTGAGCGACACGCCGAAGTTGGGTAAGAACTCTGTATTTGCAACACAATTGGGCGAACCCCCTGACCTGCGGTTCCATGGAAAACTGCAGGTGAACACGGGGTTGACAACAGGTTCGGAGCGAGTAGGTTTCATCGGGTTGGCCACCGCTGATTCCAACAGCGCGAGGGTCACAAGGCTTGGGAATCTCCGGGATCCAGGGTGGTTTGCGCGCGCAGCCGCCGTGTCAACCAGTTCCACGGGATGACTTGCATTGTGGCCACGTCGCGAGACGTTGGAGGCGGCCGACGGTAGGGCCCGCGTGCTTAGTAGACAACAGCTTCGGATCGGCATCCTGTCGGTTCGGGGTTGGTCCCAACGGCGACGCGGGCTCTTCCGTGTTCGGGGGTCTTCGTGTCACAGTGCCGATGATCCCGCCCAGTGATCTAGCCTGACGCGGTGTATCGCTTCCCGCTTGCCATCGTCTCTGGCCTGGCTCTGTGGCTGGCATTTCCATCACACGACCTCTGGGCCCTGGCGCCGGTCGGTGTCGCGCTCCTGGCGTTGGCGACGCGCGGGACCTCAGGCTGGCAAGGCGCACTGCTCGGGCTGGTCAGCGGGTTGTCCTGCTTCCTACCGCTCCTGTCGTGGGCCGGTATCTACGTCGGTGCGCTCCCGTGGATCGCCCTTGCCGTTCTCGAGTCCTGCTATGTCGCACTGCTCGGCCTGGCGTGCGCTCTGCTGCAACGCAGGCGGTCGCTGGACGGGTTCGTCAGGGTGAGGCCGATGGTCGTGGCGTTGGCATGGGTGGCCCAGGAGCTGCTGCGCGACAACACCCCTTTTGGCGGGTTCCCCTGGGGACGCCTGGCCTTCAGTCAGGCAGACTCGCCCCTTGCCGGACTGGCGGCCCTCGGCGGCGCCCCTGGCGTGACCTTCGGCGTGGCACTGGCCGGTGGGTGCCTCGCCGCAGGCGTCGCCCGGCTGATCAGCGGTGGACAACCAGCCGGTCGATCCGGCATACCGCGCGATGTCGTTGTGCGCAGGCTCGTTTCGGCGGCGCCGTCCCTGCTGTGCGCTGTCGCCGTGATGTCGCTGCCCGTCCTTGTCCCCAGGCCGGTCGACGGGCCGACCGCCCGGTTCATGGCGGTCCAGGGCAACGTCCCGCGCCCCGGCCTGGACTTCAACGCCGAGCGCCGTGCTGTCCTGGACAACCACGCCAGGGAGACCCTGAAGGCGGCGGGGGAGGTGAAGGCGGGGGAGCAGCCCCAACCTGGCCTTGTCGTGTGGCCTGAGAACGCCTCCGACATCGATCCGCTGCGCAACCCCGACGCGGCGGTCGTCATCAACGGTGCAGTGGACGCCATCCACGCGCCCCTCATCCTGGGGGCAGTCCTGCAGGGGCCGCGGCCTTACGTGTCCAACGCCAGCCTGATGTATCTGCCGGGCCGGGGCGTCACCGCGCAGTACATCAAGCAACATCCGGTCCCGTTCGCCGAGTACATGCCGTATCGCTCGTTCTTCCGCCACTTCAGCGACAAGGTCGATCTGATCTCTTCGGACTTCAAGGCAGGCACGGGCCCGGGTGTGTTCCGGGTGCCAGCTCGCGACGGAGGCACGATCTCGGCCGGCGCCATCATCTGTTTCGAGGTGGCCTACGACGGGCTGATGCGGGACACCGTGGACCATGGCGCGAACGTCTTGCTCGTCCAGACCAACAACGCCACCTTCGGGTTCACCGACGAGTCCGTCCAGCAGCTCGCCATCTCGCGGATCCGCGCCATCGAGCACGGGCGCTCGATCGTGCACGTCTCGACGGTCGGGGTCAGCGCGATGATCACCCCTGACGGAACGGCACACCAGCGCTCGACGTTGTTCACATCGGACGTGCTCGCCGCTGACCTTCCCTTGCGCACCAACCGCACCATCGCAGATCGTGTCGGCGCGTGGCCTGAGTACCTGGCCAGCGGCGGTCTCGCCATGATGTTGGTTCTGCTCGGGCTGAGGCGTCGCCGCCGGTAGTGTCGGTGCCTCGACCCCCTACAAAGGACGTTCATGACACACCCGCAGGTCCGGCCCCCAATAGGCACGGTCGTCGTGTTGATCCCGACCTACAACGAACGCGAGAACCTCCCACTGATCGTGGCGCGGCTGCGCAAGGCTGTGCCCGAGGCCGACGTCCTTGTTCTGGACGACAGCTCCCCGGACGGCACCGGCGCCGTCGCGGATCAGCTAGCGACCGAGGATGACCACGTCAGGGTCCTTCATCGAGAGCGCAAGGAAGGGCTGGGCGCGGCCTACCTCGCCGGGTTCGCGGCGGCGCTCGACAAGGGCTATGACGTCCTTGTCGAGATGGACGCCGACGGATCGCACCAGCCCGAGCAGCTCGGCACTCTGCTGGAAGCCCTCGCCGATGCCGATGTCGTGCTCGGCTCGCGTTGGGTGCACGGCGGTTCGGTGGTCAACTGGCCGATTCACCGCAAGGCGCTCAGCCTTGGCGGCAACGTCTACACCCGCGTCCTTCTCGGTATGCCGATCGGTGACGCCACCGGGGGGTTCAGGGCCTACCGCGCGTCGGCGCTGCGGGCCATGGATCTCCAGGACGTCGCCTCCCAGGGTTACTGCTTCCAGGTCGATCTCGTATGGCGGGCGGTGCGCTGCGGGCTGACCGTCGTCGAGGTGCCGATCACCTTCGTCGAGCGCGAGATCGGCGACTCCAAGATGAGCCAGGGAATCGTCGGTGAGTCGCTGCGCAACATCACGGCGTGGGGTGCCAGATATCGGCTTGGCCAGGTCACGTCACTCTTCCGCAGGGAGCCACGGTGGCACCGGCTCAACGGCTGACCCGTCGCGGCCGTCGGCGTCCGCGGTGGGGCTGGTATGTCTTCGTGGCGCTGCTGGTCGTGCCAGTGGCTGAGATCGCCGTGATCGTCGCGGTGGGCAAGGTCATCGGCGGTTGGCAGACCATCGCACTGTTGTTGGTGGAGTCGGCGCTGGGCGCCTATCTGGTCAAACGCGAAGGGCTCCGGTCCTGGCGCGGCCTGCGGGTGGCGTTGAACACCGGCCGGATGCCCGGACGAGAGCTGGCCGACGCGGCACTGGTGCTCATCGGCGGCACCTTGCTGCTGACTCCCGGGTTCCTGACCGACATCGTCGGCTTCTTCTTCATCCTGCCGTTCACCAGACCGATCACCCGGCGGTGGCTGCAGAGTGTGGTGGAGCGTCGGTTGGCCCATGGGTCCGGCATCATTCGCGGCGAGGTCGTCTGAGGCGGACCCGGCTGAATCGCCCGTGTGCCTATCGGCGAGTCTGTCGGTGGATGTCGTTACGCTGTGCGCAAAGCCACGAAAGGTCTGCCGATGTCTCGACCCGAGCCCATGCCTGACGCCGTCCGCACAGACAAGGAGATCGCTTTGGAACGGGCCAAGGCCGAGGTGTCGGACGTGCTCCTGAACATCGAGCATGCTCTCGACCGCGCCAAGCGGGCGCGCAAGAACGTCGCCAAAGACGGCGTGGACAGCAATGCCGAGCTCGCTCTGGCTGAGGCGGCAGCGGGCCTGGAACACCTCCGCAAGCGGTTGTTCCAGGACACGTACTTCGCGGGCGACAATCTGCGCCTGATGTGACCGTCGTCGGGGGAGTGCCGCGCAGCGGCGAGCAGATCCAGACTGCTCTGGCGGCGTTCGTAACTCGCTGGAAGAACTACCAGGGGACCGAGAAGTCCGGTGCACAGACCTTCCTGAACGAGCTCTTCGAGTGCTACGGGACCTCACGGGCTGATATCGGTGCGAGGTTCGAGGACTTCAAGGCCTCGGCGGGCTTCATGGATCTGCACTGGCCCCAGGTATGCATCATCGAGATGAAAGCTCCGAGCCGGGCCAAGTTGCTGTACCAGGCACGCGAGCAGGTGATGCGTTACTGGAAGGAATCGGCTGACGAGGTCCACGACCGGCCGGCAGCGCGCTACGTGGTGCTCTGCGCGTTCCAGCGCTTCGAGGTCTGGGAACCTGGACGCTTCCCTGTCAGCCCACGCATCGGCTTTGACATCGAGGAGCTGCCAGATCGCTACGAGTCCCTCATGTTCTTGGCGGCGCCGACGCTAGCGCCGTCCTTCGCCGACCACTACCGAGAGCTGACCAAAGAGGCGGCGGCGGCAATCGCGTTGCTCTACCAGTCGCTGAAGAAACGCAGTGCGGCGCCGATCGACGAGATACAGCGGTTCACCCTGCAGTGCGTCTGGTCCCTGTTCGCCGAGGACCTGGGCATGCTCGACGGCTATCCGCTGCAGAACATCGTCCACACCTTGCGGCAGGACCCCACGAGGTCCTCGGCTGCCGAGATCGGGATGTTCTTCCGCGTGCTCAACCAGAAGGGCGATCACAACCGTCAAGGAGTGCTCAAGGGCACTCGCTACGTCAACGGCGAGCTGTTCGCCCAGCCCGCCGAGGTCAACCTCAACCAGGACGAGCTGGCGCTGATCGCCAAGGCTGCCGAGCATGACTGGCGCAAGGTCGACCCGACCATCTTCGGCTCGCTGATGGAGGGCGTGCTCGGCCGCGACCGTCGTTGGGAGCTGGGCGCCCACTACACCCACGAGGTCGACATCCTCAAGATCGTCGAGCCGACGATCATCAGGCCATGGCAGCAGCGCATCGACGCCTGCACCTCACCGACGCAAGCCCGCGAGCTGCTCGACGAGCTGTGCTCCTTCCGGGTGCTCGACCCCGCCTGTGGATGCGGCAACTTCCTGTATGTCGCATACCGCGAGCTGCGCTCCCTGGAGCACCAGCTCAAGGCCCGAATCACGACGCTCGCAGCTGAGCAGGGGGCGGCCAAACCGCCTGGGCCGTGGCCGTACTACCGGCTGTCCAACCTGCAGGGCATCGACATCGAGCGGATCGCGGTGCTCATCGCGCGGGTCACGCTGTGGATGGGGCACCGGCAGATGGTTGACCGCTTCGGTGAGGCCGAGCCGGTCCTGCCGCTGGTCGACCTGTCGAGCATCCGGGTCGCCGATGCGCTGCGCACCGAGTGGCCCGAGACCGATGCCATCGTCGGCAACCCGCCATTTCTTGGCGATCGCAATATCCGAGAAGCCTTCGGCGACGAGTACGTCGAATGGCTCAAGAGGTCGTTCGGCGTTGGCGTCAAGGACTTCTGCACCTACTGGTTCCGCAAGGCGCACGAGCACCTGTTGTCCGGCCAGCGGGCCGGCCTGGTCGGTACGAACTCGGTGTCACAGAATCGTGCACGTTCGGCGTCGCTGGACTACATCGTCGCCAACGGCGGCACGATCACCGATGCTGTCTCAAGTCAGAAATGGCCTGGCGAAGCCAAGGTTCACGTGAGTCTGGTGAACTGGGTCAACGACGTCGAAGTCGGCCCGTTCATCCTCGATGGCGTGGTCGTCTCAGGCATCGACTCGTCGCTGCACGTCAACGCCCCCGATGCGTGGACACCGGCCATCCTTCTCGCCAACAAGGGCAGGGCTTTCTATGGCCCTGTTCCTATTGGCAAGGGTTTCGCCCTCACCGGTGTTGAAGCGGGGGAGCTCACTACCGAAGACCACCGGAACGTTGAGGTCGTTCGTCCGTATCTCACGGGCTCGGACATCACTGACGACCCCGACCAGGCTGCCCGACGATGCCCCTGGAGACGGCGAGTCATTACGCCGGTCCATTGCGAATCGTGCGTGAGCGGGTGAAGCCCGAACGTGATTCCAACAATCGGGAGACATATCGAAGGCGGTGGTGGCAGTTTGGCGAGCCATGTGTCGACCTCCGCAAGAGCATTGCTGCCCTGCCACGGTTTGCAGTTGGTCTCTCGACGGGCAAGCGCGCATGCTTCGTGTGGGGGCCGGCCGGGACAACCATGAACAACTCCACTGTGGTCTTTGCGTTGGATGACGACTTCTCGATGGGGGTTCTTCAGTCGCGGGCGCACGTCGCGTGGGCTTGGGCGCAGGCTTCAACATTGGAGACCCGACTCCGGTACACCCCGACCTCGGTCTTCATGACCTTCCCGTGGGCTGGGGCGTTCGCCACTGACGTTCAGCGAGAGGCGGTTGCCGAGGCTTGCCGACAGCTCCTGGCACGACGGTCCGAGATCTGTCAGGCCGAGCAGATCGGTCTGACCAAGCTGTACAACGCCATGGACGAGGGCGCCTGGGCAGATTTGAAAACACTGCACCAGGCGCTCGACGAGTCGGTCGCCGCCTGTTACGGCTGGTCCAGGTCCGTCGCCCAGGACGACGCGGAGATCGTGCGGCGGCTCACCGCACTCAACAAGGAGATCACCGAAGGCGGGCGGGCGTACGACCCGTTCAGCGCCGTTGGCGACCCGACCTGAGCTGCAACACGGCGGTCAGCTCGCGTCGCGTTGCTCAGGTGACGGGGGAGCGGGCCGCGCGGTACGGCATACGGGCAGCAACAAGCCCCGCGGCCATGGAGGGGGCGGCACGGGGCTTGTTGGTCGATGCGTTTATGGGTCAGGCGGTGCGCTTCCGGCGTGGCTTCTCGCCGCGTGATGCCCGCAGCAGGGCCAGGCGCTCCTTGAGCAGCGCCTCGAGCTCAGGAATCGACCGACGCTCCAGCAGCATGTCCCAGTGGGTGCGAACTGCCTTGACGTTCTTGTACTCGGGCTCGGGACCGTCGACCAGTCGCGCTTCCAGCCCGCAACGGCATTCCCACACTGTCGGGACATCAGCCTCGACCGAGAACGGGAGCTCGCTGATGTGCTTCTCGGGGCATACGTAGCGGATGAGCTGGCGCTCGCTGAGCACGACGTTGGTGTCGGTCTCCATGCTGAGCGCGCTCAGATTGGTGCCTCGAAGTGATCGTTCGGCCATGACGGGGAAACTCCCAACGTGCTGCCCACGCCATGATGTGCGTGGGGATTCACTGGGCATAACGACTTTGTCAGGCTCAATGTTCCGGATTCGGCAGATATCTGCCGGATCACAGCCTACCGCTGATGGGGGAGCCGGTTATACGACCGCAGGCACCTCGTTGCCGGCCGCAATGATGCCCTCACGCATCCGGACCCTGGACAGCAGGAGGCCACCGACGACGAAGAACACGATCAGGGCGACGATGGCCCAGCGGTAGGAGTGGGTGAACTGGTGCACCAGCCCGAAGACCAGCGTCCCGAACCAGCTCGTGCCGCGCTCCATCGCCTGGTACAGGCTGAAGAACTCGGCCTCACGCCCGCGGGGGATCAGCTGGCTGTACATCGACCTGGAGAGAGCCTGGCTGCCGCCAAGGACGAGCCCGATCAGCACGGCGAGCCCGGCAAAGATCAGGAACTCCTCTGCGGGGACGAAGAAGGCCATGGTCACGACGAAGGTCCACAGCACCAGGCTGTTCAGCACCACGCGCCAGGCCCCGAACCGGCTGGCCAGGCGCCCGAACAACAGGGCACCACCGAAGGCGACGAACTGGACGAGCAGGATTATCTCGATCAGCTGGCTGTTGGTGAACTTGAGCTCTTCGGCGCCGTAGACGCTCGAGGCACTGATCACGGTCTGGATGCCGTCATTGAAGAAGAGATAGGCAAGAAGGAACAGCATCGTCTGCGGAAAGGTCCGCAGCTCGCGGAAGGTGCTGGCGAGCTGTTTGAGGCTGCCACCGATCACGCCCGCGTGGTCGAGGGTGACGGTCTGGGTGATGCCGCGCAGATCTCGCAGACCCACGACGGGGATGATCGTGAACACCCCCCACCACAGACCGGCTGAGAGCAGGCTGATCCGCACCGCCATTCCCTGCGAGATGCCGATCTTCTCGTCGAGGGTCAGCAACGCCAGGTTGAGCGCCAGCAGGAGGCCGCCGCCGAGGTAGCCCCAGGCCCAGCCGCGACTGGACACCCGGTCCCGATCGTCGGGCCCAGCGATCCGGCACAACAGCGCGTCGTAGATGACC
>CABEAG010000074.1_pt1 | contig 18104 bp, 14 predicted proteins | sample 3132351 | NCBI WGS metagenome assembly CABEAG01 (sample SAMEA5534342, study PRJEB31848) | metagenome | biome: tundra; feature: field; material: soil | place: USA | collected 2013-05 | depth 0.45 m | reverse complement strand
TCCTCACCCGGGGACAGCCGGTGGTCTACTACGGCGACGAGCAGGGGTTCATCGGTGGCGGTGGCGACAAGGACGCTCGCCAGGACATGTTCGCGACGAAGGTGTCGCAGTACGCGGGCGAAGAGATCCTCGGAGGGGCCCCAGGCAGCAAAGACCGTTACGACACGAAAGCCCCTCTCTACCAACAGATTTCATCGTTGGCCAAGTTGCGAGCTGCCAACCCCGGATTGGCCGATGGTGCTCAGATCCACCGTTATGCATCGGACGGGGCCGGCATCTATGCGTTCAGTCGCGTCGACGCGACGTCGGGCACGGAGTACATCGTCGTGGCCAACAACTCGACCGTGACCAAGAGCGCGACCTTTGCGACCTTTGGCAAGAACGCGACGTTCGCCCCGATCTACGGCGGCGGCGCGCAGCTGCGGTCCGGGAAGGACATGCGGGTCACGGCGAGCGTGCCGGCACTGTCGGTGTCGGTGTGGAAGGCGCAGGACCGGGTCCAGGAACGCGAGTCCGCTCCGACGACCTGGATCACCTCGCCGCAGCCGGGAGCGGTGGTTGGGGGTCGCACCGAGATTGCGGCCGCCTTGACCGAGAACGCCTTTGCCCAGGTCACCCTCGCGACGCGGCCGGTGGGGACGAGCAGCTGGCGAGTCCTCGGCACCGATGACAACGCGCCATACCGCGTCTTCGACGACGTCACTGGCCGGGCCAAGGGCACGCTCCTTGAGTACCGGGCCATCACCAAGGACAGCAGTGGCAACCTGTCCGCAGCCTCGTCGTACGGCGTGGTCGGCGACCCGGCTCCGGCGGGTGCCGGTGGCGGCGGTGGAGTCGGGCCGGTCACCCAGCCCGACAACGTCAGCGTTCCCGGTAGCCACAACTCGGAGATGGGTTGCACGGGCGACTGGCAACCGGACTGCGCTCAGGCGCAGCTGGCGCTCGACGCCACTGACCAGATCTGGAAGGGCAAGTTCAGCACCATCCCAGCCGGGGACTACGAGTACAAGGCTGCGGTCAACAAGAGCTGGGACGAGGACTACGGCGTCGGAGCAGCCAAGGGCGGCAGCAACATCCCCTACACGGCACCCGGCACCGACGTGACCTTCTACTACGACCACGCGACCCACTGGGCCACGAGCGACGCCCAGGGGCCGATCATCACCGCGCCGGGTTCCTTCCAGAGCGAGCTCGGCTGCCCCGGTGACTGGATGCCGAGCTGCATGCGGCCCTGGCTGCAGGACCCCGACGGTGACGGCACCTACACGTGGTCCACCGACCAGATCCCGGTTGGCAGCTATGAGTTCAAGGTTGCCCACAAGCTGGGCTGGACCGAGAGCTACGGCGACAGCGGCGGCAACAACGTCGCCCTCTCCGTCCCGTCTGCAGGTTCGGTCGTGACCATCTCCTACAGGCTCGCGACGCACCAGATCAGCGTCAAGAACTCCAAAGCGGGTGCAACGCCTGACCTGGTGAAGTCGAAGGCGTTCTGGGTGAGCAACGACCTCGTGGCGTGGCCCGCAACGGCGGTTCCGTCCGGCGCGAACCTGGCTCTGCTGAACTGGCGCCTGCACTGGTCGCCCACAGGCGGCCTGGCTGTCGATGCCGAGTCCGTGACCGGCGGTCCGGTCGCCGACCTCACCTACGACTCCGCTGGGCTGCCTGCGGCCGTCGTTGCTGCCCATCCCGAGCTCAAGGGCTACCTCGCGCTGCGGTTGAACAAGAAGACTGCGGAGCAAGCGGGTTCGATCCTGCAGGGTCAGGTCGCCGTTGCCCGGTATGACGATCTGGGCCGACTACTCGATGCGACCGGCGTTCAGACCTCGGGTGTCCTGGACGACCTTTATGGTTCGGCGGCCGCGCGCACCTACGGCGTGACCTGGAAGAGTCAGTCGCCCTCGTTCATGTTGCCGTCATTCACCTCGCCGTCATTCAGTCTCTGGGCGCCCACCGCGCAGAAGGTCTCCGTGCTGCTCTGGCCGGCCTCGGCGAGCGCTGATGCTCCGGCGGGCCAGGCCACTCGGGTCCCGATGATCCGTCGCTCGGACGGGTCATGGGGGGCGGATACTGGTGCCCAGTGGCGAGGCGCGCGATACCTGTTCGAGGTCGTCGTCTTCGCTCCAACCACCGGCAAGGTCGAGACGAACCTGGTCACCGACCCGTACTCCGTTGCTTTGACGCTGAACTCCACGCGCTCGGTGGCCGTCGACCTCGCCGACCCGACGCTGAAACCCGCCCTCTGGCAACGCAGTTCGGGTCCGGCACTCAAGCAGCGCGTCGACCAGACCAGCTACGAGCTACACGTGCGCGACTTCTCGGTCAACGACTCGACGGTCCCTGTCGCACACCGCGGCTCCTATCTCGCGTTCGCGGACAACGGGGATGGCACCAAGCATCTGAAGGCACTAGCAGCTGCGGGACTCAACACCGTCCACCTGCTGCCGACGTTCGACATCGCCTCGATCGAGGAGGACCCGGCCAAGCAGCTCAAGCCGGCCTGCGACCTGGCGTCCTTTGCGCCGGACAGCGAAGAGCAGCAGAAGTGCGTGACGGCTGTCGCTGCCAAGGACGCGTTCAACTGGGGTTACGACCCGTTCCACTGGATGGCACCCGAAGGCTCCTACGCCTCGAGCGCGACTGCTGCCGATGGTGGTTCGCGGGTGGCGGAGTTCCGCACGATGGTCGGCGGCCTGCACGCGGACGGCCTTCGGGTGGTGCTGGACCAGGTGTTCAACCACACTGCGACCAGCGGCCAGGCCGACACCTCGGTGCTGGACAAGGTCGTGCCCGGCTACTACCAGCGGCTGAACGCCACGGGCGCGGTCGAGACCTCCACGTGCTGCCAAAACGTGGCGACCGAGCATGCGATGGCCCAAAAGATCATGGTCGACTCGGTGGTCTCGTGGGTGCGCAACTATCACGTCGACGGCTTCCGATTCGATCTCATGGGTCACCACAGCAAGGCCAACATGCTGGCGATCCGTGCGGCGCTCGACGCGTTGACGCTCGAGCATGATGGCGTCGACGGCACGGGCATCACCCTCTATGGCGAGGGATGGAACTTCGGCGAGGTCGCAAACAATGTCCTGTTCCCGCAGGCAGCGCAGGGCAACCTCGGCGGCACGGGCATCGCATCCTTCTCCGACCGGCTCCGTGACGGGGTGCGTGGCGGGGGACCCTTCGATGAGGACCCGCGCAAGCAGGGGTTCGGCAGTGGCGAGGCGACCGACCCCAACGGTGCGCTGATCAACTCGGGCGCGACTGCGTCACTGGCTCACGACACCGACCTCGTACAGCTCGGTCTGGCTGGCAACCTGCGGTCATTCTCCTTCAAGGACAACGCATCCGGGGTTGTGGTGCGCGGAGACAAGGTCGACTACAACGGCTCGCCGGCGGGTTACGCGGACCAGCCGGACGAGATCATCAGCTATGTCGACGCCCACGACAACGAGACGCTGTGGGACTCCTTGACCTTCAAGCTGCCGGTGGCGACCTCGATGGCCGACCGCGTTCGGATGAACTCCTTGTCGCTGGCAACAACCGCGTTGAGCCAGACGGCCTCGTTCTGGCATGCAGGCGCCGACCTGCTGCGCAGCAAGAGCCTCAACCGCAACAGCTATGACAGCGGCGACTGGTTCAACACTCTCGACTGGACCGGGGCAGACAACGGCTTCGGCCACGGACTGCCGCCTTCGGCCGACAACAGTGCGAAGTGGCCCTTCATGAAACCGCTCCTGGCCAACCCTGCACTCAAGCCGTCGGCCACCGACGTGCGGTCGGCGACTGCTCAGGCGCAGGCTCTGCTGGAGCTGCGCTTCTCATCGCCGCTGTTCCGCCTCGGCTCGGCGGACGCCATCAACACCAAGGTGACCTTCCCTGTGTCGGGTACCGCCGACGCGCATCAGGGCGTGATCGTCATGCGGGTTGATGACACCCTTGGCGCCGACGTCGACCCTGCCCTCAAGGGCCTGGTCGTGGTGTTCAACGGTTCGACCGCGACCGTGGACCAGAAGCTCCCCGGTATGACGGGCGCGAACCTTGCGCTCTCTCCCGTGCAGTCCGCGGGTGCGGACCCGGTGGTCAAGACGTCGCAGTGGGACAGCTCGACATCGACTTTGACCGTCCCGGCCAGGACGGTGGTGGTCTTCGTCCAGCGCTGACCCGAGGGTCTTCGACCACGACTGACCTGTTGGCTGCTCGTCCCTAGACGGGTGGGCGGTCGACGGGCAGAGGACAGACATAGACCGAAACCCTTTTGGCGCTCGGGTTGCCGGCGCCGATACGACGGTAGCGTTCCAGGACCTCCGCCAGATCCTCACGTAGTGCGCCCAGCTGTCCGGCGGTGACCTGGACGAGATGGTCCGACAGGCCGACCTGGCCACGCCAGTCAGCGGGCCAGCCGTCCTGGGTGTCCAGCCACTCCTCGGCCCGGTCGGTGAAGTGGCGCAGATAGTCGCGGGCGAGCCAGGTCAGTGCGGCTTCGGCGTCGTCATCGTCGCCGGGGTCCTCATCGCGAGGCCGTATCTCCGCGTTGGCAGTCCAGAGCCGTTGTCGTCCCCGCCCGTGACCGTAGTCGACCACCAGCGCAGCCTCAGCAAGCTTGCGCAAGTGATAGCTCGTGGCTCCGCTGTTGGTATGCAGCACGGCCGCCAACGTCGTGGCCGTTGCCGGGCCACTGACCCGCAGCTCGGCGAGCAGGCGGGAGCGCAACGGGTGGGCGAGCACCGCCAGAGCCGCGCGGTCGAGGTGGACGGTGGGAGCCTTGGGATCGCTCATGTATGCACACTAATCATGCATATATCCTTTGCACAAGTGTTGTGCAGACGCCCGAGAACGGCCGGTTCTGTGCTCAGGTCAGGCTAGATCGAGCTGATTTTGTGGTGGGTCGGCGCGCCGGTATCGTTAGATCTCGTTGTGCGTCTTGCGGCCTCATTGTCGCAGGTCTCGGATCGTCGGGGCTCAGATCATGTGACGACGTGCACCACCACAGTCGCACCACCACATTCACTACATCGCTACCCCCGGTTTCGCAGCCACGAGAGAACGAAGGCTTATCCGTGCGTACGTACACCCCCAAGCCACACGAGGTCGAGTGCCGGTGGCACGTCATCGACGCCACTGACGTTGTGCTCGGTCGTCTGGCCAGCCAGACCGCGATCCTTCTGCGCGGCAAGCACAAAACCACCTTTGCGCCCCATGTTGACGGCGGCGACTTCGTGGTCATCATCAACGCCGACAAGGTTGCCCTGACCGGCAGCAAGCTGGTGCAGAAGAAGGCCTACCACCACTCAGGCTTCCCCGGTGGGCTCAAGGCCACCTCATACCAGGAGCTTCTCGCCAAGCAGCCCGCCAAGGCTGTCGAGAAGGCCGTCCGCGGCATGCTTCCGCACACCTCTCTCGCCCGCCAGCAGATGAACAAGCTGAAAGTCTATGCGGGGGCCCAGCACCCGCACCTGGCGCAGAAGCCAGTGCCGTTCGAGATCACGCAGGTCGCGCAGTAACACCCCACGGCCCGCCAGGTTGAGTCATCAAGCCGAGGCTGAGCCCACCAAGCTGAATTCACGCTGAATCATCAGTACAGACAGAGCGAACGAGGAGAACCGTGGCTGACACCACTTCCGCCGTCGAGGCAGACGTTGCAGACGCAACAGATGTTGTCGAAGGCGAAGAGCAAGAGCTGACCGAGTACACCAGCGAGTCCGAGACCCCCGTGGTCGAGGCCCGCAAGCCGGCGGCCTCTGGCCCCGGTGCCGCGACCGGACGTCGCAAGCAGGCCATCGCCCGCGTGCGCATCATCCCAGGCAGCGGTCAGTGGAAGATCAACAACCGCACGCTGGACGAGTACTTCCCCAACAAGGTGCACCAGCAGATCGTGAACGAGCCCTTCAAGGTGCTCGAGCTCGATGGGTCCTACGACGTGCTGGTTCGCGTGCACGGCGGTGGCCCCTCCGGCCAGGCTGGCGCGGTCCGTCTGGGCGTTGCCCGTTCACTGAACGGTGTTGACGAGGACCTCAACCGTCCGGCACTGAAGAAGGCAGGCTTCCTGACCCGTGACGCTCGCGTGCCGGAGCGCAAGAAGGCCGGTCTGAAGAAGGCCCGCAAGGCTCCTCAGTACAGCAAGCGCTGATCCTGCATCAACCGCCGGTGGCGGCTTCGAATCCGGCTGTGTCCGCGCTTCGAGGCCGCTACTGCTGTGTCCACGGGCATTGGGGACTTGGTCCCCGGAGATGGCCTTCGCGACGCGCATCAGCATGCCGGGCCCGCACCGGCCGGCGTTGAACTCACCGAAAGGCTCACGGCTATGGCTGCTCGACTCTTTGGCACCGATGGGGTTCGAGGACTTGCCAACAAGTACCTGACCGCCGAGCTCGCCCTCGACCTGTCGGTGGCAGCGGCCCATGTGCTCGGTGAAGTCGGTGCTTTCAAGGGCCATCGACTTCAGGCGATCGTGGGCCGGGACCCGCGCGCCTCGGGGGAGTTCCTGGCCGCAGCGACCATCGCTGGGCTGGCGTCCGCAGGGGTGGACGTCCTGGACGCAGGGGTGCTGCCCACTCCGGCCATCGCGTTCCTGATCGCCGACAGCGGGGCCGACCTGGGCGTCATGCTGTCGGCATCTCACAACGCGATGCCTGACAACGGCATCAAGTTCTTCGCGCGGGGCGGTCACAAGCTGGCGGACGAGCTCGAGGACGCCATCGAAGCGCGGCTGGACGAGCCCTGGGACCGGCCCACCGGGTCCGGCGTCGGGAGGGTCCGCCAGTTCGAGGACGGCCCGGCTCGATACATCGCCCACTTGTTGTCTGCTCTTCCCCATCGTCTCGACGGCCTGCACGTGGTCCTGGACGCCGCCCACGGCGCCGCGAGCGAGGTTGCCCCAGAAGCCTTCCGCCAGGCGGGTGCCCAGGTGACGGTCATCGGGTGCGAGCCCGACGGCCTCAACATCAACGATGGTTACGGCTCCACCCACCTGGCGAAGCTTCAGCAAGCCGTGGTCGAGGCTGGAGCGGACTGTGGCATCGCCCTGGATGGCGACGCTGATCGTTGCCTTGCTGTGGATGCCACGGGCGCGGATGTGGACGGCGACCAGATCATGGCGATTCTGGCGCTGGGCATGCGTGAGCGGGGTGCGCTCGCCAAGGACACGCTCGTCGCCACCGTGATGAGCAATCTGGGCATGCTCCAGGCGCTCGAGCGCGAGGGTGTCGCGGTCAGGCAGACCGCGGTGGGTGACCGCTACGTCCTGGAGGAGATGAAGGCCGGCGGGTTCTCCCTGGGTGGCGAGCAGTCAGGGCATGTCATCTTCCTCGACCACGGAACCACAGGTGACGGCACGATGACCGGGCTCTTGCTCGTCTCGCGCCTCGCCCAGACCGGTCGCTCGCTGGAGAACCTGGCCGCCGTCATGAAGCGACTGCCCCAGGTCCTGATCAACGTCAGGGGCGTGGACAAGAGCCGGGTCGAAGGCAACGAAGCGGTGCAGACCGAGGTTCGTGCGGCCCAGGCAGAGCTTGACGGAGTTGGTCGGGTGCTGCTGCGCAAGTCCGGCACCGAGCCCCTGGTGCGGGTCATGGTCGAAGCCGCCGATGCCGCACGCGCGCAGGCCGTCGCTGAGCGGTTGGCCGACGTCGTGGCAAGGAACCTGGCGCTCTAGCGCTTCTCCGTGGGCAACCCACCAGTGTGCCCAGCAGCTCGACCATTGGTCGAAAAGGCGACTAAAGCGGTTAAAACACCGTAAAACGCTTCAATCGTGACGAATCGGGCGAATAGGAAATAGCGGGACTTAAGTCCCGAACGACACCCTCGCGAGACAGGACAATCTGGCCAGGCGAACCGGCGAGGCTTCTCCCGTCTGGCGCCGACCGGCCTCAGAACAATCCCGATCATCAGATGATCCTGCTTCACCTTTGTTGAAGACCATAAGGAGAATCTTGAGGCTAAGAACTCTGTCTGTCATTCCAGTTGCGATCCTCTCGATGCTGGCGGTCGGCACCTCGAGCGCCGCAGCTGCCACCCCTGAGACGCCGGTGAACCTCGGATCAGCCGGCAACTTCACGGTTCTGTCGAAGACCGGTATCACTGACGTCTTCAAGACGACTATCGACGGAGACGTCGGGACCAGTCCCATCACGGGCGCTGCCCTTCTCCTGACGTGCGCAGAAGTGAATGGGATCATCTACACGGTCACTGATGCTGGTCCTCTTGGCGAGTGCCGGGTGACGGACGCCACGCGTCTCACGGCAGCTGTCGGCGACATGGAGACGGCGTACAACGACGCGGCCGGTCGAACATTGCCTGATGCACTCAACCTGGGAGCCGGAGAAATCGGCGGGCTGACTCTGACGCCCGGCCTCTACAAGTTGACCACGGACCTGTCCATCTCCAAGGACGTCACCCTCGCGGGTGGCCCGGACGACGTGTTCATCCTCCAGGTCGCCGGAACCCTCCAAGAGGCCAACGCGAAGAATGTGATCCTGACAGGTGGCGCACAGGCCAAGAACGTGTTCTGGGCGTCCACGGGTGCCGTTTCCATCGGGACAAACGCGCACATGGAGGGCACGATCCTCGCCGAGACGATGATCGCCATGAACACCAAGGCCTCGATCAGCGGAAGACTGTTGGCACAGACGGCAGTCACCCTCCAGATGAACACCATCACACCGCCCGCTCTGTAATCTGACCAGAGGCAAGATGGCCGGAGCCAAGGAGACGACGTCTCCTTGGCTCCGGCCTTTTCTGTCGACTGTCTTCGGCGCTACGAAGTGAGGGCGAGGCCGACCGAGTCCACGATGTGTGCGCGTCCGTCCGCGAGGTGGTACACGGCGCCCACGACCGCGAGGTGACCGCTTGCGACACGGTCGTCGATGAGGCGGGACCGCTCGGTCAGCAGGCGCAGCGTGTGCCGTACATGCTCCGCCTCGATCTCGTCGGCCGTCGTCATACCGGCTTGACGTGCGCCCAGGACGCTGGGCGTGACGCGTTCGACGATGTCGCGGATGTAGCCCCCCGGCAGGATGCCCGTCTCGACCGCGTTGACGGTCGCGGCGACCGCGCCACACGAGTCGTGCCCGAGGATGACGACGAGTGGGATGTTCAGGAGGGCAACGCCGAACTCGATGGAGCCGAGCACACCCGGGTCGATGACGTGGCCGGCTGTACGGACGACGAAGAGGTCGCCGAGCCCCCGGTCGAAGATGATCTCGGCAGCGACGCGCGAGTCCGCGCAGCCGAAGAAGACGGCAAAGGGAGCCTGGCCTTCGGTCAGGCTGTCACGGCGGGCGGCATCCTGGTTGGGGTGCCGGTGCTCGCCGGTGACGAACCGCTCGTTGCCTCGGGCCAGCTCGGCCCACGCCTCGGCCGGAGTCAATGGCCGTCTCGGCGTTCCCTGTCCGATCTCGCTCATAGCCCCGGGCGCTTGCCGATGCTCATCGCTACGGGCTTGCTCGCATCGGCGTAGAAGTCATTGCCCTTGTCGTCGACGACGATGAACGCGGGGAAGTTCTCGACCTCGATCTTCCAGATCGCCTCCATGCCGAGCTCGGGGTACTCCAGGACCGAAACGGACTTGATGCAGTCCAGGGCGAGGCGGGCGGCCGGGCCGCCGATGGAGCCGAGATAGAACCCTCCGTAGGTCGCGCACGCGGCGGAGACCTGGGGCGAGCGGTTGCCCTTGGCGAGCATGACCATCGAGCCGCCAGCGGCCTGGAACTGTTCGACGTAGGAGTCCATGCGCCCCGCAGTCGTGGGGCCGAAGGAGCCACTTGCGTAGCCCTCGGGAGTCTTGGCCGGACCGGCGTAGTAGACGGGGTGGTCCTTGAGGTACTGCGGCATCGGCTGACCGGCGTCGAGCAGCTCCTTGATCTTGGCGTGGGCCAGGTCGCGGGCTACAACCAGGGTGCCGTTCAGCGAAAGACGTGTCATCACAGGGTGTTTCGTCAGCTCTGCCCGGATCTCGTCCATCGGTCGCGTGAGATCGATCTCCACCACATTGTCTGTTCCGGTCGAGGCGACCGACTCGAGGTGTGAGTCGCTGGTCTCGGGTAGGAACCGTGCGGGGTCTGTCTCGAGCATCTCGATGAACACGCCCTCCGGCGTGATCTTGCCCAGGGCTTGCCGGTCGGCCGAACAGGAGACGGCGATCGCGATCGGCAACGACGCGCCATGGCGGGGGAGCCGGATAACGCGGACGTCGTGGCAGAAGTACTTGCCGCCGAACTGCGCGCCGATGCCGAACTTGCGGGTCAGCTCGAGAACCTGCCCTTCGAGATCGACGTCCCTGAATCCTCGAGCCGTGGCCGCTGATCCTTCGCGAGGCAGCTCGTCGAGATATTTGGCACTTGCGTATTTCGCTGTCTTCAAAGCGAATTCGGCGCTGGTTCCGCCGATCACAATGGCCAGGTGGTAGGGCGGGCACGCGGCCGTGCCAAGGGAGCGAAGCTTCTCGTCGAGGAACGCGAGCATGGCCGCGGGGTTCAGGACGGCTTTGGTTTCTTGGTAGAGGTAGGACTTGTTCGCCGAGCCGCCGCCTTTGGCCATGAACAAGAACTTGTACGTCGTCTCGTGGCCTGCGGCGGTGTCGGCATAGAGCTCGATCTGTGCGGGCAGGTTGGACCCGGTGTTCTTCTCGTCCCATGTGGTGATCGGCGCCATCTGGGAATACCGAAAGTTGAGCCGGGTGTATGCGTCATACACGCCTCGCGCAATTGACGACTCGTCCGAGCCCTGGTCGCCCGTGGTGAGAACGCGTTGACCGCGCTTGCCCATGACGATGGCGGTTCCGGTGTCCTGACACATCGGCAGGACGCCACCGGCCGCGATGTTGGCGTTCTTGAGCAGGTCGAGCGCGACGAACTTGTCGTTGTTGCTGGCCTCGGGGTCGTCGATGATGCTCCGGAGCTGTGTCAGGTGCGCGGGGCGCAGGTAGTGCGCGATGTCGTGCATCGCCGTCTCGGTCAACAACCGAAGCGCTTCCGGGGCCACCTCGAGGAACGATCGTCCGTCCGGTCCTTCGACCGTCCGGACGCCCTCGTTGGTCAACAGCCGGTATGCCGTGTTGTCGGCTCCCAGCGGAAGCAGGTCTTCGTATTCGAACTCGGGCACGGTCGCTCCTTTGAACACAAGAATCTGTCAGGCCGTAACGTGCAGCAGTTTCAGCCCACGCTATGGAAGAGGTCCCCAGCGTAGGACCTGGCTAGAGGTGGCCTGAGTCACGTTCTTGCAGCTCGGCCTGACGAGGTGGGTTGGCGCCTGCGCGGGACACCGTGATCGCTGCGCAGGCCAGCGCGCGCTCAACGGCCGGCAACACATCAGCCAATGAGGCGGACCGCAGGCGCTCGCGAGCCTCGACGCCACCCAGAAGCTCGGCATCCAGGAGCCCGGAGAGCAGGCCCGCCATGAAGGAGTCTCCAGCACCGACGGTGTCGACCACCTCGACCGTGGGTGCGTCAACGCTGGTCAGCTCGCCGGTAACACTGAGGGCGACCAAGGCGCCGGCGAGACCGCGGGTTACCACAGTCAGCGCGGGACCCAGCTGACCCCACAGCCGCAGCATGTCCGAGATCGGCGCTCCCTCGTACAACCAGGCGATGTCCTCGTCACTGGCCTTGACCACGTCGCTGAGACCGATGATCTGTTCGATCTTGGAGCGGACCTCATGCGGGTCAACCATCAGTGCGGGGCGCACGTTCGGGTCGTAGGAGATGGTGGCTAGCGGGCGCGCGTCCTGGATCGTGGAGAGGACCGCCGAGGCGCCCGGCTCAAGGGTTGCGGCGATGGAACCGGTGTGGACATGGGCCAGCCCCTCCAGGCTCGGCTGCCCGGCAAGCTCCCAGGTCAGGCTGAAGCTGTATGTCGCGGCGCCTGTTGCGTCCAACGTTGCCGTTGCCACGGACGTCGGCCGCCCTCCGACGTTGCCCTCGGTGAGCGAGATCCCTTCATCTGCAAGGTGACTGGCGATCTTGTCACCCCGATCATCGTCGCCGACGAGAGTGGCGAAAGTGATGTCGTGACCTAGACGGGCAAGTCCCACGGCCACATTGGCCGGGCTGCCCCCGACGTGTTCCTGGGTGGATCCGTCCGAGCGCTGGACGACGTCGATCAGCGACTCGCCGATCACCAGCGTGCGCCCACTCATGTCAGTCCTGCAGGCATGTATTCGCGGGCCATGTCAGCATCCTCCGACTCAATGGTTTGGGGTGAGGTGACTCTATCGAGGAGGGTGGGGCCCTTCAGTGCCGACGCGCGACCGGGGCGGCTCGGCATACAGGTGGGCTTTCGGCGACGATGGGAGCGTGAGTACGACGAGCGTTCCCGATACCGCGCCAACCCCGGCCGTTCAGCCACCCGCCCGGCGTGGCTTGGGCAACGTGCGCAGCATGGTCATCTCGATGGTCGTGATCATGGCCGCTGGGCTCGTGTGGTTCGCCATGGTGCCCCGGGTTCGTGAGATCAGCCAGCCGGCGGTTGATGTCACCTCCGTGGCCAGGCAGGTGCGGCAGGAGACCTCATGGCCGATCTCCCAGCCGCAGCTCCCTCCTGGCTGGAAGGCCACCAACGCGCGTTTCGCCGTAGCCGGCGACGGGTTGAGGACATGGCATGCCGGGTATCTCTCGCCCGAGGGCAACTACGTCTCGATCGACCAGACACTGCAGGCCACGGACACGTGGATCTCGGCCCAGACCTCTCGTGGCAGAGCCGAGGGCATCGTGTCCGCCGGGGGAGCGACATGGCAGAAGCTCAGCTCGGGAGAGACCGTCCAGCGCAGCCTCGTATCGAGGGGCTCAGGCTCGAATGAGCTCGCCACGGTTCTGAGCGGGACGGCGCCCTACGCTCAGCTCGCGCAGTTCGCGGAGGATCTGAAACCGGTACCTGCGAGCTGACCCAGCCAGTCAGTCCCGCACGGTCCGATCAGTCCTGGGCGGCCCGGTCAGTCCTGCGCGGTGAGTGTGGCCTCTGCCCCGTCGAGCCACGTGCTGCAGTGGGCGGCGAGGGCCTCCCCGCGCTGCCAAAGGCCCATGCTGTTCTCGAGCCCGATCTGGCCACCCTCGAGCTGAGCGACGATCGAGATCAGCTCGTCGCGAGCCTGCTCATAGGTCAGGTCCTTGATGTCCGGGAAGTCGGCTTTCTTCGAGAACGGAACTGTCTTCGAAGGCGGAGCTGTCTGCGAAGACGGAGTCCGGGGGTTCTTGGCTGCCACACCGACACCCTACGACCGTTGGCTCACGGGTCGGACGCCGAAGTCGCCCCGAGCGACCCGGACCCTCAGGACCTCGTCAGGGTCGACGTCTGCCCGATCCATGACGATCCGGCCGTCGGCGTGCTGGACGACGGCGTATCCGCGTTCGAGCGTGGACAGCGGCGATAGTGCCCGAATCTGTGCTCGCAGATGGTCGATCTGGTCACCCGCGCGATGCACGTTCGACAGGACGCGCGCCCTGGACCGGCCAGTGGCGGCATCGAGCTCTTGCCTCCGGGCGGTGATCATTGCCCGCGGATCGGCCATGACGGGTCTCGAGCGCAAGGAGACGAGGAGGCGACGTTCGTCGTGGATGCGCGAGGTGAGGGCGCGGCATACCCGCTGGCGCGTTTGGTGGATCGCGGCGCGCTGCTCCATGACGTCGGGGACGATCAGCTTGGCCGCGTCGGTGGGAGTTGAAGCGCGCACGTCGGCGACGAAGTCGAGCAGGGGGGTGTCGACGTCGTGGCCAATGGCGCTCACCACCGGGGTGACGGCGTCGGCGACGGCTCGGACCAGGGCCTCGTTGCTGAAGGGGAGCAGGTCCTCGAAGGATCCTCCACCTCGGGTGATCACAATGACGTCCACACTTCGATCGGCATCGAGCTCACGGAGGGCGGCGCTGACTTCGGGCACCGTATTGGGCCCCTGGACCGAAACCTGCCGGATCTCGAACTGGACTGCGGGCCAACGCCGTCGGGCGTTCTCCACCACGTCCTTCTCGGCCGCACTGGCTCGGCCACAGATCAGTCCGACCTTGCGCGGCAGGAAGGGTATGGGGTGTTTGCGATCACGGTCGAACAACCCTTCGGACGCCAGGACGCGCTTGAGGTGTTCCAGCCGGGCGAGCAGCTCTCCGACTCCGACCGGGCGGATCTGGCGGGCGTCGAGATTCAGGGTGCCGCGCTTGGTCCAGAACGTTGGCTTGGCCTGGACGACGACGCGCTCGCCTTCGGACAGGGGCACGGGCATGGCATCCAGGGTGGCGGTGCGGATGGTGACGTTGAGCGACATGTCGACGTCCGCGTCCCGCAACGTCAGGTAAGCGATGGCCTGTCCCGGACGGCGGCTGACCTGGACCACTTGCCCTTCGACCCACAGGGCCGACATCTTGTCGACGTACTCCGAGATCTTGATGCTGAGCAGGCGTACCGGCCAGGGTTTTTCGGCCGTGGTGTCCGCAGCGCGCTCGGGTAGCTGTTGGGGACTGCTCACAGCAGTCACTTTAGGAGGCGACCTAACATGATGGGGTGACTTTGACGACAAAGCGAGTGTTGCTGGCTGCCCCACGTGGGTACTGCGCCGGCGTGGACCGGGCTGTGGTGACGGTCGAGAAGGCTCTGGAGCTCTACGGGCCGCCGGTCTATGTGCGCAAGGAGATCGTTCACAACAAGCACGTGGTGACCACGTTGCAGAAGCGTGGGGCGATCTTCGTCGACGAGACCCAGGAGGTGCCCGAGGGCGCGACCGTCATCTTCTCCGCCCACGGCGTCGCACCAGTCGTACATGACGAGGCCCGGGCACGGTCGCTGAAGACGATCGACGCAACCTGCCCGTTGGTGACCAAGGTCCACCGCGAGGCCGTGCGTTTCGCGGACGAGGAGTACGACATCCTGCTGATCGGTCACGAGGGTCATGAGGAGGTCGTGGGCACCGCGGGTGAGGCTCCCGATCACGTGACGCTCGTGGACGGTCCTGACGACGTCGACAACGTCACGGTCCGCGACCCGGCCAAGGTCGTCTGGCTGTCCCAGACCACGCTGTCGGTGGACGAGACGATGGAGACGGTGAGCCGGCTGCGTGAGAAGTTTCCCCTGCTGCAGGACCCGCCCAGCGACGACATCTGCTACGCCACACAGAACCGCCAGCTCGCGGTCAAGCAGATGGCGCCGGACACCGACCTGATGATTGTCGTGGGCTCGCGCAACTCTTCGAACTCCGTACGGCTGGTCGAGGTGGCGCTGGAACACGGAGCCCGTGCGGGCCACCTGGTGGACTACGCCGATGAGATCGATCCGTCCTGGCTCGACGGCGTGGGCACGGTCGGCGTCACGAGTGGTGCGAGCGTCCCCGAGGTGCTGGTGCGTGACGTCCTGGCCTTCCTGGCCGCGCGGGGCTATGAGGACGTTCTGCCCATTGTTGCCGCCGAGGAGAGCGTGTTGTTCTCGCTACCGCATGAGCTCAACCGCGACCTCAAGGCCAAGTCCGGTGTTGAGGCCACCATGCTTCGCTACGACATGGGGTCGCTGCACTAGGCCGAACGGGGGCTGGCCCCGGCGTCGCGGCCTGCTCCCAGCTCACGCACCTGTCGGAGCTCCAGCTCGGGTCGTGCCACCTCTGGCTCCAGAGCCACGATCAGCTCCGCGGCCGTCAAGGGCCGAGGAGCGGTCTCGACCGGCGGGGTCTCCGGCAGTGCTGAGTCCGCCAGCCCGATCTCGTGCATCTTGCGCGCCGTCACGATGACCCTGGACTCCAGCGTGGCCACCAGGGCGTTGTAGCTCTCCACGGACTTCTGGAGTGAAGATCCCATCTTGGTGGCGTGCGAGCCCAAGGTGCCCAGACGTGAGTACAGATCGCTCCCAAGCTTGAGCAGCTGCTGTGCGTTGGCGGTCAGGGCGTCCTGCTGCCAGGTGAAGGCGACGGTGCGCAGCAGGGCGAGCAGGGTTCCGGGCGAGGCCAGGACCACCTTCCGGGCCTGTGCGTACTCGAACAGGGCGGGGTCGGCTCCGAGTGCCGCAGCAAGGATGGCGTCGCTGGGGATGAAGCAGACCACCATCTCGGGCGTACTGGTGAAGGCCGACCAATACGCTTTGGCCGCAAGGGTATCCACGTGTCCGCGCAGCGAGATCGCGTGAGCTGCCAGCAGCCGCGAGCGCTCGGCGGAGTCGATGGTGTCGGCCTGGGCGCTGAGGAAGGCGGTCATCGGAGCCTTCGCATCGATCACCAGGCACTTGTCGCCGGGGAGCCGGACGACCACATCGGGGCGCACTCCACGGTCGTGACTGCTCACCGCGCTGACCTGCTCCTCGAAGTCGCAGCGCGCCAGCATGCCGGCGTGCTCCAGGACCCGACGGAGCTGGACCTCACCCCAGCTGCCCCGGATGGTGGACGCGTTGAGCGAACCCACCAGGGAGGCAGTCTGGGAGCGCAGCGCCTGGGTCGAGGTCGTGACGTCAGCCAGCTGCACGCTGACTTGGGAGAACTGTGCGACCCGGTCGCGCTCCAGGGTCCCGACCTGATGTTCGACACGGACCAGCGCATCGCGCAGGGGTGCTAGCAGGGTCGCGGTCTGGGCGTCCTCGCTGACCGCAGCCTCAAGGTCGATCACCCGCTCACGCAACAGGTCACGCTCGGTGGACAAGGCGGCTGAGTGTCCAGCAAACAGCACACGGGACACGAGCCATGCCAACAACACCCCGATGAACACTCCGACCGCAGCGGCTATCACAATCTCCATGTGTCACACGGTGGCAGACGGCACCGACAGTCATGGGTCCGACACGGCGACGCACCAAACGTGTTTCTCCCACCACCCGTGCGAGGTGCGTGCCGTCATACGGGCTGGTCCTGAGGCACTAAACTTCTCGTCTTGTGGCCCTAACTATTGGCATCGTCGGCCTGCCCAACGTCGGCAAGAGCACCCTTTTCAACGCACTGACCAAGAACAACGTGCTCGCGGCGAACTACCCATTCGCGACGATCGAGCCCAACATCGGCGTGGTGGCGCTGCCCGACCCCCGTCTCGACGTGCTGGTCAAGCTCTTCGACAGCCAGCGTCTGGTGCCGGCCATGGTGTCCTTCGTGGACATTGCCGGCATCGTTCGCGGCGCCTCCGTGGGTGAGGGTCTGGGCAACAAGTTCTTGGCCAACATCCGTGAGGCAGACGCGATCTGCCAGGTGATCCGGGTGTTCAAGGATGACGACGTCGTGCACGTGAACGGTGAGGTCAGCCCCGAGGGCGATATCGAGACGATCAACACCGAGCTGATCCTCGCCGATCTGCAGACCCTCGAAAAGGCCGTGCCCCGCATGGAGAAGGACGCGCGGGTCAACAAGGACAAGAAGCCACTGCTGGACAACGCGACTGCCGCGCAGAAGGTGCTTGAGGCCGGAGACACCTTGTATGCCGCGGGTGCGGCCGCAGGAGTGGACCTCGAGGCCATCCGCGAGCTGTCGCTGTTGACCACCAAGCCATTCCTCTATGTGTTCAACCTCGACGAGGACCAGCTGACCGACGACTCCTTGAAGTCGAAATTGTCCGCGCTGGTCGCCCCGGTCGATGCGATCTATCTCGACGCCAAGCTGGAGATGGACCTGGCCGAGCTGGAGCCCGAGGACGCGGTCGAGCTCCTGGCGTCGGTCGGTGTGGAGGAGCCGGGCATGAATCAGCTTGCGCGAGTGGGCTTTGCCAGTCTCGGCCTCCAGACGTTCTTGACCGCCGGATACAAGGAGACGCGGGCCTGGACGATCCACCAGGGCTGGACGGCGCCCCAGGCAGCCGGCGTGATCCACACCGACTTCCAGCGCGGGTTCATCAAGGCTGAGGTCATCTCCTTCGATGATCTGGTCGCGGCGGGCTCCATAGCTGCGGCGAAGTCCGCCGGCAAGGTCAGGATCGAAGGCAAGGACTACGTCATGGCCGATGGTGACGTCGTGGAGTTCCGCTTCAACGTGTGATCTAGCATATTTCCGCAGGTCAGAGGCTTGCGGTACCAGGTGTGGCCCGGTATTGGCCCGCCGATTCCAACATGAGACTGGCCGCGGCATCGCGTGTTCGGTCCTCGGCGCTGGGCCACAGATGGCTGTAGGTGTCCAGCGTCGTGGTCGCTCGGGCATGGCCCAGGGCGCGCTGGACGGTGACGACATCGCATCC
>CABEAG010000015.1_pt1 | contig 21924 bp, 19 predicted proteins | sample 3132351 | NCBI WGS metagenome assembly CABEAG01 (sample SAMEA5534342, study PRJEB31848) | metagenome | biome: tundra; feature: field; material: soil | place: USA | collected 2013-05 | depth 0.45 m | reverse complement strand
GGGGGCCGTTGGGTAGACGCTCTTGGCGTCGCGCTGTAGGGCGCGGATCGCGAGCTGGGCGTGCAGGAGGACGCCGTCGGGCATGACCTCGTCGACGAAGACTGCACGGGGGCTGTGGTTGTTGGGCGCCTGGACCTCGTCGCCGGGGTGCGCTCCGAGCATGAGGTAGCACCCGGGCACCGCCGCCAGGACACGCGAGAAGTCCTCGGCACCAGCGTTCGGATTCCGCATGGGTTCGTACCGTGTCCCCCCGAATACCTCGCCGACGACATCCGCCGCAAAGGCCGCGTGTGCAGCGTCGTTGACCGTCAGCGGGTACTCGTCCTCGTACTCGACTTCTGCCTTCATGCCGTAGGCCGCGGCGATCTGGCGGCAGAGCTCGGGGGCCTCCGTGCGGATCCGGTCCCGGGCTTGGGGAGAGAAGGACCGAATGGTCGCCTCGAACTGAGCCTCGTCGGGGATGATGTTGCGACGCGTGCCAGCATGAAAGGTTCCGACGGTCACGACGACCGGGTCGAAGATGTCGAATCGTCGGGTGACCAAGGTCTGCAGAGAGTTGACCATCTCCGCCGCCGCTGTGACGGGGTCAGAGGCCAGGTGCGGGGCGGATCCGTGGCCGCCAGAGCCGTGCACGGTGACGCGCATGCCGTCGCTGGCGGCCATGAGAGTTCCCGGGCGGGTGGTGAACGTGCCTCGCGGGATCTGTGAGGACATCACGTGCATGCCGTATGCGGAGGCCACCCGCTGCCCGGCCGCGTCCAGGACACCCTCGTCCAGCATCCGCCCGGCGCCATCCCAACCTTCCTCGCCAGGCTGGAACATGAAGACGACGTCCCCTTGGAGAGCATCGCGATGAGCAGCAAGGAGCCGAGCCGCGCCAACGAGCATCGCTGTGTGGAGGTCGTGACCGCACGCGTGCATCGCGCCGTCAACCTTGCTGGCAAAGTCCAGCCCGGTCCGCTCCTGGACCGGGAGTGCGTCCATGTCCCCGCGCAGCAGCACAGCCGGGCCGGGCCGGGCGCCCCGCAGGACCGCGGTCACCGAGGAGACCGACGTCCCCGTCGTCACCTCCAGGCCGAGACCGTCGATCGCCTCGAGGACGGTGCGCTGGGTGACCGGTAGGTCGAGGCCGACCTCGGGGTGTTCGTGCAGTTTGTGACGCAGGGCCACAAGGTCAGCGGCCATGGCGTCAGAGTCATCGTGGAGCCTGTCGTCGAGGGACATGCGGCCTCCTGCGGGGTGGAATCGGTGATTAAGCGGGACGTCACGCATACTGACACTTCCTGCCGTTGACTGGTCAAATCTGCAGATTCCCGTCATCATCGATAGGTATATGACCGATTCAGGCGGACTGACCGAAGGCGATCTGGCCCTCATCGAGGCTCTACAAATTGCCCCGCGGGCGTCGTGGGCGGCGGTGGCCCGAGCGACGAACACGAGTCCGGTGACCGCCGCAAGGCGTTGGCGGCGCCTGGTCGACGGCGGAGCAGCCTGGGTCACGGGGGCTCCCGGCGTGTCCGTGTGGAACGCGCAGTGCGTCGCCTACGTCGACATCTCATGCAGCTCCGGACAGAGCCTCGCCGTTGCCGAGACCTTGGCGCAGGACCGGCACGCACTGAGTGTCGAGCTGACCGCCGGCGGTGCGGACGTTTTCGTCACCGTCGCCGCCGCCGACCTGCGCGCGCTGTCGCGGTACATGCTCGAGCGCATCGATCTCATCCCCGGCATCACCGCCACGCGGACGCGAATCTCCACGCACCTGTACCGTGACGGGTCCCACTGGAGGCTAGGTGCGCTGGCGCACGAGGGGGCGTCGGTACTGCCGGTGTCTCCCCACTCGCCCGATACGACCCGCCTGAGTGTCCTTCCCCACCTGCAGGCCAGTGACCGGGAGCTTCTCGTTCAACTCGGCCTAAACGGACGCTCTCCCTACACCACACTCGCGGCCAACGCCAAGGTGAGCGAGGCGACAGCGCGCCGTCGTGTGGCCCGACTGCTTGGCACCGGCACCGTGCTCCTGCGAGCGGAGGTCGCGGCACATCCCGCCGGCTGGCCGGTGCCGGTGATCCTGTCCGTTGACGCCCCAACAAGCCGCCTGGTCGAAACGGCCCGGGCCATCGCCCGACTGCGTCAGGTCAGGCTATGCGCAACACTCGCGGGGACTCCTCCGATCATCGTGTCCGCGTGGCTACACGACGTCGAGGCGATCCATGGCTTCGAAACGACCCTGGTCAAGGCACTGCCGGACCTCACCGTGGTCGACCGCCTCGTCACCCTGCGGACAGTCAAGCGGATGGGTCGACTGCTCGACGAGGACGGCCGCGCCGTCGGCGTCGTGCCGATGGACGTCTGGACAGATCCCCTCAGCATGGCCTGACGTGCTCCCCGGATGTCAGATCGTGAATTTGCGGCCGCCGACGGGATCGTTCGCGGCGAGAACCTGACACGAGTGATCATGCCGCTGTTAAGGACCAGCGGCAATGTCTTTCGTATACAGTAACCACGACGCACGGTACGTCGCGGTGAATACAGGGGAGAGCTCATGGCTGGCCACACAAGGGACACGATCGGTGGCCAACACCAGCCTCTGCGCGACCAGGTCCTGGTCGCGCTGCGACAACGCATCGTCAACGGCGACTACCCTCCGGGTGAGCGGCTGACCGAAGACCGGTTGGCCGAGGACTTTGGCGTCTCTCGGAACCCGGTCCGGGAGGCGTTACGGGTGGTGCAGGCAGAGGGATTCGTCAACGTGGTGCCACGCCGTGGGGCGTTCGTTGCGCTGCCGGACGCATCCACCATCGGGGACTTGTTCGCGATGCGTGAGCAGCTGGAGACGCTCGCCGCGCGGCTGGCCGCCGAACGTGCCACGGTTGCCGACGTCGCAGACCTGCGCTCCCTGCTGGACGCGGCGCGCGAGGCCACCGAACGGGTCGATCTTTCGAGAGTCGCCGAGCTGAACAGCGAGCTGCACATGCGCGTGATCGCGGTCAGCGGCAACAAGTGGCTCGCTTCGATCGCGACCTCCTTGTATCTCCAGGTGCAGTGGGTGTTCCGTATCGGTGCGGCCCATCGCGCACCGCATTCCTGGATCGAGCACATCCGCCTGGTCGATGCCATCGAGGCCGGCGACCGCGATGAAGCGGAGAAGGCGGCCAGGTCGCACGTACACGCGGCGTCTACCGCTGCGCTGGAAAACGTGGAGCAGGGCTGACGGCGGACATCAGCGACCGCATGCGTAACCCTGCATGCCTCGCGGATTCGCGCCGGCAGCGACGACCCCGGTCCTCGGGTCCCGTGTCACCGCGCACATCCGTCCCAGGCTCCAGCCGTCGGAGAGGCGCACCTCGTGGCCTTTGGCCGTCAAGCCCGAGAGGACATCCTGGTCGAGCCGATCCTCAGCGACGAGAACAGCCGGCTCGACATCCCGGGGGTAGAAGGAGCCCGGGAAGCTCGTCGTGTGCCACGTCGGGGCGTCGATGGCCTCCTGCAAGGACTGACCGCCGATCAGATGCCGCAGGAGGAAGATCAGCTGCCACTGGTCTTGCTGGTCGCCTCCCGGCGAGCCACAGGCCAGCACCGGCTCACCGTCACGGTGCACCATCGTGGGGGTGAGCGTCGTACGCGGGCGGCGCCCTGGCACGAGGGAGGAAGCGAGTCCCTCCTCGAGCCAGAACATCTGCATGCGGCTGCCGAGAGGGAACCCGAGCTCGGGGATGGTCGGCGAGCTCTGTAGCCAGCCACCGCTCGGAGTGGCTGAGACCATGTTGCCCCAACGGTCCACAACATCTACGTGGCACGTGTCGCCACGGGTCACGCCGTTGGACTCCACGGTGGGCTCACCGGTCGTCGCATCTTCAGGTGTGGTCGCTTGCTGCGCCCGGTTCAACAGGTATGTCGCGAGGCGGGGTTCGCGACCGTCTGGGCTGCCGGGTCGGACCTCCCGCGAGGCCCGGTCCTGCACCAGAGCGGCCCGCTCGAGGGCATACTCCTTCGACAGCAGGGTCTTCAGCGGCACGTCCTGGCCGTCGCCGTACCAGGCCTCGCGGTCGGCGAAGGCCAGTTTGAGCGCCTCGGTGATCGCATGGATGCCCTGAGTCGTCGAGGGGTTCAACGCCTCGGGGTCACCGAGCGCGTCCAGGACGGTCATCGTCTGCAGGAGCGCGGGTCCCTGCCCCCAAGGCTGTGTCTTGGCGACCGAGAACCCGTGCCAGTCAAGGGTGGCCGGTTCCTCCCAGGTCGCGGAGAATGCCGCCATGTCACTGCCGGTGACCAGGCCGGGGTGCGCCTCACCGCTGGAGTCGCGGAACCCCTGCCGCGAGAACGCATCGACGGCGTCCGCGACGAATCCCTGGCTCCAGGCCCGTCGGGCGCCGTCTATCTGTGCCTGGCGGTCCGGGCCTGCGGCCCGACCTTCGTCCACCAGCCGTCTGAGGGTCCCGGCATACACGGGGTTGGCAAACACGGACCCGGGTGCGGGCGCGCTGCCATGGTGGAGCCACAGCTCGGCCGAGGTCGGCCAGTATTTCTCGAAAAGCTCTTGCACGCTCGTGACCGTCGCGCAGATGCGCGTTCCGATCGGGTGGCCGCCGCCGGCGTAGCTGATGGCCGGTTCCAGGACCTCCTCGAGCGACTGCGTTCCGTGGTCGCGCAGCATGAGCAGCCAGGCATCGACCGCGCCAGGGACTGCGGCGGCCAGCGGGCCGGATCCCGGGATGAGGTCGATCCCCAACGACGTGAAGTGTTCGATGGTGGCACCGGTTGGCGCGGGGCCCTGACCGGCGAGGACACGCGGCGAAGGGTCCTGCGCGGTCGCGATGATTGCCGGCACCTCCCCGCCCGGTCCGTTCAGGTGCGGCTCCACCACGTGCAGGACGAAACCGGCGGTCACTGCGGCGTCGAAGGCGTTGCCCCCGCGTTCCAGCGCGCGCATCGCGGACTGGGAGGCAATCCAGTGCGTGGACGAGGCCATCCCAAAGGTGCCTTGGAGGGTCGGTCTGGTGGTGAAGGTCATCGCAGGCTCCCAGCGCTGTTTGCTTGTCGTACGTCTGGTCCGGCCCCGTCAGGGCCCACCAGGTGGCAGGCGGCGTTCCCGTCGCCGATGCCCAGCAGCTGGGGTACCTCGGCCGTGCAGCGGTCGAACGCGAGGGGACATCTGGTGTGGAAGCGGCATCCCGACGGCGGGTCGAGCGCCGATGGCAGGTCGTCGCCGAGCAGCACCGCCTTGCGGGCCCGCTGCCGGGGCGGGTCCGCGACCGGAGCCGCGGCCAGCAGGGCCTGTGTGTAGGGGTGTGCTGGTCGGGCGAAGATCCTTTCGCGGGAACCCTTCTCGACCAGCTGACCCAGATACATTACGGCGACGTCGTCGGCGAGGTACTCCACCGCCGACAGGTCGTGCGTGATGAACAGGCACGCGAAGCCGATGTCACGCTGGAGGTCGGCCAACAGGTTGAGCACCGAGGCCTGGACGGATACGTCGAGCGCACTGGTGGGCTCGTCGGCGACGAGCAGGCTCGGTGAGGAGATCAGCGCCCGCGCGATGCTCACTCGTTGCCGCTGGCCTCCCGAGAGCTCGTGCGGATAGCGCTTGGCCACCTCAGCGCGCAGGCCCACCCGGCCGAGCTCTTCGTCGATCCGCACCTCGCGGTCGCGCCGGGACATCCGTCCGGCCTGTAGCCGCAACGGTTCGCCGACGACGTCGCCCACCAGCATCCTCGGGTCCAGGGAGCCGGCCGGGTCCTGGAAGACGATCGACACGCCCTTGCTGTGCTGACGCATCTGCCGTCTGGACAGGTGGGTGACGTCAACGCCGTCGATCCGTACAACACCCGAGGTCGGCTCCAGCAGCCGCACGATGCACCGGCCAACGGTCGACTTGCCGGAGCCGCTCTCACCGACCAGTGCCATCACCTGGCCCTTGCGGATGGTCAGTGAGACGCCGTCGACGGCCCGCACCGGACCGAAGTGCATCACCAGGTCCTCGAGCTCGAGGGCCACCTCCTCGAGCGCCACGTCCGTGTCGGGTTTCATACTCTGCCCCCCTGATCCTGGGCGGATGGGTTGCCGCACGGATGCCAGCAGGCCACCAGATGGTCCGGAGGCAGCGCCGCCACGTCGGGGCCCGAGCTCAGCGCCGGCGCCGACTCGAGACACCGGGCGTCCGCGGCAGGGCACCGCTCGGCGAAGGTACAGGCGTCCGGCTGGGTGGACAACACGGGCACCAGGCCAGGGATCTCCTGCAACCGGTCGGTTCCCGCATGCCGGCCCGGGGTGGGCGTCGCGACGAGCAGACCCGCGGTGTAGTGGTGCCGGGGGTGGGCGAACAGCTCGTCCACCGGGGCACGCTCGACGACGCGTCCGGCATACATGACCACGACGCGGTCCGCGATGTCGGCGATGACGCCCAGGTCATGGGTGATGAACAGGATGCTGGTCCCCAAGCGGTCCCGCAGCTCCCGAAGGACGTCGAGGATCCCCGCCTGCACGGTCACATCCAGGGCCGTGGTGGGCTCATCGGCGACCAGCACCGTGGGCCCGCACGCGACGGCCATCGCGATCATCACCCGCTGGCGCATGCCGCCCGAGAGCTGGTGGGGGTAGTGGTCAACACGCTGCAGCGGCGAGGGGATGCCGACCAGGGTCAGCAGCTCGACCGCACGGGCGCGGGCCTGCTTGCGGGAGAGGCCCTCGTGAACCTGCAGAACCTCGCTCACCTGCCGCCCGACGGTCAGGACGGGGTTGAGCGAGCTCATCGGTTCCTGGAAGATGTAGGCGATGCTCTGGCCGCGCGCCGCGCGCAGAACGGACTCCGGTGCCCCGATCAGCTCGGTGCCCTGCAACCGGGCCGAACCGGAGACGCGGGCGCTGCGCGGCAGGAGGCCGGCCAGGCTCATCGCCGTGACGCTCTTGCCGCAACCGGACTCTCCGACGATGCCAACGATCTCCCCTGGCGCCAGGGTCAGGTCGACGTTGTCCACCGCCGAGACGGTCCCGCTCTCTGTCGTGAAGGAGACGGACAGGCCGCGCACATCTAGCACCGGCGCGACGTCCTGCGGCGCCCCGAGGTGGGTCTGGGTCGGTGAGGTCATTCCCGGCTCTCCTTGGGGTCGAGGGCGTCCCGGAGGCTGTCGCCGAACACGTTGAATGCCAACACCAGCACCATGATCGTCACACCGGGCAGGATGGCCGCCCACGGGGCACGTGCCGCGAACTGCTGCGCGGTGGCAAGCATGGTGCCCAGGCTCGGCGCCGGTGGCTGGATGCCGAGCCCGAGAAAGGACAGCACCGCCTCGCCCAGGATTGCTGAGGGGATGGCGACGGTTGCCTGCACCAGGACGACCGAGGTCGCGTTGGGAAGGATGTGCCGGGTCAGCACCCACAGGTCTCCGGCACCGTCGACGACCGCGGCGGCCACGAAGTCCAGCGACTTCAGACGTAGCGTGTCGGAGCGCACCACCCGGATGATTCCTGGAATCTGCGCTATGCCGATGGCCACGGCGGCGTTGCCGAGACTCGCGCCGCGGATGGCCGCAAGCCCCACCGCGAGGATGAGGAACGGGAACGACAACAGCAGGTCGGTGAACCGGGAGATCACCGCGTCGAACGACTGGACGTACCCCGACGCCAGGCCGAGTGGAACCCCGATCAGCAGCGCCGTCGCGACGGCGAGCATTCCCACCTCCAGGGATGCCCGCGATCCGAGGATGATCCGCGAGAGCACGTCACGTCCGAGGTCATCGGTTCCGAGCAGGTGTCCCGAAGTGCCCGGTGGGGAGAACGTGTTGGCGAAGTCCGTCTGCTCCGGGGAGTACGGCGCCAACCACGGGGCCAGCACGGCGACGAACAGTGCGAGCACGAGCACGCTGAAGCTGATGACTGCCAACGGGTTTCGCCGCAGTCGCCGGATCACGCGAGCCTGGCGGCTGGCGTCGTGGTGAAACCTCGCGGTGGGGACTGCGGCGGCGGTCATGCCGACTCACCTCCTACCCGGATACGGGGGTCGATCAACGAGTAGAGCAGGTCGACGAGGAAGTTGATGACGATGTACGACGTCGCCGTCACCAGCACGACAGCCTGGATCACTGGGTAGTCCCGCTGGAACACGGCGTCGATCGTCATCTTGCCGAAGCCCGGCAGACCGAAGATCTGTTCGGTGACGACCGCCCCCGAGATGAGGCCGCCGAGCTGCAGCCCGACGATCGTGATGACCACGATGAGACTGTTGCGCAAGGCATGCCGGCCGATGACGACCCGGGGCGGCAGTCCTTTCGCCTTGGCGGTGCGGACGTAGTCGGTCGACAACGAGTCGAGCATCGAAGATCTGGTCTGCCGCATGATGACGGCCGACAGACCAGTGCCCAGGATGACTGCGGGCAGGATGATGTGGTGCAAGTTGGCGATCGGGTCCTCCAGCAGCGGCACGAACCCCGAGGCGGGGAACAGGCCCGTGGCCACTGACAGGTAGAGGATCGCGATCAGTCCGAGCCAGAAATTTGGCACCGACAGCCCGATCAACGCGATGGCGTTGGCGAACCACTCGGCTGGGCGGCCGCGGCTTACGGCGGCCACGACTCCCGCGCCGACACCGAGGAACGTTGCGAGCAGGATCGCCAGCACGGACAGCTCGATGGTCACCGGCAGCGCCGTACGCAGCATCGAGGCGACGCTGGTGCCGGTGCGGATCGAGGTGCCCAGATCCCCGTGCAGCGCATTGCTCACGAAGTGCCAGAACTGCACCGGCAGCGACTGGTCGAGGCCGTACTGCTGGCGGATCGCGGCGAGCACCTCCGGCGTGCGGTCCTCGCCGGCCAGGGCCAGTGCCGGGTCACCGGGCAGGGCGCGCACCCCGAGAAACACCACGACCGTCGCCAGGAACAACGTGACCAGGGACTGCCACGCCCGGTTGAGCAGATACCGCCGCACGCCGCCTACCTACCAGGCCGCCGCACGCCGCCTACTTGGCCAGGCCGGAGAACGCCACCCGGACCACACCGTCCGGGAAGACCTGCACGCCCTTGAGGGTGTTCGAGACACCGGTGAGGTTGCGCTGCCGGTAGAGGTAGATGATCGGGTCCGCCGCCTGGATCTTGGTCACGGCCTGCCCGTACAGGTCACGACGCTCCGCCAGGGTCTGGGACTGCCGTGCCTGGTTCAGGATCGCGTCCAGGCTGGGGTCGTTGTAGCCGGCGACGTTCTGACTGCCGCCGGTGCCGACGAAGTTGGTGATGTTGGCATCCGGATCGACCCGGCCGGACCAGCCGAGCTGCAACAGCTCGAAGTCGCCTGCGTCCTGCTGGTCGAGCAGTGAGGCGTACTCCACCGGCTTGATCTTCAGGTCGAAGCCACCGTCCTTGACCATGGACTGCAGCGCCTGCGCGAACCGCAGGCTGTCGGGGTTGTTGGAGGTGATCATGGTGACCGGGAAGGGGGTCTTCACGCCGGCTTCGGACAACAGCTGCTTCGCCTTGGCGGGGTCGTGCGGCTTGCAGATCTGCGCTGCGGGTGAGGTGAACTCGCTGTTCGGTGAGATCGGCGAGCAGGCGACGGTGTTGAGGTTGTTGAAGATCACCTTCACCAGGGCGGCGCGGTCGATCGCGTACTCGAAGGCTTGTCGCACTTTGGGGTTCTGCGCCGTCGGGCGGTCGATCTTCTTCGCCGGGGTGCCGACGCCGTCGACGTTGCCGACGTTGAAGCTCACCCCCTGGTAGCCCAGTGACTGGGACTGCAGCACCGACAGGGACGTCTCCTTGCGCAGGCTGGGCACATCCTGTGCGGACAGAGAGTCTGCCACCTGGACGTCACCGGAGCGCAGGTTGGCCGCCCGGATGGTGGCGTCGGTCATGATCCGGTAGGAGATCGAGTCGAGGTGGACCTTGGCCGCGTCGTAGTAGTTGGGGTCCCTCGACAGCTCGATCGAGTTCTGGGGCACCCGCTTGGTGAACTTGAACGGGCCGACACAGACCGGCGCCGAGGAGAACTCCAAGCCGAGCGCCTTGGTGGCCTTGGGGCTCATGATCATCCCGGCCCGGTCCGCCAGTGCCGCAGTCAAAGGGGCGAACGGCTCCTTGAGGTGGACGACCACCGTGCGTGCGTCCGGCGCGTCGACACCCGTGATCGGTCCCAGCTCGCTCTTGCGTCCCGACCCCTTGAGGGTCAGGTTGCGCTCGAAGGTGGACTTGACCGCCGCGGCGTCGAAGGCAGTGCCGTCGGCGAACTTCACACCCTCGCGGACGGGGATAGTGACCGTCTTGCCGCCGTCGGAGACCTTGGGCAGGTCGGTAGCGAGCTGGGGAACGATGCGCGCCTGGGCGTCGACGTCGTAGAGCTTCTCGCACATGGCCTCGAAGACGTAGCGGGAGTACAGGCTGCGCGAGAGTGTCGGGTCGAGCTTGTCCGGCTCCGCGGAGAGCGCCATGACAAGCTTGCCGCCCGCCTTGACCTCGCCGGCCACGGCCGGCACGCCGAAGGAGTCACCGCCTGCGGACCCGTTGGACGCCGCATCAGCCCCGCTGGCCCCGGCGGCCGCGGGCTTCACCGCCGAGCAACCGGTCGCGAGCGCGGTGATGAGAACCGCGGCGCCGGCGATCAGTCCACCGCGCGACATAGCCGCACCAGTGGGTCGAAAGGCACGCTTGGTCATGGTGTCTCCTGTCCTGAGAGTGATTCGCCAGTGAGCGTATGTTGTATACGAGATGCTGACAAGGGCTAGGGTGACCCGGTGCCTTGGTATGAAGTCGTTGCGCTGCTCGCTGCGGGAATGGCTGCAGGGACCATCAACACGATCGTCGGATCGGGCACGCTGATCACGTTCCCTACGTTGCTTTTCTTCGGCTTTGCACCGTTGGTCGCCAACGTTTCCAACACTGTTGGCCTCGTCGCCGGTGGACTAACGGGTATCCACGGCTACCGCGAGGAGTTGGCCGGACAGGGCCGCACCCTGCGCCGGTTGGTGCCGACCTCGTTTCTCGGCGCGGTGACCGGCGCCGTCCTTTTGCTTGCGCTCCCCGCGTCCGCATTCGATGCCATCGTGCCGTTCCTGATCGCCGCTGCTCTGCTACTGGTCCTGCTCGGACGACGGTTGCAGGCATGGGCGGCCACCCGCCATCCGGATCAAGAAAGCCGTGGACGGCGGGTGCTGATGACCGTCGGCGTCTTCGCCGCCGGGGTCTACGGCGGCTATTTTGGGGCAGCCCAAGGCGTTCTGCTGGTGGGCATCTTGAGTGCCCTGATGACGATCAGCCTGCAACACATCAATGGTCTGAAGAACGTGCTGGTCACAGTGGCCAATGCCGTGGCGGCCGTGATCTTCATCCTCGTGGCCCCTGAGCGGATCAACTGGTCTGTTGCCGCGCTGATCGCCGTGGGTGCACTTGCCGGGGGGTATGTCGGAGCGCGGGTCGGGCGGCGGCTGTCGCCGGTGGTGCTTCGGGGGCTCATCGTCGTCATCGGCGTCGTGGCCATCGCGAAAATGGTCTTCTGACAGGCCAGGCTGACCGAGATCACCGACTCCATCACCCGGCTTGTGACCCATACGACCGCCGTGGGGAACGCCCCGGCGAGCCTCATCGCACGAGACGATGCCCGTCACAAACATTCCCAAGCCTCTCGGCGCGTCTCAGCCAACCTGAGACGCTGCGGGACACCCGAGACGCCCCTGGTCAGGGATCTGGTCAGAACGCACACCTCCCCCAGACACGTGAAAGGCCCGCAAGCTGAGCTTGCGGGCCTTTCACGTGCGGTTATACCGCTGACACGTTGGTAGCGGGGGCAGGATTTGAACCTGCGACCTCCGGGTTATGAGCCCGGCGAGCTACCGAGCTGCTCCACCCCGCGTCGATGAACCAACCCTAACGCGAACCGAGCGGGCACACCTAATCGGCCCGGTTCGCGCTCTGGATGCAACCCTCAGTGAGTGGCCGTCGGAGTCGGAGCAGGTGCCGTCGCGGTCGCGGTGGCACCGGGCGTCGGGACCGTCAACGAGCCCGACGACTGAGCAGCCACGGCCTTGCCGATCGCGGCCTGCAGTAGCTTCTGCGCCTCCCCGTATGCCACCCAGTCACCCTTCTTGATCGCGTCCTGCCCGTCGGCGAAAGCCTTCTGGACCTCGGCAAGGGCAGCTTGCAACGCCGCGGACGTGGCGGTCCCGCCAGTGGCCGTCCCGCCAGTGGGCGTCGGCGTGGGTGTCGTCGTGCCAGTACCCGAATCCCCAGCAACAGCACCGGAGTTGCCACCAAAGAGCCCGTCCAGGGCGCCGGTAAGGGTGTCCGACCACGCGAGCTGGTTGCCGAAGGCCACCACGATCGCCCGAGACAACGGGAACGAGGAACCAGTCTTGGCGCTGACGTAGATCGGCTCGACATAGAGCAACCCACCGCCGACCGGCAGAGTCAGCTGGTTACCCAGCTGGATCTGGGAGCCCTGGGTTCGGTTGTTGTTGAGGAACTGCGAGAGCGTCAACGTGAACCGAGGGGAGCCGATGTTGGAGGACTCGATGTCGTTCTGGACCTGTCCTGGACCCTTGACCGTCGTGTCGCGCGGTAGCTCGAGAAGTCGCAGCGCGCCATACCCGTCTCTGCGTTTGCCGGCCACGTTGCCGGCATTAGAGTCAACGGCCATGAAGCCAGCCAGAACCGGCCGATTTCCCTGTGGCATAAAGGTTGTCGTCAGGGAGAACGAGGGTGACGGCTGCCCCGGCATCGCGATGCTGAGGTAGTACGGAGGCTGGTCAATGGTTTGCTGCTCCTGCGACGGGTCATCAGGAATCGTCCAGAAGTCCTGTCCGGTGTAGAAGGCGCCTGGGTCCGTGACGTGGTACTTGGTCATCAGGCTGCGCTGAACCTTGAAAAGGTCCTCGGGATAGCGCAGGTGCGCCATCAGGTCCCCGCTGATCTCCGACATGGGGCGGACGGTGCCGCCGAAAGCCTTCGACCAGGCCTTGAGCAGCGGATCCTTGTCATCCCAGGAGTAGAGCTTCACGCTGCCGTCAAAGGCATCGACGGTCGCCTTGACCGAGTTGCGGATGTAGTTGATCTGCCCGGCCTGGAGCGCCTGGACACTCGAGGCTCGCTGCGTGACCGAGTCGACGGTCGCGGTGTCGATCTGCTGCAGCCTGGAGTACGGGTAGTCGGCCGACGTGGTGTAACCGTCGATGATCCACTGCACCTTCCCGTCGACGACCGCTGGATAGGAGTTGCCGTCCAGGGTGAGCCACGGAGCCACTTTCTCGACGCGCTCACGCGGTGAGCGGTAGTCGAGCAGCCGTGAGTCGGAGGTGACGGTGTTCGAGAGCAAGATCTTCAGCTCTCGGTACTTGATCGCGTAGGCGACCTTCTTCGCGAAATCGTCGATCTTGACGCCACCATTGCCGGCATATGTGTTGTTCTGCTGGCCGGTCGCGCTCGAGTCGGGATAGTCGAGCTCCTTCTTCGGTCCGTTCGCGGGACCGCCGACGATCGAGTAGTCCGGCGAGGACTCGCCGAAGTAGATGCGTGGCTCAAAGGGACCAAGGGGCCCCACCGGCGGAATGTTCTGCTCGAAGAAGACCGGCTGACCGTCCGCACCGGTGCGGTTTCCATGGGCCGCGACAAGACCGAAGCCGTGCGTATAGACCGTGTGGTCGTTGACCCAGTTCCGCTGGGCGGCCGGCAACCCGTTCAGATCCAGCTCACGCACCCCAACCACGGTGTCGTTGACCTTGCCGTCGAGGGTGTACCGGTCGACGTCGAGCGCGTCCGGGAACTGGTAGTAGGTCTTGACCGCCTGCAGCTGTTTGAACGTCGGGGACACCACGCTCGGGTCGACGATCCGAATGCCCGGGATGGTTGCGGCATCGTTGCGCAGCTGACCCGCGCTGACCGTGGTCGAGGCCTTGTACACCGAGGCCTGCGTTCCCGCCAGCCCGTATGCCAGCCTGGTGGCCTGGATGTTGCGATCTATATAGGGCGCCTCGAGGGACTTCTCCGACGGGTTGACCTGGAAGTTCTGGATCGCCGCCGGGAAGATGCCGCCGACCACGACGGCCGTCACCACCAGCAGCCCGAGCCCAACAGCCGGCAGGCGCCAGGAGTGGGTCCAGATCGTGGCCACGAACAGCGCGGCACACATGACTCCGGCCACCGCGAGTATCGCCTTGGTGGGCAGGACGGCGTGCTGGTCGGTGTAAGTCAGGCCGGTGATCAACCGAGAGTCTTCGGTGGTCAACGAGTAGCGGTCCAGCCACCAGCTCCCCGACTGGACAAGGACGAGCAAGGCCAACAGCAGCGACAGGTGAATACGCGCCGCGGTGGTAGTCCGCTCGCCCTTGGTCTGCAGCTGCAGGCCGCCATAGACGTAGTGGGTTGTCGCAGCGGCAAGCGCCGCGAGGACGAGGACCATGGTGAGGAATCCAACGATGAAGCGAAGCCATGGCAGCGTGAAGACGAAGAAGCCGATATCGAGCTTGAACTGCGCGTCCTTGGAGCCGAAGGGCACCCGGTTGACCCAGAGCAGGAAGGTCTGCCACTGGCTTGCGCCGGCCGATCCGGCAAAGATGCCCAGCACCGCTGGTGCGGCGACCGTGGCCAAGCGGCGCAGCGGCTCGAGCAGCTCGCGATAGTGGTCGAGGTTCTGCTGCTCCGCCGAGATCGGCGGATAGACCGGGCGGGTGCGGTATCCGATCAGCAGGCTGGAAGCCACGACCACGGCCGTGAACAGACCGCACACGACGAAGAGCCCGATCTTGGTGCTCAGCTCGATCCAGAAGACCTTCGTGAAGCCAACGCTGTCGAACCAGAGCACCTCCGTCCACCACTGCGCAGCGACCGAGACGAGCACGATGATGATGGCCAGGATGACCAAGGTGGGAACAAGCGGACCACTGCGGCGCAGGTGGAGCTGCGGCATCGGCGGACGAGGTCCACCGGGACCGCCCGGCATGCGGCCTGGCCCCTGACCAGATCCTCCGGGACCGCCGGATCCCGCGTCGCCTGAACCGCCGAACCAGTCTCTCTGACTCAAAGCATCGCCCGCTCTCGCCGTTGCCGCGCACGATGGCGCGGGCCTATGGATATCTCAACCTAACCCACCCCCGTCCGGTTCACACCAGCCCACCATGATGCGGCAACATGGACCCGTGACCAGCGCCTTCCAGCCGATCTTCAGCGCACTCGTGACGTGCGCCCTCGAGACCGAACGCCACGTCGCGGCAGCGGGCTGGGACCAGCCGCCACGCCTGTTCGCCCTGGTCCGAACTCACGGCCTGCTGGAACGGGAGCCACATCTGCGGGACCACGTCGGCCAGCTCGACGAGGACGGTCTCACCGCGATCGAGCAGGATGGCCTGCCCGAGACCTCATCCCTGGAGTCCCTGCTGGCCCAGCTGGCCTGGCCCGACGATGTGGACGGCGTGGCGCTTGCGGTCGAACGGCTTGTAGTTCCCCCGGAGGCCGAACGCAACCTGCCCGAAGACCCCGATCAGGCAGCCAAGGCCCTCGCCGCACACCCTGACCGCAAGGACGTCCGCCTGCTTGTGGCCGTGCTACGCGACGGCGAGTCCACCTGCCTGCTGCGTCAGCGCGATCACGACACCGACGACAAGGTCGCCTCCGGCCCTGACATCGCGCCAGGTCTGGTTCAGGCGCTCAGCGCCACGCTTCAGGACTGATCAACGTATGCCGTTGTGCCGCAGGCCTACTGGCATGTTGGCAAGGACGTTGTCTGCTTGGCCGCGATCGACTCGATGGCGTCGCGCGCCTGGGTGAACGTCGACACCTTGACGACCCGCAAACCGTCGGGGACATGCCCAACGACCTCGTTGCAGTTGCCCGCGGGAGCGAGGAACCAGGTGGCACCGCCCCGCTTGGCGCCGACCAACTTCTGCTGGATGCCGCCGATCGGCCCGACAGTGCCCGCGGAGTTGATCGTCCCTGTGCCTGCGATGGTGGCGCCACCGGTCAGTGCCCCGGGTGTGAGCTTGTCGTAGACCGCAAGGGAGAACATCATCCCCGCAGATGGGCCGCCGACGTCCCCCGCGTTGATGCTGACCTTGACAGGGAAGTCGAACGAGGTCTTCAGGAAGACACCGACCACCGTGTGGCCTTGGGAGTCTGCGGTCTTGACGCGGAGGACCAGCTTCTTGCCGTCCCTGCGGACGGTGAAGACGGCTTTGTCACCCGACTTGTGGGCACGGACCGCCGCCCGAACCCCATCCGGAGTGGTGACCGCCGTGCCGTCGATCGAGACCAGGATGTCGCCGGCGCGCAGGACACCGCTGGCAGGTGAGTCTTTCGCCAGCTCCTGGACCGTGACGATTTCGGGGACTGTCTGGCCCAGCGCGCGCAGGGCAACGGCGATGGCCTCCTGCTGCGAGTCGGCCATCTCAGCAGCGTTCTGCTGGTCGACCTGGGTGCTGGTCACACCTTGGGGGAACAACACGTTCTCCGGCACGACGCTGTTGGCCTGGTCCAGGTGACCGGTGACCCATTCCCACAGGTTGACCCGGTTGTTCGGGCCGCCCAGCACGGAGACCGTGGTGAAGTCCAGAGCGCCACGGGTGGGGTAGGTGGCCTTGCCCTCGACCGTGATCAGCGGTTTGCCGCCGGACCCGTTGCCCAGAGTGTTGACGACCGGGCCTGGTTGGAGGATGACGTACGGCAGGTGAACCAGGCCCATGAGCGCTGCGCCCACAATCCCAGCGAACACCGCGATGATCCACCCACCCGAACGTCGGCTCATCGTGGTGCCCAGTCGGTCGGCCACGTTGCTTTCAGAACCTTGCGTGTCGATCACGGCGTTCCGACCCACTCGTCACTTCCGTCGTCAAAGATCTGGTGCTTCCAGATCGGGACCGCGGACTTCAGGGTGTCGACCAGCTCGCGACACACCTCGAACGCCGTGCCGCGGTGAGCCGCACTGACTGCGACAACGACAGCAAGATCCCCGATCTCGAGGTGACCGACGCGGTGAACCGCGGCGACGCGGATGACATCTGCCCCCGTGGTCAGCCGCTCGGCGATATCGCGCAGGACCTGCGGCGCGCTCGGGTGACTGGTGTAGTCAAGGGACTCGATGCCATGGCCATGGTCGAGCTCTCGCACGACGCCGATGAACGTGGCAATACCACCAGCCCGGGGGTGCCGCACGGCGTCAACGACCTCATCGACCGACAGCGGGGTCTCACGGATATCGGCGAGCACCACTTGGGGCACGATCAGTGAATCCCGAGCGTCGCCAGTGGCTGTGCTCACGCTCCACCTCCCTTACGACGGTGCCGTCGCATCATGGCGGCCGTGCCGACGAGTGCAACGGCTGCGCTTGCCGCACCGAGCGCCGCATCCTTGCGTTCGAGCCTGCGGGCCGCCACAGCGTGATGTCCCCTGATGCTCTCAAGGAGGACACCCAAACACGTCTCATTGTCGTATGCCGCTTGCCAACCTGCCGCGCCCAGTGTCGCCGAAGAGACCGCCCAGGGATAGACCGCGTAGGCGAGATCCGTTGCAGGAGAGGGCAGTATGCCCACGCGGTGCAGCCGCTGCGCCGTCCCCAGGGCCACACTCTCGCTGAGCTCAACCCGTCGCATCCCGCTGACCACCTCGACCTCGCTCTGGGTCATCCAACCCGGCGAGGCAACGGTCACCACAGGCCCGAGCCCGAGTTCGACCGTGGTCACCAAAGCCGTTGCGAGATCCTCCACGTGGCAGAACTGCCACGTAGGGCAACCACCCTTGACGGTCAACAGCCGAGGGGCCTCAAAGTGTCGGGTGATGACCGTGTCAACGTGGGGACCGGCCAGAGCCGCCGGACGCACCACGGTGATGGCGAGTCCAGGGTGGACCTCGGCAGCGGTCCGCAGAATCTGCTCGACCGCCAACAGGTCACCGACCTGACCCTCGTCCGGGTCTGCCGCCAGGGGGGCGTCTTCCGGCAGCGGCACGAGGTTCGCCGGCGACGCGCCATACGTCATGGCGCTTGTGACAACGACCAGCCGTGCGACCCCGGTAGCCGCCGCGGAGATCACCACGGTCTGGGTCTGGCGGACGGCCCGCTCACGCCGGGCCCGAGCGCTCTGCCTCAGGTCCGCCGCAAGGTCGGTGCTGGCCGCCACGTGGATCACGGCGTTGACGTCGCGAAGGTGACTGGCCAGATCGGGCGAGCCAAGGTCGACCAGTCGCCAGTGCACGCCATCGGCCGCACCACGCTCCGTATCCAGCCCGACCACCGTGCCAATGGCACCCCCTGCGGCCGAACGCGCCAACAGCGCGCGCACGATGTTGTCGCCCAGAGGTGTCGCAGCACCCGTGACGGCGACCGTCATCGCCTTGCGACTGGAACGAACCCTGACCCGAGGGGAACTCACTGCGACCTCCGCATGTTTACCTATGAGACGACATCCTCTCAGGAGGCCAAGGAGCCCGCGTGTCCGATCATCCAGAAGAGCAGCCCGACAACCCTGACGAGCCTGACTTCGAGGCCATGCTCGCCTCATTGCTGGAGAGTGCCGACAACCCCGAAGTGGCCAAGGCGCTCCGTGCCATCGGCATCGACAATATCGACCCCGCGACCATGGGGATGATGGCCGCCCAGCTCAAAGCGATGTTCTCCGCCAGCGGAACCGCCGAGTCGTTCAACCTCGAGCTGGCCACAGACGTAGCCCGCAAGACCGTTGCCGCACAAGGCGACTCGAGCGTAGGTGATGTCGCTCGACGCCAGATCGAGGAAGCAGTTCACATCGCAGGCCTCTGGCTCGACGATGTGACGGACCTGACAGCGCCCAACATGGTGGTCCATGCCTGGAGCCGTGCCGAGTGGGTCGACCGGACCATGCCTATGTGGCGGCGGCTCGTCGAGCCGGTCGCCGCGGGGGTGAGCACCGCAGTGGTGGCCGCCATGCGCGCTCAGATGGGCCAGTTGGAAGCGGGTGAGGGCGGGGCTGGGATCCCGGGCCTGCCAGAGGGCATCGACGCCGCCGCGCTCATGGGCCAGATGGAGCCGATGCTGGCGCGAATCAGCGGATCGATGTTCGGCGCGCAGATCGGGCAGGCCGTGGGTGCGCTCGCCGGTGATCTGGTCAGCGGGACCGAGGTGGGGCTCCCCCTCGTGCCCGACCAAGGCATCGCCATGCTGCCAGCCAACATCGACGCCTTCACGGAGGGGCTCGAGGTCGATCTGGCCGAGGTGCGTCTCTACCTCGCGGTACGTGAGGCGGCGCGCGTGCGCCTGTTCGCCGACGTCGCGTGGCTGGGCCCGCAGCTGGTGGCCGCCGTGCAGGCCTACGCCCGCGACATCAGCATCGACACCGAAGGCATCGAGCTGGCTCTGCAGTCCATAGACACCTCCGACCCCGAGGCGATGCAGGTGGCGCTGTCGAGCTCGCTGTTCACCCCTGAGCCGAGCCCGGCGCAGCGATCTGCCTTGGTGCTGCTCGAGACCTACCTCGCGCTCGTCGAGGGGTGGGTGGACGTCGTGGCCGACCGCGCCGCAAGACACCACCTGCCGCACACCGCCGCACTGGGCGAGGCCGTCCGGCGGCGTCGCGCGAGCGGCGGCCCGGCCGAGCGGGTCTTCAGCCAGCTGGTCGGGCTCGAGCTGCGCCCCCGTCGTCTGCGTGACGCCGCCAACCTGTGGGCGGCGCTGGAGTCCAAGGGCGGGGCCGCGACGCGTGACGCTGCATGGGCTCACCCGGACGTGGCACCGACCGCGGCCGACCTCGACGACCCGCTCGGCTTCGTCGATCGATTCACTTCCAAGGGCGCCAGGGACGAGATGGACGCGGCGCTGGATGCCCTTCTCTCCGAAGGTGATTCGGACGACGCCTAGATTGAAGGCATGAGTCTCCAATCGGGCTACCGCCTTCTCCACGAGGACGCTGCCCGAGGCCTGTCGGCGTGGAGAGCGCCGAACGCAGCCCAGGAGCAGCTCCGGACGGAATACCTCGGGCATCTTGCAGCACATCCCGACGCAATGTCGAAGCAGGGTCCGCCGGCCCACTTCACCGCCAGCTGTCTCGTGCTCGACCAAACCGGGTCACGAGCGTTGCTGACGCTGCACAAGAAGGCACACGCGTGGTTCCAGTTCGGCGGGCACTTCGAGCCGGGCGATACCGACGTCCACGCTGCGGCCCAGCGGGAAGCCCGCGAAGAATCGGGGATCGCGACCCTCGTCGCCCGACCGGAGCTGGTTCAGTTGGACCGTCACCAGCTGGTCGGAGCGTTCGGCCGATGCCGTGAACACCTGGATCTGCGGTTCGTGGCGGTTGCCGATGACCACGCGACACACACGGTCAGCGAGGAGTCATTCGCCGTCCGGTGGTGGCCGACCGACGCACTGCCCAGGGACACCAGACGCGACCTCGGGCCTTTGGTGGCACTGGCCCGATCCGTGCTCGGCCTCGCCTGATCCTCACGGGTCAGGTCTCCAGCTCGCCTTTGGTCTCATCCTCGGGCCACGGGAGTCCAGCCGTGGCTGCGACACCTTCGAGATAGCCACGTGCCCGCTCCGTACGTGGGTAGGACTCCAGCAACGACCAGAACTCACGGCCGTGACCCGGCTGCAACAGATGCGTCAGCTCGTGCAGGATCACGTAGTCAAGCACCCAGGCCGGCATCCCCTTGACCCGCGCGGAGATCCGGATCGTCCCCTCGCTCGGCGTGCAGGAACCCCACCGGGCGTTCTGGTTGCTGACCCAGGCGACGCTGAGCGGTTTGGCCAGTCCACCGAGATAACGGCCAGACAGGTCGGCTGCACGCTCGAGCAGCTGCTGGTCGCTGGGTCGTCGACGTTTGTCCCCCGCCGCCAGCTTGCGCATCATGGCGTCGACCCACGTGCGTTCCTCATCGGCCGAGAAGCGCGCCGGGATGAGCACGATGGTTCGGCCGCCCTCGCGGTAGGCGCTGACCGTCCGGCGTCTGCGCCGGCTGCGCCTGACCTCGATCTCGTCCCCGTCCACGATCAAAACCTAAGCCCCGGCGCCGACAAATCCCATCACTGCGGTCTTCCGAACATCACCACGGACGTTTCTGAGCGTCGCCACGAAACTGGACGCGCCGAACCTGAGCACGAGAAACGCGGCCCAATGCGAGACGTTGTGCTCAGCCTGGTCTAGGGTGAAACGAGTCCGGTGCCGCACAAAGCGGCAAGGAACGACACAGGAGACATAGACAAATGGCAGAGTCTGTAGAGACCGGCGAGACGTACACGGGCGACTTCTACTGCGTGAAGTGCAAGGCAAAGCGCGACGCCACTGGCAAGGTCGTCGAGACCAACGGCCGTCGGATGGCCAAGGGCAAGTGTCCCGTTTGTGGCACAAACCTCAACCGCATCCTCGGCAAGGCCTGAACAACCACCGAACCAGCAACACCGAACTGCGTAAGAGCGGCACCCGAGCATGATGCTCGGGTGCCGCTCTTTGTCTGTCTCGCGTGGGCAGGTTCAGTCCGTCTCGCGTGGGCACGTTCAGGAATGGGTAGCGCTACTCATCCCCTGTGGATGAGACCCGGACCCGTCGAAGGCGGTGACAGATTCCTCAGGAAGACCCATCCCTGGAGGAATCTCATGCACGGCAGACCCCGTCTCAAGAGCCATGTGCAGCTACTTCGGCGTGGCCCGGGATCACTTCAGCTCGGCGTGTGCCCGGACGCCGGAGTCGTCCTGGACGGGCTCAGCGACGCCGAGATCGCCATCGTGAAGGGTCTTGACGGCAGCGTGGACACCCACACCCTGTATGCCGGAGCCGCCGCCGGGGTGGTCGCCGGTCGGCTGTCAGCCCTGATCGAGACGCTGGACGAGCACCACCTCCTGGTCGACGCGGCCACGGACCGCGCCTGCTTGTCCCCGATCGACGAGTCGAGGCGCCATCTGCTGCAGCCGGACGCAACGGCGGTTGCCGCAGCGTACGGCCTGTCGGGCGACGGCTTCGACCGTGTCGCAGCCAGATCAAGCTAGCACGTGGTCATC
>CABEAG010000006.1_pt1 | contig 22549 bp, 20 predicted proteins | sample 3132351 | NCBI WGS metagenome assembly CABEAG01 (sample SAMEA5534342, study PRJEB31848) | metagenome | biome: tundra; feature: field; material: soil | place: USA | collected 2013-05 | depth 0.45 m | reverse complement strand
CACCAGCTGCCACGCAACCAGACCGGGGTCGGGTTGCGTGGCAGCTGGTGGGTCGTGCGGTACGACGCGGCCGGGTGGGCTGTCGTGCAGCAGGCGCCACCATATGTAGGTGCCCAAGATGGCGAACAGCGGCCATTCGAAGGCATAGACCCAGGCAACCTGCCGGCCGGCCAAGGCACGGGTGAGCTCGAACCATCCAGCAAACAAGCATGAAGGCACCCCGACGACAAAGGGGAGGTGCAGCCGGGCCAGGGAGGACCATCGCCCTGGTTCGTGGCCCGTGGTCGAAGATCCTGCGGCCGGGGGCTCTCGCCCACCCGGGCAGGGGTCAGGATCAGGCACGGGACCGTCCTAGTAGCTCCGTTGCGTTGACGGCGTCGAGGCGTCGCCCCTTGCGTGCCTCACTGAGCAACCACTCGTGAGCGGCCAGTGCTATCCATCCGGCATCGATTGCCATGCTGCCCGCCCACATGAGGGCACCACCCAGCTGTTGGTCGGCGAGGGGTCCGGGGCCGAAGGGTCGATGTACCTGGGCGTAGAAGGGGTACATCACGAAGGGGGAGGCGTAGATGAAGAAACCGGTCATGGTCTCGGGCACCATCATCAAGGACAGCGACACCATCCGAAGGGCCGGTGACAGTCTGCGGGGTGCGAGGTTCCCTGGCAGCAGCGGATAGAAGTAGAGCAGGGCGGCACCGAGGTACAGCGGGTGCTCCACGAACCGGTGCATGTTCTCGTGCTCGAGCGTGAGCTCGTAGAACGGGGTGAAATGCGTCCCGACGATGACCAGTGCAAGCAGCAGCCAGGTTGTCACCGGATTGGCGAGGGCATACGCCAGCCGGCTTCTCAACACGGGAACCACCCAGCGCCGGCGAAGCCGTGGCGAGCTCACCCGTAGGATCAGCAGCACGGGGGCTCCGAGCACCAGCAGGGGCGCGCAGACCATGACCAGAACGATGTGCTGAACCATGTGCGCCCAGAAGAAGGTGTCATCGAAGGCGCCGATCGGGCCTTGGAGGCTCACCCAGAGCAGGGCTATTCCCGACTGAAAATAGGCACTTTTGCGACCGGACCATGGTGAATCAGGGTGGCGGGCGCTCACGGTCCGCGCACCCCAGGCGTAGAGCACCGCCGCCATGCCCAACGGGGCAGCGAGGGCTGGATCGAAAGTCCACGTGCCGAGGAAGCTCAACCAGTGCAGCACGGTGACAAATGCTAACAGCGCGCGACTTAGGGAGTAAGAAAAATCGTCGATTCAGTGTGCAGGGGATGTCGCCTGCCATGAGCATGGGACCACCCTGAGCGGTTTTCTGCCAGCTTCATGGGACCACCTGGTTGCCAGTTATGGGACCACCCGGCGCGTCGCGCGGGGTGAGTCCTCGGCTCGCTTGTTTGATGCTCACGTCATGTTCGACGACGTGGAGGTCCACAGCTGTGGTGTTCAGGGAGGTCGGCGTGGTTGAGGTGCGTGAGGTGCTGCGGGGCTGGTTGGACGGGGTCGGGCTGCGCACGGTCGCGGCGCGGGCGGGGGTGGACCGCAAGACCGCCCGCCGGTACGTTCAGGCCGTCCAGGAGGCGGGATCCTTTAGCCTCGATCCACCGATGAACTCGGTGCCACTGGTGCGGGTCGCTTGAGTTGCTGAGTCTGTGATGCGACGAACCAACGGCTCGGCGGCCCCGGGCATGTCAAGCACCTCGGCCGTGCCATACACCTGCACCCAGGGCCCGTCGAAGTCGTCGGAGAGAATGCAGATGCTCACCTCGGGGTCGCGTCGGGTATTGCTCGTCTTCGCCCTCTGCGGGTACGTCGACACCACGATGCGGCCTTCGGGGTCCACACCGCAGCTCACCGGGGACAGTTGCGGCCTCCCGTCACCGCGCGTGGTCACGTAGATCCCCTTGTGCCGGGGACGCAGGAACTCGAGGAGTTCGTCGCGGGAGACGGTATCGGCGCTGGCGACGTTGGCCATGCCCGCGATGCTAACGCCCTGCTGTCCCTGCGACCAATGGGCGACGCGTCACCAGCCGCACTGGCACGTCTGGACTTTGGCGAGCTCGCCCAACAGCGTGCAAGTATGTCTTGTATGAGCCGCCGCAAAGCCGGTCCGGATCTCATGGCGGATCCGGACTGGTGGCGTCAAGCAGTCGTCTACGAAATCTACGTACGCAGTTTTGCCGACTCCAACGCGGATGGTGTCGGAGACATCAACGGCATCACGTCACGCATTTCTTATCTGGCGTCACTGGGTATCGATGCTGTCTGGCTCAGCCCTTTCTATCCCTCAGCCCTTGCTGACGGAGGCTATGACGTCGATGACTACCGCAACGTTGACCCGAAACTGGGAACGTTGGCGGGCTTCGATGTCCTGATCGCTGCCTTACACGCCGTCAATATCAAGCTCGTTGTCGATATCGTGCCCAACCACTCCTCCAACCGACATCGATGGTTCCTCGAGGCTCTGGCGTCGCCGAAGGGCTCACCGGCGCGGGACCGCTATATCTTCCGTGAGGGTGCAGGCGAAGAGGGGTCGCAGCCACCTACAGACTGGAAGTCCCTCTTCTCCGGTGGACCGTCCTGGACCCGCGTTCCGGACGGACAGTGGTACCTGCACCTCTTCGCGCCAGAACAGCCAGATCTGAACTGGAACAGTCGTGAGGTCCGTGACGACTTCCTCAAGACTCTGCGGTTCTGGTCCGATCGGGGCGTGGACGGTTTCAGAGTCGATGTCGCTCACTGCCTTGCCAAGGACTTGACCGAACCACTGCTGAACAGGGCAGAACTCCCGGACAGCGATGTACGCGACGGGTTTCACCCGCTGTGGGACCGTGACGAGGTACACGAGATCTACGCCGAGTGGCGAAAAGTGCTCAACGAATATGACCCGCCACGCACCGCCGTGGCGGAGGCCGTCGTGCACTCGTCCCGGCGCGCACGCTATGCCAGCCCAGAGGGCCTTGGCCAGGTCTTCAACTTTGATCTGATGAACGCCGACTTCGACGCCGTTCAGTTCAAGAACACCATCATCGCAAACCTCGCCGAGGCGAAGGCGGCTGGAGTGTCCCTGACCTGGGTGTTGTCCAGCCACGACAGCATCCGCCACGCGACCCGCTACGGAATGCCCGACGATCGCAGCGTGAAGAACATGGGAGGACGGCCGCTCGGCGCTGGCATGACCCCCCGACCAGACGTTGAGCGAGGTGTCCGCCGTGCTCGTGCGGCCACCCTGCTGATGCTCGCCCTACCGGGATCCGCGTACCTCTATCAGGGAGAGGAGCTCGGGCTGCACCAGGTAGCCGATATTCCGGACCAAGCCAGACAGGACCCGATCTTCTTCCGCACAGCCGGGGCGGAAAAGGGGCGCGACGGGTGCCGTGTGCCGATTCCCTGGACGGCCGACGGGCTGTCGTTCGGCTTCGGCAACAACGGTGCGCACCTCCCGCAGCCGGCGTGGTTCACTACATACTCCGTACAGACGGAGGAGGACGAACTCACCTCCACGCTGCACCTCTACCGCCGCGCCCTGGATCTACGTCACAGGTTGCAGGCCGGGGAGGAACTGGAATGGGTTGCGAGCGATGTTCAGCACCTGCTCCATTTCGTTCGGCCCAATGGCTGGCAGTCGGTGACCAACTTCGGCTCGGAGCTGGTCACCCTGCCTGACGGGGCAGTCGTGATCACGAGCTCACCCCTCATCGACGGGAAGCTTCCACCCGACAACACCGCGTGGATCACCTGATGAACACAAGCCACCGGGCCGGTTGAACCTCAAAAATGGGTGCCGTTGTAGGGGGCCTGTGACGAGCCGAAAAGTCGGTCCAGACGGGGTGCGACTGCTGGTGATGCGCAGGCGATCCGCCCCGCCCTTTCCAGGGTGGTCGGGCTGAATCCCCCGAGGAACACCGACCCCAGGGCCGAGACGTCAAGGGTCGCGTCGGCCGGAGCATCCGGATCGAGGCGGCACACCTGAACGCCGGCAGGGTGCGGGGCGATCCGGTAACTTCCAACGCAAATGCCCAGCTCATCGGTCACGCGCAGACTGAGAGGGTCGCCGATAGCGTCGTGCAGGCGCTGCTGCAGGCAGGCCACCGGGTCGAGAATGCGCAGCCACAGGCCGTCCTCCTCGCCCACCACCCGCACCGCGCGCCGGTCGGTCAACGACCACGGGAGCGGGTCGTCGAGCGTGGTATGGCCAAGTCGCACCACGTCCACCAGGTCGATGGACGTGACGAATCCCCACAGTGCGAGGTAGGCATTCTCCGACAGGCCGACGATGTCGACGATCTCAACCGTGAGCGGCCGCTCCTGCCACCCGAGGAACCTGAAGGTGACGCTCCCGTCGGGGACTCCGTCGCCGCCGAAATGGAGAGCCCCCCTCACATTGGGGTCACGCTCGGGCGCGTCCTCGGCCCACAGCCCGCACACCTTGGACGCGTGCGACCAGAGGCGTTGCACCGAGCCGATCGTGGACTGGTGAAACTGGTCATAGATCGCGGAAACGACCGCGCACAGGGCTTCCGGATCTGCGACCGCGACAGAGCCCGTCGGTGGACTTGAGAACACGAAGCGGCGCACGTCCACCTCGACCTGGAGGGTGCGGGTCGCCGGTCCGAAACCGTATCGGCCGTAGAGTCCCGCGTCCCCTGCGTAGAGCGCTGCCACGGGCAACCCCGACTCGGCGGCCTGCCTCAAGTCATCCACAACCATTCGGCGCATCAGTCCTTGTCGACGGTGGGTCGGACGCACCGTGACGTCCGCCACGAGATGCGCCGGGATGACTCGTCCGCCGCCGACGTTGAGGGACTTGCGCATGGTGGCGTAGGTTGCCACGGGTCTGTCGGCACCCCAACCCGGCGCGGTCGCCGACGCATCGTGTATGCCTGTGAGGACGCGACCGTCCTGACGGAACGACTCGACGGTCCGGACCGCATGCTCCGGCGTGGGGGGGCTGGCCAGGAAACCCATGCACTTGGCTTCCAGCCACGCGACTGTCTGCGCGTCGGCTGAGCCATCGGCATTTGTCCCCGCGCTGAAACGGTGCAGCGACTCGTCAGCAGTCATGGCCATGATCCATGGTGAGCGTCAGCCTCGCCCAACCACCACCCGGCAGCGTCAGCTGTGTTCCGTGACCGCCCCCGACGTCGCCCCTGCGGACCGGCTCTGCCGGCAGCGACACCTCGACCGACCCGGGCACGCCGGACTTCAGGCAGGTGAAGATGACCTCGCAGTCAACCTCAACGGAGGTGCTGTTGTAGGCGAGGAAGTGCAGCAGGGTCGGCCGCGATCCGACCGGTTCGCGGTAGGAGTCGGTGTTCACCACCATGACTTCAGGGTTGTCTGCCTGGGCCAATGCGTCCCACAGCAGGTGCGCACGGAAGGTGAACCCGGCGCCATAGATCTCCTGCCCGAGGAAGCCGACGTCATTCGGGCCCTCCAGAATTGGAACGTCCTCGAAGGGGATGAAGTCAACCGGCATGGGCCCGTACATCTCGGGCGAGCACACCGGCATGAAGGACTGGTTGTTGCGGCGTGCGAAGTCCAGGACCCGCAGGGTGTCGGACGGGTCATCCTCGGTGGCCGAAGTGGCGGCCAGCCGGGCAGCGACCTCGATATTCTCGAAGAAGGCCGGGTAGCCGATGTTGGCACAGGCCAAGAACATGCCGAGCTGGCGCGAGAGTGCAGTCCGTTCCGACGTGTTGTCGTTGTACCAGTACATCATCCGCAAGGTCTGGGCCCGGAAGTATCGTCGTACCCGCTCCCACTCGAGATCCCCGGTCAGCGTGTGGAGCCGGTCGGCCGCATCCATGGCGTGCGCGACCAGAAAGACCTCCTGCAGGGCCGAGTCGACGGGGACGTGGGCGAGGGCACGCAGGGCTCGCTCCGCCTCCAGCTGATAGCTCCGGTCACCGGTAGCCTGCGCCACGTCGAGCATCAGCAGTGCGTAGGTGCCGGCCACGGGATAGGCGGGCCCGGGCCCCACCGCCCGCAGGGACGCCTTGTCGAACTGCAGGGGAAACAGGTGCGCCACATTGTTGGCCATCGGCACCAGGACAGTGTCGATCTCTGTTCGGATCGCAGCCCGTAGATCGGCATCTTCGGTGGCGTCGAACAGGTGCCAGACCTCTGCCAGCATGTACACGTACTGCCACGTGCCCATGAACAGGGGCTGGTCGGTCCGTCCCTGCAGCAAGGCGCAGCGTTGTCTCGCCACCTCGGCTGTGACGAAAGCCCGCAGACGGCTGCGCAACGTCGGGAATGGGTCGCAGGCCAGCGAACTGGCCAGATTGTCCAGCGGATGCAGTGCCCACAGTGCCGCCTCCAGGCAGGGCCCTTCGCCGTCGTACTCGCCGCCGCGCGCAGCGACGGTGACGGCCCAGGCCTCGGAGTGACCATCCACGTAGGAGCGCAGGTACTCACCGGAGTCATCCGAACCCCAGCAGTGTTCGGTGCTCATCAGGTCAAGGGCGCAGCCGGCCGCCAGATCCCTCCAGGTCATGGCCCCGTTGGGCCAGTACCCCTCCACTGCCGGCACCAGCTTCAGGCAGTCGGCCACGAGGTCGGTCAGGGCGTCCTGCTCCCGCGGTGAGGTGGGTTTGTCGGAGAGATGCTCGACCGAGCAGTACCAGGAGAAGACCTGAGCTCCCGGGGGGAACTGCTGCCCGCCCTGCGTTTCTGCCAGCAGCCCGATCTCGGCGGCCGGGTGACCGTGGTCGAGCCGGCGGAATCCGCACCGGTATCCCTGGAACCGTTTGATCGTGTCCGGCCCCATCCAGCTCATCGAGGTCATGTCGAAGAACATCTGGAACTTCGCCTTGAGATAGGGGTCGTAGTAGTACAGCGCCGGGAAGTCATTGCCGCGGCCCTCGTTGTTCCATCGGGTCGGGTTCTCCACCAGCGTCTTGAACCACACGTGGTCACCACGCTCGTACGGCGGGAGATTGCCGAGGCCAAGCTCGATCTGCGGCTCGACCGCACCGGTGGGTCCAATCGCGAAACCGGCCGACTCGACGACCACCAGCCAATGGAACCAGCTGGTCCCCGGGACGGGTTGGACCTTTCCGCGCCACGAGTACACCTGCCCGTCGCCCAGGTCTTTCGTCCCGGACAGGGCGAGCGAATCGCCCTCGACCTCAACGTGCTGCGGTCGGAGGTCGAAGGAAGGGCCACTTACCAGCGCGTTGTGCTCCCCGGTGACCCGGCGCCACACGCCGGCGTCCAGCACCTCGAGGTGATAGCCGAACTCGTTGGACCGGGGGCGGAATACAACGCGTGAGCCGGACGACTCGAGACGTGTTCCCACGTCGGACGTGCTGCCCATGCCGCACCTCACGTCAGTTGAGAGTCACAAAGGACCGAAACGTTTCGGTTGACTCTAGTGTGCGCGAATGGCCGGGTCAACAGCGCGGCTCAGTAGCCGCCGGATAGGTTTGCCCGCACCTTCGGAAACCCGGAAGTGCGGGCCGCGCCTATCAGGGCGATACGCTGACCCTGGCCCGAAGTCCCGCGAGGCAGCCGCGATTTACTGGTGATAGGTACGTTGGAGGCAGCAGATGGCCAAGAGCGTGACGATCGCCGACGTTGCCAGGGAAGCGGGCGTCTCGATCAGTTCTGTCTCGGTTGCTCTGAACGGTGGCCCGGGTGTGTCGGACGAGACCAGGGCGCGCATTGTTGAGGTCGCTCGCACAACTGGCTGGGTGCCCTCACTGCTCGGACGCAGCCTGTCAGGGAACCGCGCATTCGCCGTGGGGCTGGTCGTACAACGCAAACCCGAAGTGCTCGAGGCGGACCCCTTCTTCGCAGGTTTCATCGGCGGAGTCGAATCAGTCCTGGAGAAGCGTGATTTTGCGCTGGTGCTCCAACTGGCGGCCAGCCGCGCCGGCATGACCGACCGCTACCGGCGCCTCGCACTCGACCGTCGGATCGACGGGATATTCCTCACCGACATCTGGCTGAAGGATCCGCGTATCCCACTGCTGGCAACACTTGGCCTGCCGACCATAGCGATCAACGCGGGAAACGGAGCCTGCCCGTTCCCGACCGTGCGGCAGGACCCCGAGCCGGGCATGCGCGACCTGATGGCTCACTTGGTGGGGCTGGGGCATAGGCGCATAGCGCACATCAGCGGGCGAAAAGGCATGATCCATTCGGCGCAGCGGCTGAATGCCTGGCGGATGGGTCTGGACGCGGCCGGGATTCCTCATGGCCCTATTGCGGACGGTGACTTCACTTCCAAGGGAGGCGCCCGAGCCGCCGACGAGCTGCTCAGCCTCCCGGAGCCCCCCACCGCCGTCGTCTGTGCGAACGACCTGACAGCATTTGGCTTCATTGCGCGCGCCACCGCGCTTGGCTTCAACGTGCCGAAGCAGGTGTCGGTGACGGGCTATGACGGGATCCAGCTGGGGTCCTACATACGTCCACCCCTCACCACGGTCGCGACATCACCGCATGACCTCGGGCGTTCGGCAGCCAAGCTGCTGCTCGACCTGATCGACGGCAAGACCGTCGGTGACGTCTCGATCCAGCCTGCGTCACTGGTCGTTAGGGAGTCGACCGCGCCCCCTCCAACGTGACCGGTCTCCTACCGCCGGACCTGGACCGTCGTGCCATCGGCGAGCGCGCGAGTACCGGCACACGCCACTTGGACAGCCGAGGCGCCCGCTTCGGCCCCCGCTCGGGGTGACCCGCCGGTGCGAGCACAGGTTGCCAGGTCGCTGAGGGCAGCCCGCACGCTCTCGGAGTAGACCCGCAGGTGCGCCTCGGGCCAACCCAGGTCGATCGTGGTCGTCACGTGGTGCGGAGCCTGGAAGTCCCTGTCGCGCGTGTGCGTTGCCGGCTCTGCGGCGTTGCGCTGGACGTCCACCGTGATCGACTCGGTGCCGCCCAGCCGGGCTCCCCGCACGTTGAGCAGCTGCTGCGCGCTCGCCGGGAGCGCTTCGTACGCCTCCGCTCCCTGGTCGTCTACCCAGGCGTTGAACTCGGCCAGCAGCGGAATCCAGCCATGGATGAGGATTTCGGTGAGGCCGCAGTCCAGGCGCATCAACTGGCGCTCCGCGCGGCTGGCATGGCAGAAGCCGTGCGCGTGGGTGGCCAACGCGCCATTCGTGTGCGCCACGGTGGCCACCACGGTGTCCACCCGCCCATCGGCGCGTCGGTACCCCATCGTCTGCACCTCCCGCGCAGGGGCGCCGATCAGCTCCGCCGCAACGTCGAAGAAGTGCACGCCATGCTCGAGCAGGATGCCGCCACTGAGGTCCGGATCCCAGAACCAGTGGTCGGGCTGTAGGAACTCGTCCGACGCGGCGTTCTCGAAGCTGAACCGCTGGAGGGGCCCGACCAGCCCCTCGTCGCGAAGCCTTTCCACGGCGGTGATGATCGGGTTGTACCGGATCACGTGGTCAACCACATAGACGCGATCCGACGACGCGGCTGCCGCGCTGACTCGCCGCGCGTCCTCGACGCTCAGCGCCATCGGTTTCTCCGAGAAGACGTGCCGGCCCGCCTCGAACGCCCTGACGGCGAGTGCAGCATGGGTACTGGGTGGGGTGGCGATGATGACGGCCTCCACCCGATCGTCGGTCAGCATCGCGGTCAGGTCCGCTGCGACAGTGGCGCCACTAGCGGCTGCGAGGCGGGCAGCCCGGGCAGCGTCCTCGTCAGCCAGGGCCACAACCCGAACGCCGGGCAGGCCCGCCGCGGCGTTGCACACGAATGTGCCGAAGCCACCCGCCCCAATGATCCCGAGCCCGAGGGGGGGTGCATCATCCACTTGATTTGATGTGGACATCGGTGTGTGCTCAACGGAGCTCATGTTGCGCCTCTTCGCGTCGACGGGGAATCCAGGGCGGTGATTCAGGGCATTGACCCCAAACCGTTTGAAATGTAGTTTCAAATCAACCTAAACGCTTCGGCAACACCCGGAGGTATCATGCCAACTAAGAAGTACCAGGTGGTGCTGGCACCCCGCAGCATCCGAGTCCTCACTGCATCCCTGCTCGGTGTAGCCCTGTTCACAGGCTGCTCCAGCGGGCAGAGCACAACGCCGGGCGCTCAGACCCCCGCGTCAAGCCCGAAGGGCGACCTGAACGTCGTCGTCTCCAGCGCAACGGGATCAGACGCCGGCTTCCAGGCCGTGAACAAGGCCTTCGCCGCCAAGTACCCGGGTGTGAACATCAAGTTCACCGCCATCCCCAACGAGAACTACGCCGCAGCACACTCATCCCGGCTGAGCGCGGGGAGCATCGACGTCGGTCTGGCCGGCCCACAGGAACTCCCCAGCTACGTACCGGCTTCCAACGAGGGCGATGATGCGCGGCTGGCTGACGCCGGGGGTCTGGTAGACCTGACCAGCCAGGACTTCATGAAGAACTTCACCCCCACCGTGCTGGACGCCATCAAGTACAAGGGCAAGCAGTACACGGTGCCGACCGGTCTGAGCTACTACTCCGGCGTCTACTACAACAAGACCATCTTCGAGAAGTACGGGCTGAAGATCCCGACGACCTGGTCCGAGTTCATGACGGTCTGCCAGACGCTGAAGTCGAAGGGTGTCGTGCCGCTCGGCATCTCGGGCAAGGACAGCGCAGGCGTCAACATGCTGGGCGTCGTTCAGGATCTCTACCCGAACAAGCAGGACAAGGTTGACCTGGCGAAGGGCCTGTGGGACAAGAGCATCAAGCTCACTGACGGCAAGCAGCTCGAAGTGCTCACCAAAGTGAAGTCCCTGTACGACTTGGCCGAGCCCAACTTCGCCGGCGTGTCCTACAACACCATGACTGCCGGGTTCGTCAAGGGCCAGTTCGCCATGATGTCGGATGGAACCTGGAACCAGACAACGATCGACAGCGCTGGTGGTTCGAGCTTCAAGTACGGATACTTCCCGCTGCCTTCCAGCGACAATGCCGCCGACAACGCACTCCTTGGCGGGAAGGTGGAACTGACACTGGCCGTGCCGAGCAACTCGAAGAACATCGGTACTGCGATGGCCTACCTGTCCTTCTTCTCGCAGCCCGAGAACTACAAGCTCTTCCTCAAGGAAGCGGGATTCGCCCCGTCCCAGCCGAACATGGAGACCACCCCCTTCTTTACCTCGATTGCCGCCTACACCAAGACCTTCCAGCCGGCATGGGACACCATCTGGGTCGCGAACGCCAAGGCCGGCGCCAAGGCGCAGTTCCCGTTCAACTACTCCGGCATTGCCCCCTTGGGCAGTTTGACTCCCGCGCAGGCCGCGGCAGCTTCTCAAGCGGACTGGGCATCAGGCTTCTGAACCTCACTACGCAGGCCCGGCCGGGCCCCAAACTCGGCCGGGCCTGCGTAGGTTAATGGAAAGGAAGTCAGCAGTCGTGTCGGACTATTTCGTGTTCGGACGCCGCTCTACCGTTCGGGCATCCTTTCTTGTCGGTCTCCTGCCGGTCATCGCGTTCGCACTCCTGCCGGCGGTAGCCGTCCTGGTGATCTCCCTCACCGACGTCCGCGCGTTGCCCTACCTGCCCGTCCACTGGGTGGGGATTGAGAACTACCAGTCCTTCTTCTCCGCGGCGCACCTTGGGTACAACGTGAACGCGTTGAAGAACACGTTCATCTTCGCCTTCCTGGTGACCGTCCTGCAGAATGTCCTGGCACTGCTGATCGCGGTGCTGCTCAACCAGAGACTTCGGGGAACCACGTTCTATCGGAGTGTGGTCTTTCTCCCCACGATCCTGGGCGTCACGGTCATCGGGCTCATCTGGTCACTGATGTTCAACCCAACCGCGAGCCCCGGGGCCGCCATCTGGCGCTGGTTCGGGGCCAGCAGCGCCTTCTTCGGTGATCCCAACATCACGCTGTACCTGGTGATCTTCGTGCAGGTCTGGGCAGGCATCGGTGTTGCTGTTGTCATCTATCTGGCGGGGCTGCAGGCCATCCCCGCCGAGCTGTATGAGGTGGCCAGCATCGATGGCGCGAACAGCTGGCAGAAGCTGCGGCGGATCACCTACCCGTTGCTTGGCCCATCCGTGACGGCGAACATGCTGCTGTGCATCGTCGGCTCCCTGCAGAGCTACCAGCTGATCTACGTGCTGACCGGGCCGAACAACGATGCCACCCAGGTCCTGTCGCTCGCGATCTTCACGCAGGGCTTCGGTGGCAGTGCGTCCGGCGGTGCGGCGCAGTCGCAGGGCTACGCCGCGGCCATTTCGATCATCCAGTTCATCATGGTCGGCGTGGTGTCGCTGATCGTGCTGGCCTACCTGCGCAGGCGGCAGGCGGACCTGTGAGCAACGACCAGGACCCGAACAAGGCAGTGCCGATCGGCGCCAGGACCGTTCTAGACCCTGCACCCTCCCCTTTGAATGCGCGTCGTCGGCGGCCTCTGCCGGTCGGCCGGCTCCTGCGCTACGTGGCAGTAGTGGTCGTCATGGTGTTCTACCTGTTCCCACTGCTGTTCCTGTTGAACACCGCGCTCAAGAGCAACGCGGAGTTCTTCTCCAACCCACTGGGCATGGTCCAGCACGTGGCCATCAGCAACTTCAGTGTCGCGTGGCGCCAGGGCAACTTCGGTGCCTACATGATGAACAGCATCCTTTACACGATGGTGGCAGCGTCCTTGGGCACGGTCATCTCCCTGCTGGTGGGGTTCCCCGTGTCTCGCGGCTACTTGAAGCACACCAAGATTTGGTACGGACTCTTCATTGGCATGCTGTTCCTGCCTAACGCGCTCGTGACCCAGTTCCAGCTTGTCCTGCGCATGAATCTCTACGACACCCGACTCGGATACATCCTGATGATGGCCGCCGGGATCGGTGTCGGCCCGCTGCTCATCAGCGGCTACGTCAAGTCGGTTCCCGTCGAGCTCGATGAAGCGGCAGCACTCGATGGGGTTGGTTACCTGCGGTACCTGTTCGGCTTCCTGCCGCACCTGCTGAAGCCTGTCTTGTCGACGGTCTTCATCCTGCAGGCGATCGGCGTGTGGAACGACATCATCCTGGCCACCATCCTTCTGCCCGATCAGGCCAAGTCGCCCGTGAGCCTGGGGCTGTTCGCCTTCCAGGGCACCTATACCAGCCAGTGGAGTTTGCTGGCGGCGGCCACGATCATCGTTGCCGCGCCGCTGCTGGTGGCCTACATCTTCCTGCAGCGCTACCTGGTGGCCAGCGTCGTCGGCGGCGCGGTCAAAGGTTGAGCCCCCAATCGGAATCATCAACCCAGCGCGAATCTGAGGAGGACAACTGTGCCTGCCTGCCCCACCCCCATTCCTGAGGTTCCCTACACCCTGACACGTCTCGGGACGTTGATGCGACCCGACCGGAACGAGCCGCTCGAAGTCGAAGGGGTACTCAACCCCGCTGCGGCTTGGGGGCCAGATGGTCGGCTCTACATCTTCCCCCGACTCGTTGCGGAAGGGAATGTCTCGCGGGTCGGCCGGGGAGAGGTAATCATCGACGATGGCGCACCCGTCCGGGTCGAACGGCTGGGGGTCGTCCTGGCGCCAGACCGGGGCTGGGAGCACGGGACCGGGCACGGTGGCGTCGAGGACCCGCGGATCACGTGGATCGCCGATCTGGCGAGCTATGTGATGACCTATGTCGCGTTCGGTCCGCTGGGACCTCATCCGGCGCTGGCGGTCTCCGCCGATCTGGTCCAGTGGAAGCGCCTCGGGCCGGTGCAGTTCGGCTACGTCGACGAGCTTGACACCGACCTGAACCTGTTCCCGAACAAGGATGTCGTCTGGTTCCCCGAGGCGGTTCGCGGGCCCGACGGCGGTCTGTGTTTCGCGTTCCTGCACCGCCCAATGTGGGAACTGGACTTCTTGCGTCCGGGCGAGAAGCCGCCGTTGCCCGCTGGTACCACCGACGATCGAGCGGCGATCTGGATCTCCTACGTCCGCGTGCAGGACGCGAAGGCTGACATCACCGCGCTGTGCCGGCCTTTCGGCCACCAGTTCGTGGCCGGCTCCCAGTACGACTGGGAGTCGCTGAAGATCGGTGGAGGCCCGCCGCCCTTCCGGGTCCCGGAGGGATGGCTGCTGCTGCATCACGGGGTCAGCGGGAGCGTCGTCGGCGATGGGTTCCACCCGGAAAGCCAGAAGAACGTGAACTACGCGGCGGGGGCGATGATCCTTGACGCCGAGCACCCCGAACGAGTGATCGCCAGAACGGTGGAGCCTCTGATGCGCCCGGAGACAGCCGAGGAGACGATGGGCCAGGTGTCGAACGTGGTCTTCCCCACTGCGATCGTCGAGATTGACCAGGCGCTCTTCGTGTTCTACGGCATGGCGGACTCCCAGATCGGTGTGGCCAGGCTGGCGCGGGTCGAGGCGCCGGCTGACCAAGGGGCTGGTGGCTAGACGGTCACCGGCTGGCCGCCACCGGCTGGCCGTTCACGGCAGCCGACTGCCCAAGACCGAGCGCATGCTGCTGACGCACGCGATCCGGATGAGCGCCTACAACAACGAAAACCCCCTTGCCCAGCTCCTGCGCCCTCGTTCCAGCCGCCGTGTCCGCGCACGGCCTAAAACTCAACAACGACCACACCACCATGTCCGGAGGTCTGAGTCTGCGCCGAAAGTTGAGCAGCATTCATGATGGCCACCGTTCTCAACCCAGCACCACCATCCGGTTGAGGTTGTCGACCTTCCCTGACGCCGTCTAGAAACTCGTCTATCATCTTGGCATCGAGATCAGTGCCAAAAGGCAGCCAAATGGCCCCCGCCGCCCCGTATCCACCTATATGGGAAGCAAATGGACTTATCTTTACGGAGCCCTTCGTGCCTAACACTTCCAGAGTGAGCCCACCCCAGTTTGGTGCGCTTATCGGCTGGCTCCACGAACAGTCGATGGTTGCGATGACGCCACCCTGATAGGTGATTGTTACCAAGCCTCCGGTCTCCACTTGAACGCCAGTCTCGGCGTGCAGTATACGATTGGATACTGCACGAACCGACGTTGCGGGCTGCTCGAGCAGCGAATCCAGTAGATCAGCACAATGCACGATATGATCGACCAAAGAACCGCCTCCGGAAAGCGCGGGATCGGTGAACCATTGACGTTCGGACGGAATCTTGCCATTGTTTGTCCCCAGGACCGCGAGGACGTCGCCCAGCACGCCCGCTTGGACCTGTGACTTCAACTTCACAAATGACGGGGAGAATCGAACCGGGAATGCGGTCATCAGCGCAACGCCTGCTCGTCCGACGGCATCCAGCATCGCCTCTGCGTCGGAGGTGGTGGTGGCGAGCGGCTTCTCACAGAGAATGTGGGCGCCTGCCGCGGCCGCCTGCTCGACCAGCGTTCGGTGTTTGGAGTTCTCGGAACAGATAACAACGGCGTCAGGACCCCAGGCGAGAGCCTTCTCATAGCTGTCGAGATAGGTCACACCGCACTCATCAGCAAGTTCCTGACCGCGAGGTCCTTCGTCGAGCGACGACGTTCCGTCAGGGTCGCACGCGACAAGCTCGACGTCATCGCGACGTTTGAGATATTGGAGGTATCCAACAGCATGGCCGTGGGCAAAAGATAATACAGCCACCTTCATTTTCGAGGACTCGGCACGAGTCATGGCACGGGCCCCGTCGTTGCCAGAACGGCGGCCGTGTCGAACTCGATCGATGAACGAGTAGCAATCGACTCCTGAGCAGCTTCCGCCAGGGCGATGGCAATAATTCCGTCCTCCAGACACACTCGCGGAGCTGGGCCGCCTTGAAATGCGTTGGCGAACTCGCGGATTTCGATCAAATAGGGACTCTCATCTACAGACGCCGGGGGTAGGTAAGAGGCTGCGGTTTCGCCAGAGGAGAGGTTTTCGACCAGCGTATCTGCGGCCGAAGAGTCGTACCGGAGCGTGCCTGCATCGCCTGCCACTTCGAAGGAAGTGCAAAAATCCATACCTGGCGGACCCCATATGCCTTGGATGTGCGAGATCGCGCCGCTCACGTGAGTCAACGTGACGTGCGCGATGACGTTGCGCGGAATCCGCCCGTTGACAGTGGGCGGATTCTGGACTGCATAGACCTGAACGACTTCACCCGCGATCCAGCGGGCTTGGTCGATGTCGTGAATCATTTGATCCAAGATGAGGCCACCCGACTCGGCGTCGTTGAAGAACCAGTCGCTCGTTGCACCCGCGCCGCCACGACTGAAGCGCAGTACCGCGGGCTTTCCAATCACGCCTTCTTGGACCGCTGCATGCATTGTGGCGTATTCCGGGAAGAATCGAACGACATGTGCAGGGTAAACCTGTACATTGGCTGCGAGAGCCGCAGCGGCGATTATCTTGGCATCCACTAATGTGCGCCCCAATGGTTTCTCGCACAGCACACTCTTGCCGGCGCCGATGGCAGCTAATGCACACTCCCGATGCGTCACGGTGGGGGTGCAGATGTCAATGACGTCACTAGTCTGAAGAAGCTGATCAAGCGTTGCAGTGACCGTCAATCCGTATCGTTCGGCGAGTTCCTCTGCTCCGGCGAGGGTGTACACGCTTACATCTGCCCCGAGCGCCACCCAATGGGGCGCGTGGGAATGCGAGATCCCACCGGCGCCGATGATTCCCACTCTGAGTTTCGGCACGGGCTAACTGTTTCTCTCGAGCACAAGGAAAGCCAAAGTCGACGATGTGACTGCTACAAGAGCGATCTCCGCCATCTTGGGCACGAGGTTTGTTTGGCTGCGCTTCATTGCAGGCCTCTCGTCCGTCCGAGGAGGACGGGGACTCGTCGTGGTCGCACAGGACCTCAAGGATAGCCTTGCGGGTTCGTTGCCCACACACGGTGCAGATCGACTTGCCCGGGGCGCCGGTCAGCGGTCCTGCCAGGCCTCCGTGTGTTGCGCGAGAAGGCGCATCTCTGGCAACGGTCCGTCGACCACCCTGAAGATGCCGCCAAGGATCAGCCGCGCAAGACGATACCTCGACGTCGGCGGATGCCGCGCTCAATGGTGGAGAATACGGCGTCGACGGTGATGCCGATCGTCAGGATCGCGATCATGAGGGCGATCATGTACGGCGTGTCGCTGACCTCAGTTGTCCGTCCGACGACGAGATGCGCGTGATCCGTGTAGCAACGCGTGTAGCAACGCCGCAGATTTCGCCGCCGTCCGTGAGTGTTCAGCATGGTCAGAATCGTTGGCGTTGCTCAGGATTCGGACATCCACGAACAGCGACGAACGTGCTGCCGAGGTTAACGTGACACGCCGAGTTGGGCGCCGATCAGCGACCAGGATGCTCCGGCCTGGCGGGCTCTGGTGACGGCGGCGGCCAGGGTGGCCTCGGCGGCGCTGGCGTGCTGGTGGGCTGTGGCAACCCAACCCAGGACGTCGAACGCCCCACTGGCTGGTAGCGAGACCGGGGTTTGGCCTTTGCCCAGCCCACCAGCTACCTCCGAGCTGGTGATGCCGCTTACCGAAATTCCCCGGTATTGGCCTTAGTCCTTGAAGGCGTCCTTGACGTTCTCGCCAGCCTGCTTGACGTTCTCGCCGGCCTGCTTGATGTTCGCGCCGGACTGGTCGGCCTTGCCTTCGGCTTTGAGGCGCTCGTTGTCGGTCACCTTTCCGGCGGCCTTCTTGACCTTGCCCTTGGCCTTCTGGACGGCGTTCTTGGCCTTGTCGGTGAAGCTCATGAGTCTGCCTTTCTGTTGGTTGGGTTCCTCTGGTCGGGCCGGGTGATGGCGCCCGCCGAATGTCCCCAGGGTTGCCTATCCATTTCCCCGCCCTGTGGTGGTGTCAGCGCAGTGGTTGGCGGGTGTCGGTTGGTGAACATGGAGCGCTAGCTACCGCTGCCGAACGGACGCGGTGCCTGCTCAGTCTTCGCGCGGCGACTCGCGCCTCGACGGCGAGCTGGCGTCGAGATCGGGATGCTCGGTGTGCTCCTCCGACTCATCCAGGATCACCTTCGCCTGCGGGTCGTCGCTTCCTGCGGCCCGCTCCTCGGGCAGCAGTTCCGCACGCGAGGCGACGTGTCGCGCCTGGGTCTCGTCGTCATCGCCGCCGGGCGCAGGCATCGCGTCGGGCGAGGCGAGGAAGAAGTTGACCTCGCCGCCCTCGAGCTGGGCGTCCAAGGTCTGCTCATCGAGCAGTTGCGCGGTCTGGGGCTCGACGAACACCCGCACACCGCCGTCATCGATGATGGCATCACCGGGCACCGGCTCGGTGACGAGCGAGAGCTCGAACCCCTGGTTGGCTGGCGCGATTCGCAGTCCGGCGCTCTCGGGGGCCTGAGGCGTCAGGGCGCGGACGGCGTCCTGGGCGTGATCGGTCAAGGTAAGCACGGTTGCTCCTGCTCTGTTGGAGTTCCTCCGGACCCTCCACTCTCTGACGGGCTGCGAACCATGTCAAACCGGGCAGCACGGCCGTCGGCGTGTCGCGGCCGCAGGACTATCGCAACGCGGGCAATCTTGCCATGGGCGTCATGGATGCCCTCACCAGAACGGTCTACGACCCCGAAGAACACGTCGCTGACGGTGAGCAAACCCCTGCCTCTCAACAGGTCGAAAGACCGCACCTGTGCCTTCGTCCGAGCGCAGGCGCCGGGTGGCGATAACAAATCGCGTCGAGCGCTCGTGAATGCGGCCACCGAGCTCGCGCACTCGGTGAAACGACGGAGTCACCTTCACGCCAAGAGACTGGGAGCGCCGGGGATGGTGCGATCCGGGAGGGATCTCCGTCGCCAGTAGTGCGGGCGTCCGCCGACGGCGCGGCCGCTGGCGCCGAGGATCCATAGGATCGCGCCGACGACCATCAAGATCACCCCGATGGTCGTCAGGATGGAGATGCCCGTGAAAATGCCGACTACCAGGAGCACGAGTCCGAGAATGATCATCTGAGGTTCCTTTCCTCCTTGCCTGGCCGACGCTGTCTGGGCCGGTCCTTTCCCCTGTTCAGTGGTCGCGCAGGGCACGGATCAGTTCGTCCTTGTCCATGCCGGAGCGACCTCGTTTAGACGTCGCGAAGGGCCTCAGCCCCTCGGGGCGCGTCCGTACGGACGACCCAATCTCGCCGACATCGAGACCGGGACTCCATTCAGGCGCGACTTGAAGAGATGCCTCTAGCCGTGGCGAGTCATTCGCCAGGGCGAGAGGCTCCGAGTATCGGCCGCGACGGCCCCCTTTTAGGGGCGTGGGCGCGGGGTATCGCTAGGTCTGAGCACGTCGGGCCCTCCTGAAGAGCCCGAAGGCCCGACGTTGGCGGTGCTCAGGTTGGCTGTTCGGCGAAGGCGAACTGAACCTGTCCGCTCGGGTCCGTTACGGCGTCGAGCGTCTTGTCGTCGAGCAGCGCAGTGGCGCTGGAGTCTAGGAACAAGCGCGCTCCGTCGGCATCGAGCACCGTGTCATCCTCGGCAGGCGTGGCGGCCAGGCGCAACTTCAGGGCGCCAGTCGGATCGGTGGCGATGCGCACTCCACCGCCTTCGGGTGCCTGAGGCTGGTCGGTCAAGTTGCGGATCTCGGTTACAGCGTTTTGGGTCACGGTCAGCATGACGTACTCCTCATCTTCTCGTGGTCTTTCAGTACGGCTCGACAACCCAGAACGACCTGCCTGCTCGCCGCGCCGTCCGTTCCCACGTTTCACGTTGTCGACTCATCAGTCAAACGAGACGCGTCGCGGCAGATCGCGAGGAGACTTTGGTGATTGTGTAAACCCTTATTGGATAAAGCATTCCGTAGCGCGGAGACCGACACGCCCGGCCTCGCCGCGAGTCTTGATGCTCATCACGCCGCCTGGCTGAGCGCGGTCTTCCTAGCCGGCATTTGACCGACGCGATTCCCTCTGGCGTGGGGGAGTAGCTCAGCGCGACCGGATGGGTTCGTTGCCTCCCAGGGGAGGGTTCCGTCCTGCTCTGCTGTGGTTGCCGCTCCTCGCCCCACCATCCGAAGGCCTTGTTGGAGGTGACGGTCTGGCTCGCGCGGCGGATCGACTCGACCGCAAACGCGCCGGCGTCGGCATCGGAAGGGCACCGCCTTGCCCAGCAGCTGCCGGCCCCGCGGCATGCTGATCGGCCGCTCGGCCGCGGTCAGATGCACCTGGCCGGCGGCGACCGCGCGCAGCAGCTGCAGGTCCGACCCAGACACGAACTCGTTCGAACACGTGCGCGAACAATAGCGCCGGAGGCAAGCAGATACTCACTCGAACAGCGGTCTCAAGGGGCACTGTCTCCAAATACGGCCGGCGCGGACTGCGGACTGACGCCGGGAGCATGCCTGTGACCTTCGGCCGTAAGTGGTGGTCTTCTTTCGGGGTTATGTGGCGCCGATGACGAGGGTGCTGCGGGCGGCTTCGGGGTCTGAGACGCGGTGTTCGATCCGAAGGTGCATCGACAGCAGCGCGACGTTGAGCCTGGCGTCACGCGATGGACTTGGTCCGCCGACGATGCCCGGGCAAGCTACCGGTAGTGGGGATAGGTCGGGTAGATGTAGCCGCCGCCCCAGAACGGCATGTAACCGTAGTAACCGTAGATATTGCCGTAGTAGTCCATCTCGTCCTCGAGGTCAGGGTCGTAGCCGGGTGCGTCAGCCACATGCTGGCGGGGCTGGGTGATGTAGACGTCGTCATCGGTGATCCGGCTGATGGCGTCGACGGGGATGAACGATGCGGTGGCGCCGAAACCGAGGATCCCCCCGTGCTCCACTCGCAGGAAACGCACCTTGCGGTCCTGGTCGTCGATCAACAGGTCAGCCACCTTCCCGATGTCGTCTCCGTCCTTGTCCTTTACTCTCCTGCCACGGATGTCCTCAGCGGGGTCCGCGACTGTCTGACCAGTAGCGCCCAGCCTGCTCAACGTTGCGGTGTTTTTCGTCGCCATTGCGTGGCTCCTTCTCGGTCGTTCGAACCGTTGACGCTTACGCCGCACCGTCGGGCGAAACGGGACGGTGGAACGCGGTTGGGCCGGACCCTCAAGTAACCGGATCACGGACCGGGTACCGCCTGGGCTCCGAGACCTCCCACTGCAAACATCCCGGCCTTGCATGGTGCCGGCCGGTCACCCTGAGGCTCTCAGGCGATCATAGGCGATCCGTGAACCCACAACCCGGCCGCCCGGGTGCGCCGCCCTCACATCAACCGGCTACCTCGCCGTGGCGACCCAAACGTGTCGCAGTGGTGTCGGCGTACGGGCTGGTGCGCACAGCCCAGCCTTCGACCCTGAACTGCAGACGGTGAAGGTCGCACCGTTCATCGAGCGGGTCTGCCGCTCGCACCCGGCACGTGTCCCCGGCAGCGCCGCCGACGGGCGGCCCGGACGGCACGGTCCGAGAACCGGCTGCCATCATCGGGAGGCCTTGCCCAGATCCCCGCGCCCGCAGAGCTACGCGGTGCGCTGTGAGAACTGCGCCACTTATCGCTGAAGGTCACACGCGGTGACGGTCCACTGTCGTTCCCGTAAGTCGCCATATCCCTTCCGGGAACGTGTCCACCGCGACGCGGCTCGCGGGGCCATCCGGACACCAGTCACGCTGACGGCTTTCGTTTCAGGTCTTCTTCTCGCTGGCGTGCACGGAGGCCAGTCGCTGTCCGCTGCCGACGTCGACCGGTCGTTGGTCCCCGGCCGGTGACCCGTCAGTGTTCACGACACCTACCGCGAGGTGAAGGACGTCGTCGGTGCAGTCCGCTGTGAGCGTGGAAAGGTCCACGTCGGGGGGTAGCCGGAGTCGGCGTTCGAAGCGGCCACTCGGACGCTCGGCGAGGATGATGTCGTCTGCCGACGCCGTCATGGTCGGGCGATCGGCCTGGATGACGGCGTCCCGGTCGTCGATCCGAAGCGTCACCTCGCTGGCCGAAACACCCGCCAGGTCGACCACCGCGTGGTGCGAATCTCCCTGCCGGAACTGGTCAACAGCTGGTTGGATCACGTCGCCCGGTTCTGCCACGGGTGCCTCCTGCGCTGCCTGCGGTCTGGGGACCCCGCGGCCGCACTGGTGATCCCGGCACAACCACGCGAACGTGGCCGCCGGGACCGCCCTCGACCATGCCTCGTTCCGACCAACCGTGCAACCCCAGCCGATTGGCGTTCCCCTGCCACGGTGACCGCGGCGCGTCGTGACCGCCGCCGGGCCGGTGATGCCGCCGGCGAGCTGCTCACGCACGGTGCGGGACGGGAGGATGTTTGACCCGTGCGGGCCCGGGTACCAGTCATAACTCCGGCGATTTCGACGAAGGAGCAGCGATGACCACCAGCACATGGGGCCGTAGCAACTGAAAGTTGATCAGCTTCCCCGAGACCTTGCTCGAACCGAGCAGGGGAGGAAGCGAGTGTTGGACGTGGAGGACTGGGCAAAGATCCGCCGTTTGCGGTGGTCAGAGGGCATGTCGATCTCACAGATCGCGCGAGTCGTGGGTCTGGCGAGGAAAACGGTCAAGCCGGCGTTGATGAGCGAGAGCCCGCCAAGCCCTCGGCAGGGCATACGCTTGAGTAGTTGGCTCGCGCCGACCGTAAGGGTCGGCGCACGTGATAGGTGGTGCACCATGAGCGGTCTGGTATGCGACGTCATGACCCGAGAAGTGCTGGTCGCGCGTCCCGAGACGACCTTCCGTGAGCTCGTCCGGCTGATCGAGGATCACCACGTGCATGCGCTGCCAGTGGTCGACGAGT
>CABEAG010000417.1_pt1 | contig 23236 bp, 23 predicted proteins | sample 3132351 | NCBI WGS metagenome assembly CABEAG01 (sample SAMEA5534342, study PRJEB31848) | metagenome | biome: tundra; feature: field; material: soil | place: USA | collected 2013-05 | depth 0.45 m | reverse complement strand
GCCGCCGAGACGAACCCGCCCCGGCCGAACCGCTGAAGCTTGTAGCGCTCGCTGAAGGGCTTGCCGACGCCCTTGAAGCCCTCCGGCCACACGCCGGCAAGCTCGCCGGATGCCAGCAACCGTTCGGCATCGGGGTTGGCGGCCAGCGTGGACCCGCTCTTGCGCCCCATCTCGCCGATGAACGGGGTCTGGAAGACCAGATCTGCCGCGAGCAGGCGCAAGTGACGCCGAGCCGGGTGCTCGTCATGCACCGCCAACTGGGTCATCAGCGCATCAAACGCCACCGTGCCGGAATGGTTGGCCACGACCAGCGCACCGCCGGAGCTGGGGATGTTCTCGATACCGCGCACCTCCACGCGGAACCACGACTTGTACAACGGTCGCAGCAGCGGAAGGTAGATGTGCTCGGTGAAGTCCTCGTCGAAGCCGAATTCATCGACGGTGAAGTCACCGGTGAGACGCCGACGGACAAACGCCAGCGTCGCGGCGACGCGACGTTCAACGTCATCGCCGGAGAGCCCTGCTATCTCGGCCGCGCTCCGCATGGTGGCAATCGCCATCCTGAGCAGCTCGTCCAGACCAGAGCCCGCCTTCGCGTGAGACATCGGGGAGGCGACAGGGACAGCCGACACTCCAGCGACTCTTGCGGACGGGGACCCATCAGCAAAGGGGGGGCCCACGGCCACCGTTGCGAAAGCCGACCTCTTGGGACGTCCGGGCCCTTGCTGGGGGTAGGTCCCGGAGCCGCGCGCCGCCTTGGCCGTCGGGACTGCACGCGACGTGGGCACCGGTCGCGGGCGGTGGGCCCGGACCGCACCACTGCTGTCGACAGAGCTGAGAGCCGGGCGCGAGCTGATCCCGACGTCTGAGGTGCCCACGAGTGAGGTGTCCACTTGTGAGGGGTCCACGAGCAACGGCGTCCGACGTCGCTTGGCCCGCTCGCCAGATGCTCGGGCTGCCCCAGCAGCCAGGGCGTCCACGCCAGAACGACGGCTCGATTGTTTCTTGGCTGCGGACCCGCCCGTCGGGAGGATCTTGGGATCGACCATCAGTCGTTCCTTCCTGGAGTCAGTGCATGACCGAGGACGTTGACCGCCGATCCGGCCAGCCCGCTGAGGGCTGCACCGATGGCAGCCCCACCCGGCAGACCTGCCCCCACGCTGGAGATGAAGTCCTCGAACGCCCCGCGGGTCGTGAACTCAGGCTCGAGACAGAGCACCTCGCGCATCCTGGTGGTGTCCATGCCCCGACCCCACGCGAGAAAGCGCATCTGGTCCTGCGAGAAGTCCGCGAGCCCCGCGCGCTTGGCCAGCTGCCCCAGGATCCCTCCGGCAGCCAGCGGGACCGGGATAGCGGCCCGACCGGACATCCGAACGGCCTGCTGCACCGTGATGATGCCGTCGCCAGACACATTGACGATGCCGACAGGGGGTCCCACGGTCGCGAGCAGCAGTGCTTGAAGGGCGTCGCTCTCATGGACCAGCTGGAGCCTGGCGTCGTATCCGAACCGCGTCGGGATGACCGGCAGCCGGAAGTAGTCCGTCAGGCTGGTCCTGATGCCGGGGCCGACGATGTTGGCCAGCCGCAGCATCGAGATCTCAACATCCGCGCGGCGCCGCGAGAAGCCCCGGACATACCCCTCGACCTCGACCGAGTCTTTGCCGAAACCTATCCGTGGCAATGATTTTGGGCCCATGTCCTCGGTGAACATCGCCGGGTCGCGAGGTGACGAGCCATAGACGGCAGCCGAGGACTTGATGACGAGGCGACGGATGCTTGGGGCTTTCTGACAGGCCGCGAGGAGCTGCATGGTGCCGATGACGTTGATCTCCTTCTGGGAGACCCGTCCGCCCACTGACATGGGCGTGGCAATGAGGTTCATGTGGACGACGGTGTCCACCTCAGCCTGCGTGATGATCTTGGCGATCATCGGGTTTCGGATGTCGGCGCGGACGAACTCGGCACTGCCGATGTCGTCCAGCGGCGGTATGACATCGACACCGATGACACGTTTGACGCCAGGTTGGGCCGTGAGCAGGCGCGCGAAACGACCACCGAGGTAGCGGGACACGCCAGTCACCAGAACCACATCCGCCATGAGCCACCTTCTCTCGCCGCTGCTGTATCGCCACCCCCGTGGTTTGAGAACGATCCTAGCCAGAGCAGCACGAAGGCCCGCCACCAATGTGACGGGCCCCGCATGAAGCGCGCGTTACTTCTTGTTGCGACGCTGGTGACGCGTCTTGCGCAGCAGCTTGCGGTGCTTCTTCTTCGCCATGCGCTTGCGGCGCTTCTTGATGACTGAGCCCATGAGTGTCCTTTGCCTTCAAGCGTGAATAGGTGGGTCGTGCTGGGTTGCTGCGAACTGCCGTGTCGACGCACGCTCTTGGAGACACGATGGTTGCAGGCACGAGCTCCGCACCACGCCGAACATTCCGCGCTAGCCTACCGCCCCTGCTTGCCCCTGCCCAAACCCCGGTCCGTCCAGCCGACCCGTTCCTGCCGCGGCACAGATAAGGGTGGGCCGCCCGACGGGCGGCCCACCTTCATCGGTGCTCAGTGAATGCCTGCTCAGGCGGTGTCGACGAAAGAGGCACGTAGATAATCGTGAACCGCACTCTCCGGCACACGGAACGAGCGACCGACCCGAACGGCGGGAAGCTCGCCACTGTGCACCAGGCGATACACCGTCATCTTCGACACGCGCATGAGCGAGGCGACTTCTGCAACGGTGACAAACCGAACTTCAGCTAGCTGGCGTTCCTGAGCCATCGTGCACCTCGATCTCCTACACGTGACATAGCGCCGGCTTCCCCTCCGGCAGACAACCACGTACGTGCAAACAGTCACGATAGGGGCAGAAGTGACTCATGGGGAAGCCTCAAAAGCACTAGTTGTGCATTTGTCCAGCCGACACGCCGAGAATCGGCCCCTCAGTCGAACCAGATGTCGAGACCATGGTGAGGGAAGACGGCCTCCCTGGTGGCCATCACCGCAAAGTCCACCGGGTCGGCGGGGTCATAACCGACCTCCCATGAACGCCACCACACCCTCCCTCGCTCAGCCACACCATCGCCCATATGGGTCGGCCCCGCCTGACCGCTGATCTGCTCGACATGGTCCCGCCAGACCTGCGGAACCTCGGTGACGAGCGGAATCGGGCGATGCGCGGCAATAGCGGTCAGATGGGTCCAGGCTCGAGGCACGACATCAACGACCGCGTACCCGCCACCGCCGAGTGCGACCCACCTGCCGTCGCAGACCTCGTGAGCCAGATCGTGGATGGACTCATATGACGTTCGCTGGGCGTCCAGCGACAGCGACAGGTGCGCCAGCGGGTCCAGGAAGTGCGAGTCGCACCCGTGCTGGCTCACCAGGATCTCAGGCCTGAAAGCGCGCAGCACCGGAGGCACGACCGAGTGGAATGCCCTCAACCACGCAGCATCACCGGTGCCCGGAGGCAACGCCACGTTGACGGCTGTCCCTGGCGCGCCCGGCCCTCCGGTGTCACCAGGAAAACCGGTGCCCGGGAACAGGACCCGACCGGTCTCGTGGATCGAGATGGTGAGCACCCGTGGGTCGTCCCAGAAGATGCGTTCCACGCCGTCACCGTGATGGACGTCCACGTCAACGTAGGCGACCCGCTGGGCGCCGTTGTCGAGCAGCGACTTGATCGCCACGGCAACGTCGTTGTAGATGCAGAACCCCGATGCCCTGTCCGGCATCGCATGGTGCAGCCCGCCGCAAAAATTGACGCCATGCTCGGTCTCGCCGCGCCAAACCGCGTCGGCAACGTCCAGGGAACCGGCCGCGATACGGGCGCTGATGTCGTGCATCTCGTGGAATGCGGGGTCGTCCTCAGTGCCCAGGCCGCGGGACTGGTCGGCATCCCGGGGCTCGACAGACGCCTGACGGACCGCTGCCACGTAGTCGGCATCGTGAACCGTGAGCAGGACCTCGTCGTCGGGCACGGCCGGATTGACGACCTCGACGTCAGGCCCGTCGAACAGGCCGAAAGCTCCGCACAACCGGGCCGTCAGGTCGAGGCGCAACGGATTCATGGGGTGGTCCAGCCCGAAGTCGTACCCCGTGAAACTCTGGTCCCAGACCACGCGCGCCTGTGTTGGCATGATGGCACGCTACCGGCCGACCGGCCGGGCATGTGGCCGACCGGATCGTCCAGCGCCTTTGAGGAGGACACAGTGGCCAAGAACCGCTTGTACGAAGACGACGTCCTGGTGATCGGGCTGGGCCGATTCGGCGCCGAGGCTGCCCTTGAGCTGTATCGACTCGGGCACAAGGTCATCGCCATCGAGAAGGACCAGACCCTGGCCGACAGCTATGCCGGTCGACTGACCCGGATCATCCTCGCCGACGCCTCCCAGCCGCGAACCATCGAGGCGTGCCGCGCGGGCAACTTCAAGATTGCCGTGATCGGCATCGGCTCATCGGTCGAGGCATCGGTCCTGACCGCCGGCAATCTCGTCGACGCAGGGATACCGTCCATCTGGGCCTCGGCCGTCAGCGAGGAGCACGCCCGCATCCTGGAGCGGATCGGAGTGCACCACGTCGTCCAGCCGGAGAACGACTCAGGCCGACGGGTGGCGCACCTGGTCAACGGCAAGCTGCAGGACTACATCCAGTTCGACGACGGCTACGCCATCGTGAAGATGGCCCCGCCACGCGAGACGATCGGCTTCACGTTGGCGCAGAGCCAGATTCGCAGCAAGTACGGCGTGACGGTCGTCGGCGTGAAAGCCCCTGGCGAGGACTTCACCCACGCGGTCCCGGAGACCAAGGTGACGGCTCAGCACACCCTCATCGTGAGCGGCCCGAGCGAGCTCATCGACCGGCTGGCCGGACGCCCCTGACCGCGTGCCGCGTGCCGGGCGCCGGGCGCCGGGTGCAAGGTGCGCACATTCGACCCGTCGCATCAGCCGGAACGGTTGTCTAGCACGAGGCACATCTCGATCTCAGTCAGCTGATCGTCATGCGGGTACGGGACGCTGTGACCCGTGGCCACGAATCCTTCTCGCTCGTACAGAGCCCTGGCGGCGTTGTTGTCGCCCACGACGTGAAGCACGACACGTCGTCTGCCGGCTGTTCGGGCCTGTGCGACCACGGCGTCGACCAGGGCCCGACCGACGCCCATCCGACGAAAGCCGGGATCAACCCACATCCCGAAGAGACTGCAGTCGCCGGGGTCGGTCACGCCGTGTTCGGAGAACACCGCAGAGCCGGCCGTTGCCCGGCCTACCCGAGCCAGGAAGACGACATTGTCGGTCAGCCGCTGCTTCCACAGCTGCTCGTCGAAGCTGGCCGCCTCGACATGGGTGCTGCCGAAGGCCGAGGGCGACTCCTGCAACATGGCCAGCCTGATCGCGCGGTAGGCCTGCCACTCGTCGGCGACCAGCCGGCTTACGGTCACCGCCTCGGACTCAGGCATTGCCGGAGGCAAGCTCCTTGGAGCGCTTGGCGGCCGCCTCCATGGCAGTGACGAAGGCCGCACGCACCTTGTGGTCATCGAGCTGGCGCAGCGCGGCCATGGTGGTGCCGCCCGGGCTCGATACCTGCTCCCGCAACACCGTGGGGTGCTGGCCGGTCTCCTTGAGCATCGTCGCCGCGCCGTAGAGCGTCTGGACCACGAGCTCGGTCGACGTCGCACGGGGCATCCCGAGCAGGACGCCCGCCTCGATCATCGCCTCGACCACATAGAAGATGTATGCCGGCCCGCTGCCACTGATCGCGGTGACGGCGTCAAGGTGTTTTTCGGGGACGCGCAGGACCTTGCCGCAGGAGCGCAGCAGCTCTTCGGCCTCGCTCAGGTGCCCTTCGTCGCAGTGCTTCCCCGGACTGATCGCGGCCATGCCCTCGTCCACGAGTGCCGGAGTGTTCGGCATGACTCTGACGACCGCCGTGCCCTCAGGCAGCCGCTCCTCCAGGAACCCGGTGGTGATGCCGGCGGCCAGACTGACGACGAGCGTGCCGGGACGGACATGGTCGCTGATCTCGTCGAGAAGACCGCCCATGTCCTGAGGCTTGACCACCAGGACCAGCGTGTCGGCGCCAACGGCCGCGTCAACGTTGCTCATCAGGCGAACGCCGTAAGTCCCGGCCAGCTCCGCGGCGCGTTCGACGTTGCGGCCGGTGATGACCAGGTCGGCGGCATCGCGCCCCGAGCGAAGCAGTCCGGCAAGCAGCGTCGAACCCATCACGCCCACGCCCAGGATGGCGACGGTCCTGGAGTCTGCGTGGGCAGTCTCAACCATGGTTCGTCGCCTCAGCCTTTGGTCGCGAGCGACCGTAGGAAGAACATCGTGTTGGCCGGGCGCTCCGCCATCCGTCGCATCAGGTAGCCGTACCACTCCTGGCCGTACGGGAGATAAACTCGCATGTGGTCCCCACGGTCGGCGATCCTCTTCTGCTCTTCTGGACGGATTCCGTAGAGCATCTGGTACTCGTATGTGTTTGAAGCCCGATCCTGTTTGTGGGCCAAGGCACCCGTGATCTCGACCAGGCGCGGGTCATGGCTGGCGATCATCGGATATCCGTGGCCTGCCATCAGCACCTTGAGGCAGCGGACGAAGGCCCTGTCGACATCGTCCTTGTCCCTGAAGGCCACGGACTCCGGTTCGTCATAGGCCCCCTTGCACAGACGGACGCGGCTTCCTTCGTAGGCGAGGTCGCGACAGTCAGCCTCGGTCCGGCGCAGGTAGGCCTGCAGCACCGCGCCCACTGTCGGGAAGTCCTGACGCACCTCGCGCAGGGTCTCCAACGTCGCGTCCGTGGTCGTGTGATCCTCCATGTCGAAGGTCACCGTGGTGCCGGCGTCGGCCGCGGCCTGACAGATCTCGCGTGCGTGGTCCAGGGCGATCTTGGCGCCGTCACCCGGCAGCGCCTGACCGAGCGCGCTCAGCTTGAGGCTGACCTCGGCCCTGCCACCCTGGGTCAGTCCGGCAGCGCTGAGCGCCGCCAGCAGCGTCAGATAGGCATCTCGGGTGGCCTGCGCCTGCATCAGGTCGAGGGTGTCCTCGCCGAGATGATCGATCGTGGATGTGCGGCCGGTGAGGTCGAGCTCGGTCGCCACACGGACGACGTCGCCGGTGGAATCGCCTGCGACGAACCGGCGCACGACGTCCCTGCTCACCGGCGCCCGCTCGATCAGATCCCGCATCCGCCCACTCTTGGCCAACTGCATAAGCCCCTGGCGCAGCACGCCGCTTGGATCCAACACGCTTTCCTCCGTATGCCGTTCACAACGAGTCCGCTCAAGGCTAATCCTGCGGCTCGCTCGACCGTACGGCCCTGCCCCTCGGGGCTGATCAGGGGGTGCGACGCCGGAGCGTCAGCGAGCCGAGAGCGATGGCGCCCAACGCGAAAGCCGCCACGATCGCCACGTCACGACCGACGTCGCCTGCAGCATCGACCTGTGTGGTGAGCGTGCGCATGGCGTCGACGGCATAGGAGAGCGGCAGGACGTCAGAGAGCAGCTCCAGAACGTGCGGCAGCCCGTTGCGCGGGACAAGCAGCCCGCACAGCAGGAACTGCGGCAGGACAAAGGCCGGCATGAACTGGACGGCCTGGAACTCCGTGCGAGCAAAGGCGCTGACGAACAAGCCGGTCGCGGTGCCCAGGACGGCATCGACCACGGCCACCACGACGAGCAACGAACCCGGGCCTGCGACGGCGAGCCCGCACACCCAGATCGCGAAACCCGTTGCCACCAATGCCTGGACGACAGCCAACAAACCGAAGGCCAGGGCGTAGCCGCCAAGGAAGTCGCCCTTGCCCAGCGGTGTCGAGAGCAGACGTTCGAGGGTGCCGGATGACCTCTCGCGCAGGGTCGCGACGCTCGTGATGAGGAACATCACGACGAACGGGAAGACCCCCAGCAACGGGGCGCCGATCTTGTCGAACACGGGGGTGCCGTTGAAGATCCAGGCGAGCAAACCGATCAGCACACATGGCACCGCGATCAGCATGGCCAGAGTGCGGTGGTCCCCGCGGACCTGAAGAAGGACCCTCCGCGCGGTTGCCAGAGTCAGCCGGGCGCTCATGCCGCTGCCTCCGTCTCGATCAGGGCGAAGAAGGCTTGCTCGGCGTCGGGAGCCCCCGTGCGCGCGAGCAGCCCATCCGGGGATTCGTCCGCGAGCAGGCGGCCCTCACGCAACAGCAGCAGCCGATCGCACCGCGTCGCCTCGTCCATGACGTGGCTGGACACCAGCATCGTGGTGCCCTCGTCGGCAAGGCGGCGGAACAGCCCCCAGAGGTCACGACGCAGCACCGGGTCAAGCCCGACCGTGGGCTCGTCCAGAATCAGCAGCTCGGGGGACCCGATCAGCGCCGCCGCGAGTGACACCCGCGAGCGCTGGCCCCCGGAGAGCCGGTCCACCCGCGTGTTGACGTCGGCGGCCAGGTCGACCGCCTCCATGACGCGATCAACGTCAGTTCGAGGGGCGCCGGCGAGAGCGGCGAAGTAGGTGAGGTTCGCGCGGACCGTCAGGTCGGAGTACACGCTCGCGTCCTGGGTGACGTAGCCAACCCGTGCGCGCAGCCCGGGCGACCCGGCGGGCTCCCCCAGAACCGTGACGGTGCCGCCCGCGACGATCTGAACGCCAACGATCGAGCGCAACAGAGTGGTCTTGCCCCCACCGTTGGGTCCGAGGAGGCCGACGACCTGTCCACGCGGCACGGTGAGCGAGATCCCGGGAAGCACCTCACGGGAGCCCCGGAAGACGTGCAGGCCATCCACGACAACGGCTGGAGCCTCGGAATTCGTCATGGGCTGGAACTTATGCCCTCCGCCGGATGGGGGACAAGTGTCGACACCACCCATCAGGCCGGGCAGCGGAATGACGCCCGCGCCCTCCAGAAGTCAAGGGAGTCACCACACAACGGCCGCCGCCGCGAGGTACAGCCGCGCAAACGCCAATGCCTCGGCCAAGTCCACCTCTCGCTGTTCGTCCGACACCCGGCGCGTGCTGACCTCGACAACGACGGACCCCGAGAACTGTTGCACCGCAAGGGTTTCGAGCAGCTCCGCACACGGCTGACCGCCGCGGCCCGGAACCAGATGCTCGTCCATGGGAGAGCCCAAGCCGTCGGCAAGATGGATGTGTGCGAGCCGAGGCCCTAGTGCCGCGGCCATCGCCATCGCGTCAGATCCTGCGGTCGCTGTATGCGACAGGTCCAGCGTCACGTGGTCGTACGGCTGGTCGACCGGGTCCCAGTGTGGCAGGTACGCCTCGACCGAACGATTGCGTGCCCGCCAGGGAAACATGTTCTCGACGGCAAGCCTGATGCCGGAGTCATCTTCGCGAATGGCCACCCCGTCAGCGAACGTCCGCGCATATTCCTTCTGCCAGCGGAAGGGCGGATGGAGCACTACGGTATCCGCACCCAGGGCCGTGGCAAGCTCGATGGAGTTGTCCACCTTGGGCCAGGCTTCTGGGCCCCAAACCCGCTGCGTGAGAAGCAATGTCGGCGCGTGGATCGACACGACCGGCATGGCGTGCAGGTCCGACAGCGCCTTCAACGCGCCCGCCTCCTGGGAGACCGGATCGGTCCACACCATGACCTCGACCCCGTCGTAGCCGAGTCGCTCAGCAATGTCGAAAGCTGTGGCGCAGTTCTGTGGATAGACCGAGGACGTGGACAGCGCCACACGCGCGCCAGGCACCCGGACCACGGTCATGGCGTCGAGCCTAACCGCGGGCATGACGGTGTGCCTCAACCCGAGGAGATCCAGTCCAGGCGCCGCAGGATCACACCCTCACGTAACGCCCAGGGGCAGATGTCGAGCCGTTCGATGCCGAGCAGATCCATGGCCGCGTCAGCGACGATCGCTCCGGACAACTTCGACCGCTCGGCCACGGTCATCTCGGCGAGTCGCCACATCAGGGCCGTGACATCCGATCGCGCGAGGGTCCGCGGGGCATACGGCCCGTCCGCACCGCGTGCCGCGCCGGCGATCCGGTGCCAGGGACCGCAAGGTCTTGCTCGTGCCGACATATCGGTCGGGCGTCCCCGCCTTGTTCACCTCACGCAGTACACGCGCGATATCAGTGCGGACCCGTTTGCGGAGCGCCTTGACCTGAACCGACGTTGGCGGATCATCCACCAATGCGCCCCTGGTAAGACGGCCAGCCCCCAACGGCAGGCTGAGTGCGACGTCGGGCACTTCGTCGATGCCCGCAGCAAGCTCGAGCGAGCCGCCACCGATGTCCGCCACCAGCAACCGGCCGCTGGACCAGCCGAACCAGCGACGGACCGCCAGAAAGGTCAGCCTCGACTCGTCCTCGCCGGACAGCACCTGTAGCTCGACCCCGTTCTCCTCGAGCACCCGTGCAAGAACCGTCTCACCATTTGGCGCGTCACGAATTGCGCTGGTGGCAAAGGCAAGGAGATCCTCGACACCCTGGTCTTCGGCGAACGTGAGGCACTCGTGAGTGAACGCCACCAGCGAGTCGGCGCCTACCCTGCCGATCGCGCCGTGCTTGTCGACGTGCTCCGCCAGCCGCAGCTCGATCTTGTGCGACGAAGCCGGCAACGGATGGGCGCCGACGTGCGCGTCAACGACGAGCAGGTGGATCGTGTTGGAACCCACGTCGATCACGCCCAGTCGCATGCAGTGAATCTACCGAAGTGGGTGCACGCGGATGCGCATGTGCCGCATAGTCTTGGCGGGTGCCAGAAACCTCTCTTGATATCCCCCGCATGTGGGTGGAGTTCATCGACCCCGGCGATTCCAACCAGCGCTTCCGGTGCGACCTGACGTGGCTCACGTCGTCGTGGTCCTGCATCTTCGGCAGCGGTTGTGCCGGCCTCTATGAGGATCGCCCCGATGACGGCTGCTGCACCCTGGGCGCGCACTTCACGGACAAGGACGACGTATCGCGGGTGAAGGCTGCCGTTGCCGAACTCGGTGAGGACGAGTGGCAGTTCCACTCGGCCGGCCAGGGGGGTCGGTGGAAGCTCAAGGAAGAGGGTCAGCTCAAGACCCGCGTCGTCGACGGAGCCTGCATCTTCCTGAACCGTCCGGGCTTTCCCAGCGGCGCTGGTTGCGCGTTGCACCAGCACGCCCGGTTGCGTGGCGTCGAGCCCCTCACCGTCAAGCCGGACGTGTGCTGGCAGCTGCCGATCCGTCGCACGTACCGCACCGTCGAGATGGCCGACAAGAGCTCCTACCTCGAGGTCACCATCACCGAGTACGACCGCCGCGACTGGGGCCCGGGCGGTCATGACCTGGACTGGTACTGCTCGGGCAACTCAGACGCGCACGTGGGCAAGGAACCGGTCTTTCGAAGCAGCGCCAGCGAGCTTCGCGAGCTCATGGGCACAGCCGGCTACGACGAGATGGCCATTCGCTGCGAGGCCCACCTGGTCGCCGCGAAGGCTGCCCAGGCCAATGGTTCGCGCAAGCTGTTGCCCCTGCTCGTTCATCCCGCGACGCTGAAAGCACGCGCTGACGACCACCCTCGCTGATGCCTGCCGAGCAATGACGACGGCCAACACGAGAATCCCCACGGCGCAATGATTCCCAGCCCGAACATCTGGAACCACCATGACGTCTATGAGATCGAGAACCTCGGGGTCGACCCGGACGGGCTGATCGAGGCGACCATGGCCGGCATACATGACTGGTCGGGGCGGCGGGTTCTGGACCTGGGCTGTGGCAGCGGCTTCCACCTGCCCCGCTTCGCTCGAACCGCGTTGACGGTGGTGGGCGTGGAACCGTACAAACCGCTGGCCACCCTTGCGCGGCAACGGATCTCACAGCTGTCGTTGACCAACGCGTCGGTGCTCGAGGGCGCAGCCCAAAGGCTGCCCTTGGCCGATCACAGCGTCGAGATGATCCACGCCCGATGGGCCTACTTCTTCGGACCCGGATGCGAGCCCGGACTGGCCGAGGTGGCGCGGGTTCTGCGACCCGGCGGGACGGCGTTCGTGATCGACAACGACGCCTCGCGGTCGACGTTCGGCGTTTGGTTCCGCAGGGCCATGCCGGCGTACGACCCGGTTGCGATCGAACGTTTCTGGGCGCGCCAGGGCTGGTCGCGCGAGAGCCTCGACATCCGATGGTCCTTCGGGTCACGCGCAGACTTCGAGTCAGTCGTGCGGATCGAGTTCACCGAGGCCCTCGCCGACGAGATCCTGGCCGAGCACGAGGGTTCGGGCGTGGACTATGCCGTCAACCTTTGGTGGCGCACCGTCTGACAATCCCTGTCGGAGGGGTCTCGTAGGGTCGCGCCCATGGCAACCAAGGCAACCACCCGACCAGCCGGCTACCGCTGCTCCGAATGCGGCTGGGCGGCCATCAAGTGGGTCGGTCGATGTGGCGAGTGCCAGGCCTGGGGCACGATCAGCGAGATAGGTGCGGTCAAGGTCAGGACGGCCGCCGCGGTGGTCACCGACCGCCCCGCCATCCGGATCGGTGAGGTTGACGCGCGCCGGGCCGAGGCGCGCACGACCGGCGTCAGCGAGTTCGACCGGGTGCTCGGGGGTGGCCTGGTCCGCGGTGCCGTGGTCCTGGTCGCCGGCGAGCCCGGCATCGGCAAGTCGACCCTGCTTCTCGACGTCGCCGCCAGAGCCGCCCGTGCAGATCAGACCGTCCTCTACATCAGCGGCGAGGAGTCGGCCGCGCAGGTCCGGATGCGGGCCGAGCGCATCGAGGCCATGGCCAAGAACCTCTTCCTCGCTGCTGAGACCGACCTCGCCAGCGTGCTCGGCCAGATCGCCCAGATCGAGCCTGACCTCGTCATCATCGACTCCGTCCAGACCATCGCGAGCGGAGAGGTCGAGGGATCGGCCGGCAACGTCTCGCAGGTCCGCGAGGTCGCAGCCTCCCTGATCCAGCTGGCCAAGGCGCGGGGGATCTCGATCCTGCTGGTCGGCCATGTCACCAAGGACGGCTCGATCGCGGGGCCTCGGGTGCTCGAACACCTCGTCGACGTGGTGATCCAGTTCGAGGGCGACAGGCACTCCCGGTTGCGGCTCGTCCGCGCGGTCAAGAACCGCTACGGGCCAACCGACGAGGTGGGATGCTTCGACCTGTCCGACGTGGGCATCGTCGGGCTCCCCGACCCCAGCGGCCTGTTCCTGTCGAGTCGCGACCTGGTCGTTCCCGGCACCTGCGTCACCGTCACGCTCGAAGGCCGACGGCCGTTGGTCACGGAGGTGCAGGCGCTGCTCTCGCCCACGACCGCGCCCTCGCCCCGACGCACGACGAGCGGGCTGGACGGGTCCCGGGTCGCGATGATCCTTGCCGTCCTCGACAAACGTGCTGGCGTCCCGGTCCGCCAGGCAGACTGTTACGTCTCGACGGTCGGCGGCGTAAAGGTGTCCGAGCCGTCCTCAGACCTCGCGATCGCGCTGGCCATGGCCAGCTCGGTGTCCGACCGGGCTCTCCCACACGGCACAGTGGCCATGGGCGAGGTCGGCCTTGCCGGTGAGATCCGGGCCGTTACCGGCATCCCCCGCCGGCTCGCCGAAGCCGCACGGCTGGGGTTCCGCAAGGCCGTCGTGCCCGCCGGCTCACTCGGCAACGGCCCCATGCCTGAGGGAATGAGAGTCATCGAGGTCTCCGACATCCGTCGGGCTGTCAACCTGATGACCCAGCCCGTATCCTGACCAGGTCACGGGTGGGTCACAACCCTCCCCTGAGGCCTTCTGGCCGTTAGACTTCCCGCCAGCCGGACATACTCCTGACACCGCGTGCCCGACCCGAAGGGATCCATCCACACCGGATCCGACCATCTGCCGCCCGAGGGGATACCGATCACCGTGGAACGAAGCGACGACGAGTTGCTCCGCGCCACCCTGGCGGCCGTGGCACCGGGGACCGAGCTGCGGGACGGGCTGGAGCGCATCCTGCGCGGGCGCACAGGGGCCCTCATCGTGCTCGGCAACGACAAGGTGGTCGAGGCCATGTCGACCGGCGGCTTCCCTCTCGACATCGAGTTCTCCAGTACGCGACTGCGCGAGCTGGCCAAGATGGACGGCGCCATCGTGCTCGAACGCGATGGCTCACGCATCTTGCGCGCTGCTACGCAGCTGCTGCCCGACCCCTCGATCGAGACCAACGAGTCCGGCACCCGGCACCGCACCGCAGAGCGGGTCGCCAAGCAGACCGGCTTCCCGGTGGTCTCGGTGAGCCAGTCCATGCAGATCGTCGCCCTGTATGTCGACGGCCGACGCCACGTCCTCGAGGAATCGAGTGCGATACTCTCCCGCGCCAACCAAGCCCTGCAGACGCTCGAACGCTACAAGTCGCGACTTGATGAGGTCACCGGCACGTTGTCGGCCCTCGAGATCGAGGATCTTGTCACCGTACGCGACGTCGCCTCGGTGCTCCGCCGCCTCGAGATGGTTCGCCGGATCAGCGAAGAGATCGACAGCTATGTCATCGAGCTCGGCACCGACGGCCGACTGTTGACCCTTCAGCTCGAGGAGCTGACCGGTGGCCTGGGCAACGACCGCGAGCTGGTGATCCGCGACTACCTCGAAGCGGCCCACAACACCGGCACCGTCGAGCAGGTTCTGGCCGACCTGATGGAGCTCACGTCCATCGAGCTGCTCGACCTTGCCGCGGGTGCCAAGGCAGTGGGTTTCGCTGTCGGCGGTGATGCCCTCGATGCAGCAGTCAGCCCCCGTGGCTACCGGCTCCTGACCAAGGTGCCCCGCCTGCCGGGAGCGATCGTCGAGCGGCTCGTCGACCACTTCGAGAACCTCCAGAAGCTCCTCTCCGCCAACCTTGAGGACCTGATGGCCGTCGAGGGCGTTGGTGAGGGTCGTGCGCGGGCGGTTCGCGAGGGCCTGTCCCGACTGGCCGAGTCGAGCATTCTCGAGCGTTACGTCTGAGCGGTGCCCAGCTCCCTTCTGCACCAACGGATTCTCGACTGGTATTCCCGCGAGGCCAGGGTCCTCCCGTGGCGCGAGCCTGGCACATCGCCCTGGGGGATCCTGGTTTCCGAGGTCATGCTGCAGCAGACGCCAGTCGTCCGCGTCGAGCCGGTGTGGCGGCAGTGGATGTTCACGTGGCCCTCGCCCGCCGCTCTGGCCGCCTCCGCTCCCGGTGATGCGGTGCGTGCCTGGGGCCGACTGGGCTACCCCAGAAGGGCACTGAGGCTGCACGCCGCAGCCACTGCGATCGCGGAACAGCACGGCGGACAGGTCCCCGACAGTCGCGTCGCGCTGCTGACGCTGCCGGGTGTGGGCAGCTACACCGCCGCGGCGGTCGCGAACTTCGCCTTCGGGCAACGGGAGACCGTTGTGGACACCAATGTCCGACGCGTCCTGGCCCGTGTGGTGACCGGCCGTGCTCAGGCCGCGCCGTCGCTGACCCGGGCGGAGGTCGACCTGGCCACCAGCGTGCTGCCTTCGGACGCACACACCGCGCGCAGATGGAATGTCGGCGTGATGGAGCTTGGCGCCCTCGTGTGCTCTGCACGTCTGCCAAGGTGCCCGGACTGCCCGGTCCAGGACCTGTGCGCATGGCAGAGCGCAGGACAACCGGCCTACGACGGCCCGGCACGGCGCGGCCAGTCCTGGCACGGCACGGATCGGCAGTGCCGCGGCGCGATCCTTGCGGTGCTGAGGGAGAGCAGGGGGCCGGTCACGGCGAGGGCGGTGGGCGCCGCGTGGCCCACCGATCACAACCAGCGCGACCGTTGTCTCGACAGCCTGGTTGCGGATGGGCTCGTGGAGCCTTTGGCTCGCAGGAGGTTCCGGCTGCCCGGGCGAAGCGAGGGCAGCCCTCACCCGGACGAGGCAAGATAGGAGCGTGGACGAGAGCCCGGGGGCGCAGGGCGGCCATGTCGACCCGGCTGCGGAGGCCGAGTCCCTCAGACGTGCTCGACGCGCCGCGAGGGCCCGATCAATGCGCACTGGCGCTGTGCGAGGCGCAAAGGGTGTCGGCCGGAGCACCGTGGCAGGCGCCCGTATCGCGGCTCGTTCCGGTCACGCAAGTGCTCGCCTGGTCGCGCGGGGAGGTCGGGCAAGCGCCCGACGGTTCAGGATCTTCACGCACTCCGGCGGGGCCGGCGAGTCCGGGCTGGCACGGTTGGTCGAGCTGAACGCCGTCAACGCGGCTGCCGACACCGCGTTGACGCTCTCGCTGGTGGGCACGATCTTCGGCATCCCCAGCGGTGAGGCACGCGGCCAGGTGGCCCTGTTCCTGCTGATCACGATGGCGCCGTTCACCGTGATGGCCCCGCTGGTCGGACCGTTGCTCGACCGGTTCCGGCACGGCCGGCGCTGGGCGATCGGCACCACGTTGGCCACCCGAGCCTTCCTTTGCTGGGTGCTCGCGGATGCTGTCGCGACCAAGTCTGCATGGCTGTTCCCTGCCGCGCTCGGATGTCTGGTGGCCTCGCGGGCCTACAACGTCGCTCGCGCGTCCGCGGTGCCACGACTGCTGCCCCAGGGCTTCAGCCTGGTTGCCGCCAACTCGCGCCAGTCGCTGGCCGGGGTCGCCGGAATGGTTCTCGGCGCTGCCATCGCCGGAGCAGCGATCAGGATCGGCCCGGAGTGGTCGCTCAGGGCGGCGTTCGTGATCTACGTTGTCGGCACCGTCATCGCCATCCAGCTCCCCGCCCGGGTCGACTCGTCCCAAGGTGAGCAGGACATCGAGGAAATCACCCAAGTGCCCGTGAAAGGTCCGTGGGCAAGCGCGTGGTCAAGCCCGCCGAGAGGCCCGCTCCGACGCTTCCGGCGCCGGGTCGACGCTCTCCCGTGGCGGGTCCTCTTCGCCTTGTGGTGCACGGCCGGCACCCGCCTGCTCGCCAGCTTCCTGACATTCTTCCTTGCCTTTCTTCTGCGCGATCACCTGATCAGCGGGCTGTCCGGCACCCTCGTGCTCGGGCTTGTCGTCGCGTCAGCCAGTTTGGGCAACATCGTCGGCAGCATGGTCGGCACGCTCGTGAAGGGCTACGCCCCCGAGACGATCGCTGCCGCCGTCGTGCTCCTCGCGACGGTGACGGCGTTGACGACAGCGGTGTTGTACTCGGCGTGGACCCTTGTGGCCCTTGGTCTGGTCGCCGGGCTGTCCTCCCAGCTCGCCAGGATCGGCCTCGACGCGCTCGTGCAACGAGACGTCGGCGAGGAGGTGCGCACCAGCGTTTTCGCATGGTCCGAGACCCAGCTGCAGATCGCCTGGGTCATCGGTGGCGGGCTGGGCATCGCCCTGCCGCTCATCCCCCGGCTCGGTTTCGGCGTCATCGCCGCGCGCTCGTCGGCACGTTCCTGATGGCCATCCGCAGCCGCGTTACGCGCCATCGGCGTCAAGCCACAGTGGCCCGGCCGTTGAGGGCCTGACCTGACTCATCAGAACGTGCGAAGCATCCGCGTGTTGCCCAACGTGTTGGGCTTGACGCGCTCGAGGTCGAGGAACTCGGCAACACCCTCGTCATACGAGCGGAGCAGCTCTGAATAGACCTGGGGATCTGCGGCTTGTCCCTCGATGATCGAGAAACCATGGCGCGTGAAGAAGTCCACCTCAAAGGTGAGGCAGAAGATCCGGCGCAGACCCAGTGCCCGGGCATCATCCAGCAGGGCCTCGAGGAGCAGTCCGCCCAAACCGCGCCGGGCAAAGTCCGGGTGGACTGCAAGGGTGCGGACCTCCGCGAGATCTTCCCACATCACGTGCAGTGCACCGCAGCCAATGATCCGCCCTGGCACATCTGGGTCTTCAGCGACCAGGAACTGTTGCAGTGCCTCGTAGTACGCAACGGCGTCCTTGGGCGTGAGGGTGTTGCCCGCGAGCGGACGGACCAGGTCACGGATGGAACGCACGTCGCCGACACGAGCGCGGCGAACCTCGATCTTGGGACCCAAAGTCATCGTGCGTCGATCACGACAGGTTGCCATCCTTGATGTCGGCGAACATCCGCCTGGCGCTTGCGTCGAACAGAACGATCGACTGGCGGTCCGCTGTCCATCCGAAGGTGCCGGCTGCGACCCGGTTGTGGACCTTGCTCGGAACGGTGACAAAAGCACCAGCTGCGAACGTCAACACCTGCTCGGCGCTCAAGTTGGTGGTGATGTTGGGAGCCGCTATCTGCAGGATTCCGGGAAGCTTCGCCGGACCCGACAGCTTCGTGAAGCCGGCCGCAGCCATGATCAACAAGCCCTGGTTGGCCGACCTGCCGAAGTCACCGCCTGCGACCGTATGTCGTTGCCGCCCGTAGGCCAGAGCAGCACGGCCGGTGAGCAGGTTTGGCCCTGCCTTGATCACCACATCCGCGCCGGCGCCAATCACCGTGACCGGGACCTTCATTGGCAGCCCGCCGATGCCGTCGATGATTCGCTTGAACCCGTCGAATCCGGTGATGACATAGCCCTCCAGCGGAACACCCGTGACAGACACCACCGTCCGTTGAAGCCCCATCGGTCCGCCGAAGGTCAAAGCCGAGTTGATCTTGCCCTTACCGCCCGTCGCAAGGTTCACATAGGCGTCCCGCGCGATCCCCAGGACCCCCCCGCCGCCGCGGCCGTCGAGACCGACGATGTGCAAGCTGTCGGCGCGGGAGTTGTTGACCGACTGACCCGGTCGGGCATCCGAACCGACCATGAGAACCCTGCGAGCACCGCCCAGCGAAGGCGCTGGAAGTCCCACCGACGGCCACCAGCCGCCGACCGCCCTCCACGTGGGGGCCGCCACAGCGAGCGTCACGTCGTTGCCGGAGGTGACTACCGCGATCGGGACGCCCTTGAATGACGCGACAGAGCCTTTGGCGACAACCGTCCCTGACGCCTTGAACGGTTTACGTTTGGCCAGGACTTGGACTACAGAGCGTGACGCCGCCACAGCGCCCCCGAAATACAGCGGCTGGATAACCGCCGCGAGCGCCGCGGGGATCCCCGTAGCCGTGAAGGGCTGCGGGGTCACCACCGCCTCCGTGGTCGGCGCAACCGTCGTGGTCCGCGTGTCGACCCCCTTCTTGGGGGTCGACGAACATCCGGTCAGTGCCAGGGCACCGGCGAGAAGTGCCGATATCCCGGCAAAAATGGCAGGGCGCGACGAAGGCAGGAAGACATGAACCATGCGCCCACCGTACGTCCTCGCCACACCGCTATTGCGCACCCGGTTCAGCCGCCGGCCGGTGACCGCGGGCGGTCACTTCGCGTCGGGAGCGTCCGGAGTCGTGACCGTGTCAGGGACGTCGGTGTCCTGGATGCCGCTCTTCCGGACATCAACGTGCTGGATATCGTCCGGGATGTCCACGTCCTGGATGTCGGCGTTCGGCACATCACCGTCCTGCACGTCGCTCAGCGGCAGAGCATCCAGCTCGGTATGCGCAGCCCCTGCGAACGTGAACGCCTCGTCCTTTCCGGTGCCTTCGGTGTCGACCACGACGATCTCACCGGCACGGAGCTCTCCATAGAGGATCTTCTCGGACAGCATGTCCTCGATCTCGCGCTGGATCGTGCGCCGCAGCGGGCGCGCGCCAAGCACCGGGTCGTAGCCCTTCTTGGCCAGGAGCGCCTTCGCTGCCGGCGTCAGCTCCATGCCCATGTCCTTGTCCTTGAGCCGGATGTCGAGCTTGGCGACCATCAGATCGACGATCTGGACGATCTCCGGCTCGGTCAGCTGTGGGAACACGATCATGTCGTCGACACGGTTGAGGAACTCTGGCCGGAAGTGGCGCTTGAGCTCGTCGATGACCTTGTTCTTCATCCGCTCGTAGCCGGTCTTGGTGTCGCCACCGGTGGCGAACCCGAGCGACTGGCCTTTGGCGATGTCACGGGTGCCGAGGTTCGTGGTCATGATGATCACGGTGTTCTTGAAGTCGACGACCCGGCCCTGGGAGTCGGTCAGCCGTCCGTCCTCAAGAATCTGCAACAGCGCGTTGAAGATGTCGGCGTGGGCCTTCTCGACCTCGTCGAAGAGCACGACGGAGAACGGCTTGCGGCGGACCTTCTCGGTCAGCTGGCCGCCCTCTTCGTAGCCGACGTAGCCGGGAGGCGAGCCGAACAGCCTTGAGACCGTGTGCTTCTCGCTGTACTCGCTCATGTCGAGCTGGATCAGCGCGTCCTCGTCGCCGAACAGGAACTCCGCCAGCGCCTTGGCCAGCTCGGTCTTTCCGACACCGGTCGGACCGGCGAAGATGAACGAGCCACCGGGGCGACGCGGATCCTTCAGCCCGGCGCGAGTGCGTCGGATCGCTTGGGACATCGCCTTGATCGCCTCGTCCATGCCAACGATGCGCTTGTGCAGCTCATCCTCCATGTGGAGCAGACGCGAGGACTCCTCCTCGGTCAGCTTGAACACCGGGATGCCGGTGGAAGCCGCCAGAACCTCGGCGATGAGCTCCTCGTCGACCTCGGCCACGACGTCCATGTCGCCGGACTTCCACTGCTTCTCGCGCTCGGCCTTCTGACCCAGCAGCGTCTTCTCGTCGTCGCGCAGGGAAGCGGCCTTCTCGAAGTCCTGGGCGTCGATCGCGGACTCCTTCTCACGACGGACGTGCGCGATGCGCTCGTCGAACTCGCGAAGGTCCGGCGGCGCCGTCATGCGGCGGATGCGCAGTCGCGCGCCGGCCTCGTCGATGAGGTCGATCGCCTTGTCCGGGAGGAACCGGTCGTTGATGTACCGGTCGGCCAGGTTGGCGGCCGCGACGAGGGCAGCATCGGTGATCGAGACCCGGTGGTGCGCCTCGTAGCGGTCGCGCAGGCCCTTGAGAATCTCGATGGTGTGGGACAGCGTCGGCTCGGCGACCCGGATCGGCTGGAACCGCCGCTCGAGGGCGGGGTCCTTCTCGATGTGCTTGCGGTAGTCGTCCAGAGTCGTCGCCCCGATCGTCTGGAGCTCGCCGCGAGCCAGCATCGGCTTGAGGATGGACGCAGCGTCAATCGCGCCCTCCGCAGCGCCGGCGCCGACGAGGGTGTGGATCTCATCGATGAACAAGATGATGTCGCCGCGGGTCCGGATCTCCTTGAGGACCTTCTTCAGCCGTTCCTCGAAGTCACCGCGGTAGCGCGAACCCGCAACAAGGGCACCGAGATCCAGCGTGTAGATCTGCTTGTCCTTGAGCGTCTCGGGCACGTCGCCCTTGACGATGTCCTGGGCCAGGCCCTCGACGACGGCGGTCTTGCCGACGCCGGGCTCGCCGATCAGGATCGGGTTGTTCTTGGTTCTTCGGGACAGCACCTGCATGACCCGTTCGATCTCCTTGCCCCGACCGATGACCGGGTCCAGCTTGCCCTCACGGGCATCCTGGGTCAGGTTACGCCCGAACTGGTCGAGGACGAGTGATCCGGCAGGAGTGCCTTCGGCCGGACCGACGCCGACACCCTGGGGCTCCTTGCCCTGATATCCGCTGAGCAGCTGGATGACCTGCTGACGGACCCGGTTGAGGTCGGCGCCGAGCTTGACCAGCACCTGGGCTGCGACACCCTCGCCCTCGCGGATCAGGCCCAGCAGGATGTGCTCGGTGCCGATGTAGTTGTGGCCGAGCTGCAGCGCCTCGCGCAGGCTCAGCTCCAGGACCTTCTTGGCCCGCGGGGTGAAGGGGATGTGACCGGACGGGGCCTGCTGACCCTGGCCAATGATCTCCTGGACCTGCTCGCGCACGGCATCCAGGGAGATACCAAGGCTCTCAAGCGCCTTGGCGGCGACGCCTTCGCCCTCGTGGATCAGGCCGAGCAGAATGTGCTCGGTCCCGATGTAGTTGTGGTTGAGCATGCGCGCCTCTTCCTGCGCAAGCACGACCACCCGGCGGGCCCGGTCGGTAAACCGTTCAAACATCGCTCTGACTCCTCGCTATCGAGATACCTCGATATTACGTGTGCGCACCCACGGGCGCCTAAGTAGCGCCCCCACTGTTGCGTGATCGGGACAACGACGCGGTATCCCACCGTGTTCCGCGACATGAGCCACCTTGGCTCATGTTCGCCCTCGGCGTACCGGACTCGCCGCTTCTGGCGACGGTCGGCCACGCGTGGCATAGTCAACAGCCGTCGGGACAGCAGTCGACCCACCGCCCATCGTTCACCGCAACAGAGGAGATCAACATGGCCACGACGCGAACCGCCCGCGCACACTGGGAAGGCTCCCTCATGGAGGGCGCAGGCCAGGTCACCCTCGAGTCCTCGGGAGTCGGGACCTTCCACGTCAGCTGGCCTTCTCGCGCCGAGCAGGCCAACGGCAAGACCAGTCCTGAAGAGCTGTTGGGTGCCGCCCACGCGACCTGCTTCTCGATGGCTCTTTCGAACGCCCTCGCCAAGGCCGGCACGCCGCCCACCTCGATCGACACCTGGGCTGATGTCACCTTCCAGCCTGGAACGGGCATCACCGGGATCGTCCTGAGGGTGAACGGTTCCGTCCCTGACATCACCGCGGCGCAGTTCGCCGAGTTTGCCGAGGCCGCCAAGGGGGCCTGCCCGGTGAGCCAGGCGCTCGCGGCGACGCCGATCAGCCTTGAGGTCGGGGACTTCTCCGGCTGATCCCGGAGAAGCCTGTCGTGCGGATTGCCCTGTTTGTCACGTGCCTGGGTGACGTCCTCTTCCCTGCAGTGGGCAAGGCCACTGTGACGGTCCTTGAGCGGCTGGGCCACGAGGTCGTCTTCCCACCGGAGCAGACCTGCTGCGGCCAGATGCACACCAACACCGGCTACCAGGGCGATGCCCTCGGGCTGATCGGCCACCACGTCGACGTCTTCGAGTCCGCGATCGCCGATGGTGTCGAGGCGATCGTCGCGCCTTCAGGATCCTGCGTCGGCTCGGTGCGCCATCAGCATGCGATGGTGGCGCGGCGAGCCGGGGACCAGGCCTTGGCGACTCGTGCGCAGGCGGTGGCCGACCGGACGTACGAGCTCTCCGAGCTGCTGGTTGACGTGTTGGGTGTCACCGACGTCGGCGCGTCCTTCCCCCACCGGGTGACGTATCACCCGACGTGTCACTCGTTGCGGATGCTGGGCGTGGGTGACAAACCGTTGGCGCTGTTGAGGTCCGTGCGCGGCATCGACCTGGTCGAGCTGCCCGCCGCGGACCAGTGCTGCGGTTTTGGTGGGACGTTCTCGGTCAAGAACGCCGACACCTCGACGGCGATGCTGGCCGACAAGATGAGTGCGGTCCTGGGGACCCAGGCCGAGGTGCTCACAGCGGGTGACTCTTCCTGCCTGATGCACATCGGGGGCGGGCTCGGCCGGTTGCGCGCCGGTGTCAGGACGCTGCACCTGGCCGAGATTCTCGCCGCGACCGAGGGCGGCCGCTGATGAGCACTTTCCTTGGTATGCCG